>Ga0105048_10003660_pt1 | contig 25168 bp, 22 predicted proteins | sample MAT05_FD_78382 | JGI IMG/M metagenome (GOLD analysis project Ga0105048, IMG submission 78382) | Freshwater microbial communities from Lake Fryxell liftoff mats and glacier meltwater in Antarctica - MAT-05 | ecosystem: Environmental > Aquatic > Freshwater > Ice > Liftoff microbial mat | place... | reverse complement strand
GCAAAGGCGCGGAGACGCAAAGGCGCAAAAAATCGGATTTCTTTTTTTGCGTCCCTGCGTCTCTGCGCCTTTGCGTTAAAATCCGGCTCTTTTCGGTCCATTTCAACCCGTTCGGTGCTCTAGTCGCGCGTGAGCCAGACGTGGAAGCTCGAGAACGCCGAGCGCACGGCAGAGACGCTCACGCGATCCCCGCCGCCGATCGTCTCGACGTCAGCGAGGATCTCCGACCAGCGATCCGCTGCTCTCTCCGGGATCGCGACCTCGCGCGAAGCGACGACGTGGCCCGCGCGCTCGACCTCGACGCGAACGAGCCCGGGCCCGCCGCCGTTGGTGCGGAAGATCAGCGTGGCGCGCCCGCGCGGGACCGTCGCGGCGATCACGAAGGCGTCGCGGCGGCCTTCGGGGACGATGCGGCCGGCGTCGAAGCGGGGCTTGCCCTGGGCGTCGGTGAGCACGGCGCCGATCACCCAGCCGCCGCGGGGCGCGGGGATTTCGTAGCGGTGGGCGCGCTCGTCGACGAGGTCGGCGACGTCGAGCTCGTCGACGGCGAAGGGGCGGGCTTCGTCGGGCGCGGCGAGGCTCGACCAGTCGGCGGTGTAGACGACCTTCTCGTCGGCGGCGCAGATGACGTTGTCCTGGATGCGGACGCTGAAGGCGCGGGTGCCGAAGACGTCGGCGAGGCCCTTCCACCACGAGGGGTAAAGGGCGAAGACGTCGGGGCGCTCGCGCAGCGGGAGGCGCTCGATCAGCTCCACCACCGCGGGGATGCCGTGGACCGAGGCGCGCGCGAAGGGGAGGCCGCGGTAGCCGCCGAGGCCGAGGCCGTCGATGGCGTCGAGGCCGGAGAGATACGGGATCGCGCCGGCGTCGCCGACGAGGACGCGGCGCGGGCGCGGCGACAAGACGGCGAGGCGGCGAGCGACCTCGGCCTGCTGCTGCTCGATGTTGGCCGAGGCGCGGGCGAAGTGATCGATCTGGCGGGGGAACCAGCGCGCAGGGGAGAGAAGAGCCGCGAGGAGCGCGATCGCCGCGAGGGGCGCGAGGGCGCGGCGGCGGGCGAGAGACGACACGCCGAGCGCGGCGGCGGCAAGGAGCATCAGGAGCGTGGGGACGGCGTAGCGGAGGTTCTGGTAGCGCGCGGTGGAGTTGAGCGCGACGAGGAGAAGCGCGGCGTAGGCGCCGAGAAGCAACGGCACCGCGAGGCGGCGGGTGCGGCGATCGAGGGCCGCGACGAGGCCGAGCAGCGGGACGATCCACGAGAGCTGCGGGCCTCCGAGGGCGGAGGAGAGCGCTTGCTCGCGCAGGGCGACGAGGTTTTTGATCACCTCGCCGGCGACGTCGAGCGGCGTCGTGTACGGGTTGGATCCGAGGAGCTTGCGCACCGCGCCCGCCGCGGAGGGCTCGCCGGTGAGCGCGAGGTTCACGCCCGCCTGGCCACCGAGGAAGAGCAGCGAGGGCGCGAGCGCGCGCGCGAGGGAGGGCGCGAGGGAGAGAGCGCGCGCGCCGTGCGCCGCGGCGAGGCCGAGGAGCAGCGCGAGCGGCGCGGACTCGGGGCGCGTGGCGATCAGCAGCGCCGCCCAGATCCCCGCGGCGAGCTGGGCGCGGGCGCGCTGCAGCGGAGGCGCCTCGGCGGCGCGCGCGGTCGAGGTCAGGGCGCGGCCGAGGATCGCGGCGAAGAGGGCCGTTTCCATGCCGGAAAACAGGCTCCAATCAACGAGCGGGACCGCGACGACCAGCGCAGGCGCGAGGGCGAGGATCCAGCGGGGAGCGCCGTGGAAGCGCGCGAGGAGGGCGTGGATCGAGCGCGCGAGATCGATCACGCAGGCGAGCGCGAGGGCCGCGGCGAAGATCGCGAGGTGGGCGCCGCGGAACCCGAGTAGCCAGGCCGGCGCGAGGAGCAGCGGGTAGACGAGGCTGGTGCCGCCGGAGGAGTAGCCGTTGCCCGGGATCCACTGGAACGGGTGGCCGAGCGCCGCGGAGCGCGCGAAGCCGAAGTGGATGTAGACGTCGTCGAGCGGGACCGGGAAGGCGCCGCCCGTGCGCCAGAGGCCCACGCCCCAGAAGGCGGAGGCGATCCCGGCGACGAGGAGGGTCGTGCCGAGGATCCAGCGGGTGGGTGCATGGCGCTTCATGCGTGGGCCGAAGCCTGTACTAGACTCGCGCGCATGATGGATAGGAAGGAAGCGCGGGACCTCGTTCAGTGGGAGGCGGTCGAGGAGGCCACCGAGCTGCTCCAGGAGCGGCTCTTTCCGCAGGCGATGATCGCGCTGCGGTCGGTGATCATGGCCCAGCCCAACAACCCGTATGCGTACTTCTATCTGGGCATCGCCTTCTTCGAGACCGATCAGATGGAGGCCGCGCGCGACGCCTACCGCGCGGCGGTGTCGCTCTCACCCGAGTACCTCGGCGCGCGGGTTTCGCTCTCTCATGTGCTGCGGCAGCTCGGCGACGTGACCGGGGCGATCGGGCAAGCGAAGGAGGCGCTGCGGCGCTTTCCCAAGGACGGCGAGGCGATGCACGCGCTCGGGCTGGCCGAAGCGGCGAAGGGGAACCGTAGGGAGGCGAAGAAGCACCTCACCGGCTTCCTCGACGCCAAGCCGGAGCTCGAGCCGGCCAATGAGGTGAAGCAGATCCTGGAGATGCTCGGGATGGGGGACGAGGGAGATCCTGTAGAGTTCGAGTAACCCAATGGCATCCTCCCCGAACAGCCCGGCGGCGCTCGCCTTCGAGGCCGCGCACAAGGCCATGGTCGCGACCTGGCCAGTCGCTCCCGAAGACGTGTGGATCGACTCCCCGTCAGGCCGCACTCACCTCCTCGTCGCCGGGCCGAAGGATGCGCCGCCGGTGTTCCTGGTGCCCGGAATGGCGACGCCGGGGGTGATGTGGACCGGGCAGATCGCGGCCCTGGTGGGCTCGCATCGGATCTACGCCGTCGACGTCCCGGGGAACGTCGGGCTGAGCGTGCCCGTGAGCCGACCCAAAGGGTTCGACTACTTCGTTCGCTGGTTCGTCGAGGTGCTCGACGCCCTGAAGATCGAGCGCGCGGACTACGTCGGCATGTCGTACGGGGGCTGGCTCGGGACGCACATCGCGCTGGGCGCGCCGGAGCGCCTCCGTCGGCTGGTGCTCATGGCCCCCGGCGCGACGCTGCAGAGCCTGACCGGCCCCTTCATGATGCGCGCGATCTCGATGCTCTTCTGGCCGACGCGCGCGGTTCGACAGCGTCACGCGCTGGATGGCCGTCCCGCCGGAAGAAGGCCGCGAGCGGTACGAGCTGCTGGTGAGCGGGATGGTCGATATTTTCTACACGGCCCGCCAGAACTTCGGAGTCCAGATCATGCCCAACGCCGGCGTGCTCAGCGACGCCGAGCTGCAACGGATCACCACGCCGACGCTGGTGATGATCGGCGCGCAGGAGAAGATCTACTCGGCGCCCGCCGCTCTGGCGCGCGCGAAGGCGTTGATCCCCGGGGTGAAGACGGTGGAGATCCCCAACGCGAGCCACGACCTGATGTTCTCCCAGCCGGCCCGCGTGGGGGCGGAGCTCAGCGCCTTACCTGGGCGCTGCGTAGCTCGGCTCGCCCGGCCGCGGCAAAAGTTGGCCCGGGGCGGTGGCGGCAGGTATGCGCCGGGACGTGCTCGCGAAGCGAATCATCCCCTGCCTCGACGTGAAAGAAGGCCGCGTCGTCAAGGGCGTGCGCTTCGTCGGCCTCCGCGACGCGGGCGATCCGGTCGAGGTCGCCCGCCGCTACGACGAGGCCGGGGCCGACGAGATCACCTTCCTCGACATCACGGCCTCGCACGAGAAGCGGGCGATCATGCTCGACGTGGTCGCGCGCACGGCCGAGGGGATCTTCACGCCGCTGACCGTGGGCGGCGGGGTGCGGACCGAGGACGATATCCACGCGCTGCTGCACGCGGGGGCCGACAAGGTGGCGATCAACACCGCCGCGGTCGACGATCCCGATCTGGTGCGGCGCGCCGCCGAGCGCTGGGGATCGCAGGCGATCGTGGTGGCGATCGACGCGCGCCGGGCGCCGAGCGTGGAAGGCTGTGCGCCTTCGTGGACGGTGTTCACCCACGGGGGACGACGGGATACGGGGCGCGACGTCGTCGCCTGGGCGCGGCGCGTGGTCGAGCTGGGCGCGGGGGAGATCCTGCTCACGAGCATGGATCGCGACGGGACGATGGATGGCTACGACCTCGAGCTGGTCCGCCTCGTCGCTGACGCTGTGCCCGTGCCGGTGATCGCCTCGGGCGGCGTGGGGACGCTCGATCATCTTCGCGCCGGGCTCGTGGAGGGAGGAGCCGACGCCGCGCTGGCCGCGTCGATCTTCCACGACGGCAAACACACGATCGGCGAGGCCAAGGAGTATCTCGCCCGCGCGGGCGTGCCGATACGCCTGGCCGCGATCAACGGAGGTGCAGCGTGAAAGATGGGTGTGTGACCCTCGACGAAGTGTTCGCAGCGGCGTCGGCGCGGGCAGCCTCGCTGGTGCCGGAGACGTCGGGCTACCTGGCGCTGGCCGTCGGCGACGCGACCTCGCGCTTGCCGCTCGCGCACGATGATCGCGCGCTGCTGCTCACCACCGAGGGCAGCCTGAGCCTGAGCCGACGCGGTGACGTCGTCGCGCCCGAGGCGGCGGCGAAGGCGATGCGCGACATGCTGGCGCGGCTGCTCGCGGTGTCCGCCGGGACGATGCCCGGCCTCGCCGCCGCGGCGCGTCCGCGCGAGGAGTCGAGCCGCGGCGTCGACGCGGTGATCGAAGAGATCGAGGCGGCGTTGATCCCGGTGAACCGGGCCGCCGCGCGCCGCGCGCTGGGGCGCCTCGCGCGCGAGACGCTCCGTGCGAAGGAGGCCGGCAAGCGGAGTTCGAAGCGCGAGGCCTCGGTGCGCCCGCCGCCGCCGCCGCCGCGCGCGCCCGTCGCTGTGGTCGCGATCGAAATCGAGAACGAGCCCTCGGCGCGCGCGGTGTTCTCGGAGCCTCCGCCGTTCGCTCCGAAGACCGAGACGCCGGTCCCCGCCGCGGAGGTGTTTGTCCCCGACGAGGAGACGCTGATCCGCGCGGATCAGGCGCTCGTCACCGCGGCGTTGACGCCGATCCTGGTGGCGTTGACGCCGATCCCGGTGGCGTTGACGCCGATCCCCGTGGCGCTGACGCCGATCCCCACGGCGCGTATGGAGAGCGTCGAGGCCGAGACGGTGATCCCCGATGAGCAGATCGTCGTGGCCCACGCCGAGGTCTTCTGTCCTACGCCCTTCGTGACGCCGTCGCCGTCACCCCTGTGCTTCGAGCGCGCGCGCCCCGGCGAGCCGACGCCGACCACGCTCGGGATGGCGATCGAGATCGACGAGGCGCAGACGCCGTTCTCCGCGATGGAGACGGTGCACGCCACCGCGCTCGGGAAGGCCTTCTTCGTCGAGGAGCACGCGTCGGTGGTGATCCACGCGTCGGTGATCGAGATGCCGGTGATCCCCGCGCCCGGCCTCGAGCCGTTGCCCAAGCCGACGACGCGGGCCGATGATCTGCTGGCCACGTTCGCGGTCTCGTGCAGCGACGAAGCGGCCGTGCGTGAGGCGACGGATTGCCTGAAGCGGCTCGCTGGCCTCGAGCCGACGCCGCCGCCTCTCGTGGTGGCTCCGCCCGCGCCGAAGCGGATCGCGCGGGCGACGACGCCGCAGGCGCCGGTCGTGGCGGCGCCCAGGGCCGCCCGAGCCGACCTGGCGCCGGTGCCCGCCCCGAAGGCGGTGCCCGCGCTCGACGCGCTCAGCGATGAGCTCGAAGAAGAGGGCCGCGCTCCGCGCAAGCGCTCGCGCCCGGGGCTGAGCCTCGTCGCCGCGCTGCTCGCCGGCGCCGTCGTCGGGCTCGTCGCCGTGCTCCGGTTCCGGCCGGATCTGGTGGACTCGTTCGAGGAGCGCGTCAGCCCCACGCTGGGGAGCGAGCGCACCGCCGCCCCGGCCGCCCGCGCCCGCTGATCGCTGCCCGTTAAGATTGACGGCGGCGCGCGGCGACGCCAAAAGGCCAGACCATGCACGACGAGAACATGGCGATCGTGAAGTCCCTGGTGAGCGTGGCGTGGGCCGACGGGGTCTACGCCGACGAAGAGCGCGAGATGGTGGAAGCCCTCATCGCCGCGTTCGAAGCCAACGATGACGAGGCCAAGCAGATCCGCGACTACGCCGCCGAGAGGAAGACGATCGACGACGTCCCGGTGAGCGACCTCTCCTTCGACGACCGGCGCGTGCTCCTCCAGCACGCGGTGCTGCTCACCTACGTGGACGGCAACCAGGACGAGACCGAGAAAGCCTTCATCGGCACGCTCTGCGAGAAGCTCCGCATCCCCGACGACGAGGCGAAGACGCTGCTCGCGTCGGCCGAGGAGCGGGCGAAGCGGTTCTTGAACCTGCGGTGAGCGTCGGCGGGGCTGGATCGGCCCCGCGCTCTCCGTCCCTTCATCCCCTCGTCATACCGGCGCGCCGAGCTGCCGTAGCAGATCGCGTGTCAGCGCGCGGGCGACGTGCCGGCGGTACTCCTGCGTCGAGCGGACGTCGTCGATCGGCGCGACGTCGGCGTCGACGGCGCGATCGAGGGCCTCGCCGGTGATCGCCGCGAGCGGTGAGCCCAGCGCGAGGGCGCGGGTGGCGGCCATCAGCGCCGTCACCGGCGCCACCGAGACCATGCCGAGGCCGAGGCGCGTCACCTGGCCGGCGTCGACGACGGCCACGCCCGCGAGCGCGACCTTGGAGATCGCCTGGGCCCGGCGCGCGCCGACCTTGCGCCAGTACCAGGGCGACCCCGCGGGCGGCAGCGCGAACTCCACCGCGACGATGATCTCGTCGGCCGCGCGCGTGGATTTCTTGTAGCCGGTCTGGAGCGCCGCCATGGCGATCCGCCGCTCGCCGCGGGCGCTCTTCACCACCACGGTGGCGTCGTAGGCCGCGAGCGCCGCGACGCCGTCGGCCGCGGGCGAGGCCGTCGCCAGGTTGCCGCCGAGCGTGCCGCGGGCCTGGATCTGCACTGCGCCCACGTCCTTCGCCATCCGCACCAGCATCGGCGCGCGCGCCTGGATTACCGGGCTGCGCTCGATCTCGAGGTAGGTGGTCGCGGCGCCGATCCGCAGCGTCTGCCCGTCGCAAGCGATCCCGCGCAGCTCGTCGAGGCGGCCGATGTCGACGACGAGGGGCGGCTCGGCGGCGAGCGGGGCGCGCATCTCCTGCTCCACCATCCAATCGGTGCCGCCTGCGTAGAGGATCGTGGCGAGGCCTTTTTCGTGGCGCTCGGTGACGACGGCGCAGAGCGCGTCGAGCGAGCTTTGGCGCGTCATCTCGAAGCGGGCGAGGTCGGCGAGGCTCATCGCGCCGCTCCTTCGCTCGCTGCACGGCGGAGCGCGGCGGCGCTGCGGACGCTCTCGACGATCCGCTGGTAGCCGGTGCAACGACAGAGGTTCCCGGCCAGGGCTTCGCGGATCTCCGGCTCCTCCGGGTCAGGCCGTTGCCGGAGCAGCGCCTCGGCAGCGAGGAGCATGCCCGGCGTGCAGATGCCGCACTGGGCGCCGCCCTCGTCGATGAAGCACTTCTGGAGCGGCGAGAGATGCGCGGCCTCGCCGAGTCCCTCCACTGTGGTGATCGCGCGCCCTTCGCACTGCCCGATCGGGACCAGGCAGGCGTTGACGGGATCGCCGTCGAGCAGGACCGTGCACGAGCCGCACTCGCCCTCGCCGCAACCTTCCTTGGTGCCGGTGAGGCCGAGCGGGCCGCGGAGCGCGTCGAGGAGGCGGACGAGAGGGGCCGAGTCGAGCTCGCGCGGAGCGCCGTTGATCGTGAGCGAGATCTTCATACGCCCTTCCTTTCCGCTGCGTGCTTCGACGCGAGGAGCCGCTCCGGCGTGAGCGGGAGGGAGGCCATCGCGACGCCGGTCGCGTGCTCGACCGCGGCGGCGATCGCCGGGGCGCCGCCGTCCATCGGCAGCTCGCCGATGCCCTTGGCGCCGCCGCCGGGGCCGAAGGCGAAGGGCGCCTCGACCAGGATCGTCTGGAACCGGGGCGCGTCGAGCGACGTCGGGATGATGTAGTTGGTCATGCGCGGGTTGGTGATGTGCCCGTCGCGCCAGGTGATCTCCTCCGAGAGCGCCCAGCCGATCGCCTGGAGGCTCCCGCCCTCGATCTGGCCTTTGCACATCACCGGGTTGATGGCCTTGCCGACGTCGGTGGCCGACCAGAAGTCGATCACCGTCACCTCGAACGTGTCGAGATCGACCTCGACCTCGGCGATGTCGCAGGCCCAGCCGAAGCAGGGGTAGGCGTCGCCCTTGTACTTGGCGTCGTCCCACTGGATGAAGTCGGGCGGCGCGTACTGCAGGAGCGAGGTGATCAGGCCTTCGCGGGCGATCAGGCGATCGGCGGCCTCGGCGAAGGTGCCTCCGCCCTTGGCGCTCTCTTCGCGCACGCGAGCCGCGAGCTGCTTCGAGGCGTTCTCGACGATCGATCCCACGACCATCACCGTGCGCGACGCGACCGTGGGGCCGGAGTCGGGGCAGGTGGTGGTGCTGGGCACGGCGAAGTCGACCGCGTCGACGCTGAGGCCCGCGGCGTCGGCGGCGATCTGGCGGAACACCGTCTCGGTCCCCTGCCCGATGTCGGTCGACGCCGTGCGGATCCCGAGGCGGCCGCCGGCCAGGAGATCGACGGCGACCTTGCCCTTGAGGTAGCGCTCGCCCGAGCCGGTGAAGCCCGCGCCGTGCATGAAGACCGCGCCGCCGATCCCGCGCACCTTGCGGCCGAGGGTGATCGGCCCGCGCGCGCGCTTGGCGTGGTAGTCGCTCGCCTCGGCGGCCTTTTCGAGGCACTCGAGGCCGGCGACCGAGCTGCGGAGCACCTGGCCCGTCGCGGTGACGTCCCCTTCGCGGAGCACGTTCTGCGCTTTGAAGTTGAGAGGATCGCGGCCGAGCTTCACCGCGACCGCGTCGAGGTGCCGCTCGATCGCCCAGATGGTCTGGGGCGCGCCGAAGCCGCGGAACGCGCCGTTGGGCGGCGTGTTGGTGGCGACGGCGACCGACTCGATCCGGACGTCGTCCCAGCGGTAGGCGCCGGCCGCGTGGAGCGTGCCGCGCGAGAGCACCACCGGCGTCAGCGTCACGTAGGCGCCGCCGTCCATCGTCACGCGCATCGAGAGGGCGCGGAGGCGCCCGTCCTTGTCGCAGCCGCTGGTGATCTCGCAGAGGCACGGGTGCCGCTTGGTGGTGGCCTCGATGTCCTCTTTGCGGTCGTAGATCAGCCGCACCGGGTGGCCGCTCTTCTTCGCCAGGAGCGCGGCGTGGAGCGCGATGATCGACGGGTACTCTTCCTTGCCGCCGAAGCCGCCGCCCGTCACCGCCTGGGTGATGTGGATGCGGCTCGGGGTCGCCTCGAGCGCGAAGGCCTTGGTGAAGGCCTTGTGCACGTAGAACGGGCACTGGATCGATCCGGTCGCGTGGGCGCCCGCCTCGTCCCACCAGGCGACGACGCCCTGCGGCTCGATGTAGAGCTGCTCCTGGTGGTGGGCGAAGTAGCGACCGGTGACGACGACGTCGCAGGCGGCGATCACCGCGTCGATCGCCGCGGCGCTGGCGGCGCGGACCGCGGCGTCGTCGCCGGCCACGTCGGCGCAGCCCTTGGTGATCAGGTAGCGCTTCTGGACGTTGTCCTCGCCCGCGATGATCTGCGCTCCGGCGAGCGAGGCCTCCATGTCGAAGACGGGCGGGAGCGGATCGATGTCGAGCGTCACCGCGCGCACCGCCCGCGCGAGCTTGGCCTTGTCCGCGCACGCGAGGAGCACGACCGGCTCGTAGACGTGGTTGACGCGATCGACGGCGAGGATCGGCTGGTCCTCGATGATCAGGGCGACGTTGTTGACGGGCACGTCCGCGGCGCGGACGACGGTGACGTCGCTCCAGTCGAACGTGGGATCGAGCCGCACGCCGCGGAGCACGCCGCGCGCGATCGGACTCCGCACCGTGGCGCCGTAGAGCTCGCCGGGGAGGCGCGGCAGATCGTCCACGTAGACGGCGACGCCGGTGACCTTCGCGGCCCCGTCGACGCGCGGCACGCTGGTGCCGACCGAGGGACTACGCGTTTCAACGGGGGAGCTTTGCACCATCGGGGTCTCCTCTCGAACTGCACCAGCCTTGATCCGCCCTCCTCCGTCCTCCGTCTTCGTGCGCGTCCTCGTGCGCGTGCGCGCTCTGGATCCGGATTCGGAGCGCGCACGCGCACGAGGACGGGAGACGGGGATGACCTCAGTGCCAGGCGTCGGCGGTCTGCACTGACTGCCCCGTGCGATCGTGCTCCGCGAGCAGCGCCACGCTCCGTGCTTCGCACGCGACGCACGAGGGGAACGTGGAGCCGTGCTGGCAGCGGAGCATCTTCGCCGTCATGGCCCCAGTGAACTCCGAGGGGTCGAGGTGACGACCGCAAGCGATGCAGTGAATGTGCCGGCTTTGCTGAGCAGGAGCTCCCGAGGTCCGGGGCCAGCCGTTCAGCTCTTTGCGATCACGCTTGGTGAGTTTCTTCTCTCGCTTCATGGAAGCGCGGACCGTAGCACCCCTATCCGCCGGGAAGGAAGCGGGGGAGCGCGCGGAGCACCCCCATCACGTCGGCGGGCGTGTTGAGATCGAGAACGATCGTGGGGTCGGAAACCTCGACCGAGGCGACGCGATCGCCGAGCGTATGGAGGTGATCGCGGAGCGGGGGCGGCGATCCGCTCTTGTAGGCCTCGAGGGCCTCGCGCCGGAGCAGGACGGGGTGGCCGCCGCGGCCGTGGTAGCTCGGCTTGGCCCCGAGGAGCCGGGGCTCCGCGGTGAGGCGATCCATCAGCGCGCGCACCGTCTCGGCGCGGGCCGGCTGAGTGTCCACGGGCGTGACGAGGATCAGCTCCCCCGGAGGCAGGCGCGAGACCGCGAAGGCGAGCGAGCCCGCGGGGCCGAGGTCGGCGCTGGCGTCGGAGGAGAAGAGATGGATCCCCGGGCGCACGTAGCCGAGGAGCGCGGGGATCATCGTCTTGCGCGTGACGATGAGCACCTCGGAGCAGTCCGCCGCGAGGCGCGCCTCGGCGTGGGCGATCGAGAGCGGGTGGTCCTTGCCCGAAGGCGACGGCCAGGCGAGCAGCGCCTTCGGGCCGCCGAGGCGCTTCCCGTCTCCGGCAGCGAGGACGATGGCGAGGAGACGCATCATGAGGAGACCCTGGGGGAAGCAGTTGTCGACGAGGCGGCGCGCCAGGCCACCAGCTCGGCGGCGATCGCCACGCTGATCTCGGCGGGGCTGCGCGCGCCGATGTCCATGCCCACGGGCATGCGGACGCGGGCGATGTCGGCCGCGGGGAGGCTCTTCGCCTCGAGCCGCTGACGAGTACGGGTCGCCTTGGCGCGGCTCCCCACGCCGCCGACAAAGCCAAACCCGCGGAGGATTGCCCACTCGATCGCCGCTTGATCCATCTGGTGATCATGGGTCATCACCAGCACCGCGCACCGTCCTAGATCAGTCGGGAAGCTCTGGAGTACCTCGGGATCGTCCGCCTCCGCGTGGAGCAGTCGGATCGGGCGCCCTCCGGGGAGGCGCGCGGGGTCGGCGGCGTCTTCGCGGCTGTCGCAGACCGTGACGAGGAAGCCGAGCGAGGCCAGGAGGGGCGCGAGGAAGATGCCGACGTGCCCGGCGCCGATGAGGAGCGCGTGCGCCTCGGGCACCAGCGGTTCGATCAGGATCTCGACCGAGCCGCCGCAGCACATGCCGAGCGAGGGGCCGAGGCGAAACGTCTCCACCTTCGGGCCGCGCTCGAGATCGGTGAGCACCTCGCGCATCGTGGTGAGGGCGACGCGCTCGACCGCGCCGCCGCCGATGGTGCCGATCGCCGTGCGCTCATCGAGCAAGGCGAGCTTCTGCCCCGGCGTCGAGGGGGTCGATCCGTGGCGGGCGATCACCGACGCGAGGACGACGCGTTGACCACGCTCGAGCGCCTCCAGGGCCGCGCGCAGCACCTCTTGCGGGAGGGCGGTCCGGGGGATCGGCAGCGCTGCGGGCGACATCGCGGGCACCGTAGCAGAGAACCCTCGGAGAACGATCCGGCGGCCTTGACGCGATGGGCACCGGCGGCGATGGTGCGCCCCCCATGACGGCTCGTCGCTCTCCCGATTTCAACCTCGGGCAAGCGCTGTCCGATCCTGGCTTCACCCCGCGCGTGCGCGACGTCCCGGCTCTCCTCGAGCACGTCGCGACGGGCGACGATCTCGCCGATGCAGCGGAGCGTGCGCTGCTGCGCGTCGGCGTCCCGGCCGGCCTCGTCGCCGCCGAGCGCGCGGGCGAGGCCCCACCGATCGAGCGCTTTCGCCTGACCCGCCTCGTGGGCCGCCTGGCCGCGGATGGAGACGGATCGACGCTCGCGCCGTTCCTCCTCGCGCGCCTGGAAGATGCTGACGATCGCACGCGCCGCGCCGCCGCGAACGCCCTGGGCAAGGCGCGTCTGACGGGTACGGCCGAGGCGCTCGCCGCCGCGCTCGCGCGCGAGAGCGAAGGGCCGACGCGCAAGGCGCTGATCGAAGCGCTGGGCAAGGCCGGCGGCGAGGCCGCGGTCGCCGCGCTCCGTCTCGAGACGAGCGGCCTCCCCGGCTCGGTCGCGGCCAAGGCGCAGTTGATGGCCGAGCGCACCGTCGCGCGCGAGGTGGCCTCGGCGATCGACGGAACGCGCGAGGCCGACGGCCCCGTGCCGGTCGTGCTCCGTTGCCGCGCCGGGCTCGAGCGGATCTTGCTCGAGGAGCTCGACGCTGATCTCCGCACCCACGTCGTCCGACGGCCCCTCGGCGGCACACGGATCGAGGCAGAGCTCTCGGGCCCGCTCGACCGACTCTTCCAGGCGCGGACGATGCTCTCGTTCGCCTTCCCGCTCCCCGAGATCCGCGTCGCCCGCGACGCCGATCTCGCGCCGGTGATCGCTGACGCCCTCACTTCGAAGGCGGCGCTCGGCCTCTTTCAGCGCTTCACCGCGGGCCCGGTGCGCTACCGCCTCGGCTGGGCGTCGGGCGGGAAGCGCCGCGCCGTGGTGTGGCGCGCGGCCTCCGAGGTCCGCGAGCGCAGCCGCGCCCTCGGGATCGATCTCGTCAACGATCCCACCGAGAGCCTCTGGGACGTGACGGTGTTCGAGGCCGTCGGCGCGATCCGGATCGAGCTCTCGCCGCGCCTCGCCGATCCGCGCTTCACCTACCGCAAGGGCGACGTCCCCGCCGCCTCGCACCCGACGATCGCCGCCGCCCTGGTCCGCGCCGGCGGCGTCTCGCCCAACGACATCGTCTGGGACCCCTTCATGGGCTCGGGGATGGAGCTCTGCGAGCGGGCGCTGGCCGGGCCCTACCAGTTGATGATCGGCACCGATCGCGATCCGAGCGCCATCGCCGTGGCGCGGGAGAACCTGGCCGCCGCCGGGGCCCGCGACGCGATCTTGATGGCCGGCGACGCGACCTCGATCGCCTTGCCGGGGCGGCCGTCGCTGATCCTGACCAACCCGCCGCTCGGGCGCCGGGTGGAGCGCACGACGGAGCTCGCCCCGATGCTGGACCGCCTGATGGCCCGCGCGGCGCGGAGCCTGGTCAAAGGCGGTCGGATGGTATGGATTGCTCCTTTCCCGGAGAAGAGCGACCTCGTCGCGCTCCGCGCCGGGCTGGAAATCTCCATCGCCGAGGACGTGGATATGGGCGGCTTTACCGGTCGCCTCCAGGTGCTGCGGCGTCCGGAGGACTGAACGGTTGATATGCCCCCGCGAGAGGCCGCAAATGGCCCCACAGGGTGGGTGACACGACCGCGGCACCGCTGGTAAACTGCGGTCGACATCAACGGCGCGTGCCTGCGATCGGGAGGCGGACAGCATCCATGGACATCCCTTTGCGTTACCTGGAAGTCGGCGAGATGGTGGCCGTCTCCGGCGGTTGGGTGGGCGACCAGCGCGAGACTTTCGAATCGATTCCGGAGATCAAGCCCCTGTTTGCTCAGGTGGACGCCGCCCACACCGCGCTGGTCCTGGCCCGCCCGAGCGAGTCCGCCAAGACGGATCCCACGGTCGAGGCGATCATCGCCGCCCAGCGCGCGGTCGACATCCGCCACGATCACGCTCTGCGCGCGCTCTACTTTTCGCATGAGGCGCTCGCGGAGCACCTGCTCGCGCAGGACCCGCCGAACCTCGAGCTGGCGGAGGCGGTCCGCCGGGCCTGCCAACGCCTCGCGCCCGAGGGGCTCGGGGGGACGATCGTCAGCTACCAGGCCGAGGCCGGCAACGCCGAGATGGCGCTCCGCGTCGCCGAGATCGACACGGAGATCCAGAACGCGCTCGGGATGATCCAGCTCACGAAGACCATGGGCGGGAAGGATCTCCTGCGGCAGTGGGCGGCCCTCGGGGCCCACCTGGGAGAGCTCGAGCGCTACAAGAGCGCGGCCGTCGCCGGCGCCGTCGTCGTCGTCGTCCCGCGCACGGCGCTGCTCAAGGCGCGCAAGGAGTGGATCGCCATCGTCTCGACGACGCTCGGGGTGCTCGACCACGCCCACGGCCCCGACGGGGCGGTCGAGACCATCCGGCGGAGCGTGACGGAGTCGGCCATGAAGGCGGCCAAGCGCGCCGCGTCCCTCCGGAAGGCCGCCGCCGAAAAAGCTGCCGCGATCGCCGCCGAGAGGGCCGCGAGGGCGGCCCTCATCGAGAACCCCGCGACCGGCGAGGGCATGCCGGAGATGTGAACCGCCCGGCGAGGCGGTCGCGACCGGGTCCCCGGGGCGCCGATCGCCTCGCGAGGCGGTCGCGACCGGGTCCCCGGGGCGCCGATCGCCTCGCGAGGCGGTCGCGACCGGCTCCGGAGCGAAGCCGAGACGCCTGGAAGGCGGTCGCGACCGGCTTTGAGCGGATCTGAGAGGGTTGGAAGGCGGTCGTGACCGGCTCCTGAGCGAAGCCGAGACGGGTGGGAGGCGGTCGCGACCGGCTCCCGGGCTGGTGGGCTAGTCGCGCGGCAGGGGTCAGGGAGGGTTGCCGCCGACGCAGTATCCGACGCTGCCGGGGAAGTTGTCTTTCTTCTCGCACTTGCCTGCGCCGCAGTCCCCGTCGGCGCAGCAGAACTTGCCGCACTTGCCCTCCGAGGCAGGGAGGCACGTCGAGCCGCCCTTGCAGTGACCCGCAGCGCTCACCGCACCGCATGCCCCGCAGAGGGTGGCTTCGTTGGGGCCCAGGTAGCAGTGGTAGCCCTGGCCCTTGAAGTCGCAGGCTTCGCCCTTCGAAGCGTCGCAGCCGGCGTTGGTGACGGGGTTGCACTCGATCACGCCGCCCACGGTGACGCAGGCGCCTTGGGACGGGCTCGAGACGGGGACGGCGCAGGTCACGTCGACCGGGACAGGAGGCGGCGGGAAGCACTCCACGTCGCAGGACGTGTGCATGCACGCGAGGAGGGCGTCCACCACGGGCTTGTTCTTCTCGGTACACGACGGATCGGAGCTGTAGACGCACCCGATGCAGCCCTCGGTCACGTCGCAGGCCGCGCCTTCGGTGCAGCAGCTCGCCTCGCCGCAGGTGGCGCAGGCGCCTGCGGGGAAGATGCCGACGCAGTCGCCGCCGCCGACGCCGCTGGTGGTCGCGCTGGTCGAGGTGGTCGAGGCCACGCTGGTGGTCGTCGCCGCCGCGCTGCTCGTCGAGCCGCCGCTGCCGGTGGGGTCGACGCTGGTGACGCTGCACGCCGCAGGCGCCAGAGGCGCGAGGAGGGCGGCGAGGATAAGCCAGGAGTGCTTGTTCATTGTCTGCTCTCCGAAGAGTGAAAGGTTCTCGAGCCCGTCAGGGTCCCCCCGGAGACGAGGCGCTGGAATTCAAGCATGTTTCCGGGGAAGAACGGGCTGACCGAATCCAAGCCGGAGACGTTGGCCCAGGCCCCCGGGGGGCGCAACGGCCCGGCACAGCCCCGTTCGGGGGGGAGTGTCCAGCCGCCGCGCGCGGCAAAAAAAGAGCGGAACCCGGTTACCCAGGCTCCGCTCTCTTCTTTCAGGCCGCCTCAGCGCGACCCGTCGACGCGATCAGTTGGTGCCGGTGCTGGCGCCCGTCGTCGCTGTTCCGGTGCTGGCGCTGGTGGAGCCGCCGGTACCCGTCGCCGCCGAGCTGGACGCCGAGGTGCTGGCGCTGGTGGAGCCGCCGGTGCCCGTCGCCGCCGAGCTGGACGCCGAGGTGCTGGTCGCCGCCGAAGTGGAGGCCGCCGAGCTGGAGGCCGCCGAGCTGGACGAGGCCGAGCTGGAGGTCGTGCCGCCGTTGCCGCCGAGGCAAAGGCCAACGCCGCCGGCCGCCATCGCGGACTTGTCACAGGTGCCAGCGCCGCAGTCGCTGTTGTCGCAGCAGTAGCGCGCGCAGGTACCGATGCAGGTCTCGCCGCCCTTGCAATACCCATCCGTATCGCCGCAGGGCTGGCAGAGGTCCTGTTTGTTCGGCGGGGCGTAGCACTGGTAGCCGGCGCCGTTGGTGTCACACGCCTCGCCGCCCGCCGTGTCGCAGGGCACGTTGGTGACCGGGTTGCACTTGATCGTGGCGGACAGCGTCACGCAGGCGCCGTTCGAGGGGCTGCCGGCCGGGACCGAGCAGGTGGCGTCCGACGTGGGGGTCGTGCCGCCGCACTCCGTCTTGCAGGAGGTGGTCAAGCAGGCATCGAGCTTGTCGACCGCGTCCTTGTTGTTCGCGTCGCAGTTGGACCCGTCGATCGAGCAATTGAGGCAGCCGTCGGTGTCGCTGCAGGTGAAGAGCTCGAGGCAGCAGTTCGCCTGGAGGCACGTGTCGCAGTCGTTGGGGTTGAGGATGCCCGAGCAGTCGACCGGCTCGCCGCCGCCCGTGCCCGTGGCGCCAGACGTCGTGGCCGAGCCGGTCGTCGTGCCGGTGGTCGTGGTGGCCGAGCCGGTCGTCGTGCCGGTGGTCGTGGTGGCCGAGCCGGTCGTCGTGCTGGTGGGGGTGCCCGTGGTGGTGCTGGGGCTTTCACCGCCGGACCCGCCGGAGCCCGAGGACGTCGAGGAGGTCGTCGTCGTCCCGTCGCCGCAGGCGAAGGGAACGAGGGGAGCCATTGCCGCCGCAACAAGAATCCAGGAGTATTTTTTCATTTGCTGCTCTCTAGAAGAGTGAAAGGGTCTGGTACGACGGCGGAAGCGTCCCCCAACCACCGTGCTCTAGAGGTATGCCCAAATTTCGACGTCAGATCATCAACGATCAGGCGATCGTTGCAATTTTTTCATACTGCGGGGCCTATTTCAGGCCGCGGAGCAGCAGGACGACGAAGGTGGTCGCCGCAATGACGAGGAGGGCAATGGCCGCCGTCAGCACCACGATCCGGCGGGAATTGGCGGCCGCAGCCGCCGCTTCGAGCTGACCTGGGGCGGCGCCGGGGAAGCCCATCGGCGCCATTGGCGCCATGGGGCCAGGCTGCGGACCGGCCTGGTAGGGCGCGACGAAGGGGGCCGCGCTCGGAGGGGCCATCGCCATTGGCGCAAAGCCGCCGGGCCCGCCGAGTGGCCCACCAAAGCCGACGCCGGGGGGCAAGCCGAAGCCGACGCCGGGAGGGCCGCCGAAGCCGGGGGGCGCGCCGTCCGGCGAGGCGGGAAACGCGGCGGTGCTGGGGCCCGAGCTGGAGTTGCTGTCTCCCGGGAACTCGAAGCCGGAGAGGGCCAGCGTCTTGGCGGGGGCGGGGTCGCGGTTCCAGGCGGGGGCGGGGCCAGGCGGGGGGCCGCCAAACTGAAACGGGGCGGCCGGAGCCGGGGCGGGGTGCGCGCCGGCGCCACCCCAGGGTTCGGCGCCGACGTCGCGCATCACGGTGCGGGCGCCTTCGTCTTCGTCGTCCTCGTCAGGGGCGGGAGCCTGGGCCACGCGCAGGCCGCTCGGGTGCGGGGTGTCGTCGACCGGCGAGTTCCGCATCATGGTGCGGCCGTTCTCGTCGTCGTCGTCGTCGTCGAGGACCGGGCTGGGCGCCGCCGCGCCCATCGGCCCGGAACCGCCGCCAAAGGCCATGGCGCCGCTCGGGCCGCCGTGGTGCGCCGGAGGGGCACCGGGGCGAAAGCCGGGGGCGCCGAAGGGCGCGTGGAGGCCCGGCGCCGCGGGGCCGCCCAGCGCCGCGGGCGCGCTGAAGCCCGACGGGGGTGCGTCCTGCGGGCGGCCGGCAGCAGGGCGCGGGCCAGGGTCGCGATCAGCGGCCGGGCCTGGAGAGAACGGCGAGGGCGCGGGGCCGCCGAACGGCGAGCCGCCCATCAGGCCCGGCGGGATCTGGAACTCGCGCATCCGCGTCGCCTGATCCTCGTCGTCGTCATCGTCGTCGTCGTCGTCGGGCGGCGCGACCGCCGGCTTGCGCACCGGCGGCGCAGCGAACACCGGGGGCGCGAACGCGGGGATCGCGAACACGGGGGCCGTGCGCATCACGGTGTGCATGTCCTCGTCGCCTTCGGAGGCGTCGTCGTCATCGTCGTCGAGCGGGGGGAGCGCGCCGACGCCCGGATCCGGGTGCCACTCTTCGAGGGCGTTGCGCAGCGCCGTGACCGACGAGGTGCGCTGGCCGAACTCGCGGGTGAGTCCCTCGTCGAGGATGCGCTGGAGATCGTCGTCGCCGACGTCGAACACCGCGAGCGGGGCGGGCTGTCCGCTGAGGATCTTCTGCTTGGTCTCGGCGTCGTGGGCGCCGGCGAAGGGGCTCGTCCCGGTGAGCGCCGTGTAGAGCGTGCAGGCCACGGCCCAGGCGTCGTCGGCCGGCGAGAGATCGCCCCCGAGGACGCGCTCCGGCGACTGAAACGCCAGGCTGCTCGTCGTGACCTGGACGTCGGCGATGAAGGCGCGCGAGGTGCGATCCGCGCCCGCCGTGAGGATGCACGCGGGCGAGATGCTGCCGTGCGCGACGCCGAGGGAGTGAAGCGCTTCGAGCCGCTTGGCGAGGCGAATGGCCCACCCGACAGCGTCCAGCTCTTTTATTGGCCCGTCACGGGCGATTCGATCGTCGAGTGTTTCCACGGAAAGCGAAAAGAGTAGTGCGGCGGGAGGCCAGCCGTCTAGCCGGTTAGTCACGTGATGGCGCTCCAGCGGCGCAGGCGCGGCGCATCGGGAGACCGGCGAGGCGGGCGGACGAAATCGCTTTACTGGAGAGCGGCTTTCGACGATTGGACATGCCGATGCCGGTTGGATCGCGACAAAACGTCCCCCGGTGGGCCTTTCCTGGCCGCGCGACGTGGATCGCGCTCGCGGCTCCCCTCGCCTGCGGGTGCGCCGCCTCGGTGGACATGGTGGCGGCGGCCGGCGCCGAGCGCGCGACGATGACGGTGCCCTACGCCAACGTGCGCGAAGAGGTGCGGCTCTACCCGGACTACGGCCCGATCGGGGCGAGCATCCTCGTCGACGGGGACGCGCCGAGCGACGAGAAGCGCCCCGCAGCGCCGAAGAAGGCGAAGCCTTGAGGCGCGCGCTCGGCCGCGCTCTGGTCGCGTCGCTCGCGCTCACCGGCTGCGGCGCGGATCCGGCGGTGGCGGTGAGCCTCGCCAACGCCACGCGCCCGTCGCGCTTGCCCTACGTCGTGGCCTGCTGGGAGAAAGAGTTCGCCGTGGCGCCGCCCGACGGCGGCTACGTGGCGACGGTCGACTTCGTGGTGCAAGCGGGCACCTCGAAGCTCCAGGCGTCCGCGCTGCGATCGCTCGAGCCGGTGACGGCCGAGGGCCAGCCCGGGAAGCTGTCGGGGCACGAGGCGGAGCTGGGCGCGTGCATCAAGGCCGCGCTCGATCAGTCGTCGCTGCCCGCGGTCGCCGACAGCGACGGCCCCGGGTTCTCCACGGCGACGGATCTCCGCGTGGAGCGCTTTCGCATCGCCTTCGTCGACGACTCGGTGAAGCAGCGGGCCAAGGCCTCGGCCTCGCAGGCCAACGTGCTCGTGGGCCCGCGCGTCGAGCGTTGCCGCGGCCTCTACTCGCACGATCCGCCGCGCGCCGCGTCCACCCTCTACGCCGAGATCGGGCGCGCCGAGACGCAGGCCTCCGCGCTCCACGCGCAGGGCAACCCCGGCGATCGCGACCTCGAGGCGCGCGAGCTGCAAAAGGCCTACGACGCGAAGCTGGAGCTGAGCGAGCGGCTCGCGTCGGACCTGGGCCAGCCGGAGATCCCGGAGGCGAACCGCAAGCGCCTGCGCGACGCGCTGGAAGAGGCGCGCGCGCAGGCGAAGAAGACCGGCGCCCGGATCGGCTGCAAGCCGTAGCTGCGGTGAAGGGCCGCGCCCCAAACCTCGAGGCTGCTCGCCGCCCTTGGTGGTCGCTCGAGAAATGCTGATATGCTCGGCGCAGCGCCATGCGACGAGCTTTCTTTTCCCGCCCAACGATGACTCTGGTGCGCGGTCTGCTCGCCGCCGGAGCGCTCCTCGGTTCTCTCGGCGTCCTCGCCGTCGGTTGCTCTTTCGGCAACGTAGCGCACGACGACTGCGCGACCGACACCCAATGCGGTGCCCTCTTCGGCGTAGGGAGCACCTGCATGGAAGGCTTCTGCTCCGACGCGGCGACGTGCACCACCGGCCATGACTGCCGCAAGGTGGCGGGCGGCGGCGCCTGCGTGACCGGCGTGTGTCAAGCGACGATCCCCGTCGACGCAGCCTGCAAGGGTATCGTCGAGCCGCCGGATCTGCTCAGCAGCCCCGCCGTCGGCAGCGCCGCGCCGCTGATCATCGGGGGGATCTTCTCCCTCGAAGAGCCCAAGAACAAGGCGCTGACGGTCGCCATCCGCCTCGCGGTGACCGACATCAACCGCAAGGGCGGGATGAACGGTGGGCAGAAGCTCGGCGTCGTCTTCTGCGACAACGGCGGGCCCGGCAACAAGGCCAGCGGGGACGATCGGATCCCGCTCAACAACCACGCGCTCGACTACCTCGCCGGCACGCTCGGCGTCCCGCTGATCATCGGGCCGCTGACGTCGTCGGACTCGATCCGGTTGATCAGCCGCGTGAAGGAGAAGGCCTACCCGACGGTGATCATCTCGCCGTCGGCGACGAGCCCCGATCTGACGACGGCCGACGATCGCCTCAACCCGAAGGACAAGTACGGCCTCTTCTGGCGGACGTGCCCGAGCGATCTGCTCCAGGGCAAGGTGCTCGCCGAGCAGGTCGTGCCGAAGACGCTGGGGAACATCGCCGTCGTCTACCTGCAGGACGCTTACGGCGAGGGGTTGGCCACGGTCTTTCGCACCACGTACGGGCTCGATGCGAGCCAGGGCTTCCCGTACCTGGACGCCGACCTCGCCGATCCGAAGAAGATGGCGGCGATCGCCGCCAAGGTCGGCTTGTACGCGCCCGGCGGCGTCGTGGTGATCGCGCTGCAGGGCGGCGACGCGATCAAGGTCATCACCGCGATGTCGGGAGAGACGGCGCTCCAGACCAAGTCGTTCTTCTTCACCGACGGCGCGAAGGATCCGGCGCTGCTCGACGCGTCGCTCACGCCGGCGATGAAGACGATCATCGCCGGCGCGCGCGGCACCGCGCCCGCGAGCCCGTCGGGGCCGAACTACGATCTGCTCAAGGTCAACCTGACGATCGATCCCTCGAGCTTCTCGTTCCTCGCGCAGGCGTACGACGCGACGATCATCGGCTCGATGGCCGTCGTCTACGCGTCGCGAACCTCGACCAACTACGACGGGCTCAACGTGGCCGACGGCCTGGCCCGCCTCTCCAAGGGCAAGGCGGTGAACATCTCGCCGACCGAGTGGCTCGGCGGCATCGGGGAGCTCAAGAGCAAGGGGGAGGTCAACGTCGAAGGCACGTCCGGCCACCTGGATTTCGATCCGGTGACCGGGGAAGCCCCGGGGAAGATCGAGGTCTGGAAGGCCAACTCGACCTCCACGGCGTTCGTCAGCGAGCCGCCGCTCGATCCGTGACTCGGCGCTTCACCCGGCGGCGGGGATGATGCGGACGCGACGGACGCGGCGGCCGACGGTGTCGGTGACGACGAGGGTGAGGCCCTCGCACTCGACGCGCTCGCCGGCCTCAGCGGGGTGCTCCAGCCGGGCGATGATGTAGCCGCCGAGCGTCTCCACGGTCTTCATTTCCGGGCGCACGACGATGCCGACCTCGCGCTCGAGATCGGCGAGGAGGACGCGGCCGTCAGCCTCGACGATGCCGCCGCCGCGGCGGTGGATCGGGGGCACCTCTTCGTCGTTCTCGTCGCGGATTTCGCCGACGATCTCTTCGAGCAAGTCCTCGATCGTGACGAGCCCGACGAACTCGCCGCTCGGCGCGGTGATGATCGCGACGGGGATCTGGCGGGCCTGCATCTCCTGGCGGAGGCGCTCCACCGAGGTCGTCTCGGGGGCGAAGATCGGCTTGCGCAGGAGCTCGGCGACGCGGGTCGCCTTGCGGCGGCCGGAGAGGACTTCGAAGAGATCGCGCAGGTGGATGTAGCCGAGCACGTTGCCCGTCGGATCGAGGACGGGGTAGCGCGAGTACCCCGCGTCGTTGGCGATCTTGACGGCCTCGTCGATCGTCATGTTGGCGCGGAGCGTGGAGGCGTCGCCGCGCAGGGACATGACGTGGCGCGCGGTGCGGCGGCGCAGATCGAAGATGCGGACGAGCATGCTCCGGAGCGCGGGATCAAGGCCGGCCGGGCTCGCCGCGAGGAGCATGCGCAGCTCCTCCGAGGTGTGGAGCATCTCTTCTTTGCCGACGGGCTCGACGCCGAGGAGGCGGGTCACGGCGTTGGCGGTGTTGTTGAGGAGCCAGATCACCGGCCAGGCGACGAGGTAAAACGCGTGGAGCGGGTAGGCGATCGCCAGCGTGACCGGCTGCGTGCGCTGGATGGCGAAGGACTTCGGCACCTGCTCGCCGAGGATGGTGTGGAGCGCGGTGATGAAGAAGAACCCGATGCCGAGCGCCATCCCGTGCGCGGCGGCCGCGGCCCAACCGCCGAGCGAGGCGAAGCGCGGCTCGAGGAAATCCGCGACCGCCGGCTCACCGACCCAGCCGAGGCCGAGCGAGGCGAGGGTGACGCCGATCTGGCAAGCGGAGAGGTACTCGTCGAGGCGGTGCGACATGCGCAGGGCGAGGCGCGCGCGCGCGTCCCCGCCGCGCACGAGCTGCTCGAGGCGCGTGGGCCGCATCTTCACCAGGGCGAACTCGGCCGCGACGAAGAACGCGTTGAGCACCACCAGGAAGAACGAGAGGGCGAGGTAGAGAAGCGTGGTCATGCGGCGGGGAGCGAGGCGTTCTGCGGGGCGGGCCCGTCGAGCCCGCCCTTTGCGAGGAGACGTCTACCGCACTCGCGGCGGGGATCCGGTCAGATCCGCGCGCGCGCCAGGATCTCGCGGCGGCGGGCGTCGGGGTCTTCGGGCAAGCCCGCGATCAGGGTGTCGGCGGGGCACTGTCCCTTTTCGATCAGCGCGGCGAGCTTGGCGAGGTGGACGCGCTCGTCCTGCCCGCCCTTGTTGAGGCGAGCGCGGCGCTGGAGGCCGCCCGAGGCGATCTCGAGGACGCGCTCGGCGACGCGGAGCAGGGGCGCGCCGCGGAACTCGGCGGCGAGGGCGCGCTCGGCGATCGCCGGGCGGATCGCCTCGAGCTCGGCGAAGTTGTAGTCGCGCACGAGCTCGTCGGCCTCGTCGAGCGCCTTGACGTCGTAAAGGAGCCCCGTCCAGAGGGCGGGGAGCGCGCAGATCAGGCTCGCTGGGAGCGAGTCGGCGCCGCGGACCTCGATCGTGCGCTTGAGGCGGACCTCGGGGAAGAGGGTGTTGAGGTGCGTCTCCCAGTCCTTCAGCGTGGGGAATTCGCCCTGGAAGCCGTGCTTCATGAAGCTGCGGAACGATTGCCCGGTGTTCTCGACGACGCGGGCGCCGCGCTTGACCAGGAACATCGGCGCGTCGAGGGCCCACTCGATGTAGTCCTGGAAGCGAGCGCCGCGCTCGAGCACGTTCTCGAGCAGGCCCTGGCGATCCGGATCGACGCTGAGCCAAACGCGGGCGCGGTAGCTGCGGCCGCCGAAGAGGCCGCCCTCGTAGAAGGGCGAGTTCGCGAACATCGCCGTCGTGACGGGGGAGAGGCGGAGCGAGATCCGCATCACGCGCATTGCCGCCTCTTCGCTCGCGTAGTCGAAGTTGGCCTGCACCGTGGCGGTGCGGCGCATCATGTCGAGGCCGTTCTTGCCGCGCGTGGGCAGGTAGCGCTGCATCACCGCGTAGCGCTGCTTCGGGACCCAGCCGAGGTCGGCCTGGGCGGCGAACGGGTGGAAGCCGACGCCGAGCCACACGAGGCCGAGCTCGGTCGAGATGTCGCGGAGCTCGGCGAGGTGGCCGCTCATCTCGGCGCAGATCTGGTGGATGTTGTCGAGCGGGGCGCCGGAGAGCTCGAGCTGGCCGCCGGGCTCCAGCGTGACCGAGGCGCCGGCGCGGAGGAGCGCGATCAGCGGGCCGCCCGGCGTCTCGGGCGCGTCGGGGAGCCAGCCGTGGCGCTCCACGAGCGTCTCGAGGATCGTCAGCACGCTGCGCTCGCCCTCGTACAGAAGCGGCGCGCCGGTGTCGGCGAAGACGCCGAACTTCTCGGCTTCCGCGCCGATGCGGTGGCGCGACTCGGGCTTGATCGCTTCGTGAAAGGGGATGAGAAGATCGTCGAGCGTCTTCAGGGGGGCGACCTTTTCGTCCGCCGGGCTGCTCTGCGCCATCGGTTCGTGCCTTTGCCAGTTGCTTACAGAAAGGGCTGGTCTCGTGAGAGATCACCCGGTGAGCGCAACGAATTACGCCCAGGCCTTACGCGGAGTTCTGCTGTTCCCGTACGTCATCTTGGCGCCGGAGGCGATGCCAACCTGCCGGGCGAGCCCAGGGGCGGCAAGAGAGCACCACGCCGGCCCGTCATGCGTGAAGAAACGTTATGATTTCAAGCGGCTCCGCGGCGCGGGGTCTGGGGCGAAGCCCCATCGAAACTAGCCGGCGCGTGGCCAGAAGGATTGACGCTCACTCTGCCGCAGCAAGGCCGAGAGGGTGGCGAGGTGGCACGCCGTCGTGCCCGGTCCGCCGCCGATGGCGCGCGCGCCGGCGTCGATCAGCCGCTTGGCGCCCAGGGCCCAGGCGTTGATTTCGGCCATCGAATCGGGCGGGGCGGCGCCGACCAGCTCGATCGCGCCGGGGGCGATCCCGAAGGCGGCGTCCGGCAGCGCGCGCCGCGCT
>Ga0105048_10003659_pt1 | contig 25170 bp, 18 predicted proteins | sample MAT05_FD_78382 | JGI IMG/M metagenome (GOLD analysis project Ga0105048, IMG submission 78382) | Freshwater microbial communities from Lake Fryxell liftoff mats and glacier meltwater in Antarctica - MAT-05 | ecosystem: Environmental > Aquatic > Freshwater > Ice > Liftoff microbial mat | place... | reverse complement strand
CAGCCCTCCCTGTTTCCAAAATGACAGAGAGGTCTACTTTTTAAAATAAATGAACAACACAGTAAAATCAATACTTTCAGCCGATGAAAATCATGTTTTTAATTTTAGTCGGTTGATAGTGTAATTATATATCAAGTGGCGGGTGGGTACACCCGTCACGGCTGACGGCCAAGGTTGGTGTCCCCACCAACCTTAACTAAACGATATTGAATTATATATCTGTTAAACAAAGGGAAAAAAGTAAAATTAAAAATGCATTTTTTTTATGACCTTAACTACCTGAAAATGTACAGAAATTCATAGACTCCCTATAGTTGAAACCTGGGATTGCCTTGTGGGTTTTTTTAGTAAATTGCTTATCCAAAAGTATTTTTTTATGTGCAATTTCATGGGAGTTCGTGTCACTAAAATCCAGTTTATAAAATTGAACCAGCTTGAAAAAGAATTAGGAACGCTGGCAGCAATGAACGAACTGGAATTAATGAAAGACGGCTTTAAGTATAGTAATTCAGCCATCATAAGGAAAGCAGGGACAGCCGATATAGAAGTAGTTGCTGCGCATTGGGAGTTTATACCTGCCTGGGTAAAGAACATGGATGAAGTAAAAGAAAACCGCAAAAAGTTTACAACATTAAATGCTACCAGTGAAAAGCTATTAGTAAGTAAAATGTTCCGCAATGCTGCTTTAAACAGGCGTTGTCTTGTATTGGCTACCCATTTTTATGAATGGCGGCATTTTCAACCGGAAGGAGCTAAGAAGGAGATTGCCTATCCTTATGTAATAGGGTTAAATGATAGTGAATATTTCTACATGGCAGGGATCTGGCAAAGCTTCACAGATAAGACAACAGGCGAAACAATGGACACGTTTGCAATCGTAACAACTCCTGCCAATCGTTTTATGGAGATAATACATAACAAGAAAAAAAGACAGCCAACTATATTAACGGAAAATTTAGCATGGGAGTGGATTATGGCGGATTTAAGCGAAGACAGGATAAAAGAAATCGCATCCTATCAAATGCCATCGGAAAACTTTACAGCCCATACCATACCAAAGGATTTTAAGCTGCTGGAAGACCCTACGGCAGCGTTTGAATATGCGGAACTACCTGGCTTAGATGTGGCTTTATAATGGAATGGGTAGCCAATAACGGGCCGAAAATTGTTCCAACTACAATTCCTGCAGTTAGGTGCAAGATGACTTCCATTTGGTTGATCAACAAAACAAACTGCTGTTGCTCAACTGAAAATATGCTACCAAAAATAAGTGTACAATGCCGCCAATACCCCCATGATAATTAAAGCTCCAACAGCAAATGAATTGTTTACTTTAAACATTGATTTGTCCACTTCCAAACCATGAGGAATAATTCCATTGCGGTTTTCCCACATACTAATAATATACATGCCAATTACACAAAACAGGAATACAAATCCCATCCTGTCCAGGAAAGGAATTTCATATATACCATCTTTTAATGTAGAGAAACCTGTTGAAGCCAACCATTGTAGATTCATATACCCGGGCAATATTTTTAACACGAAGGAAAATACAAAACCGCCGATAGTTGCAAACAACGCTGCATTAGAAGTTGTTTTCTTCCAGAAAAATCCCAGGATGAACATGGCAAAAATTCCCGGGCTAACAAAACCTGTATATTCCTGGATATATTGAAAGCCACCTTTTTTATCGATACCCAAAAATGGAGAAATGATGATGGCTAAAATCATGGCCACAATCACCACCCACTTTCCGGTTCTTACCAAATTATTTTCACTTGCACCCGGCTTGATTCTTTTTTGATAAATGTCTAATGTAAAAATGGTAGCAATGCTGTTTATCTTACCGGCCAGTGACGCAACAATGGCTGCAGTTAATGCTGCAAATGCCAGTCCTTTTAACCCGGCAGGCAATAAATTTAATAAAGTTGGATATGCCCTGTCCGGGTTTAGTTCTCCTGCCTGCTGCATGGAAGCACTGATATCCCCGGCATTTTCTTTAAACAATACATAGGCTGCAATACCCGGCAACACTACTATTACGGGCATTAATAATTTAAGGAATGCCGCAAATAAAATTCCGCTACGGGCAGTTTTTAAATCAGCTCCCAAAGCTCTTTGGGTAATATACTGGTTACAGCCCCAGTAATTTAAATTTACGATCCACATGCCACCCACCAAAACAGTCATACCCGGAAGGTCAATATAATTGGCAGAATCTTTTTTAAATATCATGTGAAAATGATCTTCTGCTTTCGTGGTCAATAACCTGAAGCCATCCATAATACCATCGCCGCCAAAATGATCAGACACCAGTTCCAGCGCCAGGTAAGTGGTTGCTAATCCACCAAGAATTAAAAAGAATACCTGTATAACGTCGGTGTAACCAATTACTTTCATCCCACCCAGGGCAATGATAACTGCAAAGATGGCCAACCCGATCATACAATACCAAAAACCAATACCTGAGATGCTGCTTACAGCCAACGCCCCGAGATACAATATAGATGTGAGATTTACTACCACATACAATAATAGCCAGAACACCGCCATGATCATTGCTACAGTGCCGTTATAGCGCTGGTTCAAAAACTGCGGCATGGTGTAAATCTTATTTTTCAGGTACACAGGAATAAAAAATACAGCCACAATAATTAATGTAAGGGCTGCCATCCATTCATAGGTGGAAATAGCCAATCCCATTTTAAACCCACTGCCGCTCATTCCGATAAACTGTTCAGCGGAAATATTGGATGCAATCAGCGAAGCACCAATGGCCCACCAGCTTAAAGAGCCTTCTGCTAAAAAATAATCATGCGATGCAGAAACAGTTGCTTTCTTTTTACGGCGGTAAACCCAATAGCCATAACCGGCAACGATAATAAAATAAAAAAGAAAAACTAAATAATCCTGTACTTGCAAACGATTCATGGTTAAGCAATTTTTTAAATTATGATTAAAACTGGCATTACATATTTTTTAAGTGCTGCAATTAATGCCACTACTCTTTTTGATTCTATTTCAATAAACTCATAATCTTTTGCTTCCATTAGCTTTTTGCTGATGAGCTTGCTACCCATTCCCACAGCACATGCACCAGATTTGTACCAGCTTTTTATGCTTTCTTCTGTTGTGTCGACACCGCCTGTGGGCATAAAAAATAGGTTCGGGAAAATATCTTTGATGTTGCTTAAAAATTCCGGCCCAAGCATATTACCCGGAAAGAGTTTAATAAAACTGATACCTGCATTTTCTGCTGCAATAATTTCGGTGGGCGTCATGCAGCCCGGTGCATAAAAAATATCATTGGCTACGCAATGAATTGCTACTGCTGGCACAAAGCCCGGGCTAATAAGAAAGTCTGCCCCGGCGGAAAGATAATCTTTTGCCGTTTGTAAATTTTTGATTGTACCAACACCCAACAGCATACCGGGCATTTCGGAATTTCTTACCTCCACCATTTTTTTAAAATTACTCAACGCTGTTTCGCCACGGTTGGTATATTCAACTGCTGTTATTCCTGCTTTAAAAACAGCTCTTAATATTTCAACGCTTACTGTTTCATCTGCATTAAAATATAAAGGCAATATGCCCTGCTGTATAATCGAATCTGTTATTTGTTTTATCCTGCTCATTCTAAATTTTATAAGATAATACTTTATTTAATTGTTGTAAGAATAACAACCGCCGACGGTGCTGATAGCCGCCTTCAGGGTTTTACCGCTGCACCCTTCCACTGCCATCCCCTTTCACCAGGTCTTTTACTTCAGCTAAGGTTGCATGGTTCAAATCGCCGGGAATGGTATGTTTTAAAGCACTTGCAGCCACACCAAACTCTGCGGCCTCATTCATCGGCATACCAGTAACCAGTCCATAAATTAATCCACTGGCAAAACTATCGCCGCTGCCCACCCTGTCCACAATTCTTACATTATATTGTTTGGTATGATAAAAATCATTGCCATCATATACCAATGCACTCCAGCCATTATCACTGGCGCTATGGCTTTCCCTTAAAGAAGATGCTATGAATTTGAAACCGAATTTTTCCTTCATTTGTTTAAACACATCTATAAAGCCCTCAAGATTTAGTTCGCCTTTGGTTACATCCGTATTTGTTGCTTTGAAACCTAAACTTGTATCTGCATCTTCTTCATTGCCGATGCACACATCCACATACTGACAAAGCCTGCTCATTACTTCCCTTGCTTTCTCTTTGCTCCAGAGTTTTTTCCGATAGTTTAAATCAATACTTGTTGTGATCCCTTTTGCTTTGGCAGCTTTTAAGGCAGCTTCAGTTAATGCTGCGGCTTTATCACTCAAAGCAGGTGTAATACCCGTGGTATGAAACCAATCAGCGCCGTCAAATATTTTATCAAAATCAAACTCACTGGCATCCACATCTGCGATAGATGCACTGGCCCTGTCATACAACACCTGTGATGCCCTCATAGAGGCACCAGTTTCTAAGAAATAAATGCCGAGTCTTTCGCCGCCTCTTACAACAAACTGTGTATCCACTCCGTAGCGGCGTAAATGGTTAATGGCTGATTGGCCAATTGGGTTGTTGGGTACTTTGCTTACAAAAGTTCCATTCAATCCATAATTGCACAATGCCGCTGCCACATTGGCTTCGCCGCCACCATAGGTGATATCAAATGTGTCGGCCTGTACAAAACGTTTAAAATCGGGGGTTGACAAACGCAACATAATTTCTCCCAGTGTTACTACCTTCTTTGACATAGAATTATTTTATTTTTTGTTTTAATCATTAACTAATTGCATCTGCTAAAATTTCTATTGGGTGTAGTGCCTTAAAATTTACACCATCTTTTATCTGGTGCCTGCAGGATGTACCTGCGGCAGCCACTACGACATGCTGTTTTATATTTCTTATTGCTGGAAACAGTACCAGTTCACCCACCTGTTGCGATACTTCGTAGTGTTCCTTTTCGTAACCAAAAGAACCAGCCATACCACAACAGCCCGATGGTATTTCTGTTACTGAAAAATTTTTCGGAAAGCCCAGTACATACAAACTGTACCTGGATGATGACAATACTTTTTGATAACAGTGTGTGTGCAGTGAAATTTCTTTATGTTCAGTTGTAAACTGTTCTTTACTGATATTTCCTTCCTGCATTTCGTTATACAAAAATTCATCGATCATAAAAGTGGCAGCAGCCAGTTGCCGTGCCTTGCTCCGCAATATTGCATTAACCAGTTCAGGATATTCATCTCTCAATGTAAGTATGGCTGAGGGTTCTATTCCGATGATAGGTGTTTGTTCTGAAACCAATGCAGACAATAGTTGTACATTTACTTCTGCAATAATTTTTGCCTGCTGCACCAGGCCTTTTGATAAAAAAGTTCTACCACTTTCTTTATGGTGCGGAATAATCACCCCGTACCCTAATTTCTCTAATAACACAATTGCTTTTTTTCCAATCCCTGCGTCTAAATAATTGGTAAATTCATCGCAGAAAAAATATACCTGCTTTTTAAATTTTGAATTGGTTTTATTGTTTCTTTTTTCAAACCAGCTCCGCAATGTTTGTTTTTCAAGCAGCGGCATTGTCCTTTCCGGGTGAAACCCAATCAGCTTATTAATATTTTTTCTTAAAAAATCATTGGATAAAACTGCATTATACAATGATGGCGCTATCGAAGCCAGCCTCATCTGTTTAGAAAAATTGCCAATAAGTTTTGTACGAAACGGTACGCCATTGATTTGATAATACTGCTGCAAAAACTCCGCCTTCATTTTTGTGATGTCAACACCGGAAGGGCATTCCGTTTTACAGCCTTTGCAGCTCAAGCACAAATCCATCACTTCTTTTATTTCTTCATGGTTAAATGGCTGTGCATCTGCGGGATTGGTTAAAAACTGGCGCAACACATTTGCCCTTGCCCTCGTAGTGTTAAATTCATTTCTTGTAGCCATGTAACTCGGGCACATCAGCCCGCCAGTTACTTCACTTTTACGGCAATCACCTGAGCCGGAACATTTTTCTGCCAGCCTTATGATACCGCCCTGTTTGGAAAAATCAAAACTTGTTTTAACTGATGCGGATTTACCATCCTGCCGCATTCGTAAATGGCTGTCCATGGCAGGAGTATCCACAATTTTTCCGGCATTAAAAATATTATGTGGGTCAAATATTTTTTTTACCTGCTTAAATAAATCTATCACTTCCTCTCCCATTACTGATGCTATAAATTCCCCTCTTAATCTTCCATCACCATGCTCACCCGATAGGGAGCCATTGTATTTTTTTACCAGTGCAGCCGTATCTTTTAAAATGGCCCTGAAAATAAAAATACCTTCAGCACTTTTCAAATTTATCAATGGCTCTACATGCAGTTCGCCAGCACCTGCATGTGCGTAGTAAGAAGCACCAACATTAAACTTTTTCAGGAGTGCCTGCAACTCTTCAATATATGCAGGCAGGTCTTCCGGAGCCACGGCACAGTCTTCAATCAGGTTTACAGGTTGTGTATCGCCTTCTGCGTTGCGCAATAAACCTAAACCGGCTTTGCGTACATCCCATGCCATCTTTGCTTCTTCGTTGTGTAACACCGGGTAAGCATAGCCCAAATTATTATGCCGTAATATTTCAATTAATTCACCCGACCTTTCGGCAGCTTTTTCTATTGATGCTTCCATAAATTCCACCATCAAAATAGCCTCCGGGTCACCTTCAATAAAAAACCTGTTTTGCTGGTACTGCGGATGACTGATGGTAAAATCCATAATTGATTTATCTACCAATTCTGATGCCATCGGGCCTAATTTCAACGCCACTGCATTTGCCAGCAATGATTCTTTTATCGAGTTGCAGTGAATACAAACCAAGGCAGCATAAGGTGGTGGCAATGGAATCAACTGCAATTTAACTTCGGTGGTAAAAGCCAATGTGCCTTCCGAGCCTGCCAGCAGTTTACATAAATTAAATACTTCACCATTGGCATTAAATGGATGCATGGTTAATAAAGCATCCAACGCATAGCCCGTATTTCTTCTTACAACTGATTTTTTTGGAAAGTTATTTTTAATGATCCCCTGGTTTTCTTCATGGTACAAAAGTTTAAAGACCTCTTGCTGTATTTTTTCCAGTAAAGGATTGGTTCTGAATATGCCGGCTTTATTTATTTGTTCGTTTATTATTGCAACACTTCCATCGCTCAATATAACTGCGGCTTCCATAATATGGTCCCGGACTGATCCCCAAACTATACTATGCAATCCACAAGAATTATTGCCTACCATGCCGCCAATCATTGCCCTGTTTGCAGTAGAAGTTTCCGGGCCGAACATTAGGCCAAATTGTTTCAGGTGTGCATTCAAATCATCCCTGATAACGCCGGGCTGTACCCTCACCCATTTTTCCTGTGCATTTACCTGGATAATTTTATTAAAGTGTTTTGAAACGTCCACTACAATACCACTGCCCACCACCTGCCCTGCCAGCGATGTGCCTGCAGCCCTTGGTATTATTGTAATGTGATGCTGCAATGCAAATGCAACAAGGGTAGAAATATCCTTTTCATTTTTGGGAAATGCAACCGCCAGCGGCTTCTCTTCATACACAGACGCATCTGTAGAGTAAGCACGTAGCTGCCCCTGGTGGTAAGCCGTTCCGTTGAAGAACAGTTCACCTTCCAATGCTGATTGCAATATTTCCAATTGTTTATTCATGTAAAAAATCAAGGCAATTTTACTTCAGCCACTCCTGTCGAACCGGGCTAAACGCATCAATTAAAATACCTTCTTCCAAACACACTGCTCCATGCCATATATTTGGTTCCACCCGGTATCCGTCCCCGGCTTTTAAAATCCTTTTTTCGCCAGCAATCGTTAATTCAAACACACCACTTAATAAAATGGCACTTTGGGAATGAATGTGTTGATGCAACACTCCAACACCCCCTTTTTTAAACCGGTATTTCACAATCATTAAATCGGGGTTGTACCCAACTATTTGCCTTTCCACATTGTCATCAACTTTTTCCCAGGGAGTGTCCGCATCAATGATGAATGCAGGGCTGCTTGCTGGTTTTGAAAATTTTGAACTGCTGTTGTCCATTGTTGTAAATTTTATCAGGCTTTTGTCTGCGATTATTATGGGCGCATTGTACACCGGAATATCTTTCAGTGTTGTACTATTTCCTTTTTTACTGATTTTACTTGAAGAAATTTCATACACATTGCCTGTGATGATATCTACCAATACAGGGTTGTCGAAATCAGCATTGGAAAAAGTGAATGACTGTAATTTGGTTTGGTTATTATCTGTGGGAATGTTTTCATCCATCCATACAGTATACAACTGCTTCTTAGTAGTTTTATGCTGATAGCCGTACACAGCAAGGCTCCTGTCGGTAGTGTAAGCATATTTATTTTCAGTGACAGCAGCACCTCCTATGTTATGAGTAAACTGTAAGTTTTTTATCCGCTCTAAACTATTATCAAAAATGGAAGTAACATTTTGTATGGCATAATAAGCCACTTTGGGGCGGATTACTTTTTTGGTGGAATCAGATTTGATGATGCCTTTATAATTTAAGCGGTTGATGGGGCCGTTGGTATAAGCCATTTCAATCAGGCCAAAAATGCTGCATTCAATATCATGACCTAGATTGCCCAACATGCGTCTTGTATCCCATTTGGCTTGTGTTAATTCCGTCCATTCATAATCCCATAAAGCACCACGGCCTGAACCGCCTGCTGAGGGTGCTCCATTTTCTCCCTGGCGCAGTTTCATTCCCGGTAAATACTTTTGCAATGCCTGGTTTAATTTATATACTTCGAGATAATTGGCATCGGGGTTGTACACATAATCATGATAAGTCATGTTGTCAAATAACTTTCCTTTCTTTTTTTGTGCGATGCGTTTAAAAAAACGTTCCGCATATTCTAATCCAATATGACCTAAAGCCAATCCTGATATTTTTGCAGCAGGTTGAATTTTTTTTATGATTTCTGCTGTACGGATATTGAAGTCAGCAATTAGTTCTGGTGTATTGATGATATTGTCTCCAAAGTTGGGCTCGTTCCAAATTTCCCAATCAACTACTTTGCTCTTATAACGGGTAACCATAGCCGCCACCCATTTATTGTACGCATCTAAAGCTTCAGCAGATAAAGGCATACCTGCACCCAAATTAGTGCCTCCGCCACCTTTGTACAAACTGTTGCCGTAAGAAGTTTGTAGCCAGGGCTTCAACCCGCGGCTGGTGGCATCATTAATAATTTCATCCAGCCATGCCCAATCATATTGCCCTTTTACTTTTTCTGTTTTTGCCCAGCCAGCCTGCATCCGCAATAGCTTTATGCCAAGTGGCGCTATGTATTCTTTGTATTGATTGTAATCTGCAAAATCCCGGTCCAATGTTTCGCAACCAATAATCCAGTTGTTGCTATCAATTTCGTTTGTACTTTTCGATTGTACTGAACCAAGGAATGGTAAATCAATTTTGAGGTTGGTGACTACCCGTTTTGCGGAAGTGTCAATTTTTTGGGCTGATAGATTTGTTTGTACAAAAATCAGCGCCAGTAAAAAGTATTTAATTATTCTTTTCATCGTTTTATTTTGACCTCACCCCAACCCCGCCTGGCCTGTCGGACAGGGAGAGGGGCGGAAGGCAAGCGTTTACTTATTTTCAATTCTATTCACTACTACTTTCACCGGATTTTCATATTCTTCTTCCTTTTTAATCATAAAATTTTTTTTTAAAATCCTCATTGGTTTTAAAAGGCGGGCCTTCACTCCAGGCTGCTCCTATCATGTATTTAAAACTCCTATCTTTTGTTGGTGTAATTTTAAATGCATAATTAGTTATCGTATCAGATTTTATCATCGTTAACTCCGGCTGGTATTTCTTTTTTACAATCATAGCAGTGGAAATATAATCCACAATAGTTTGCTTGTTGTTTGGATTATCGGGGTTTACAATTTCTTCGTGGCCACCGCTTACAACTATATTATTTTTTTTGTACAAAGTAAGTTCATTGCCTGGATGCCGTTTGATACCACATCCAAACCATACATTTTTATTTGTTGGTTTAAATGTAGTAAACTTCACTTTGCAGGTAGCATAATTTTGTCTTGTATAAGCCGTATAAATTTGTTCCAGTTCATAAAAACCATTGCCACTATTCCAGTTGAAGGTTTTTACTTTTACCATGCTGCGGATGGGGCCGTTTACAATTACATCAAACGTATACCTGCTATCAGTTAACTGCCCTACATTAAATGGTGTTTTTACAGCAGCATTTTTTCTTGCCGGTGTAAACCTCGGCCTTGAAGCTGTATCCGTGCGGCCGGGATGGTCGAACATCATCATACCACCGCCACCCAATGATAAACCCACACCCATAATATCGCTGCCCATATCATGGGGCACACCATAACCATCTAAATTTTCCAAACTCAATTTTTGTGTTATCAATTGTGGTTTTCTTTTTGCATACACATCGCAATCTGCCGGGTACCAAAGCTTCCAGCCTACATATTCATTTTCCAAAAAAGGAACAATATGGCGGACATAACTGCCAATAGTAGCCGCAGTGGTATAAGGATTCCAGCCACGGTTGTTGTAGCCAATGTATAAATAAATAGTTTTTGTTTCTTTGGGTTTCATATCGGTGATGAAAAATAATTCATCCCAGATTCCATCTTTATCCAAATCATCCACCTGGTGAAAAATCATTCGACCATTTGTTTCACCACGAATTTCATGCACCCCCAAATTGCCCGGCTGTTTTATGCCGGGGTCTTTTCTTGGCTCACCCGAAGGGTCAACAATGGTTACGGTAAAATCCTGGAAGTCCTGAAACTCAAACTGTCTTCCTGGAATGGCAACTGGTATATCTTTTCTATCAAAATCGAGGATGTTGGTAAGTGTTATGGCAATGCGCTTTGCAGGTAGAAAATTTCCCTGTGTGTACCATTTATTTTGTGCAGTGACTATCAGCATAAAAAATAACATCAATAAAGATAACAATGCTTTTTTCATAACACTATTTACTCATTTTTCTGATGATGAATTTTTAAGCACACAGAAAAGTTCTTCTGAAATTATATCGTCTTGTTTTTTTATTGCAGCAATAAGTTTGCCGTTGGCAAACAACCTGGGATGATGTGGCAGGTCATCCAAGCTAAGATTGTGAATACTACCAACAGGCTGCACATTTATTTTTTGCTGGCAAAATGCAGTTGGCATTATCACCAGCAAAAATACTGCCATAAAAAAACTGTTTTTATTCATACAGGCTGCTTCATTAAAACCATAAAAACTATCAAACAGCCTGTTCAATAGTTTCTATGGTCTATAATATTATTGGTGGTTGTGGTGTTTAAAATTCAAATGCGCCCATATCCCAGTTGGTTGTACCCCTGTCTCTGCCATTAAAATCTTTTGTAAACATCAATGTTGCAGATGAAGGCAATGCAATGGGGACACCTTTATTGATAACGGGTGAGGTTGCCTGTAAAGTAAAATTGTCATTGGCAGCATTGGCAAATAATGGGTCGGTTAAAATATCAGCAGCAGTAAGGTTGCTTGTATTGAAACTATTTGCGCCATTGTTACTCGGTTTAAAAACATAGAATGCATTGTTGCTGATCACGTGCGATGAAAGAATGTTGTACCACATAGAAAACAGGTATCTTCCTGCGGGTGTGTTATTATAAAGGATATTGTTTTTGATAACAATATTCGAGTTGGCGGTGTTAGTGCTGTAATTGCCAATATCACCAAGAAAAGTTTGTGGGGTATTTACGCAGTTATTATAAAATGTATTATTTACCACATATACATTTGTAAATTTACCATTACCAACGGACTGAAACACTAAACCGGAGCTTGTGCTTTCCTTGATGACGTTGTTGTAGATATAAATATCACGGGCATGGCCACCCAGCTCTCCAGCTACACTAAAGCCGGCTGTTCTAAAAACCCTGTTATTAAATAAACGAATATTGTATTCCTCTCCACTACCGGCATCAATATAAATACCCAGCGGTACAATATCATGAACATAGTTATTAGAAATTTCCCCATCGTGTGAGCCCCCTTTTGCATCAATACCTTCGCCGCCTGCAGTACCGGGCACAGTTGAATCCCAAACTTCGTTTTTACTGATTAAAAAATTGCTGGTATTCACTACACTAATGTCTTCTTGTGTACCATTTCCGTTGGTTTCCCTTGTTGGTCGCTGACAGGCTTTCCGGATATTATTATTAGTGATTGTAAGGTTGGTAACGTTATTACAGTAAATGCCGGAGGCAAAAGTGTTATAAGTAAAACAACTGTCTATGATGATGTCGTTTGCATTACTAACATTAAAGCCAAACCAGTTAAAATTTTGTGCCCCCATACCTTTTAGCGTAATAAACTTGCTGCCTGCTAAAGTTACCAGCCCCTCATACACAGCGCCGGTGTTTCCCCCATCTACTTTCACTGAATCACCCGGCTTATTCCTGAAAACGGTTGGCGCTGCAGCAGTGCCATTGCAGGCAACAGGGATGGTTATTTTTTCAGCATAAGTACCTCCTGAAATGATAACAGTATCCCCGGCTACCATATTATTGGCAGCTTTCTGAATAGTCTTCCAGGGCGTTGCAGGATTTTTTGCTGCATTTGGGGTACGGCTGTCATCACCTGTTGTGGCTACATAATAAATTTTGGTACTGATAATGGGTGGAGCAACAATGAGGGGTGTTAGTTCTTTAAAGCTGGCTTTTTTACAAGAGTAGATAAAAGCCACACTTATGCAAAGCATCGTAAACAGGAGAAATTTCTTCATACAGCGTTCGTTTTTGTGTTATCTAAAAGCAATTCGATAAATTTAATTCATTATTATTGAATTGTAATTTTACAATGATAAAGTTATAGGTATTTTGCCAAACAGGCAACTTTCCCTTCAATAAATTATACGACTGTTTAAAAAAAGCTGCTGAAATCGTTCAGCAACCCTGCAATCGCCGAAGAGATATGATTTTATTTTAACGTATCAACTGGTGCCGGATTCTGCGCCTTGCCATACATACGGTGAGCAGTTTTATCATTATCCAAGGCAAAATCATCTTTGCATTCTGGTACAAATCTTCCATAAGTTTTTGCCGCGAATGACATGGGTTTGCCATAAGTATATTATAATTTTTTTAGACGGTTTTGGCAATATATCTATTTGCCCTAATAAGTTCTGTACTGCATCCTGTCTTTGCTTTTCAAAATGAAAAGGCAATTGCTTTATTGGTAGTTGCATCCAGTTCAATCAATCTTGAAGTATCACTGCCAGCAAATTGCTGGAAAATAACGGCCCAGGGAATTTCTAATACCTGATGCTTCAAAACGGTGCTGCGATTATTTTCAATATTTACCAGGAGTTTTTGGACATTGGCATGTAAGCATAATGCGACTGAAATTAAAAAAAGCTGCAGACAATTTATTTCCCGTACTCCTTTTTTTACAAAAGCTTGTAGTCTTTTCTTACTTTATTAAATAATTTCAGCCTGCTGCTTTAAAAAGAAAATTTCAGCAAACATACATTGGTGATAAAAGAATAAGTACTTTTAAAATTCATTTTTATTGAATTTTAATTCATTAATGCAAAATACTAAAATATAGAGTATGTGTTTAAACCAAGTCAATAAAAAAAGAATGAAGGTAATATTGGACTATCAAAAAATCTCAGCATTGCAAAACAGGGAATTTAGTTTTGAAAAAAAATATGCAATAATGAAAAAATTAATTTTAATCATTACCCTCCACTGCTTTTTATTTTTTGCATTTAGCCAATCAACTATTGTAACCTATGCTGGCGGAAGCGGCAAAGAAACTTTTTATGACGTAATGCAAATAAGCGATGGCACATTCATAGTTGTTGGCACTGCAGACAACTTAAGCTGGGCAGGCACTGCACCGCAAATACAATTATCATATACCGGCAATATTCCTAATGCACAAGGCACCAGCCGCTATGGTTTTATGCTGCACCTGTCAAGTGATTTGCAAACTATGCTGCAGGTAGTGCATTTTCCGCAGGGTGCTGTTGAAGATATCCGTTTTATAAAAACGAATACAAAGCCCTATACCAATACCGGCGATTTATATATCAGTTGCAATACTGTTGATACAAAAGCAAATGATGGTGGTTATATCATTGCAAAACTCGATTATAATTTTATCAACGGCACTCCCTCTTCGCTCTCCTGGTTTAAAGCGGTATGGGCAACCTCAACGCCGAAAGAATCGCATCCATGGGATGTAACAAGTGAGGGCAAAGTATATTACATCAGCGGCGAATCGCATGGTTACGACTGGTGTGCTGTGTATTGTTTAAATCAAAATGGTCAGCAAACTGTTGTTGAAAACTGGCGCACACACTGGTTAACCAATGGCACAGAATGGAAGGGCACGCCGGCATCAGCCAATCCTTTGGGAAGCATTGACGCTGTTAAACACAGTGGCATAGTTTTAAAAATATGGGGCCGCTGCGATTTGCGTTCATGGACTGCGGCTGATTACAATAGCATCATCCCCGACGAAAACGGGGGTACCAAAAAAGGGAAATGGCCGCTTGATATTTTATTTAATGCCCCTTGCAACCCACAAAGCCCCACTGCTGTAAGCCCAGGCTACACTGGCTATTCTGCTTCCGGCACTCCTGTGTATGGCGGCTCCTGTATCAGTATCGACCGGCGCAACAATGATGTGTATATTGGTATGAACTTTAAGAGTGTGTTGCCCAACGGCGGCCAGCCAGATTTTGAACCAGCGGTAATTGCAATGGATTCAACCGGGAATTTAAAATGGTGGAGCAGGTTGTATCATGAAATCACACCTGCCGGGGACACGGTGAACTCCAGCCCCGACCAGTATGTGGACGCACTGGCAATAGATTATGCCAGTAATAAAATAACGGTTGGCGCAAGGTGCCATGGAAATAATACAGAAAACTTTTGGGAAGGGAATACTATACACAGCAATGCCATCGCCACCGGTTTTCAAAATAATTTTACCGGAAGCAGTGGCAACATACACATTTCATGGATTGGAAAATTAAAATTGGACAATGGCATGCTTACCAACGCCACCTTTATGGCAGAGCTTGCAGAAGGAACAGGTTCTCTTGGCAGCCCACACCCCAACCCTAACCTTGAGGGATGGCCTAACCCAAACAGCGGCTGGCCAAATGTAAACAGCACCCGGATGGCTAAAAATAATATGAAAGTAACTGCCAGCGGCGATGTAGTAGTATTGGCTTCAGGCCGAAGGACAATCACCACTGCCAATGCTTACCAGAAAATGGTGAACCCTTATTATGCCGGGTTGAGTTGCTGGAATAGTTTTATAAGGGTGTATGATTCGGCATTGCGTATTCCAAAATATTCTTCGCTGGTGGTAGGCGCATGGGATACCCTTACGCAGGCAGGCGGTGGCAATACAGATTTATATGGAGTGTATAAAACAGGCGGTGGAGTGATCTGTGTTGGCAGGCAATCAGCCGATGTAAACGGAATCCCCAATGGAAATAACCTTCCTGTAATAAATGTACCAGCCTGGGGAAATGCTTTGCCGCAAAACGAAAGTGCTGTTTTAGTCTATTATCCAACATCGCCAACCTACACTTTTACCGGCAATGGCAATTGGGATATTGCTACCAACTGGGTTGGCGGTGCAAAGCCACCGCCAATTATAACGACCGATGTAAATATATTAATCAATCCCTCACCTGGTAGTGAATGTATTTTAAATATTCCTGTCAATATTCCTTCGGGTACATCATTAACGGTGGCAACGGGTGCCCTATTTCGTATTAATGGCAATTTGACAATAAACCAATAATATTTTTAAAAACGCACTTTACTGCAATGCCAACAAAGAAAATTTAAAGATGAACAGGCCGGTTGTAAAATACTATTGTGGCTATGTAAGGGAGCGACATTAAATATTTGTGCATTCACTGCTGCGGAATGTGGAAGGGGTGTTCAATTTTATTACTGCTTTTCCAGTAGTTCATTTCAATAAAGGCGTCAAATTATATGTCATCAGTTTTTGTTCATGCGCTTTGGGATAGTAAGGTATTTTTTTATACAAAAAAAATGAGTGACAATTTTTTCATCCTGCAAGTATGGAACAACTCAATCAATAGCATACCCAGTTGTTATCATTAAATTTTCATCTAACAACTCACATTCAATTCGTTTACTAAAACTGTTGAAACATTAGATCTAACGATACAACCGATTGCCATTATCAATTTACACGGAAAATTAAATTTGATATTTAATAGGAATTATCCGGGGGCCGGTCATCGTTCATTGAACCTGAATTTTTGCCAGGCTATGCCGGGCTAGAAATTATTTACCTAACAAAGAAATGGATACTATTGATCATTTTCTACAGCAACTATCTTTTTTTAATTAAAAAAATCATACTTTCATCATTCAATATTAATGAATAAAAATTATTTATAAAGCATGATACAGGTTATTGTAAGAGCCATTGACATTTTGGAGTTTGTTGCCCAACATAACAATCAACCGGTAAAATTGGTGAACATTGCACATCAGATTGGATTAAGTCAACCCACCTGTGCCAACATTATTAAAACCCTCGTTGATAAAAAGTACCTCGAAAATATCAGTCGAAAAGAAGGCTATATTCTTGGCATCAATGCCTACCGCTTAAGTGGTAGCGAAGCCTATAACCAAAGCCTTGTGTCTGCTTCCTCCGCCTTGATGAAGGAATTAGTGGAGAAAATAAATGAGACCTGTATTTTGGGTGTGATCAAGAATAACAAACGGCTGGTGATAAATGAAGTGCAGGCCAATAACGACCTGCAGGTAAAAACAAAAATGGAAGCTGATATTTATAACACTTCCAGCGGCCGGCTTTTAATGTCATTTATGGAAGAGAAGGAAATGAATCAATTGATACAAGTGATCGGACTACCGGATCCTGCTGTTTGGTCGGGCATAAAAACCAGGGAGAATCTATTAAATGCTTTGACTAAAATTAAAACCAGCCAGTTATCACAAACTTTGTCATCCAATCATATTATTGGGTTGGCGGTTCCGGTTTTCAAAAAAAAGCTGGTGATCGCTTCCCTCAGCGTTTATTTACCGGAAAGCCGGTTTCAACCAGCGCATAAAGAAAACATCGTGAAACTGATGAGGCGTACGGTTAGTAAAATAAATGAGCGGTTAGATAAAGAACCCAGCTAGGACATTAGTTTACCGGAATTTCAAGCGCTTCCATTATACCCTTCATATATCCAATACCAAAGAGGTTTCCCTTCATTGCATACCCATGCAGTTCGTTGCTCTCGCCTGCCATGGTGGGCACATGATCTGACCTTAATGGGCCGTCAAATCCAATGGCCTTATAATTTTTAAACATCATTACCATATCAGTAGGCCCATTGTCATGAAAGGTTTCCCTGAATTGACTGGCATTACCCTCCACATCACGAATATGAACAAAATGTATTTTTTGTTCGCTCCCAAATTCCCGAATTAAGGCTGCTACATCCTCGCCCATAGTTGTATAGGTGCCCTGGCAAAATGTAAGTCCATGCGAAGGGCTTTTACTAAGAGCGAGTGCTTTTCGGATACCCGAAGCTGTGGTGAATATTCTACCTATTCCCCTTAGTGGAGATACCGGTGGGTCATCGGGATGAAGGGCCATTTTTACACCCGCCTTTTCAGCCACAGGCATAACCCGCTCAATAAAATATTGATAATTGTTCCAAATTTCTTCTTCACTTACCTCGCCAAATTCTGTGTGCGGCAGCATTTTGGAAGTGGCTAAATCAAAACCGCTTACCAATGCTCCTGCCCTTTCTTCTATATTGGTAATGGTGCGATACCATCCTATGCCTGCCATAAAATTATAACACAACAAGCGAATACCCAGCCGCCCCATATTTATCAACATTGCCTTATACAATTCAATGTCTTCATCTTTGCCGGGCAAGCCAAATTTAATTCGATTCATATCAAACTGGTCGCCCTCGAGGCCATACAGATCAAACCCATTTTTATTAAAGATTGCTTTAGATTTTTCCAGGCTGTCAAAGTCCCATGGCGGCAAATGGCCGGTAATTTCAGGGGCCAATTTTGCAATGGCATTTTGTATACCCATTTGCGCTGCCAGTTGCCACTTTTCGTCGGGCTGATTGCCAAAAAATAAAAAACTAAGTTTCATGAATGTGTAGAAAATTTAAAAAGATATGCGTCTGCAAATTTATGATGACAGGCAAAAAATATTTTGTTTACTATCATAAATCTATCATCTTTTTCGTAAAAAAGCCATACTAAAAATAGCCGCCTTTTTCAGTTATTTCATGCACCGTTTGTCCTTCTTTTACCCACCCAAAGATTTTTTTCTCGTTCTCTTTAATCTCTTCAGACCGCAATAAAACTTCTATGGCGATATCCCTGGGAACCACCAGTACGCCATCAATATCGCCCAATACGATATCGCCTGGTTTTATTACGGTTGTTCCAATCAGGATTGGTATTTGGTAGTGGGTAATCAGGCACCTGCCCAAACTACCGTTGGATATCCTGTACTTGTAAAATACGGGAAACTCTGCCTCCAGTATCTGGTGTGTATCCCTGATGCCTCCATCTATACAGGCGGCTTTCACTTTTTTTCCTTTTGCGGTGGCTGTCATAACGCCGCCCCACAAGGTTGCCTTTTCATCGTTGGTGGTATCCCAAAGAACAAAAGCATCTTCGCCCATTTCATCCAGCATCTGTGAACGAAATTCCATCTCGCCACTGATTAGTACATTGGGTGCGCTTTTAACGGTAAAGGCAAAACCGGCTACCGTGCTGTATTCCCGCAAGGGTAGTATGTATCCCGGCAAAGCCTGGTCAAGCAGGCAGAATTCTCTTAACACATCATTCACAGCACCGGTGTACAACTGTTCAAAACGGTACAACATTTCCTTTTCATCCATCAGGAGAACTGCCATAGATTTTGCTTCCCTGCTTTCGATCAACTTTTCCAAGTTCATCATACCCACTTCTTTTTTGTATTGGTCAACGCTCATATAGTTTTTTTTTAAATTTTTTAATTATTATTATCGTTCTATTTATACACCTGCATTGCAAAGAAAACCACCATCTACCGGCACAACAATACCGGTTACAAAACCTGCAGCTTCGTCACTGATCAGCCAATTCATGCAACCAATTAATTCCGCTGCTTCGCCAAAACGCTTTAACGGAGTATGTGATAATACACTGTTTGCTCTTGCTGTATGAGAACCATCTTCATTAAACATTATTTTGCGGCTTCTGTCGTTTAAAAAGAACCCTGGTGCAATGGCATTCACCCTGATATTTGCCGGTGCTAAATAACCTGCCAGCCATTGCGTAAAGTTGGCGATACCTGCTTTGGCAATGCCATAAGCTCCCACTTTGGTTAATGGCCTGTAACTGTTCATTGATGCAATGTTGATGATGACACCCTTTTTGTTTGCCGCCATCATTTTACCAAAAACAAAACAGGGAATTACGGTACCCATGGTATTTACTTTTATTACACTGCTGAAAACATCCATACTTAAATTGAAAAAACCTTTTACAGAGCCATCGTTCAATAATTCTTTATCATCAAATTCAGTGATGTTGGTTAACGCCTCATTTTGATTACCGCCTGCGCCATTTATTAATACGGAAGGAATGCCCAATTCTTTTTCAATGATTTCTTTTGCTGCTGTTACAGAGGCTTCATCAGCAACATCAGTACTGACAGAAATCGCTGTACCGCCCGCAGACTTTATTTCCGCCTCTACTAATTTTAATTTATCCAGGCTTCTGCCCAGCAATGCTACGCTGTACCCTTGTGCTGCCAGGTTTATTGCCATTACAGAACAAAGTGTGCCACCTGCTCCTGTAACTATTGCTACTTTATTATCACTCATTTTTTAATCCAGTTTTTTATGTTGTGGTACGAAATATTTTTAACCAGGTTTGAAACAAAATCCCAATCGTTTGGCAACTTGCCTTCCTCAACCCATTGTCCTATTAAATTGCAAAGTATCCTTCTATAGTAATCATGGCGAACAAAAGAAACGATACTTCTTGAATCGGTTGTCATACCAATGGATGTGCTTAACAAACCGTAGCTGCTTAATGTAAGCAGTTGTTGTTGTATGCCTTCGTAATGATCGTTGTACCACCATGCTGGGCCAAATTGAATTTTTCCTTGCACTCCATCTTGAGCATAAGAACCGGTAATGCTTGCAAACACGGCATTATCAGCCGGATTGAGTGTATAGAGAATTGTTTTAGGCAACGCATTTACAGTATCCAATTCATCTAAGAAAAGACAAAGCGATGGTACATGAACCGTATTACCAATACAGGCATAACCGCCGGCCGGGCCGACTTTATTTCTTAATACAGAACTGGTGTAGCGATAAGCGCCAATATGCAATTGCATTTTCCAATTTCGTTTGGCGTATTCAATTCCAAGAAAGTGTAACAAGTAAGATTGCAGATTTATTATTTCTTCATTATTCAACAAATCTTTGCGTAGCAATTTTGCAAATAGTGCTGATGCTTTATCATCACTGCATGATGAATACTTAAAACTACTATCCAAAGAATGGTCGCTCAATAAACAACCAGCTTTATTAAAAAAGTCTAATCTATTTTCAACAGCAGTTTGGTAGGAATGAAGATCGTTGATGCTGATTGAAGTAAGGCTTTCTAATTTTTCTACCCATACAAAAAAACCAGCTTGATTAATATTGATGATGCTGTCGCCCCGTAAAGAAGGCAGGCAGGTAATTTTATGTTCTTGTTTTGCTATTGCAAGATGATGCTCCAAAGAATCATTTAAATCATCAGAAGTGCAAAGTAATTCTACTCCAAAGCTTTTTGCAATATTTAATGCGGTGAATTTTTCTTGCTGTAAAAAGCCATTCGCTGTATCCCAAACCTGTTTTGCAGTGGCAGGCGACAATATTTCTTCAATACCAAATAAGGTTTTCAACTCCATGCAAGTCCAGTGAAATAATGGATTACCAACCGTATGAGGAAAGCACTCAGCCCAGGCTAAAAACTTTTCATAGTCTGGTTTATTACCGGTAATTAATTCTTCGGCAACGCCGTGGATACGCATGGCCCTGTGCTTGTAAGGATCGTGCTGTACCCAAAGCTGGTAAAGGTTTTCAAGTTGTTGATTGCTGGCAAGCGAAGCAGGGTCAATATGATTGTGTGGGTCTATTATGGGTAACGCAGCAGCCACCTCATGGTATAATTTTTTACCATAGTCGTTTAATAAAAGGAAGTCTGTATCGTTAAACGTTCTCATTAGTTCCTGGTAAATGCTGATTTAAAAACTGTTGCATATCGTACTCCTAATTCCCTTGCTGATGCACTATTAAAATGGGTAGCATCGCCCTTATCCATTAAGCCATCTGATCCTACAACAACAGTATTACTCAGTGTTGCCGGCAAGCCTTCAATAGCCTCATTTACCTGTTTTGCAAAATTGTGCTTCGCCTCATAAAAAGGAGCAATGGTACCGGCGAGAAAAGGCAATGACTTTATTTTAAAATCTTCTCTAAAATTTTTCACCAACACCATCAACTTGCTGCTGTAAACCCCAGCGTGCAGCGAGTCGCAATCTGATTCTCCCTGTTGCCACAAAATGCCTTTTAGTGTGCCAGTTTGCATAGCTTGTTTTGTTCTGTTGATAGCATCGTCATAAGGATAACTTTTAGTTGGTTCAAAATATTGAGCATGTTTCCAGTTGTCAATTGATGAGCCGCCAACGGCACAAGGGATAAGGCCAATCACAATATTTGTATCCAATGCTGCCATTTTTTTTGCAAAAGAAAAGCCAGGCCCTACACCAACCACATCAGGTTTATCAAAATGTAATGGTTCTTTTGCCAACAGCCATTGCCCTTTATTGTTCAATACCCAAATCCTGCTGTTTGTAACGGTATCTGCTGCTTCCACTTTTCCCCTGCCAGCCATATTTGATTGGCCAGCCAGTAAGAATAGGTGAAAATGCTTTTTGCCAACCACTGGCTGGGCATCTGTAAACTGAACAGATAGTAAAAATGATATGAAAGAAAAAAACAAGTTCATTTTACGTTAATTAATTTTTGTTTTCCTTTTCTTTTTAGATAAAATACCAATGCTCCCAGCAAACAGGCGATGCCCGAACCCATTGCCAGTTTTCCACTATCCGTTGTTATAGAAGGTAAACTCATTGCAATAAATAATACGCCGGTAATTACGAAGGCAAGTGAATAGAGTAGCATTAATCCACTCACCAAAGCATCGTCTGTAGCTGCTTCTTTTGGTGCAGGTGTTGCCAGTTTTATAAAAAATGCTTTTACTTTATTGTTGTAAGCTTCATCTTTTGATAAGAAAAATCCTGAAGCCAGAAAAACAGCCACACAAACCAGCACTTCAATAAATGTTGCCATTTGCCAGCTTACACCGGGTGTAGCATTCAGGATTGCACCCACAGCAATACCAACGATCATAGCTGCAATAGCACCCCAGGGTTGTGGACGCCAGAAAAGTACACCCATAATAACCGGAATAATCATAGGGATAGAAAATATTCCCGACATATATTGATTTACCTGGAAGGCACCGCCAAGCTTATTTACATACAACGCACCGATGGAAACGATGAGGCCTACGCCCAACGTCATTAACCTTGCAACCCATAAGGTTTCTTTTGGTGTAGCATTTTTTCTAAACAAGCGTTGATAAATATCTCTTGTTAATACACTGGCTGTTACATTAAACTCTGCACTTAGAACACTCATGGTAGCCGCAAACATGGCGGCAATCATTAAACCCATAATGCCGGCAGGTAACAATTTTAAACACAAAGCTACATAAGCCATTTCGGGGTTTTGCAAATCAGGAATGATGACCCGTGCCGCTACCGAAGGAAATAAGAATACCACAGGAAAAATAAAAAATAGTGCTGCCGTTAACCAGCCGATCTTTTTACCATCAGCTTCTGATTTGGCACTGTAGAAACGCTGGATAAATGTCCAGTTACCCAAATACTTTATTATTATAGTAAGATAATAAACGGCGATGAAAGAAATCTCTCCCCTATGCCCGTTAAAAAAACTCATATTATCCGGCATTACTTTTTGCATATTGTCAATGCCACCTGCTGCATGATAAGCCAATGGCACTAAAATAAAAGTGGCTAAAACAAGAATTACAAATTGTACAACATCCGTAACAATTACTGCCAAAAAACCACCCACCACTGTATATAATGCCACTACCAATCCGCAAAACAATACCGCCGTTTGAAAAGGAATTCCGGAAGCTGCTGTTACAAAAATGCCGATCGAATATAATTTAATCATATCGTCAAGCAACTTTAATAACACGCCACTCCAGGAAAATATTTGGCGTATAGGAGCATTAAACCTTGTTTCTAAAAACTCAACCGGGCTGATGATACCGGCCCTCTTCCAAAGTTTTGCATAAATAAAAACAGCCAATAACGAAGGTAAAATGGTTGACCACATTAAAGTGATGGCCACCAAACCATCTGAATAAGCAATACCTGCATAGGCCACAAAAACAAAAGTGCTGAACTTCGTCATAAAGTTGCTGATGCCACCTGCAACCCACGACACAGCACTGCCTCCTTTAAAATAATCGCTGATGTTTTTAATATACTTCCCCAGAAATATACCAATGCCGGCCATCATCAGCATATAAATGATGATGGTGATATAATCCAGTTGTTGAAGTTTATTCATTAATATGGAGCAATTATTGTGATTGGATATTTTCTTGAGTTACTTTGTGCAGCAACTAACAGCAAACCTGGTATTTGTATCCCACAGAAGATTAGACTTTCACCCGATTCAACCCGGTTAGATTGGGGGATTTCATATGTCCTGCCTGTAATGGTACTAATATATACCGGCTTTTTAAAGTTAGCAATCTCAATAGTTATGGCAATCATATATGGCAACTAAATTTCCAATGGCTTTATCTTTCTGCTACAGCTTACTCAATATTATTGAAATAATATTTTATATTGTTAAAGGTAAAAGTAAATTTTGTTTTCACAAATTTTTTTTTTGCTTCCCGCGGTACAAATCTGCCGAAACATATTCCATCATCTGAATGACGCATCGAAAAAATCAAAATTGCCGGCCTGGCAACCAGCGACAACCTAATTCGGGTTGCTTTTTAAGGCATGAAAAGGATAAAATATTGGATTGAATTTAATAACATGGTCTTACATCAACGTTATGACATTTAGCTTATTAACAGCCGTCTGACCCATTGGCACGGTGAACCCAGATTTTGCAGTTGAAAATCTACTGCGGCTTCCAAATTCTTTACAGCTATGCCTTTCAGAACATTTTTTGACTTTAAAATAGTTCACTATTTCTTCAGCCAAAAAAATAACCTGAAACACATATCTGCATTGCATTTGAAACCCTCGCTACGATTTCAACTGCAAAATCTGGGTAGAAAAATAAGGAAATTAACTACTTGCGGCCATGCGCCCAAAAAGGACTGTCAGGTAAATACCACAATAAACCTTTTTCGATGCCCGGGGAAAGTATATGAAGACTTGAGCAGCAGCAAGAGCCATGACTTGTAGCATCATTTTATAATGCGATTTAACCTGGTTCAATCGTCGACAGCTTTCCTTTAATCAGTGTTGGCCTAACCAGCCTGCATCCGGAGTAGTTAACTACCTAAGAGCAGAACAAAGGTTTTATAAGCATAATACCCGGCAAAATCACTGTTAAGTGTTTCATAGCTGATCATTAGTTGGGTGAAGCAATCCCGATTACGATTTTGGAATTTCGGCAATTAAATTCTACTTCACCAATTCAATCTTTATTTTTTCTTTACCAACATAAATAAAATACGCTCCTTCTTCCAATATCTTCTGACCTGTTCCATCGGTATAACTCAAATCCCTCATTGGGTCTATTTCAAATTGATAGATTGCAGCTTCGCCTGCTTTAATTTCTTTCTTCTCAAAATATTTCAATTCTTTCATTGGTCTTGAAATAGAGCTTACCGGGTCGGAGACATACCATAACACCGTTTCTTTTCCATATACTATACCCATATTTTTTACTGTTACTTCAGCTATTACTTTTTCATT
>Ga0105048_10003657_pt1 | contig 25174 bp, 20 predicted proteins | sample MAT05_FD_78382 | JGI IMG/M metagenome (GOLD analysis project Ga0105048, IMG submission 78382) | Freshwater microbial communities from Lake Fryxell liftoff mats and glacier meltwater in Antarctica - MAT-05 | ecosystem: Environmental > Aquatic > Freshwater > Ice > Liftoff microbial mat | place... | reverse complement strand
GTCTTCAACATGCTCTTGCAAGTTATGGAAGAAGGCCGTCTGACGGACAGCTTCGGTCGACAAGTGGACTTCCGAAATACGATCTTGATTTTGACCACCAACGCGGGTGCCGACGCGATCAAGAATGAGTCCGCCTTTGGTTTCACGAAACCGGACGGCGACGCATCCTACGAAAGCATGAAGTCTCGCGTGATGGATTCCATCCAACGTGTATTCCGACCCGAGTTCCTGAATCGTCTCGATGACACCATCATCTTCCGACACCTGAACAAGGAAGATCTCAAGAAGGTTATCGACTTCGAAATGACCAAGGTTCTACAACGCTTGCACGAGCGAGGCCTGGAACTAAAGTTGACCGACGAAGCCAAGGAGTTCATCATCAAGCAAGGTTCTGACCTTGATTATGGTGCTCGACCACTTCGCCGAGCCATCGAACAACGCGTCGAAGATCCACTTGCTGAAGAGTTGTTGCGAGGATCTTTCGAGGGCAAGAATACGATTACAGTAGAAGCTATCAAAGATTCCGACGGCAAGATCACGCGGCTGGATTTCAAGGGCGAAGTCCGCGATCAATCCGAAACCGTCGAACCAGCCGCGGCCGCAGGTGCGTAGCACCACCGCTTTGTTTAGAAATAGTTAATTTCAAACAGGCCGAGAAAATCTCTCGGCCTGTTTTCGTTTCAGGAAGCGACAATTCCCAGATTCCATCCCAAATCGAGCAACTCTTGCTATACTTTGCGTTCGGTTTGCCGGCCAAAAGTTAGGTTCGGCAATGGTATTTGTATTTGCCGTCACTTATCCTACTGAGGGTTTTAAGATGTTTCGAAGAGTGTTTTTATCGCTGAGTTTGTTCGCTGCTTTCGCTACTCCATCGTTCGCTCAAACGCTGAAGGCGGACAAAGACAAATCCAAGATCGACTTTGTAGGCAAGAAGCCCGACGGAAAGCACACCGGCGGTTTCAAGGATTTTAAGTCGGAAGCAAAAGTGGACCATGAATCTCCTGACAAAAGTTCTATCACGATTGAAATCGCGACGGACAGCCTTGGGACCGACGATGCAAAGCTGACGACTCACCTTAAGAGCCCGGACTTCTTTGATGTTAAGAAGTATCCAACCATCAAGTTTGAGTCGACGAAAATCGAAGTCAACGAAAACAAAGCAACCATCACTGGAAAGATGACCATGTTGGACAAAACGGTCGAAATCAAAATTCCAACGACCACGGAATTGAACGAGAAGTCGTTGACTCTCACAGCGGATTTCAAAATCGATCGCACCAAGTGGGGCATGACCTACGGCAAAGGCAAAATCGATGACGAAGTCGAACTCAAAGTTGTTTTGATGTTCCCTCGTTAGTTCGTGTCACACGCTCAAAGGCTGCTATTTGTATATTGTGGACGAGCGAGGCCCTTCGCTCGTTAGGTTCCTGCCAAACCTGAGCGAGCCCCTTCGCTCGTGGGATTCCAACCTAATCCGGGCGAGGGCCTCGCTCGGCCACACACACGAACCATGACATTCCCAGATTTTCAATTGCCTCCTTCGCTCACAAATGCAATGGATGGCAGAGTTGCATTCGCATTGTCTTTGGCAGTCGCCGCAAGTCGCGAAACCTTAAAATTCTTTCGGACCAGCGAATTCCAAGTCGAACGAAAAAGCGATCGATCGCCCGTAACTCAAGCGGACAAGCAAGCCGAACAAGTTGTTCGTGCCATGGTGACTGAATCGTTTCCTCGCGACGCAATCCTCGGTGAAGAGTTTGGCAGCGAGCCTGGGCAATCTGAATTTGAGTGGATCATCGATCCTATCGACGGGACCAAGAGCTTTATTTCTGGTGTTCCGCTTTACTCCACGTTAGTGGGCATGACTGTGGCTGGCCAGCCTCAGATCGGTGTGATTACCATTCCTGCGTTGGGTGAGATCATCATCGCTGCCAAAGGCTTAGGTGCTTGGTATGGTCAGTCCATGGCACAACAGTCGGACGTTCCGTTGGCTCGCGCCCATGTCTCGAAACAAAGTCGACTCGAAGATGGTTTGATGGTCACGTCGCAGGCGGATAATTTTTCCCATCGCAAGGCCGAGTCTGCTTACCGCGAACTAGAGGCTGCAGCTTATGTATCCAGGACCTGGGGTGACGGCTACGGCTACCTGCTCGTTGCAACGGGCAGAGCCGAAGTGATGGTGGATCCGATTGTAAACCCATGGGATGTCGCCGCAGTCGCTCCGGTGATTGAGGAAGCGGGCGGCAGATTTTCTTCGTGGGCTGGAGAGTTTGATATACGGGCTGGCCATTGTGTCGGAAGCAATGGTTTAGTTCACGAACAAGTGCTTTCCCGGTTGCGACCGTTCTCGACGTGAATAGCGGCCAAACGACGCGACAATTGAGTGTGGCACGCGTGTCAGGTGTGGCACGCCCAGAGCGATTAGCGCGATTAGCGGTGGGCGTGGTGCTTGCGGCAAATGTCTCTAACAACTCCCGCACCCCTCGTAAACTCAGGGACGTGCCACACCAGTACAAGGGCCAATCTCAACTCGTCTAATCCCATTTATCCCGGGTTCAATGAAATACATCCCCAATGGAGACAATAATGGAAAATGCAACGGCTGGTTCGGCTGAACAATCTTCGACAACGATACAAAGCATTCGGATTTGGCCGATGGTAGTGCTCGCGGTCACAGGATTGACCTGCATGACCTTACCAACTCTGCTTGGGATGGCGGATTCCTTTCGCTTCATGACGCTTGCTTTCGGAGCCGCATTGCATTTGCTGTTGTTGGCAATTTGGGTCCTTTTTGGATCAAGGGCACCTTGGTCCGACCGCGCCCTATTCCTGATTCTCGGCATCGTTGGATTAGTAGCAGTCTTTTCGATGCAGGACAAGTCGTTAGGAATCATGGTTCTTTTGTTCGGTACTCCCATCGCTGCAACTTGCCTTGCGTTAACACTCGTTGGAACAAATGATCAACAGGTCGTTCTCTCGGTTGGTCCAAACACCATCGGGCGCAGCGTTATGGATGGCAAAGAACGGTGGAGAATCAAGAGTGGTGGTATGGGAAATACCATGTTGCAGCCCGTCCGTTTTGGCAAAGACCAGTTGTTGATTGCCAGCGGCGAAGGGGATGGAACTAGCCTCGTCGAAATCAAGCATACGGGCGAGAATTGGCAAGCTTCAAAGAAATGGTCGAGCGCTAGGCTTCGTCCCGACTTTAATGACGTGGTGGTAGTCGACTCGATGATCTTAGGACTGACCAAAGGGCTGCTCACTTGCGTGAATTCTGCTACCGGAGAAATGCTTTGGAAAAAATTCCGATTCGGCAGTGGCCAGTTAATAGCGTTGCCAAATCAACGCAGCGTCCTCGTTTTGAGCGAATCCGGTGAATTGAGCTTAATTCGAGTAGGCATCAAGGAACCAACTCTATTGCATGCATGGCAGGGAATTCAGGGCAAGACCTGGAATCATCCTGTCTTGGTGAAAAATCGCATCTACTGCCGAAGTGCCGAGGAAATCGCCTGCTACTTACTCGAATAATTGATATACTTTGTAAAAACACTCCTCGAACTCGGTTTGTCACCTCTCGGAATTTGAATGCAGCAAAAAGTCTTTGAACATCGTTTATCCAACGGGATGGTCGTGCTTGGCGAGCCAATGCCGTGGTTGGAGTCGGTGGCTTTTACATTGCTGTTGCCTGCTGGCACACGAAATGAACCGAGTGACCGGCTAGGTCTAGCTGGAATGACTTTGGAAATGAGCCAACGCGGGGCTGGCCCTTACAGCAGTCGCGAACTGGTGGAACGATTGGATTTCCTGGGTGTCGACCGCTCAGACAACGTGACCACGTTCCACACTTCCATGAGCATGGCGGCCATGTCGAGAGTGCTTGAACCGACGCTCGAGGTTGCGGCCGCCATTGTCTTAGAACCGCACTTTCCAGAGGATGAACTCGAGGAAGCACGGCAATCCGCGTTGCTAGAACTGGCTTCGATCGAAGACGACCCTGCTCAAAAGTGTTTCAAAGAGCTAAAGCGGCTTCGGTTTGGTGACGTTTTCGGACGCTCCTCGCTCGGTAGTGAATCTGGACTCACCGAAACGACACTAGGAGACTGCAAGGAATTCCATCGAAAACATTACAACCCTGATCGGGCCATTATCAGCCTGGCGGGGAACTTTGTCTGGGATCAATTTTTGGTCATTGCGGAACGGCTTTTTGGCAACTGGAATGGACCACCTTACATTGGTCCAACGAGCGTTCACTCGATTCCTGGCAACTCGCATTTGCAACATGACAGTCAACAGACGCACATCGCGCTAGCTTACGACGCCGTACCCTACAATCATCCTGAGTATTATCAAGGGCGCGGCCTGGTTGGCATTTTGAGCGACGGAATGAGTTCGCGACTGTTTGCTGAAGTGCGAGAAAAGCGAGGCTTGGTCTATTCCGTTTCGGCATCCGCCCATTCGCTACACGATTGCGGCAGCGTTTTATGTTATGCAGGCACCACGGCACCGCGAGCCCAGGAAACACTTGACGTAACTGTGCAGACCATTCGGTCGCTGGAAAAGGGAATTGACCCGGCCGAACTGAAAAGGCTTAAGGCACGCGTTCGGACTTCGCTGGTGATGGAACAAGAGAGCAGTTCGTCGCGCAGTTCGCAAATGGCGCACGATTGGGCTTATTTAGGACGTGTTCCATCCCGCCAGGAATTGTTGCAGACCATCGAAGCGTTGACCTGCGAGAGTTTGCTCAATCATTATCAAAATCATCCCCCACGTCGCTGGTCCCTGGTGACCATTGGGCCCGATCCTTTGGAGTTCTCTGATGCAGTTTCGTAGCGAAAAACTTTCCAACGGATTGGAAGTGATCGCGGAGGTTAATCCAGAAGCGTTTAGCCTATCGCTTGGTTATTTCGTCAAAACAGGTTCACGCGACGAATTGCCGGAGATGGCCGGCGTCAGTCACTTTCTTGAACATATGATGTTTAAGGGAACAGCTCGACGTACCTCCGAAGATGTCAATCAGGAATTGGATGACCTCGGCTCGCAGTCCAACGCGTACACCAGCGAGGAACAAACCGTCTATTACATGAGTGTCTTGCCAGAGTTTCAGCATGCAGCTTTGGACCTGCTGAGCGACATGATGCGACCTGCGCTTCGCGATGAAGACTTTCAAACGGAACGCCAAGTCATTCTGGAGGAAATCGCCATGTATGACGATCAGCCACCTTATGGCGCAATGGAAAGGGCTTCAGAAGCCTATTTTCGCGACCATCCCTTGGCCCGTCGTGTTCTCGGTACTCGCGAAACAGTCAGCGAACTCGATCCTGAAGCGATGCGAACCTATCACTTAGCTCGCTATGCTCCCGACAATTTGACTTTGGTCGCTTCGGGAGCCGTTGATTTTAATGAATTGCTCAAATCGGCGGAAGCAATGACGAGCCATTGGAAGCCATCGCAAGCCAAACGACAGTTGCTAACGCCAACTTTTTGCACCGATCAGCTTTCCATGGTTCATCCCCCGGCCACTCAGCAATACACGCTTCAGTATTCGCCGGGGCCAAGCTACTGCGATGACGCGCGATATATCGCCCGTATTTTGGGGACGATACTTGGAGACGATTCGGGCAGTCGCCTCTTTTGGGAATTGGTTGATACCGGGATGGCAGAAACCGCCGCCACGTTTACACAAGAGTTTCAAGAGTGCGGGTTATTCTGCACCTTTCTCGCGTGTGCGCCCGAGCAGCATGATGAGAATTGGGAAATCATTCAGAAGGTCCTTGGTCAAGGGCGTGAAGTACCCATTACCGCACTCGAACTGGAATTAGCCAAGAACAAAATATGTTCGGGTATGATTTTAGGTTCCGAGCGTCCAAGCAATCGGTTGTTCTCCATTGGAAATGCATGGACGATACGACGTAAGTACGAAACGATTTATGAGGCTTCGGAACACTACCGCCAAGTGACGCAAGACGAGGTCCAGCTTGCATTTGAAGCATTGGCAAACCGAACCAGCGTGACGGTCAGCGTCGGACCAGAGGCAGAATAGAAGATCGCATTGTCGCCTTGCGCTCCTAGGCTGTGAAACTATTGGCCCGACGCGTGTTCTAGCGTTGGCAGGCGAGAATAGGATTAGGAGTACGAGTAGGAATGAATCTTGACGCCGTTCGAAATCGAAAGCCCGCTCGGCGGATGATTGAAATTCCTGAACCCGTAATGCGGGCTCTGTCCGAAGGGCTTGTGGCCACCAAAAATCTTCCGGAATGGTTGGCTTGTGAACGCCAAAAACTTCTGGCCATCATTTGCAAACAAATTGGACTCGATGACAACGACCGTGCCAGTTTCTGTTGGACGCCTGAGCTTCTAAACCAGTCGGCACTCAAGCAATCGTTTGCAATCGGCCGCTGGCTTTCCGAGCGTATCAAGATTGGGGACGATGCTTGGCGTTTGCTTTCTACTCACGAAAGCGATATCGTTCGCGAATGGACTGCGATTATCGTCGGTTCGAAAAATGACACTACGTTTGCACGTAAACTTGCTTGGATCAAACTGTTTGCGGATGACGCACATTCTGGATTGCGAGAGATCGCTTGGTTGGCCTTGAGAGCGGACGTTGTTCGCGATCCGGTTTCCGCGATCCAATGCTTAGTGCCCTGGACCGGCAGTCGCAATGAACGGCTTCGCAGGTACGCGTCCGAAATCACTCGCCCCTGTGGAGTGTGGTGTTCGCATATTCCAATGCTTAAAGAACAACCCGAATTGGGTTTGCCCATTCTCCAACCCTTGCTTGCCGACGATTCGAAGTACGTCAAGAATTCGGTCGGCAACTGGCTTAATGACGCTAGCAAATCACGACAGGAATGGGTTCAAGCCACGACAACGAGTTGGTTAAAAAAATCGGCTTCGCTCGACACTCAATACATCGTAAAGCGTGCCTTGCGTACCATTGACAAGAAGTGAATTGACAAGAAGAGGTCAGGCGAGTCAGGCTTCTTTATCTAAAGGCCGAATTTACTTGCTTGCATCCTTCTCAATTATTGTCGCGCGAACATTGTCTCGATGGAGGTCATGGTAAATTCCAAATGATCCAAGCTCGATCGCGATAGCGTTGGAACTATCGACAAGAAACTCGCTACGACCAAGAATGAGTTCTCCCAGGTTTGGATCAATTCCAACAAGCTCAGCAGCCCAACGGCCAGGGTAAGTGTGAGGGAATTCAAAAGACTCTTTCGAATGATACGATTTGAATTCCGTGCTAATGACGGCACCCTCGGAATGGCTCAGCCTCAGTTCATTTGGAAAGATTGGCAAGCCATCGAGAGAGCATTCCACGTTGACATTAACCCCCGACTCAAATCGCACATCCGACAGTGTAATTTGGTCGCTTGTTATCTCGGGTGCGTATATCTTGGCCCAACCCAACTGTGGATTCTGGATAATGCAAGTGTCTGGATTGAGTTCAGGCAGGAAAACGCTTAGCGTTTCCACCAATTCACCCGTCGTGACTTTCGAAAGGAGTTCTCCCTTGCGAATGAAGAACATGTTCGTGCGATGATCGCCATTATTCCAATTGGTAGATAGCTCCGAAAGGCCTGCTTTAGCCGTCGTCGCTCGCTCTTCATCGCCAAAAGGGTCCATTTCAAACTGCTGCATTACTTTTAGGAAGTGCGCTCGTTTATGGAGATCATTTATGTTCTTCGTGCCAACAGTACCGACTGCATAGTCGATGACCAGTTCCCTAGGTCTGAGGAAAACCTGCTTTGGTCCGCTTCGGGAGTCGACATCGACTTTCACATTCACTTGATGATCGCTTCCAGGCATGTCAAAGGTGAGTCTTGCATCTATGCCGCCAAATACCTCCGTTCCCAGAAGCAAACGAGGGTCCTCTTCGGCTTGCCTAAGTGCCCTGTGTTTTGGATAGATTAATTGGGTGTAATCGAACTTGAATTCATTGGAAGGAGGTAAGGTTCTCGAGTCGATCGCGATGACAGGAAATTCACGAAAGGAAACGAGGTAATCGCAATTCTTAGAGAAGGTAACAGTGGCTACCGGCTTCGAATCGTCGCCGGTGAATTCTGAATCAAACGTCTTCATCTCGTAGCTCCCGGCCGGGATGTTCGCAAACGCGAACGCTCCGCGAAAATCCGTTCGAAAATGGGTCTTATGCCCATCGAATTCGAGATCGAACGAACAGATTCTCGCTTCAGTACCATCGGGCAACTGGACAGTCCCTGCAACGTTTAACAATGGCGGCAGTACGATGTTCCGCACGTTAACGTCTTGGTCGCGAATCGTCACCGGGCGTCTATTAACCAAGGTTCCATTGCATAACGTCACCATCGTGTACTCACCAACCGTCAATTGCTCAAAGTGAAAATGCCCGTGAGTACTGACGCGAGCTTTCCAAGAGCTCTGATTGTCCTGGCTCGGCAGCAGCAATTCAGCATGGGGATCGATATAGCCCCGGACCAATATCATTTCCGTGAGATGGATCGCTTCTGAATCACCAACGACCCTCCCCTTGAGGCTAAAACCATCCACTAATTCGATTTGGAGATGCAGCAAGTCCAACGGAATTCCGTCCTCGTTCGAGCGAGACCGTCGGTGATAGTACACACCATCCGATGTGGACCGAATTGAGAACGCATCCAAGGACATTTGACTACGGAATTCAAATTTGCCTTGTGCATCACAAACATGCTGGGACTCTTTGCCACGGTAGAATCTAAAATCATTGACTTCTGCTTGCAAATCGAATTCGGTTACCGGCTCACCTCGCTTGTTGACCACGCTTCCACGAAGCAAACAGGGAACCAAATCAAGCAGGATTGGATCTAAACTTAGATTCTCTTTTTTTAGGTCAATGCGTTTTTCGCTCCAGCCTTGTTTGCCAATGAGAAGGGTAGAGTCGCCTGCGTCGTCAAAGTAAAAAACGAACCGCCCCATCTGGTCCGTGGTTTGCTGTCGCTCAGGGAAACTCGGGAAGCTTGAGAAACTTCCACATCCACAACAGCCAAAGAATTTTGGCTTCGGCGTCCATGGCTGCGAAATGGCACAGCCAGCTATCGGCTCACCGGTTGAGCTACAACATACGCGACTTTCTATGCGCCTTGCCCTGGTAAGTGGAATTGACGATGCTTCGCCAAGATTGAGACCATGCGTTGAGACAACACCGATTTGGTACTCGCGATGGACCGCCAAAATGTCCTGGCCAGGTCGAACGTTTCGCAAAAGGAATCGACCTTTTGAATCTGTTCGAACTGCAAAATCGTCCTGAAAATCTCCGCTTGAAACCGTAACACCTTGAATTGGCCTTTTTTTCTCAGCATCGAACACAATCCCTTCCACCTCCATTCCTTGTTGCATCCGAATCGTCAATGTATGCGATAGCTCTGGGAGGAAAAGCTCTTCGTGATGGGTTTCATCGTATCCACCGTCCAAATCCAGAGACCTTACTTTTACCGCCAGTCGACAGCATTCCGGGATTGTCAGTACAAGCGGACCATCTCCCTGATGGTTGGTCCAATCTCGAATATCCGACAGGTCACTCGAGTACCAGTCGTCTGGTTTGGAATCACCAGTGATGATCCGAACTCGATATTCAAATCGAATAAGTGCCTTTCCAGAAACCTGATCGACGACTTGTATGTAGACATGTGTGCGATAGTAATTGCAATACTGCAACCAGCCAAACATTGCCATTGCGCATGCGATCATTAGGTACATTAGCGCTCGTAAACCAAATCGAATTCTAGGTAAATGAAACATGCCTTGGTCCTATGAAATCGAAAGCAGCCGATCCAAAGGTCCAAACTAAAAGCAATCGATGTTCCAAACACCTGGCAAGCTGAGAAATAAATCCAAGTTCTAAAAAGACTGAGAAAACTAAGCTATTCCGAACCATGTGCGCCTTTCTTTATTGTCCAGCATCCGGATTGCAACACTAAGTTGACTCTCAAGGTAGCGAAGCCGCCGACCGACGCGTCATGAAATAGCGAATACACTTCAAACGCCCTTCGTAACCTCAGAGACGTACCACACGCGAAGCGTATCACGCGTGCCATCCAATTTGCAGGTAGATTTCAAACTGCCCCTCGCCTTAGTCCTCTTTAAGCAACTCGTCGACAAGTTTTTCGATCGTTTTATCCACGGTAGCGCCCTCCCAGTTGAGTTCGCCCTGCCACCAAAATCGTATGTAGCCCTTCTTGTCGATGACGTAAACGGTGGGCCACATGGTGTTGGACCAAGCGTCCCAGTTGCTGCTCTTGACATCGATAAGCACTGGAAACTGGAAGCCCCTATCCTTGGCCGCGTTTTGGACTTGCTTCACATCGCGTTCCAACGATGTTTCGGGCGTCTGAATTCCGATCACGCTAACTCCGCGATTGGTCAACTGTTCGTGCCAGCGATTGTAGTGACCAAAATTGGCAATGCAGTTGGAACATTGGAACGCGTAAAAATGGAGCAAAACCACCTTGCCCCGATTCTCGGCGAGTTTGGTCGCCGAACCGCCAGCCCAATGGCCACTTTCAATTAGCTCTGGAGCAAGTGGATAAATCCGCGTCAGCTTCATCGTATCAAACGGAGTGCCCATCAACTTGCTGAAAGCAACTTTTTGAGGCTGCGTCAAAGTCTCGGCAATGCCCTTGGCTTCTGCCTCCTTGGCTGCCTGTGCCTCCTCCAGGAGTTTCTTGTCCTGGGCTTTTGATCCTTGCAGTTTTTTGCCTACCCGATCGGTCGCAGAGTACAAGTCATTAAGTCGCGTCGTTTGCGTCTTGGTAAGCCCCACTGCCTTGCTGACATCGGGTCTAGCAAAAATGCGTGTTCCCTGCGACTGAAGTTCAATTTGCTTGAGCCGCTCTAGTTTTTCTGATGAAACGTACTTAACCAACAATGGAATGAGCAACTGTTCTTGATTGGCGATGATCTTGCGCTGCTCGGCTTCTGGTTTAATGCGAGCTCGCCACCATGGCCCATCAATCTTTGCTAGTTCATCCAAAAAGGACTTCAGCGAGTCCCCTTCCAGGTGCAGTTCCTTCTGAACCTCTGGCGTGTGCACCAGTTTGAGTAGATTCTGCGGTACCGCCGTAAGATCGGCGGAAATCGCTTGCAAGGGACTTGTGTCCGCCGCCAAAGAACTGGTAATGGGGCAAATCGCAATCGCAACGGCAAAAAACCTCGCAATGTACTTCATCGTATCGAGTGCCTGGAACATTTAATACCAATCCTGTTACTGCGTATTGCTTATCGCGAAAGTGCTTGAAACTGTTCGTTGGCATGCAAATAGTGTTCCAAGCCGTTACGATTGAAAAACGCCACAAAAAACCGTCGATTTCCGTTCCGTGTTGCAAATTGCTTTGCGGCTTTCCATGTCGCTGTTCGATTTTGCAGGCACCCTTCGCCTACCTCCAGCAAAGTCGCCCGTCTCCAGCAAAGCCACTTGAGACGCGTTCACCACCGCATTTCTTACTTGGATTTTTTTCCACTTGATTGAAGGGGAGCACTTTGAAGTGGAGCACTTTGCGAGACGGACCGGAAAAGCATAGCCGATATCACCATGCCTTGGATCCATTCAACGGCAACCAACCAAAGGTAGACTGCGTGATGTTGGTAGAAGGTGGACCGAACACTATGCTCGGCGAAGTTCATACTGCTTGTCAAATGAGCATGCCAAAGCGTTAGGAACAGAATATTGGCGGCAAGCGTTGCAGTCAAAACGCCCACAGAAATACTTTGCAATCGAATGGACTCAATCCCAAGACAGGCAAGAAACGCAACGGACAATCCGTTGTGGATTCGGCTAACTTTTTGAGTGATAAAGCCTTGTTCCATGCTGCCGATCGCTTCGGTTCCAATCGGAACTACGACCGACGCATAAAAGAAAATGCCTCCCCACCAAGTAGCCCAAACCAAGAGGATGAAAAGTCTCCAGCTTGGCGTTGCGAGGTCGGCTAATCGAATCACTAACTATTCGCTCTTTTCAAAACGATAAATGAATTCACCACGCGAACTGTCTCGCATGTAATATATTTCCCCGTTTTGGTCTTCTCCAAACGCCACCACTGGAACCCCCTTTTCAATGACTTGCTCATTGCGAGTGGCTTTTCCTGTGGATTGGTCGTAGGTCAGCGCCCATATGCTGCCTGTAACATAGTCTGCGTAAATGTACTTGCCCTTCAACTGAGGAACACGGTCCGAGTTATAAACCCGACCGCCGGTAATCGACTTGCCCGCGGTATGGTCATATTCCCAAACAGGTTCGATCGGTGCCGAAACACCATCGACCGCAGGGCGGTTTCCAAACGGATGCGTCCCTTCGCGATTGCTCCAACCGTAGTTTCCACCCTTGGCGATGACATTGACCTCTTCGAACAATTCTTGCCCGACGTCACCGCACCACAAGCGTCCAGTCTTCTTATCAAAGCTAATTCGCCAAGGATTGCGAAGACCATAGGCGTAGATCTCTGGACGTGTTCCTTGGACGCCAACCAAAGGGTTATCTGCTGGGATTCCGTAAGGCAAACCGTTTGACTTGGAATTGACATCGATGCGGAGGATGGAACCAAGCAATTGATCGCGGTTTTGCCCATTTGCATTCGGATCGTTGCGGAGGCCACCGTCTCCAAAGGCTATATACAAAAAGCCGTCCGGACCAAATTCAATGGATCCGCCATTGTGGTTTTGGTACGGCTGGTCGACATCCAACAAGATTTCTTCGGATTCCGGATCTGCCTTGTTCGAGTTGTCTTTGGCCATGCGAAATCGAGAAACGATCGAGTGATTGTTTTCGCGTTTGGTGTAGCAAACGAACAGTTCGCCATTGTCCTTAAACTTAGGATGCAATGCCAAGCCCAACAGGCCTTGTTCATTTGCGCCTGGATCCCACCAGCGATTCACCTTTGTGGAGATATCAAGGATCAAATTGGACTGTTGGACGTCGGGCTTGTTTTCAAAGGTAAAAATCCAGCCTCTTTGATCGATTGCAAACAATCGGTTGGAGTCTCCCTTGGCATAGGAAAGTTCCAAGACTCGCAGCGGCTTGTTCGGATTGCCATCCTCGTCCATCACATCCCAGCCTTGCCACTTTAGCTTGGGGAATGCGAGGGTACTCTTAGTCGCCAACACGCCATCCACGGGCTGCGCGACGGAGCGATCTTGCGGCAGCTCTCGCACTTTGATGTTCCTAAAAGAAACCAAGTTTCCATGGTCTTGCAAACAGATGTGACCTTCGCCCGAAGCACCGAAGCCGGGGAACTTAGCGAACTTGCTTTTTGCAACAAGCTCTTTCCATTTTTGGTCCCCTAACTTGAACCGGTAGTAGAGCGCACCATTCATGGAAACCTCGCACTGATTTGGATCAATGCGAAGAAAGAGCTGATTCCACTCTCCAGCAGGACGAGTGGCATCGATTACCCCCGTCTCTTTGACCCAACTCGGTGCCGAGGGTTTGACCAGTTGATAGAGCCATCCGGACTTCTCTGGGTCATGACCAGCCACGTTGTCTTGAATCTGAATTTCAGGTCCGCTGTTCCAAGGATTTGGATTTTCCTCAGTGACGTGGAACATCAATCCACTGTTTCCGCCTTCCGAAATCTTATACTCCAACATCAGTTCAAAGTACTTGTACTTGTTCTTCGTAACGATGTCGCCAGCGGCCTTGCCTTCTCTAGTCAAGACGCCATCGGAGACTTTCCAGCCATCGGAGAGCCCTTCCTTTTTGTAATTGCGCCAGCCGTCGGCCGATTTGCCGTCGAATAGGAGTTGCCAGCCGCTCAGTGATTCAGGCCGGGTCAAGGTGTTGGGAGCAGTCTCCGCATAGGCCGATAACGGAACAGTACCAAAACTACCTATTGCGATGAGCAACCCAAAAAGGCTACGCGACTTTGCAAATGGCATGAGAGAATTCCCCAATAATGGAAAATGGAATGGAAATGGAAACCGAGAGGCGTGTCTGGGTGAAACACGATACTAAACTGTGGTTGCTTCCCGGTCAATCACTGGGAAACCTTGCCCCAAGGCGAGGGGCAGTTTGAAATCTACCTATAAACTGGGTGGCTCGGGTGGCACGCTCTGAGGTACGAAGGGCGTGGTGAATCGCTAGAGTCATTTGCCACACTTCCCACGCCCATCGCTAATCGCTTTGGGCGTGCCACACGGTGGCCTGGCATGGTAGTCTTCTGTCTGCCGATCGTCTAATTTCCAGAATCCTACCTCCGACTTGTGCACACGCCGATCTTCAAAGCTGCAATCTCCGATGATTCTGCCACCATCATCCTGCCATATTTTCGATACGATTGACAGAACGATGGTGGCAGAGTGAAAAATCGCCGCTTGAAACTATTTGCCCTGCATGGCGGGAAACATCTCACGGGCCATTTGGATCGCAGCAGGTCCCACCAGGACTACGAAGACGCCTGGAAATATGAAAAGGACCAACGGGAAAATCAGTTTCACCGCCGTCTTTGCAGCTTTTTCTTCCGCGATCTGCTGACGCTTGATCCGCATCGACTCGCTCTGAACTCGCAACGCTTGGGCGACTCCAGACCCGAATTTGTCCGCTTGTATCAAAAGCGAAGCGAGCGTTCTGAGATCCTCAACCCCTGTTCGATAACCCAAGTCCTGTAACACCGAGGCCCGAGCCCGCCCCATTTGAAGATGCAAGGTACTCAATTGCAGTTCATCCGAGAGCACGCGATACGAAGCTCGCATCTCATCGGAAACTTTCTTAATACCTTGATCCAAACCCAGACCTGCTTCGACGCTGACGACCAGCAAGTCCAAAGCATCAGGCAGCCCAAGCGTAATCTGCTTCTTTCGGCTCGACCGCATAAAATCAAGAACCAACTCGGGAAGGAAAAATGCGATGCCTCCTCCAAGTACGGCTCTTAGCAATACTGCGGACCCCAGCCCGTGAGTAAAAGTTGTAACCCCCCCAGCAAGAAAAACGCCACCCAACGCAGCAAAGACTTTGATCGAGAGAAATACGCCACTGGCACCTTCGGTCCGAAATCCGGCTTCCGCAAGCCTTGATTTCAACTTACCCACTTCCGCTTCGGTCTTAGGCTGCAAGTGTTTTGCTACCGAAGGCGAGGCTTGTTCAAAGACCCTCGCCAGCATGTCCTTTTTGGACTCTTTGGACTCCGTTCCCTTCCGCATGGAAACATTCATCATGTCCAAACGATTTTCGGCTGTCGCCTTGTCGTCGCGATTAAAAACATCCATCGCAAACCAAACAAACGATACCACCGCCAAAAACACGGTCACGGCAACGATGAGTCTGAGGTCGACGGCAGCCAAGATCAACACGATTTTCGTTCCTGCGGAGAGTTGAGTTGAGTTGAGTTGAGAGTTGGGGAGTGTTGGAGTTAGGGGCTCACACTTTGATGTCGATGATTTTTCGGATCACCAGAGCACCCAAGAACTGCATCACGATCGCACCACCCAAGAGCCACTGCCCCATCGGGTCTGTAAATAACTTCATGACGTATTCTTTGTTTAGGAAGAGCATCGCTGTGAATAATCCCGGTGGCAAAGCCAAGAGTACTATTCCGGAAAGCCGGCCTTCGCCCGTCAACGCTTGAATTTGGCCTGCTAACCTATATCTCGCTCGAACGAGATTCCCAATCTTGTCCAAAATTTCCGCTAAGTCGCCACCGGTTTGTCGTTGCAGGATGACCGCGGTCGCAAAGAACCGCAGATCCAAGTTAGGTATCCTATGCGTCATCGATTCCAGCGACTGTTCCAGGGAAACGCCAAAGTTCTGTTCCTCAAAGCATCGTCCAAATTCGCGTGCCAATGGATCCGGCATCTCGTCTGCGATCAATCCAAAGCCGGCACCTAAAGAATGCCCAGCCCGCAACGATCGACTCAACATCTCCAGCGCTTCCGGCAGTTGCATATTGAACTTATTGATTCGCCTCTTCTTCATCATTTTCACCCAGAAAAACGGGAGGAAGAAAAGTATCAAGCCAGCAATGGGAGCGATGAACCATGGGATCGGAGCAAATAGACATCCGATGGTTCCAACGCCTGCCATCCCCATGCACAACAATGCGAATTTGGCTAGGGGTATTTTCATCCCAGCTTGCTCCAACATGACCTTCATGTTGAACTGCCGAGTCATCCATTGCTCAATGATGTTCGATGTCCCCTCCATAGGACTGCGCAACATAAGCGACTCATCGTCGCCGCCTTGGCGGTCCTTTCGAGTTTGCTTCGTCAACGATGACAAGCGATCCTCGACAAGGGAAGTTTCATCACCGCGGACCATTACGGCAACGGCACCAATGATCGCGGCAACGCAAATTCCAACCGAGGCGGCAATTATCAATACAATCATTCTGCTAAGCCCTCATCATGATCCGTTGGCGGAAAGCACTTGCTGGCAATCGAATGCCAGCGGACTCTAAACGAGGCATAAATGAAGGACGAACACCAGTTGCCTCGAAGTAACCGTGTGCCTTTCCGTTTTCGTCGACCCCTTCTTGGACGAAGCGGTAGATGTCTTGCAATACCACCGTATCTTGCTCCATCCCCTGAACTTCCGTGATATTCATCACGCGGCGTGGTCCACCCTGCAAGCGATTGGCCTGGATAATCACATCGACCGCCCCCGCAACTTGCTGGCGAATGGCTTTGATTGGCAGGTCATAACCGGCCATCATGACCAGCGTCTCAAGTCTTGCGATCGCATCTCGCGGCGAATTGGAGTGTACGGTCGTCATCGAACCATCGTGGCCCGTATTCATGGCTTGCAACATGTCCAGCGTCTCTCCACCTCGACACTCACCGATGATGATCCGTTCCGGACGCATTCGAAGTGCGTTTCGGACCAAGTCGGTGGCTGTGATCGCGCCGGTCCCTTCGATGTTCGCTGGCCGGGTTTCAAGTCGGACTACGTGCTCTTGTTGGAGTTGGAGCTCGGCCGCATCCTCGATCGTTACCACCCGCTGATCGTTCTGAATGAAACTGCTCAGCGTATTGAGAAGCGTCGTCTTTCCCGAGCCGGTACCGCCACTAATGACGATGTTCAACCGAGCCTTGATACAACCCTCGAGCAGCATCACCATCTCGGGCGTAAACGCTTTGAAGTTTAGCAGTCCCTCCAACTTGACCGGGTTGGAACCAAATCGACGAATCGAAACGCACGCTCCATCCAATGCAAGCGGGGGAATGATCGCGTTCACTCGCGAGCCATCCTCCAACCGTGCGTCCACCATGGGACATGTTTCATCAACCCGTCGACCTACCTTGGATACAATTCGATCGATGATTTGCATCAAATGAGCATTGTCGCGAAACTCAACATCGGTCTTTTCCAACTGCCCACGCCGTTCGACAAATATATTCTTGGGTCCGTTGATCAAAATATCGCTGATCGAGGGGTCCTTCAGCAAGAACTCAAGAGGACCAAGTCCCAGCGTTTCGTCGAGCACTTCGTCGACGATTTTGTCCCGCTCCGATCGATTCAAAAACGTGTTTTCGCTATCGCACAAGTGCTCGACAACCAAACGGATCTCCCGTCGAAAGGATTCTCCCTTGAGGTCGCCCACCCTGGACAAGTCGATCTTATCGACCAGTCGCTGGTGCATCCGACGCTTGATGACCTCCATCTCTTCCTGTTTGGATTGATCGGAGGTTCGGACACTTGGATTGGCTGGTTTCATGGCTTCCTGCGCACCTGGACTTGGTCCATCACGAGAACGAAAAAACTAAGTTTTTCGTCCCGAGCCAAGCAAACAGTCAGCCAATTGACCGACATCTCTGCAGATCTGCTTGGCACCTACTGCTAGCAGTTCGCTCTCGGGACGAAATCCCCATGTGACTCCAATCGCATGTATCCCACTCCCCAATGCAGTTTTCATGTCTGTGTTCGTATCACCGACGTAAGCGATACGACCGATATCGACGGCCAATTGTTCCGCTAACCACTTTGCACTCGCCGGATCAGGTTTGCGAGGAAATCGTTCCGTTTGACCTAACACATGCTGAAATCGAACGTTTCCAAAGAAGTGCTGAACGCAACTCTTGGTGAATGCGTCCGCTTTATTCGACAGAACCGACAAACTCACCTCGTTCTGGTTGAGTGATTTCAAAAGCTCCTCGATCCCGTCGTAGGGCTTCGACTGATTATGCCAGCAACCAGAGTAAGCAGCCTCGAAGCGTCGCATGCAGTCTAATTTCAGCTCAGGCTGACTCTCGCATTCCGGCAGAGCTCTCTGAAAAAGCATCGCCAAGCCATCCCCAACGAGTTCCTTGTAAGCCGAAACCGGATACGTTGGTTTGTCCAATTCCGCAAGGACGCGATTGGCCGCTGCGGCAATGTCCTCCAGCGAGTCAAGTAAGGTGCCGTCAAGGTCGAAAATCACTGCCTCAAATTTCATCTTTTTTATCCAATGAATCGTTCGCGTTGTACATGCCGCCAACTAGGTTGTACGCGCGGCCAACTAGGGAATGTCTGTCGCGTTTTGTTGCCTCGAGATGATATCGTAGAGATCCAGGTCGTGCCTGCCAGCCAACATCGCAAACAACTGTCGAATGCTTCGAAACGTGTCGGACAATCCAACCCCAGTTCCCTCCTCGATATTCCCACCTCGCAACCTATAAAAACCAGGCTCGCTCGTGACAAAGCCTGGGCAACCCTCCAACTGTGCCGGCCTGCCATCGAACAGCTCACCAGAAAGTCTGCCTTCGCGACCAAAGGTTAATGCCACCACAGCGTCGCATTGCATCTCAACCGTTGAATCGTCGTCCTTTAGGAATTTCAACAAATAGGAGCCGGCTTCGTTGCGTTGAATCTGCTCCACGCCAAGCGATTCGATAGTGACCATATTGCAAGATGGCTCATTGCTAATTGCATCTAAAGCTTTCGTAACAACGCGGCTGTCACGGAGTCTGTCCGGGCGAAGTATCCACGTCAAACGACCGTTGGTCTCGTTGCCGAACCGCGTCAAATACTCCAACGCAAACTGCGCAGCACGCATGGACTGGCCCAAAAGGCAAACATGTTTGCCAACAACCGATTTCGCTTCGAATTTGCGATCTAGCGGGGTATGGTACAGAAACGAATCTCGAATCGCACTTTCGCCGATCGCGAGGCCCCCGCCTGGACCAATGCCGGATAACCCTTGAGTCGCACCGCGACAATCAATCACAACGTCTGCTCGCGAGACCCATGCCCCTCGGTGGCGACCATCGACCAAGATACGAAACTCATCGTTGCACCTTTCTTGACGATCGATTTCGTCGGTAATAAACGTACGATAGCGCGAAACGTCCACCACCGGGCTTAAAAAATGAATGTCGTCGAAAAGCAAGTCAGTCTTTGCAAGTGGCAGCAAGTACTCTTCTGCGTACGTACGACCTGTAAAGACTTCGTCTGGCGTTCTCCGAACATACTCTGGGTTCTGCGCCGCGATGGCCGCATGGCCCATGGAAGTCGTGCACTCCTTGACCGTCACATCCAGCGGTCGATCATGCCAATCCAGCATACGATGAGCCACACGTCGCTGTTCAAAGATCGAGACGAAGTAGCCAAGGAACCTCGCGTATATCGCCGCTTCAATCCCGACCGGACCAGCACCGATCAATGCGATCGTAGCTGGGGCTTCTACCTCGGGATCCCATTCCATTTGCATCACGGCAGCGGCACATCTTCTAATGCGAATTCAGCCGTTTGATCAACAACGCTGCCTGGAGCCCGATACATAAACTTGCACCCTTCCAGTCCCTTTTCGATATCGAAAAGATACGACAAACCAATCTCTTTATCATTCATGCGGGTAGTCGACCAACCCACATGTTCGAGACGCTTGTTATCTTTATCCATCAAAAACGCTTCATGCGTATTTGTCCAACCGCGAAACGCTTCGGCCGTCTGGTCTGCTGAATTAAGCGAAATCCCTACCAACACCTCATAGATATCGCGATTCTTGCGAGCTTTCTCTAAGACTACTTTGAGGTTACCAACCGTTGCGGTCTTCTTTCCTTCTTTCATCAATTCGTCGAATTCGAGCGTAGCTGGCTTTCCCGGTATCGACACGAAGACTTTACCGTTCCATCGAATGATCTTTTTTGCCTTTCGTTCTGGCAAAACGAAATTCAACGCGACCTGCAATTGAGAACCACCTGCCGGCACAAACTCCGTTTCCTCAGCATTCATTTTTGATTGCAACACTTGCCCGTCGTCGCAAATCAGTTCCATGGCTTCCATCGGAAATTTCACAAAGACAGGTACAAGTCGAGGCTCCCAAGACAACAGCGCCTGTATCTGCAATGTACTCTGGCCCGGATCCTGAAGCTGGTAGGTCTTTTGTACGGTCAACGGCTCCATGCGAAAGACCCCCGAATACCCCGCGGCCGCAATCCGAAGCGGGGCATTGGCTGCGCGCGGGACAAGCTGAATGTTCTCGCCGTCACCCCCATATACCGTCAGTTCTAACTGGTCGACCACTTCATCAAACGCTTCCCAAAAAGGAGTCGAATCAAAGTCCGTTACGACGTCCCGGTCCAAATTGGGGGCATCACCAAGATTGATGGTGTTACCTGTCTCTTCTGCAATTTTGGTTAACGCTTGCCGTCCAGTCATGCTCCCGCTCAACGTAACGGTTGAGGGCATGGTGAATTCTTGCCTTTCCAGTTTTTCAAGCGTATCGCGAAGGCGATCGATTCGCATTTTCCATTCCGCCGATGCGTCGGCTCCAATAGGGGGCAAAAACTCAATAACAACAGGACCGAGTGCAACCAGCTCCGCCTCGGCTTGATCTCGGATGGCTTGTTTTGGTGAGTCCAGATCGGATGAAAGCATGGCAACTTTCTTTTCCAAAACATCCCGGTCCACTTTGGTTTTTGGGATTCGTTTCGGCCCAACCGTCCGGTTCTCTGCTGACTCTTGACCCAATGTCAATTGAGATAGGCTTTGTGCGAACGAAAAGATCGCAACGAACGCAACCAAAAAGACTAAGCTAAAGAATTGTTGACATTTCATTGTTCGGCTCCGCCATTCAGTGCGGTTGATTAAGTTTTCATAGGATCGGGACATGCCAAGGCAATCCGCTAGGGGCGCATTGTACTCCAATCCGCATTTCGAAGCCCAAGAGTTCCAACTATCGTCAAGAACCCGAAATCAACCTAAGCGTTCCCAAGCCTGCACCCCTTTCACAAAATGACCAAGCCGTCTTGCTCATTCGAGCCATGATCAATTCGGCTAAGGTGGACGGCGAAATCTCCGACGAGGAACAAAAGAACATCCTCGGGCAAGTTGGTGACACAAGCCCCGAAACAATACAGTTCCTTCGAGCCGAATTTGCTCGGCCTCTCGATGTAGAAGGGTATGCTCAGTCCCTACCGGTCGGAATGGAGCAAAAAGCCTACGCAATTTCGCTCACGGCCGTTAAGCTTGATACAAGGGAGGAAGCGGACTACCTTCGTCAATTGGCCAAAGCCCTTCGCATTTCCCCGGAGCAATGCAACCAAATCCATCAGCAGCAAAATGCTCCACTGATGTATCAAGCATAGACAAAGTCGCAAGTGATCGTTAGCCCTTAAAACTATCTGGGATTTTGTGCTCTGGAAATTCCGGAAACACATAAATTTGATAGCTGTACGTGTTGCAGAATGCTTCCTCCGCCGTCAACTGTTCATAATTGTGTCCAGACCGACTATCATCGCGTGGTTCTCCGCGCGGCCAGGGGCTCGGCGAAGCAACGTGGCTAATTTCTCGGTGCGTGCCACGCTTGCCGCCACAATAGTGTCCAAGTTCGTGAATGATTACCGATGAAGATGCAGTACGGAAATTTGGAGTAATGTAGATGTACTTGCCTTGTTCTCCGCCCTCTTTTTCATCGAATTCAAAATCGTAGCCACCCCAATGAGCAAACGCAATTGCGGACTTGTCGGGATGATTTCCAGCCTGGAACAAGCGAAAGGAAGTGCCGTGTCGCAATGACATCGAAAGGGTGATCTGCATTCGCTGGTAGACCGACCAAACCCGATCGATCTGGACAACCGGATTGTCCGCGCGATGGACTTTAAAATGCCATTTGACTAAGCGGCGTTCATGCTCAGATGCGAAGAGCGGATCTGAAATTGTGTAGCTCGAGCGTACAGCCGTCAACCGGCTCATCGCTCGACGGACGCGAGTGAGCGCATCGGCGGCCAGTACGAACGCTTGTTGGATTTGTTCAGGATCCGTCACGGCGCCCGACGCCCCGACACTTTTCGGGTCGGTAAAGGCTTGTTTGGATGAACCGCCAAGCAGCACATTCAACCGTCGCTCGGATTTCTGCCCAGGATCGATCCGACCATCTGGAGTCCAACCTTGGAATTGGACAGTTTGGAATTGCCGAATGGCATTACCCGTCAACGGTCCGAAAAATCCATCGACGCTCAACGCTGGGTCGGCCCCGCCATCCATCGCCTCGATGTTGTTGAGAGCTTGTTGGATCGTTTTTACGTCACCGGGCCTATTTGACCCACCCGCCCCGACTGAGGCAGCGAGGGCTATCTGCCCATCAGAAGCACTGGGGTCCGGGTCAAAATGGACCTTCCGACAATTACCAATTGAGTCACAGGCCGCCCAAAGAGTCATCGTAGCCTCCCATCCATAACTGAGTTGTTTTGAAGCGTCGTGTTTGCAACTATATTAACTTATCATAGATTGTCGCCTTTCGCTCCAAGCAACTCCTGAATCGTACGAATATCGGTCCCATCTCACCCCCTGGGTTCTATGGACTTGTCGATTTAGTAACCCGACACGTGAGTGAGGGACGAATTGCGTCCACTCGCTCACGCTTCGGGTTTCCAAAGTTGCCCTATTTCGGTGAAACCTATTAAATCAACAGCCCGCTATCCCGATAGGGATTAAAGCAAGTAGCCGGGGGTCGCCACGAAGCGTCTCACCCCCGGAGAACGAAAGGACTGGCAAATGACCCTGAAAGAGCCCTGAAAGGGTCAAAGATTTCAGAATTTCCTCTCGAGATAATCTCGCCAAGGTTCACTCCGTCGATATTGCCGATTGAAGCAAAGGGAATTGCGTTCACTATAAGAATTCCAAATCCAAAACAATTGTCGATGGGCTATTGCGGATTGCCCCACCTACTTCGTACCATCGTGGTACCGAGTGTTTGGTTCCGAATGCCCTCTGTTTGCGACACAAAATGATCACCGACTATTCCTGTCTTCGCGTCCTATTTGGAGCCGTTTTCTTTGTATCGATATCGACTCCTTGGGCTCTCTCTCAATCCAGCGACGAGTCGAACGGAATGCCGCTCGTCTTTAGCGACGATTTTGAAAAGGGCCGCGACAAGTGGGAGACAACCGACGATGCGTCTTGGACTCTCCATGAGGAAGATGGCAAGAAATCTTTTGGCCTCAACAAACGCATTAGCGACTACCAACCCAAAGTGCGCAGCCCACACAATATCGCACTCATCAAAGACTTAAAGCTATCTGATTTTGTTCTGATTTTCAAAGTCCGAAGCACCAAAGACACCGGCAACCACCGCGATTGCTGTGCTTTCTTTTGCCACCAAGATCCACAGCATTTTTATTACGTTCACTTGGGTGCCAAGCCAGACCCTGCCAGCGGTCAAATCATGATCGTCAACGCCGAACCTCGACGACCGCTGACCGAAAACAAAGCGGAAGTGGCTTGGGATGACAAATGGCATACCGTGAAGGTCATTCGTGACAGCGCTGTTGGTTCCATTGCCGTCTTCTTCGATGATATGAAAAAGCCTCACTTGACCGCGACAGACAAAACCTTCGGAAAAGGGCAAGTCGGTATCGGTTCCTTTGACGACATGAATGATTTCGACGACGTTCGATTGTTTGGCAAGTAGTCTCAGTTCGTACACATGATTTCGATTGGCATTTCCTCTCCTTGTATGGGACCCTCCTATGAAAACGTTTTGGATGTTTGCTCTGTGTTTTTTCGGCCCAGGCCTCTGTGCTCAGGATCAAGTTCCACCCAAGGCTGCTACCCAAAAGGCACCAGTCGCCAAAAAGACGCCCGACAGGCCTGAACCAACCTATGCGGACTTCGTCTACGGGAAAGACTCAGAACGTCAGAAGTTTGATTTTTGGAAAGCTTCCTCAGATAATCCAACACCGGTGGTGCTTTTGATCCATGGGGGTGGTTGGGTCAACGGTGACAAGACGAGTTACGGAAATCGACCCATCAAGTCGTTTCTCGATGCAGGTATTTCTGTTGCTGCGATCAACTACCGATTTATCGCTCAAGCCATGGAGCAAAAAGTGGAGCCGCCCGTAAAAGCCTGTGTGCATGACGCGGCTCGCGCATTGCAAACCATTCGATCGAAAGCCGCTGAATGGAATATCGATCCATCGCGGGTCGGTGCAACCGGCGGGTCGGCCGGTGCTTGCACGTCTCTGTGGCTGGCTCTGCATCCGGATCTCGCCAACCCTAGCAGTTCCGATCCGGTGGCGAAACAATCCTCCCGATTGCAATGCGCAGCGGTCACCGGTGCTCAAACTTCTCTCGACCCTGTTCAACTGAAAGAATGGATCTCGAATTCCGTGTACGGTGGCCACGCGTTCGGATTCGCGGCCAAGGGTCGCAGCCGGGCCGAAGAATTCGACTTGCTGACCGAGAATCGGGAAAAAGTGCTGCCTTGGATCAAGGAGTACTCGCCCATCGAATTGGTCTCTCGGGACGATCCAGCCCTTTTCCTTGAGTACCCGAATCAAAAAACCGAACCGGTCTTCGGGGGCAAAGAACCTGACCCAACCCATTCCGCGATTTACGGGATTGAGTTTGCAAAACGATGCAAAGAAATGGACGTCGACTGCATCCTTTCTTATCCCAACCACAAGCATCCAGACTTCGATACCTCTGTTGAGTTCTTGATCAAGAAACTAAAAGAGTCGCGATGAAATGCCCCCGAGTTCCACTCGGGGGATGGTTACCATCTCTCTAGACGCACCCGATCATAGCCTTTTTCAAGCGAACGAGCGAAGGGCCTCGCTCGTCCACAACATTGTCGCCTTTTGCTCTGCAAAAGTGCGTGAACGAGACGCACTTTCGCGGAGCGAAAGGCGACATTCCACCGTGTTCACGAAGACGTGTCCGATTGAGAAGCATTCTCAAACAACTCGGGATGGATATTGAACCAGCGTGGTCGGTCCAAGTTCACTTCCATCGCGCGCTGCGCTGCTTTTGCAT
>Ga0105048_10003655_pt1 | contig 25209 bp, 24 predicted proteins | sample MAT05_FD_78382 | JGI IMG/M metagenome (GOLD analysis project Ga0105048, IMG submission 78382) | Freshwater microbial communities from Lake Fryxell liftoff mats and glacier meltwater in Antarctica - MAT-05 | ecosystem: Environmental > Aquatic > Freshwater > Ice > Liftoff microbial mat | place... | reverse complement strand
CAATCTACCGTGCAGGCTATCCCTTTCTGTGTTTCACGCACCCAAACTACAGCAGCATCCGAAGGGAAGTTGGTACTGGCATTAGCCGTTCCAACCATACTGTCATACTGGTCATACACCCATCGTTTGCTCGCAATATTCGGCAAGACCATGATTTTTTCAGCGATCGATTTAAGGTTAGATGGAACAGGTATTAAATCAATCGAGAAGGAATCTCTCTCTTTAAAATAAGTCGGTTCTGTATATTCCCTTTCATAAACCGGTGCGCCGCCGCCGAGTACAAGACTTTCGGCAGGCACTTCGGCCACCAGTTCGTTATTCATATAAAACTTCAGCATCGGGTCTGTAGTCACCTCACCGATCTGTTCGCAATGGATATCCCATTTATCAAAAATATCTGTCACTGATTTTTCTTCCCCTTTCTTCACCACGATCAGCATACGTTCCTGGCTTTCGCTCAGCAACATTTCCCAGGCCTTCATGCCTTTCTGCCGTGTAGGCACTTTATCTAAATGGATGATCATTCCATGTTCACCTTTTGCACTCATTTCCGATGTACTGCACGCAATACCAGCCGCGCCCATATCCTGCATCCCAATGATGGCATCGGTCTGAACCAATTCCATACAAGCCTCTAACAATTTCTTTTCCTGAAAAGGATCTCCCACCTGAACCGCAGGAAGATCTTTGGCGCTATCCTCACTGATATCGGCACTGGCAAAACTTGCACCACCTATTCCGTCTTTCCCAGTATCACTTCCAACAATAAAAACAGGATTTCCTTCTCCATAAGAGGTCGCTGAAATCGTTTTGCCGGTTTTCATAACACCCACACTCATCGCATTCACCAACGGATTTGTGCTATAGCAATCTTCGAAATAAACTTCTCCTCCAACAGTGGGCACCCCAAAACAATTTCCATAATGACTGATTCCCTTTACAACGCCTTTTAGGAGATGTTTGGTCTTGTCATCATTCAGGTTACCAAAACGCAAGGAGTTGAGTGTTGCAATTGGCCTTGCGCCCATCGTAAAAATATCGCGATGAATACCGCCCACACCCGTTGCTGCTCCCTGAAAAGGTTCTATTGCAGACGGGTGATTATGTGATTCAATCTTAAAACTACAGGCCCATCCATCACCGATATCGATCAGACCTGCATTCTCTTCCCCGGCCTTTGCCAGTACTTTTGAACCATCTTTCGGAAGGGTTTTCAACCATTTAATAGAATTCTTATAACTACAATGTTCACTCCACATGACACTGTACATAGCGGTTTCAGTAAAATTTGGTGTACGTCCCAGCACTTTTTTGATAGCTTCAAATTCCTGTTCATTTAAACCAAGTTTCTGCGCTTGTTCGAGGGTTGCTTCTTGCATAATAGATACGATCCGTGATTGAAAGTGCGAAAATACATCTTCACACTTTAGATAGAAGAGTTTTTCGTTCTTAATTTTTTGGGTATTGTTGATATCCCGACGGGATAAAACGCTTGTATCGTATCCCGAAGGGATAAAACGTTTGTATCTTATCCCGAAGGGGTAAAACGTTTGCATCGTATCCCGAAGGGATAAAACGTCTGTAACGGTTGTAACTGGATGTACTCTTTCTGCGACCCCGTTGGGCTCGAACATCTGACCCTGATAATAACCTGTAAACGTTGGATGCCTATGGCATCTCAATAATTCTATAAACGTTGGATGCCGATAGTATCATATCGTTGGATGCCGATGGAAACATATCAATGCTTCTTAACTTCATGTTTCCTTCATTATTATACCAATCTCAATTAACGTTTGATGTCGATGGCATTACAATAACATACAGATTATCCCAAAGGGATTTAACGTGTTTAATCCATCCAATCAAACAAATATTTTTCATCGAATATAATGTCAAATTCTTTCAAAAATCCAATGTACCCCTCCTTAAAGGATTACTTCCTGTGATATTCCTTTTGATTTATGATATCTTTCTCGACACAATCAATATGCCAACGACTATATGAAAATGCGCCATACCCCTCCTGCCAATTGAATTTAAATTCTGATTACTTATTTTCCCTTATAAATTTATTGCTCGATTTTTTCATTTCACGAACCAAATCACTTAAACAACAATTTGGCTTCATTCCAATAAAAAAACGTATATGGTCTGGCATCCCATTGATCGCTAACATTTTCTGCTCCTTATTTTGCACAATTCCTGTTATGTATATGTAGAGCCTTTGTTCCCATAAAAAATCAATTAGAGCCTCATAAAGCAAGAAACCCATTTTTCATTTTATTTTAAATTTAGTTCTTCATCGTATATAACTTTGATCACCTTTTTTTTTATATAACTTTTGTGTATAAATGGTATCTTTCCCATAGAGTTGTCCATATTGGAATTGGTAACCATGAAGCAATTCATTTTTATAATTACCTTCAAGACTACATATTTATTTGTCCTTTACTTATGTCATATGCTCTGAATTACCATATAGTTTATAATTGGCTACATGATAAGATTCGACAACAACTGTAGTGTCAAGATTCACAAAACCCTTCAGTGGGTAAGTATAACAATAAACAATTCCTTTATTTGTCTTTTTATCAATATACATAATTGTTTTTACAGGAATGGTATCAGGCACCGAATAATAACGCACTGCATTAAACGAATTGATACTTGCTGAGAAACAGAATTTACAAAAGGCTTGTAATACAATTGAGTCCTTAGTTTCAATTACTTCGTAAGGGCAACTAAAAAATCCCTTATATTTTTCAGGTATTATCCTAACATCTGCCTTGATTACAACAAGTATTAATAGTATTAAGGGCTTAGTATTCACATTATTTTTTTTGAGGTTGTAATCTGTTATTTCTTCGCTATTAAAGAGCATTTCTCGACAACGAGATGACTTTCGTCCGTGTGATAAGTATTTTAATTGATCTTAATTATACTATGTCGAGTGTTGATTTACATATCACATGCACTTTCAAAGGCCACGTGGTCGAGAGTATTTTGCGTTGCTATTTAATTTCGGCACCATAAGTTTCCTCTAATTCCTCTCGTAAAAATGTACAAATGGCACTTAGGTATTCTATTTTATCTTTCTCATTTAATCCTAATATTCCAAAACTTTTTATAAACTCTTCCAAAACTTTGTCTGAGTCGCTATTAGAAAAACTGTACAATACATGATTATAATAAATAAATATTTCTCTTGGAAAATGCGGGCCTTGTCCATTAATTGAGTATAGCCCATTTTTAAATGTCAAATCTCTACTATTAATTAAATTCCATACATTTTTACTTGCATTAACATTATCAAATCCAGTATTCGTTTTATACTATTTTTCAAGTACTTTACTAATACTATCAGGGATGGCAACACGTTTAAAAGGATTTATTCATGATTTTTTAGCGAGCGAATAATTGCAAGAATACAATAGAACTACGCTTAATAAATAAACAAATTTCATTCTCTTAATTTTCTATTTTTGACTGATCGATTATTATTTTTTCTACTTGCTCTGGCTTTGCTTCTCTCTGAGAGGCTAGTCGCTGTTTGCCTTTGTGTTGTTGCTCATAATTTAATTCTTTATTAATTTCATTCTTATCTACAGCGTGTACAATTTCATGGCCTGCTATTGCACCAATAGATTATTGTTTGGTTAAGGCAACCATTCTAGGATTGCTAGTTTCAGCATCCTCATCAATTGTCCCCTCATAAATTGTTACAGTTGGTTCTTTAATCCCGTAAGTACCGTCGGCATTTTCTTTTTTGCCGTAATTATCGGTGTCATTCAAATTCCATTGAACTGTACCACCATATTGATATAATAATTTGACATTTTTCCTTTGTGTTATTTTAGTTTCGGATGAAATATTAATCTTTACTTTAATATCAGATTGAGTAACTTTAGTTAGCTGTGTCTTTACTTCAGCTGTTTGGTTTAAGGCATTTGCCACCCTAATAATATTAGAGGTGGCATTTTTTGAGAAACTTAATGAGCCATCCTTGTTATGAGTTACTGTAACTCTTTTCCCATTTGGGCCGACCAATTCTCGTCCATCGGGATCAATAAATTGAATTGGATTATTTGCTACAAAACAATATGGCGAAAGCCCGGGATACTTGTGAGTTAATGGGTCAATATTACATGCGAAAACTACTGCATCAAAATCATAATTATTGTATAATGATTTTTCTTTAGGGAATTGCTTAATGCGATAAGTTTTAGTATCGAATAATGTAATGCTATATCTTTCAATTGGCTTGTATGCAAATTCTTAATCGAAAATTCCCCATGAAAGGATTGCATGGCGTGATTGTAAAATGTTGGCTGCATTTTGTTCTGCTTCTCTGTAATGATTGTTAGCTAATTTGGTAATAGTATCTCTCGTCCAACCTTTGATAAGTTGATTTTTCATTTCGATCGGCATTTCTCTGTAACCAAGTTTATATAAATTCGCAATAAATTTCTCGTATTCTATAAAATTTTTATCGGCTCGTAATTGTGCTATATTTTTTGAACTATTCATAAATACCTGCTCCATTAATTCGGATTTAAGCAGCATGGCATTCAAATTGAGGTTATCGTATTTTAAAGCTGCAATTGCACAGTTCATCATAAACTCGTCATGACTAATATTGAATTTGTGTTGATAACTTTTAGCAAGATACACAAGGCATAAGACAACTGCTTGTTTTTCATTAAGACTACGGAGCGCAATATCGCTTTTAATAGATTCCATAGTAGAATGTGTGAGTACAGATATTGTACCTGTGCCGGGGAATTTGTGAGAGCCTAATTCAATATTGTATGTTGTACCTTTTTCATCTTGATGTCTAATGTATATATGACTTGGTGCGGTGCAAAGTGTGGCATTTGCATTAAGACGGTTGGCAAGAATTTTATACAACGAGGCAAGTGCGAAGCAGTTGCCTTGACTTGTATTATTCAAGGTGACAACTTGCGAATTACGCCAATCGGTTGTTGCCATAGGGTCGGCATAGGAATATTGGTATGGTGAGTGATAAAGAATTTCATCGCTTGATTCATAAAGCGTTCCACTTGTCATATAAGTATAAATTGCCCAATTGTTGAGAGCTTTATTATATAAATCTTCGGCGTTGGGTTTATGATAAAGTGAATTTTCATTATTATGAAAAACGCTTGCATCGTAATTTGATTTTGCTAATTGTTTGATAGCTTTTATTTTTGTTTCAATAGCATTATCGAAACTTGCTTTATCTATTTGGTTTTCGTACCAAGCATTTTCCATGATGAAAATTGCTTTTTCGTAATTGGATTCTTCTTTTCCATCGAGCATATTTTCGATTTGCGTTTTTGCTGAATAGAAACATGATTTTTGCTGTTCAAGATTTTGTGCAAATGAGAATTTTGCAATTTCAAGGGTGGCAATGATGATGGTTAAAGATTTTATGCTATGGAATTTTAAAATTATTTTTATTTAGTTTCAATAAATAATTACGTTTTTCTTTGCCTGTAAATTGATATTGATTTTGAACATTACCTTTATACTCATGATCTTTCATCATCTGTTCATACATCTCTTTTGGCATTTCTTGATAGCCAAGTGAAGTTATTAGTTCTTCATTCTTTTTTAATTTATCATGTAATGCTTTGGCTTCCCGGTTCTTGTCGATGTCGGCAATATTGTTGATGCCATTTTTTCGCATTACATCAACTAATAGGGAAGCGTAGAGATTGCTATATGTAAAATAAATACTGATATTATTACTCTTAGGGAATTGTGTTTGGGCTTCTCTGATACACTCTTGTGTAAACTTGCCATCGGCAATACCACACTTTTTATAATAACCGAATGATAATTGCATAATACAGTCGGCAATGATTTGCTTTTTAGAAAATGGGGAAAGGTAGATACCGCTCTTAATTGCTTTTTCATTGATAAACATATTATCTATATACCAATGATTGGTGATATTCCAGTTAGAAGTAGGCTCGTAGTTTTGAAATCCTTTATTTTTTGTTGGATATTTAATAAATGAATGTTGCGGAGCAACTGAAAGATATGCTTCTCCATTTAATGCTTCGGCAAGTACCAAATAAACAGCAGGCAAGCTATTGCATTGCCCTGTGCCGGTTGTAAGGCACTTGGTAAGAAAGAAATTGCGATGGTCTCTTTCACCAGAGAAATCGTTGAAGTCGTACATGAAAGGAATATGCGTTGTGCGTGTTACATCAACAATTGTTTGTTGAATGTCGGTTTTGTTTGGTGATTTTGAAGCGTTGTTATTAATGGATAATTTCTCAGAGAGAAATTGTTGAATGGCAATATGAATATCTTCGTTATTATGAATGTTTAATTTGTTTTGTTGCATCCATTGCTTAATAAAGTTGGAAGATTTTTGAATGATGGCATTGTATTCTTGACTGGATAGATATGTTTAGCCATAAGCGTTTTCAATTGCGAAATAGGCTTCTCTCAATGAAAGCTTTTGCTTGCCGTTAAGCATATCTTTTAAAGTTTGCAAGGCTTGTGTGTATGATTTTATTTTCTTGAGAAAGTTGGCAGAAGTGAAATTGGGAATTGAGTAGTTATTTTTTGAAAATCTGTTATTGTCATTCTTTGCAATTTCATTTAAACAGTTGAAAAGCTCTTCTTGTTTATTGATAGCTTGATTGTTTCGTATTGAGTTTCTAAGTGAAGGATTATAAGCGGGGTCGTTCATTCTTTGCTCTCTTTGCCATGCTTCATTGGCTTGCTGAATTCCTTTGCTATCGTTGGTATATCCATAATATTGATTGTTCCGATTTGCTTGCCATAATATATCATCTGCATTTGCTCCGAGTGAAATATTTGGTAGTTGAACTCCTGATGAATTTCCGATTTGTTGTGTGTTGAGAAATGCGGTAATGTTGGCTGCTGAATTTGAGCTAAGGCTGTTGAGGTTATGAACTAAAAGATGAATAAAGTTACTTGGCTGGTCTTGCTGAAGAATGAATAGTTTATAGCTCTTCTTGCAAGTGTTGTTGGCGTTTCGCCGTCGCAAGATGTGCTATAAACTTGCTGAAATATTTTCCTGCTGTTGAACATATTATTCTTCGTTTTTGATGACCAGTTATTTTCATTTCAGAAAACAAAGCTAATTTCTTTCTTTGTTATATGCAACGTGATATTACGCAACTTCAAAATTATTATGTCTTTTTAAGCGGCATAGTGTCTTTTGATGTTGACAGCTAAAATACAATAGAAGGCTCGTCATTTATGCGCTTCAAAGAATAAGTTTTATATATTTGCAACCCAACAATGAAACACCTTCCTAATATTCTTACCCTTGGCAATTTGTTCTCCGGATGTATCGCGATAGCCTTCATCCTGCATGCCCAGCCATTCATCAGCGAAGTAAATGGAGAACAATATTGGGTAAGTGGTACCACGAGAGCGTATTACGGAAGTCTGTTTATTTTGCTTGCTGCGGTCTGTGATGTATTTGATGGCATGGTGGCCCGTTGGCTTGGAGTAAGCTCCTCCATTGGCAAGGATCTTGACTCACTCGCAGATGTTGTGTCTTTTGGTGTGGCTCCGAGTATGATTCTTATGAATATGTTGTGGGCATCATGGATGCAACATCCTGATGCGATTGACGTCCCGATGATCAGTATGTGTCCTGCTTTTTTAATTGCCTGTTTTGGTGCCTTACGTCTCGCAAGATTTAATAATTCTCCTTCCACTACTTCGTATTTTACAGGTGTTCCAATTCCGGCCATCGGTTTGGTAGTGGCTTCCTTTCCACTCATTAATTTTTATAACCCCTTGGGAATTGGGTTAGCGATGCAAAATGCCTGGCTATTGTATGCGATCATTGCTATCCTTTGCTGGCTGATGGTAAGCAGAATAAAATTATTCACGCTGAAATTTTCGAATTTCTCTGTAAAAAAATATTGGGCTCAAATAGCATGGATCGCATTGACTTTACTTGCACTGCCTTTTCTAAAAACACTCGCGATCCCCTTTTCATTTTTATTATACCTCATTTTATCATTCGCATATAAACCCTCTGAAGCATGATCTACACAGCACATATCAATATAATGCCATTGACAGAATTACTCGACCCTCAGGGCAAGGCGGTTAATACCAGCCTCCATGGTCTTGGTTTGCAATCCATTCAAGATGTTCGTATTGGCAAACATATTACCTTATCAATCGAAGCGGCAAATCCTGAAGAAGCTCGGCAACTTGCAGAAAATGCCTGCCAGAAAATGCTTTGCAATGCGGTGATGGAAACGTATTCGATTAATATACAGTAGGCTGGGCGTTTTACTTTGAAAAGGGATATTCCACAGATCACTTCGCAGTTTTTATAATGATATTTCAAGAAAAGCTTCAATTTTATATCTTTGCTCTTGGGTAAGCTGTTTATATTTCTTTGTCATATGGTAATTACAAAGGTAATATTTGTCATACCTGTTGCACTTATTACTTGAACTTACACAACATTAGAAGCAGGAAATTACTCCCTTTCTTTGAAGCGCAGCAGTGGTGGCTTTTGGCAAACCAAATTTTCTGTAGTTAAATAAGTACTATTGAACAAAATAATTTTAATATCTATTTTATTGGGTATTTCATTTTTACGAATGAATGCCCAATGGAATGTTGATGGGAAACGAGCCAACAAATGGTATTTTTCTGCTACCAATATCCTGAATATTATGAATTTTAGTCAAGCAAGTTCCGTTCAATTACCGAGTATAGATACCTCTGTATCGCAACCCATGACTTCATATGATAATCGTTCATGTATTTGTGACACCTCAGGAAACTTATTGTTTTATACAAATGGTCTGCATATTTACGATAGTTCATTTCAATTAATGCAAAACGGGCATTACATAACGCCAAATTTTAGTGGTGGTAATAATTGCTTTGTTGATGCTGTACTCTCACTACCCATGCCGGAACATGATTCACTGTATTATGTTTTTACGATGTCCAACGATACTGCTTGTGTCTCACCTGGACAGTATGTATACTATCGTATCGTTAATTCTAAATTGAATAATGGCAAAGGTGCCGTCATTAGTAAATCTAACCTAATGTTTTCAGGCGATTCATTAGCCACCGCACACATTAAAGCTTGCCGACATGGCAATGGAAATGATTGGTGGTTGTTAATAAAAAATTCAAGAGGAAACAAATATTATAGATTCCTATTAGACTCTAGCGGGATACATTCCTTTCAACCACAGATGATTGGAACTCCTTACTTTGTTGGAGATATATGGCAGGCAGCGTTTAGTCCTAAAGGTAATAAATATGCCATTGTTTCTGCACATGGCACATTTGACCATGATACAACTACTTTAAATATCTTTGATTTTGATCGTTGTACCGGCTTATTATCGAATCCGATTCAATATCCTCAATTTAGGGTGGATACATTTTTGAATTACTTTGGGATCTGTTTCTCACCGAATGAGAATTATCTGTACTGGTGTAATTTGGATTCTGTTTTTCAGTACGACTTGTCAACTAACCTGTCAACCAATGTGGCTGTTTTTGATTCTTCATTAGTTCCGGCTTGGGGGGTACCATTCATGTCGTCCTTTAAATTCGCCTATATGCAGATGGGGCCAGAAGGCAGAATTTATATCGGAACAGTGATAAATTATCTTAACTATATTGACAAGCCGGATATTGGAGGTATTGCATGTGACGTGCATAAATTAGAAATTGTTCTTCCTAACACCCCTGCCTTTTTTCTGTTAAACATGCCTTGCTTTACAACGCCACCGATTAATTGCGATACTGCTGTAGGGTTAGAAAGTGAACCAATTCTCGATAATAGGATATTAATCTATCCGAATCCCGGTAGTGGCGAGTTTACAGTTGAGGTATCAAAAACTAATTGCACTGTTGAAGTATATAGTATAATGGGAGAATTATTATATAAACGAAGAAATGTGCCTTTGCTCTCGTATGTCAATCTTTCTAACAAGTCTAATGGATTATATCTTGTTAAAGTGTTGTATGAAGGGAAGTTATTGGGGGAGCGAAAAATTTTAAAAGAGTAAAGATTTGACAAGTTGACTTTTAGTGTTGGTCTTTTCCTTCCATATATTATCTTTATCCTTAGTTTGAGAATTTACCGTCACATACCGTTTTTAAAAGAAGTATTTATATTTTCGCTATCTGCTTTTGGTGGACCTCAGGGGCATTTTGGCATGATGACTAAAACCTTCGTCGAAAAAAGAAAGGATGTAACGTCTGATGAGTTGGTTGATTATATGTCCTTCTGTCAAATCCTTCCTGGACCATCATCTACACAAACCATTACACTCATTGGCTATAAACGAGGTGGTGTGCCGCTGGCCTTGGTTACCTTTCTGATCTGGATATTACCCGCCACGATAATGATGACGAGCCTTTCACTCCTGATCCAATATTTTGATAATAAAGAAATTCAGACCAATCTATTCAAATTTATTCAACCCATGGCGGTTGGATTTTTAGGATACGCAGCCTTTAAAGCGATGCGGATTTCCGTGAAGCATATGGCCACCTATCTCATACTGGGCTGTGCGTTTATTGTCACAATATTCTTCCGATCGCCATGGATCTTTCCTTTGTTAATCGTTGCGGGGGGCATTATTACAAACTTCAGTAACAAGCGAATTCCAGATATTTTTGTATCAAAAAAACCCATTCGATGGATAAATATCTGGTGGTTTGTCATTGTATTTCTGGTCGCCGGTATCCTATCAGAAATTGCAAGGGTGCAACATTGGCACTATGCAAGAGCCTTTAACCTGTTTGAGAACTTTTATCGTTTTGGAAGTTTTGTTTTTGGTGGCGGTCATGCCTTGGTACCCATGATGTATGAACAGTTTGTATTGAGACCACAACATATGAATATGGAGCCTTACCTTTCGTCATCTCAGTTTTTAACAGGCGCAGGAATGATCAATGCAATACCAGGACCTGTCTTCTCGATCTGTTCCTACGTGGGAGGATTGAGTATGCAGAATTTTGGATTCAGCGGTCATCTTATCGGTAGTATTGTGGCTACTGTTGGCGTATTTCTTCCTTCTGTTTTGATGCTCTTCTTTTTCTTCCCGATATATCAAAATCTTAAACAATATACAGTGATCTTCCGGGCATTGGAAGGAATCCATGCAGTAATCGTTGGGATCATGTGGGCATCCGGATTTATACTTTTCAATTCTATTCAATTTGAATGGACCAATGTAGTGGTGATATTTATTACTTTTAGTTTATTGATGTTCTCAAAAATCCCAGCACCTTTGATTGTGATGGCCTGGCTCTTACTAGGATGGGCCACTTGATCTGATTGTTGTGTTTTTCTATTGTAGTATGTTACGTCACTACATTTTACTTTTTTGAAATAAATGAATAATCTGAATGACAGGTATTTGTAGAAGGTGTGCTTCGACTTCGCTCAATATGAAAGTGAGTTGAGAACGACTTCCCCCCTTTAAATGGTCGTTTCTGTGGTATGATGAAAACTTTCTATTCCCTTTCCTGATTTACTAATTTAACGACACAACACGATCTCTTTTAAAAATCGTCAGATACGAAAGCGGTTCGCTCACTTCTGCTTTCTGGAATAAAATCAGTTCGTAGTTTCCTGTTTGCGGACAGATAAAGAAAAACGCTGTCTTACCTGTTAGTCATTCAAAACGCTTACCGTTTCCTTTACACAAATCTCATTGGATACTTTTTTAGAAATAGCTCATTAATTTACTAGTTCAACGACACAGTGCGATCTCTTTTAAAAATCGTCAGATACGAAAGCGGTTTGCTCACTTCTGCTTTCTGGAATAAAGTCAGTTCGTAATTTCCTGTTTGCGGACAGATAAAAGAAAACTCTGTCCAGAATTCATTCTCCCGACGAACAATAATTCTGTCCTGGACAAGATCACCCAAGCCGTTCAGAAATAAAGTCGCTTTGATTTTGCGTGAGGTCGGGTCGCCTACGAAACAGAAATGATACCAGTCGCCTTCATGAAGCGGCACATGGATCACCATATCAATCGCATTTCGTAAGGGAAGTTTTGATTCTTTGATAATAGTGAAACCATTTTTAGAATGACGATCAATCAGTTCATTGATTTTAGCGTTGTATAACCTAACAGATTCTTTCATTTCGGGCGTGACCTCAGTAGTCTGGGCGAAACTTGTTAAACTGTAAAGATTAAGAAGCAGGATGGTAAGAAAAGAACGTAGTGTTTTCATGAATGCACAATGTATGTCAACAAGTTAAGATCAATTTCATAAACACGGTAAACGAAGGTTTTTAACAAACAAAAAAAAACGACTCATGTTTTAGAAGGTAAAAATACTCTTCCGTCTTCGCAAAAACAATGCCTATTTTTTCATGAAACGTATGATCTCCTTATTGACCGCTTCAGCTTTTTCGATATGAACAAAATGTCCTGTCTCTTTATAAATGATCACTTTTGCATCCTGCATTTCTTTGGCACCTTTCTTAGCAATTTCTTTTGTAGACACCGGATGCAGGAAACGATTCGGTATCAACTGATCATTTTCACCAAAAAAAACAAGGGTTTTATTCGCAATTTTTTTCAACTGATGAAAGATCTGTGTATCGAGCATAGAATCTATACACAACTCCATCATTCTGCGATATTGAATCCGGTCGTTGTGTTTTATAATGGAATTCAAATCAGAAATAATCTCTGAAGCAATTTTTGTATTACTATAAAAAGAAGAGTTGATAGATTGCATGATATGTGTTTCATCCATTGCAATAAAATTCCCGAAGGCAATAGCTGATTTAAAAAGTGTCGCATCATGGAATGAGTAATATTCAAACCCTGCAGGTGCAGAAAGTATGAGTTTATTAATTCTGCTACCCTGTAGCAAAGCCACTTGCAAAGCGATCTGCCCACCCATTGAATGTCCGGCCAAACTTACGTTTGAAAGCTTGAGTGTATCCATAAATTCAAGGATTAGTGCTGCGAAAAACTGCATACTGTAGGGATAATTCCCTCTGGATGAAAAGCCATTCCCAGGCAGATCAATGGCAATACACCGATATTTTTCCTGAAGTTCCGCGACATTCCATTTCCAGACCCACAAATAATTCGCCAGACCATGTATAAAAATAATGGGTTCTTTATCCTTATTTCCGCAATCTATATACGCTATCTTAATACCATCTTTGAGGCTAACAACCTGTAACTCTTCCTTTGCAATCATAAGTGAACAAACATACACTATGGTAGGGAATATTTAACTTTATAAGTGCTACGAATGGGTAATTTTACATGCCACAAAAAAGAATTTAATGAGATATACATTCCTGCTCCTCTTATTTTTCGTCGGATCAACATTGAAGTCACAGCAATTATTTCCAACAATTTCAAAGCAGGATAATGCCGGGCCACAAGAAGAGCAGATTCAGTTGAATGAAGCGGTGATCATCAGCACACGACTTTTCACGAACGATACAGCTCGTTACCATTACAACCAGATGAAACATTATGTAAAAATGATTCTTCCTTATGTTGATACCGCCGTTAAAATGTTTAATCAGATCGAGTCTACCACAGCCGAGATGTCGAAAAAAAACAAACGGAAATATATTAAATCGCAAGAAAAAGACATAAAAGTGAACTTCGAGGACCGTATAAAATCATTGAATATAACACAAGGTCGTTTATTGGTGAAACTCATCAACAGGCAATTAAAGCTCAACTGTTATTCGATTGTAAGGGAATTAAAGAATCCCCTCACAGCCACTTATTATCAATCTGTTGCGCGATTAAACGGCATCAACCTGAATGAAGATTATAATCCGGAAGAAAACAATGAATTGGAGATGATCATGCGCAGTCTTGGATACGGGATAGATTAGATCCTATTATTCGACCAAAGGCAGATCTTCTTCCTTCTTACCCAATACCACAGCACCTATCATGGCACTTAAAAAGAGGACGCTGGCAATTTCAAACGGAAATATATAATCTGTAAATAATTTCTTCCCAAGGTTGCGGATAAGCCCGATATCAGTGGCTTGAGCAAGGTCGATATGCGTATCTTCCAAACCTGTGAAAGATGATTTTAACGCAGCGACCAGAATCAATAATAAAGCCCCTCCTGAAATGACCGCCGCAAATTGCACGAGAAAATTCTTCTGAGGTTCGGTATCACTGTTAAGATTCATCAACATAATTACAAAGAGAAAGAGTACCATAATGGCACCGGCATACACTATAATATTCACGATGGCCAGAAACTGGGCATTTAACATGACATATTGCGCTGATATCGCAAAAAATGTAAGGATCAGAAACAATACACTATTGATCGGGCTGCGGCTCATAATGACACCCACGGCAAAGCCCAGACTTAACAAACTTAATACCCAAAAGATCAGAGAATTTAATTCCATCATACGATTTCTAATTAGTTTGTTGTGTACTGTTTTCTTTTCTCGCTTTCATCTCATCACTCATAGGTATCAGCAAATCATCCTTCTTATAAATAAATCCTTTGCGGTCGTAATCCGCAGGCGGGAAAGTTTGTGTGAGATAGATAGCATCCTTAGGACAAGCCTCTTCGCATAAACCGCAGAAAATACAACGTAGCATATTGATTTCATATTTGGCGGCGTACTTTTCTTCCTTGTACAAATCCATCTCCGTTGGCAAACGTTCTGCCGACTCCATAGTAATCGCTTCCGCCGGACAGGATAACGCACAAAGGCCACAGGCAGTACAACGTTCGCGACCTTCCTCATCTCTATTGAGAATATGAAGTCCACGAAATGTAGAACTGAATGGACGTTGAACCTCAGGGTAATTGATCGTTGGCTTCTTATGAAAGATATGACCTAAGGTGATCTTCAGACCTTTTGCAATAGCAGGAATATACAATCGTTCCATGAATGTCATGGGGTGACGATCTACAGCCTTTGCTTTTGTTGAAATATTATATGTCATGTTATTTGTCGTTAAAGAAGTATAAAATCACGCCACCGGTCAGAATCATATTAAAAAGAGCTAATGGAATTAAGGTTTTCCAGCCAAGATTCATCAACTGATCATACCTGAAACGCGGAAGTGTCCAGCGGATAAACATAAAGAAAAGTATAAACCCAATTGCTTTACCCAAGAGAACCAATACACCAATGATAGAAAATAAAAGTGGGGAGACATGCGCTGCAACCAGATCCATACCCGGATAATTATATCCTCCAAAAAAGAGGGTACTTAAGATCACAGAACTGATAAACATATTGATATACTCCGCAAAAAGGTAGAACCCAAGTTTCATAGAACTATATTCTGTATGATATCCGCCGATCAATTCACTTTCACATTCTGCCAGATCAAAAGGAGCACGGTTTAATTCTGCAAACGCACAGATCAGGAAGATGAGGAATGCTAGAGGTTGTTTGAAAAAATTCCAGGTGAAATACCCTCCTTCCCAAATCCATCCTCCATTCCAGAACCCATGTTGCTGATCTACGATATCCCGCATACTCAAACTTTCTGTCATCATTACTAAGGCAATAATACTGATACCCATAGCAAGCTCATACGAGATGGCTTGCGAAGCTGCACGTAAACCACTTAAAAGAGAAAATTTATTATTTGACGCCCAAGCACCAATCATGATTCCATAGACACCAAGACTCACCACGCCAAAAATGAAGAGGATTCCAATATTGATATCGGCCACCTGCAAACTAATAATTCCGTTTTCTATTGGAATGTCTGGCCCCCAAGGAATTACTGCACTCGTCATAACAGCTGTGAGCATCGCTAACGAAGGTCCAAGAACAAAGAGAAATTTAGAACTCACAATGGGAATAATCTCTTCCTTCATGAATAATTTCAATCCGTCTGCCAGCGGTTGAAAAAGACCAAAAGGCCCTGCCCTGTTTGGCCCGCGGCGATCTTGCATAATAGCGGCTACCTTACGTTCTGCCCAAGTACTGTACATGGCGATTCCAAGCGATCCGCCGAGGATCACGGAGATCAGGATAACTTTTTCTATAATGAGGGAAAGCGAAATTGCCAGTAAAATCATGAAAATCCTTATTGAGTGGCCAAAAGTAAAGAAAGAAAGGGAAATTTTATGTCTTTGTTGTAACAAAATGGCTATGCTAAATTTATAATCGGATGCTGAATTTAAATTGTTACGTACACTGCGGCAATCCCGAAGCTTCGGGATAACGTAAAGCCCGCGTCTTGAAGGTCGAGACCCTGATCGGGAGTGTTCCGAAGTATCGGAATGAAACGTAAAGCATGTCTGCCGCCCAACAGCCGCCGCGGACTCTCTAAAATTTAGTTAAGCCAACAAAATTAAGTTCCTCAGAAAAAGACAGCGAAGCCGGAGAAAAAGCAGGAAGCACGCATTCTCACGCAGAGATAATAATGATTTGTTCGATCTAAATACTAATTTCTCCTTACTTTCGTTTGATGTACCATATGCAACGAATAGGACTCATCTGTTGTTTACTTTTCCTAGGTTTGATCGCGTTCGGCCAGGATAAAGTAACGAATGAAAAAAATAAAGCGACTTTAAAAGGGAAGGTGATTGATGAGCAAGGAAATCCGATCGAACTGGTGTCGGTTTCATTAAAAAATCTCTCACAAGGAACGAAAACGGACATAAAAGGAGAATTCAGTCTCCTTATTCCTTCTGATAGAAATGTGCAAATCGTTTTCAGCTATATCGGTTTCGATTCTAAAACCATTACCAAACGCCTTTCTGAAAATTCAACAGTCTCTGAAATTATTAAACTTAAAAGCACTACTAAAACGTTTAAAGACGCGATTATCAGGGATAATAAAAAACGAAACGAGGCAGGCAATGTGGCGATTAATTATAAGATGCATAACCTCCTTCCAAGTACGGTAGGGGGGATTGAAGGTTTATTGAAAATTTTTCTCAGTAATAATAATGAACTGACCTCCCAATACAATGTGCGTGGTGGCAATTTCGATGAGAATCTTGTATACATCAACGATTTTGAAGTGTATCGACCATTTCTTGTTAGAAGCGGACAACAAGAGGGATTGAGTGTCATTAACCCGGATCTTGTAGGTGGTGTGAATTTTTCGACAGGCGGGTTCCAGGCAAAGTATGGCGATAAGATGAGTAGCGTGTTGGACATTACTTACAAACGTCCGAAAGAGTTCGGGGCAAGTGCAACCTTAAGTATGCTTGGATTAGCCGCGCATGTAGAAGGAACCGGCATTAAAAACAGGTTGTCTTACATGGTTGGTCTTCGACAGAAATCGAACCAGTATCTATTACAGGCTCAGCAAACAAAAGGAGTTTATAATCCGTCGTTTACAGATGTTCAGGCTTTTATTAATTACCAGTTTAACACCGATTGGCAGATTGATATTTTCGGGAACTATGCCCGCAACCGTTTTGATTTTCAACCGGAAAGTTCTACGCAAAGTTTTGGATTGGTCAACAAAGCCTTTCAATTACAAACCTATTATGAAGGTGCGGAAACGGATAAGTTTGACTCACGTTATGGCGGATTATCCCTGACCTATTCACCGAACGAAAAGACTTCCCTGAAACTGGTTACTTCCGCGTTTCAAACTAATGAAGAAGAAACCTATGATATTATCGGAGAATATTTATTGGGAGAAATTGAAACGGATCTGGGCAAAGAGAATTTCGGTGATGTGAAGTATGCGTTAGGAACCGGGAAGATTCATAATTATGCAAGAAATTATTTGAACGTCAATGTGATTAATATTGGTCATAAAGGGTCGCATGATGCCAAACGACATTTCCTGCAATGGGGGTTAAACACCGAAATCATCAATATCAGTGATAAACTGAATGAATGGGAACGTAGAGATAGCGCGGGTTTCTCGCAACCTGCTAATGACACGGCCTTGTATATGGCGAAGCGGTATAAAAGTTCCCAGGATTTTGTCTATAATCGCTTCAATGGTTTTATACAAGATAATATTGCGTTCGATTCGATCGGACTTGTACTGACAGGTGGCGTTCGGTTCAATTATAATATGTTGAATAAAGAATTCTTAGTGAGTCCGCGTGTACAACTCTCATGGAAACCACGTTGGAAAAAAGATATCATCTTTAGGGCAGCGACCGGGATCTATAGTCAGCCGCCTTTTTACCGTGAAATGCGAAATTTGGATGGTACTGTGAATCTTGATCTGAAGGCACAGAAATCGTATCATGCGGTTGGAGGAGCAGATTATAATTTTAAGGCACTTGGGAACCGTCCCTTTAAATTCACGACCGAACTTTATTACAAATACATGTGGGATCTTGTACCTTATGAATATGATAATGTGCGAATCCGTTATTTCGGGAAAAATCAGGCCAAAGGCTATGCGTATGGCGTAGAGGGGCGACTCTACGGAGATATTGTGAAAAATGCAGAGTCGTGGGTGAGTTTGGGGGTGATGAAAACAGGAGAAGATATTGAAGGTGATGTGGCCACTGTAAAAAACGCTGCCGGTGCCGATAGTACGTTTAGCCCGGGTTATATTCCAAGACCAACAGATTCAAGAGTAAGTTTTGGATTATTCTTTTCTGATTATTTACCAGGAAATAAAAACTTCAAATTATTTCTGAATGGTTTGTATTCAACAGGGCTTCCATTCGGTCCGCCAGATCGGAACCGATATGGCGATACATTGCGTATTCCAAGTTATAAACGTGTGGATGTCGGCTTCTCTACCTTATTGCTCGATGGTGCACGAAAAGACCGGCCACGATATAGTTTTTTCAAAAATGTAAAGACGATGTGGCTGAGTCTTGAGGTCTTTAATTTACTGGGTATTCAAAATACCCTTTCCTATTTATGGATACAGGATCAGACAAGTGGCAGAACCTACGCAGTTCCGAACAGGTTGACGAGAAGATTGCTGAATGTAAAACTGGTGACGAGTTTCTAACTCAATTCTTCTCTAAGCAGCGATCGTTTCACCCAAAATAAAAAACAAGTACATTTGCGACCTATGATCAAGCAGTTGTACCTATTTCTTCATCCGAAGTTTCAGAATTTATTTTTGGATTATCCTGTTCATTTCAAACCTCGATATGGTCATGGAAATCCGCCTCATCCTGAGTTGTATAAAATCATTGATGAACATCGAAAAAGCTATCGAGAGATCTTATCCAAAGCGCTTGCATTGAAAGAGGCGATCTGGGAAATTAGGGATTCGGGAGTTGAAAAAGACGCCAGCAAACCTGCGTGGAATAATGGCTTTTTACCCGGATTGGATATCATAGGCATCTATACGATGTTGAGCGAATTCAAACCAAAAAAATATATAGAAATTGGTTCAGGCAATTCAACCAAAGTGGCTTTCAAAGCAAAAAAGGATCAGCAATTGAATACAGAGATTATTTCGATCGATCCCATGCCACGTGCAGAGATCGATCATCTTGCGGATACCGTTATTCGTAAACCGTTTGAAGATATCGACCTCTCTATTCTTGATGAACTACATGAGAACGACATTCTTTTTGTTGATAATTCTCATCGCATTCTGCCTAACTCGGATGCCATGGTTTTCTTTATGGAGATCTTACCACGACTAAAGAAAGGGGTGATCGTTCATATTCACGATATTTATTTACCTTACGATTACCCGCAATTTATGTGTGATCGTTTTTACTCAGAACAATACGGTCTTGCGTTTTACCTGTTGGCAAATCCTTCGAAATATCAAACCCTTTTACCAAATTATTTTATCTCTGAAGATAAAGACCTTGCCGATTATATCTCACCTATCTGGAAGCATGAACATCTTCAGGGTGTAGAAAAACATGGAGGATCGTTTTGGATCAGGATTGGGAAGTGAGACTTTGGGGGGATTAACATTTCACTTGGTGGCTTTGGTGCAAGCGTTAAATTCACATGAATAGTAAAAGAAATGCGGCTCATCTCAGATCATCTTTCTTCAATTGAATTGAGCATTGAATCTACTATTTCAACATTTATTAAAATGATGGAGTCGATTTTGGCGGAGCTTGTATACATCACACAAGAATTGCCGCCGTGAAATTTTAATCTATTAACTTTATCACTACTGTCTAACCAAATATTCTTATAATCTTGTATTTTGGCAATCCCTTCTTCAACATCTGATGAGAAGATATATGTATTACTATTATTGTCCTTTTTGAGCATAGCATGTAAAAGTATTAATGCATTGCAGCCGTGACAGCCATTTGCAGAAACCAAAATAAATTTATGTTGTGATTTCGGGACGTCGGCATTAAAAACAGATTTTAAGTAGGTCGAGAAAAATTGAGTATCTCGGTCTATCATGTTACAACAAATGAAAGATAATAAAATTATTGTGGTAAGTAGTTTTTTCATTAGGGTAAATGAGTAATATAAAATTTTACAATTTTGGAATGTTTGCGCCTCATTATTATTTTATTATTGTACATAATACAATACCTTGGATCAATATAATCAGGGATTTTTACTTTTTCAATAATATCTCCCTTCATGTTAACTTTATAAATACTGAATGGCGCATCTTCCCATTCATTTAATGTTCCATCTCCATTTATAAATTCAATTGGCTCCTTAACGATAAGTAAATAGCAATCATCGACTTTATCCTTGAATAGAATAAAGCTGATTCTATTTTGGATGTCATACTTTTTGGCTGTTGACAAATCTGCTGTCTTTTCAATGTTTATTGGATTGGTATTAAATCCGCCATTCTTTAATTTTATTGTGCCTAGTGTTTTGCCGGTTTTTAAACTTACAGTATATATATAATCCGTTTTGTCAAATATGTAACTAACCACTGAGTCATTTTCAATAAAAAAGGATACGGGGGAAAAAGAGTTATAAAAATTTTCCTTATAGTCTTCTGGGAAAGCACCAAAATTATTAAGCTCCCTTATTGAACCGTCCACTATTTTGTATGTCCTATACATTTCCATTGAAAAAAAGTTCTTGAAATTTTCTTTATTCTCTATAGGGCTAATATATGAAGGGATTTTATCCAGCACAAATTGAGAATCTGCTGAGATACGAAATGTGCTGCCGAGGCAATATACTGTAAAGCTATCCAGCACACTCGGGAATTTCATTTGCAATTCCGTGCTATCATCAATTAATCTCGTTGATATAGAATTAAATTCGGAATTAAGAATATACATTTTGCCAAAAGGGTTAATATAAACGTTGCTATTTTGCGAACCGATTTGATTATCTAACTTTATTGAACGTTCTATTCTGTGATTTTCGACAGAGTATATTAGAAGCTTTTTATTTTTTTTGCTATATATAATAAGTAATGAATCACTTATGTAATTTTTTGTTATTATAGTACTCAATAAAGGCATGTGAGATTCCTTAAATTCGGTTTGAATCGAGTCTAAAATGATTAATTCACTTGACTTTTTGACGCTTGAGTTGCAAGCGACTAGGCTTAGTGGAAAGAAAAATAGTATGAGGGCCTTTGTATTCATGCGAGAGAAAGAAGTAGGTAAAAAATAACTTCTTCTTATTTTTAAGTTTTTAAGTAGTGTATTTCTTAATCAATACCGCCAACTCAATACTTTCCATCAACTACTATTCCCCCTTCACTATCTTCTACTGAAATTTTTTATCACCTATCCGAAGTTTTACAACATACATTCCTTTTGCAAAATGGCTCAGAATGATCTGGTTCTTGCCAGCCATAATTTCTTTCTCAAGAATGAAGTCAGTCCAAATTATTTCCCTTTTAACCATGCCTGTTTACTTTTCATAAGGTCTTCATGTGCAATCACTCTATTATTGCTTATGTCTTCGCCACTTAAATCGAGTATTAGTTTTTGTTCTTTAGTCAGTTTTGCCAAATTGTCATTGTACTCCTTGTTATTAACAATTTGATTTATGACACTCAGATAATCTTTATTACTAATACAAAGTATTTTTTCTATAATTTCAGTTCGGAGATTATCTACCTTTGTCATAATAATCGATTAAATAATATTCCGCTAAGTTAGCACTTTTTGTCAAGAAAAATTTGTGTATAAGATGTCTTTAGAAACGGGACATATGTAGATACTTTCCAATAGTCCTATTCCTCCTTTACTATCTTTTCCTGCCATTGCTTATCACCCGATCTAAGTTTTACAACATATATTCCTTTTGCAAAACGACTCAGATCAATCTCGTTCTTGCCCTTCATTATTTCTTTTTGTAAAACAATTTCACCGATACTATTCAATATTGTAACATGCGTTTTTGCAAGTGTTTCGATGACAAAAATTCCTTTGGTTGGATTTGGATAGATGGTATTTCCCGAATTAGCGATCTCTGTAATACCGACCGGTGCTACAGCATAACATAGACTGGTATCATAGCAACCATTCATAGTTACAATGACCGAATAATTACCAAAATTAGACGGTATAAAACTTTGATTGGTAGCCCCAGAAATGGGAGTTAGATTATCGCAATTGATCCATTGATAATTAGTGGCACCAAGCGCTGCACTAATGACCCCGCCGCTTACTGAAGTGCTGAGATTCAAAACAGGAACAGACAAATCAAGGGTAAAAACTGTATCACAGGCTCCGGGCGTCACGATAGTATGTGTGTATAAACCACTTGTACTATAGGTTTGTCCGGTAAGAGGCCATGTAAAGGAAGTACAGGTTTTCTGGAAAAGATTACTTGTGACCTTACACGCACAATTCAACAGAAATGGATTGGCCCCAAGAGGGTCAGGAAGAAGTGATGTTGTAAGCCCTTGTATGGTGCCGGCAGTTGGCATGACGGATCCGTCGATCGAAAATGAGGTTCCGGGCGGAGTAACAATTGCAGTGGCTTTACACGAGGTCCTTCCAGACGTAATCCCTTGCTGAACGGGCAACAATGGTGACACCGGAAGAAAAGGATTGAAATTATTCAACCAACATGGAGCTGTTGTTTCTACACGCATTCTGGCGATCTTGTATGGTATTCCAGGAACTAAATTAACCTCATTGCCACTTACAGCATTAACTGTAGTGCCACGTAAATGAGTGTAAGAAGGCGTATAGCCCGGGTATACGGAGGGGAGATTATTAAATAATGTATCGCGTTCAATAAAAGCATGGGTAACAGTACCGCCATTCTCAAATCCTGGTGTAAGGTTGAGCCCCCAGGAATACCCTCTAAGTTCGAGCATCGTAGTTCCCGTATTCGTGATGTAAACTTCATATTCGAACGAGTTAGGCGATGTTTGAACCATGTTCATAACGCTTGTCAAAATGGTGGTCTGAGCCTTCAGACTGACAAAAAATAACATGCAGAAAATTGTGAAACAGATTCTAGAAAGAAAAGGTAAAATGGATTTCATACTATTTATTTTAGAAAGTTAATGGTACCCCTATTCCCCCTTCACGATCTTCTCCTGCCATTGCTTATCCCCCGAACGAAGTTTTACAACATACATTCCATTTGCAAAATGGCTCAAATTGATCTCATTTTTCCCAGTCATTATTTCCTTCTCTAAAATGATTTCACCAATACCATTCAATATAATGACATGTGTTTTTGCAAGCGTTTCAATCACAACAATTCCTTTTGTTGGATTTGGATAGATACTAAATCCAGACTGCTCAGTTTCGTTAATGCCGATGGTGGTAACGGATCTGCAAGCACTGGTATCTGAACAACCGGAAACAGTCAGGATGACTGCATAGCTTCCGTTGGCAGTTGGTGTAAAGCTCTGGTTGGTGGCTCCGCTGATGGGTAAATTACCGATACAATTAATCCATTGATACTGTCCTATTGAAGAGGCTGAGGTCATCGTAATTCCGCTGAATGTAGTATTGAGATTGAGGATCGGGATCGTCAGACTCAATGTTAATACACTATCGCAACCTATGGCATTCGTAAGTACTTGTGTATATACACCGCTCGCTGTATATGTTTGCGCGTTCAACGTATATGTATCACAGGCAGATTGCGTCATTGAAGAGGATGAATTGTTATTGATCGTTAAACTTAATGTGAGAATACTATCACATCCGTCGACATTTACCAGAGTCTGTGTATAGATTCCAGTCAACGCGTAGGTCTGTCCATTCAATGTATAGGAATCGCAGGCAACTTCAGTAAGGGCTGACGAGGAGGCCTGCACAATCACTACATTTACTACGATCGTACTATCACAACCTGTAGAATTTGCAAGCAGCTGAATATATGTACCACTTACTAAATAGGTCTGTCCGTTCAGCGTAACAGAATCGCAGGAACTGAGGCTAACACTGGAGATTGTAGAAGGATTAATTGTCACATCATACATAACGGTACTATCACAACCAAGCACATTCGTATAATTTTGTAAGTAGACCCCTGTTGATGTATAGGTCTGTCCATTTACTGAAATTGAATCACAGCCATTTATACTAATCGTTGAAGTCGAGCTATTGATAGTCAGGTTAAGGACTACAAAGCTGTCGCAACCAACTGCATTTTGGTATAGTTGGGTATAAGTTCCTGTCGCTGAATAGGTTTGTCCGTTTAGTACAACCGAATCGCAGGCACTTTGATTAAAGGTAGTCACAGAAGGTGGAGTTACAGAGAGGTTCAACGTATACACTGTATCACAAGCTCCTATAGTTGCGAGCGTATGCGTATACACTCCACTCGCATTATATGTTTGTCCATTCACCGGCCAAATGAAGGCTGAACATGCACTTACACTGGAACTGGTATTGACGGCACATGCACAATTTAAAAGAAAAGGGCTTGTACCCAATGGATCAGGTAATAGCGTTGTAGTAATCGCTTGCAACGAACCAGCACTCGGAGGGTTTCCAACACCACTAATGGCGACAGAAGTACCAGGCGGTGTAACTATGGCGGTTACTACACAATGTGTTCTGCCGGCTGCTGTAACTGCCTGAATCGGCAGGAACGGTGCTGTCGGTAAAAAAGGATTGAAGTTATTTAACCAGCAAGCCGCAGTAGTGCCCACATTCATTCTACCTATTTTATAGGGGACACCGGCTACTAAATTAACTTCATTACCCATAGATGCAATCACTGTGGTAGCTCTTAAATGGTTAAGCGATAGAGTAACTGCCGAGGATACGGGAGGTATATTATTAAAGACCGAATCACGATCTATGAAGGTATGCGTAACGATACCGCCATTCGCAAAATTAGGTGTTAGGTTCAATCCCCATGAGTAACCTCTCAGTGCTACAGACGTTGTACCT
>Ga0105048_10003653_pt1 | contig 25227 bp, 20 predicted proteins | sample MAT05_FD_78382 | JGI IMG/M metagenome (GOLD analysis project Ga0105048, IMG submission 78382) | Freshwater microbial communities from Lake Fryxell liftoff mats and glacier meltwater in Antarctica - MAT-05 | ecosystem: Environmental > Aquatic > Freshwater > Ice > Liftoff microbial mat | place... | reverse complement strand
GTCGCCGGCATAGAAGCCACCACACGCGGCCGTCGGATTCCACGTGCCGTCGAGATCGTGGCACGGCGTGATGTCGATCTGCGCGGTCTCTTCGATCCACGGAATCGCCGGATGCATCAGCGCATGCACGCCGGTCTGCCCACAGCTGATGCCGGTCGACGTCATCGAGATCGCACGCCAGCTCCCGTCCTCCATCGCGATGAACGCCGAGCCGCCGGAGTCACCGGAGCAGGTCGAGGTACCGCCACCACCGATGTTCACGGTGTTACCGAAGGTCGACACGATCGTCGTGTCGGCCCAGCGCTTGGTGCCCGCGCCGCCCGTCTCGGTGTCGTTGCCGAAGCCGGCGATGACGACCTCCGCACCCGCCTCGATGCGCGCGAGCTCGCACCCGAACGCGGGCGGCGTTGTCGGGATCTCCGTGACCGGCTCCTCGAGCACGCAGAACGCCCAGTCGTGCGCCTGGTCGCTGGTGCCGAGGTAATCGGGGTAGACGACGCAACGATCGGTGGCACGCGTATACCCACCACCCCCGGTCGACGTGTTGCCGATGCGGATCTGCTTGTCGCCGTCGCCGCAGTGCGCCGCATACACGACGACGCGCGGATGCACGAGCGAGCCGGTGCACAGCCCACCGCCGCCGGTGACCGCGACGGTGTCGATCCACGCGCACTCGACGACCTCCTGGCCGCCGGTGACCTGCGGGTAGGTCGGCGTCGTCGAGAGATCGGCTGGCGCGAGCGAGAGAAGCGCGGCGAGGATCATTGGTCGAGCTTAGCGCGAACCCGGCCGACTTCCGCAGTGAAGATGCGCCGCAGCGTCGCGATCGCACAGCCGTACGTGCTGTCCATGCCGAAGTACGACAGGCTCTTCGAGAGCAGCGTCTGGCGCTTCGAGTACGGCGTATCCGACGCGTAGTGCACGACGCCCAGATCGAACGGCAACAAGTTCGACAGGTGCACGACCTCGTCGGTCGGATGCCGCTTCGGATACACGAGCTCGTAGATCGCGGACAAGTACGGCCCCGTCTCCATCTCGAGCACGGTGTAGCCCTCGCGATAGAACACCTGCATGTACTCGCGATTCTGCAGGAACGAGCCGCGCACAGTGAGGGCCTTTTGGTTGTCGAGCACCGTCGACACGACCCACGGTGCGATGTCGGCGGCCGTGAAGCAGTTGCGGAACAGGTACGTGTTCTGCGAGTGCTCGTCGTACGCGCAGGTCGACAGCATGATGTCACCGACGCGGCCGTTGAGCGTCGCGGCCTTGCCCATCAGATACACGCCGCGCAGCTCGCCGATGCCTTGAGCGAGCCGCGTGAGGTGGTGGTACGCCGCCATGCCGAGCGGATAGTCGATGTTGAGGATCACCGCGTCGGATTGCGCGAGGTGCTCGATGCCGGGCACCCGCACGCGCGGATCGAGCTGGTCGGGCTGGATGCGCGCGAGCTCGACGAGCTGCGCGCCGACGTCGAGGTGGCCGGGACGGTCGAGCGTGACGAGCCCGCTCTTGCCGTCGTACGCCTGCACCGCAGCAACGCGACCGCCGGTCTTGTCGTCGCGCAGGTAGTGACGCAGCAGGTAATACGACAGGTTCGCGAGCGAGGACTCGTCGCCCTGCTCACGCGCGTGGGCGATGAGCGGGACGAGGCCCTCGGGATCCGCAGCGGACACGAGGTCGAGGATCTCGTCGCGATGCTCGCGCGCGTAGCCGCCGACGAGATTCGGCAGCGCGTGCGTGTTCGACGACACGAAGTACACCGGCCGCGCACTTTGCCCGAACGAGAGCGCGCCGCTCGAGTCGGACGGCGGTCCGCTGCCGCGCAGGTACTCGCGCTCGATGCCCGACCACCATCGCTGCGACGCGCGGCGATACTCGAGCAACGATCCCGCGAGCAAGCGCAGCGTCAGATCGCACGTGTGCGACGCGAGTGCGTGCAGGTTCGCCTCGTAGTCGTCGCCGAATGCCGCGCGCAGCGTCGCAACGCCAGCGATGCCGATGTCGAGCGCGGCCGCGAGATTCGCATCGCGCTCGTCGGCGGAACCGGCCGCATCGACGAGCGGCGCCCGCAGCCCGCTCGGCGCGAGTAGCCCGTGCATCTTGTTCCACTCGATCTGCCACGCGGTGACCAGCGGCACGAGGTCGTCGATGTCCGACGCGCTGGTCACCCAGATCGCGAGCGTGTCGACACCGTCGAATCGCAGCGGACGCCGGCGCCCGCGGGTCGCGACGCGCTGCCACGTGCCGACCGCGAAACCCTGGGCCTCGAACTGCTCGTTCGACTGCCCCGCGACGAGCCGACGCACTCGCGGCATGCAGGCGGGCAGCCGCGCGGCCGCATACGCGAACGCGCCGAGATCGGGCCTCGGGTCCGGCGCGCCGGCATGCAGGCTCGAGTCGGAGAACGCATGCGGCTCCTCGAACGCACGGACCCGCACGTCACCGCTGCTACGCAGCAGCGAGTAATAGGTGCGGATGTAGAGATCGATCGCGTTGTTGGTCGTACGTGGCGGCTGCCGGTCCACTGCGCGACAGCTTAGCCCGGATGGCCGTCGACTCGTAGCTGGTAGAGAAAGTACGGCGGCATGCACACGCCTTCGCCCTTGCCGGTGCGCGCACAGATGTAGTCGTCGCGGCACGCTCGCGTCGCATCGCACGCGCGCATGCCGGCCGGGCTCGCTGTCGTTCGCACGCACTCGGCGAACGGTCGGCCCTGTGAGAGACAGTTGTTGAACGGCACCAGGCCGACGATGCCGCCGCACGCCTCGTCGGTGCCGATCTTCGCGCACGCGATCGCGCACATCCCTCCCGGGAAGCCGACGCGATTGTCGTCGCACACGCCCTGTTTCGCACACGCGCCGAGGACCGGTTTCGTGATGCGATCGCGCGGCGACGCCGGCTGCGTCTTCACGAGCCCGACCTCGCATGGCGCACCTGCTCCGGGCTCGGCCGGCAGGCACACGCCGACCTCGGCATCGTCGATGCGCGTGCACACCAGCGGCGCCTCGCACTGCATCGCGGCAAAGCCGGGATCTCCGAGGCCACAGTGACTCGCGTAGCTGCCGAGCCGCGCGTCGATCTCCGCGGACGGACGATGCTCGTCGGGCGCGGCACCGTCGGCGACGGCCGTCACGTACGCCGCGCGCCGCACGAGCTCCGCCTGCAGATGCGGCGACGTACCGAGTGCGAGCGCGTCGACTCTGTCGGGATCGTCGGGCTCGTCCCCGAGCATGTGGAAGCCGGCGATGCTGCGGCTCTGGTGGCAGCCGCCGCAGCTCAGTCCGTCGAGCCGACGCAAGAGCGCCGCCGGGCTGGCGATGGTCGCGTAGCCCGACAGATCGAGACCCGCGAGATCATCGCCGTCGAGCACCGCCGACCACGGTCGATTCGCCCGACGCGCGAGTCCCCGCGGCGTCACCGACTCGACCTTCGTCGCGAGCAGCGCAGTCGGTGCGAGCGGCGTGCCGCGATCGATCGCCGCGAGTGTCTCGGGCGCGCGCACCCACGCGACGAGCTCGCCGCGGGCCTTCGCATCCTTCGCGAGCCTCGCGACGTCGGGCGTGTTCTCGAGCGGCGTCTCGATCATCGTGCGCCGCGTCGGGTCGCGACCGAACACGCGCAGCGCATAGCCGGCGTGTCCGGCGAGATCTGGACGAATCGTCGCGGGCCAGCGCTCGGTCTGCACGTCGAGCTCGACCGCATGCAGGTTCGCGAGCGTGAGCGCGTCGTCGGCCAGCGGACCACCGGCCTCGCGCAGCGCGTCGACCTCGCGCCGCCACGCCGAGGCACGTACGCGACAGCCGTTTGCGTCGTCGGGCTGCCAGAACACGACGTTCACGGTCATCGGCAAACGCGAGGTGATCTCCTGCTGCTTCTGCACCGCGCGATGCACGAGTCGGTACACGAGCCGGGTCTCGCCGCACGTGCCGGGCATGAACACCTTGCGATCGAGGCGATTGACGACACCGACGAGCTCGAACCACGCGCGCGGCGACGACAACCACCGGATGTCGAACACGCGATGCACGTAGCGCAGGCCGACGCCGGCCTTCTCGTCGGCGGCGACGATCGCGTCGATGTCCTCGCCGAGGCGCGCCGCAATCGATGCATAGAAGGGATCGCGGGCGAGCGTCTCGTTGTCGGTGGCCGTGTGATCGAACGCGACGTCACCGAAGCCGAGGCCGCCCGCTTGCCACGCGGCGAGCGTCGCCGGATCGCGCACGAGCACCTGCACGGGCGGCGGCGGATCCTTCGGCGCGACGACCTGGGGCATGCGCGGCTGCGCGGGCGCGGTTACGCTCGGTGCTATCGTCGGCGGACCTTCGCGGCTGATCACCGGCGCCGTGCGGCCGCACCCGCCCGCGAGCAGCGTCGCGACGAGCCCTGCCACGGTTTCGCGTACGATCGACATCGGTGCGCCGCGAGCGTAGCGCGATTGCCCGCGCCTGATAGAGTCCGCCGGCCCATGCCCGCCCCTCCCGGGAAGCTCGAGGTCGTCACCACCTACCTCGAGATGTCGCAGCGCCCTCGCAAGTCGAGGACGGTGCCGACCGGTGAGCGGCCGATCGCGCTGCTCCGCGCCGAACGGCCGCCGGTGCACTTTTATCGCTATCTCTACGAGACCGTCGGCAAGCAGTGGCTCTGGTACGAGCGCCGCATGATGGACGACGAAACGCTCGCGACGATCATCCACGATCCCCGCGTCGAGATCCGCGTGCTCTACGTCGATGGCTGTGCCGCCGGCTTCGCGGAGCTCGATGCGCGCGATCCCCAGGAGATCGAGCTTTCGTACTGCGGTCTCGTGCCCGAGTTCATCGGCCAGGGCCTCGGCCTCTATCTCATCGACGCGACCGTCGAACGTGCGTGGGCCCGCGAGCCCGCGCCGCGCCGCGTCTGGGTGCACACGTGCAACCTCGACCATCCGCGCGCCCTGCTCGCGTACCAGCACGCGGGCTTCCGGCCGTACCGCGAAGCGACGACGATCATCGACGATCCGCGGGCGACAGGGGCGATGTCACGCGCTGCGACGTCGTGAGGCGCGCGCGCGTTGGCCGGGCGCGCGACACGCCGGACCGCGCGCAACATGGGGCGGCTCGCCCGCTTGCACCGCGCACGGGCTTACGTCCGGTTCACGCGGCAAACCCTTGCACGGGGGTCGCGATGCTGTTTTCCTCGTGTGCGAGCAAGTGCGCACGACCCTTCGAAGCCCCTGTCCGCGCGCGCTGATCACGATCGGATCGATCGCGCTGGCCACCGCGGCCTGTGCGAGCGACGACGGAGCGCTCGGTGAGTCCGACGTCTCCGGATTCCTCAGCGACAGCAAGAACGACGACGGCGGTCCAGACGACGGTGTCGAGAGCTGGGGCGACGGCGAGTACCGCGGGATCCTGACGTTTGCGTTTTACCCTGCCGATGCGCTCACCGGCACCGACCACATCGGCATCGCGGGCGCGTGGCACACCGACGAGGCGCTCATCGAAGAGGTCGACGACTTCTACTCGGTGTTCGCGCTGCAGACGAAGTATCCGCTGCCGCCGCAGGACGAGGACGCGCTCGAGCAGAACGACATCCCCGCTGGCTTCGATTGGGGCGATCGCGACGCGTGGTTCCAGGCCGGCAACGCGTTCAAGCTCGCGAGCGGCGACGCCGAGATATCCGCGTGCATCCTGCACGTCGGTGCGGGGCTCGATCCGTTCCCCGTGTACGCATCGACCGAGTCGAGCGACGTCGATGGTTGCGTGCCGCAGATCGAGGATTGGGTGCCCGGCGCCGACTACGACCTCGTGATGTACGGCGGCGATCTGTTCCCGACGCAGGTGCTCGTCGGTCCGGTCGAGGCGCCGTCGGACTTCACGATCGACGATCCCGACTTCGAGTCCTACAACGCCGAGGTGATGCAGGGCGATGCACTCGACATCGAGTGGACCGGCGACGGCAGCTCCCGCGACCGCATGATCATCCGCGTCTGGGACGACATGGGCCGCATGTTCACCATCAACGCGATCGACGACGGCGAGTACGAAATCCCAGCCGACGCCCTTGCCGTGCTCGAGCCCGGCCCCATGACCATCACCGTCGCGCGTGAACGCGTCGAACGGATTCCGTTTCCCCAAGGCGGCGTGAAGACCGTCACGCGGTACGAACGCCGCGGCTACTTCGATCTCATCGCCAGCGGCTGAACGAGGGTTTCCAATGAAGCGTAGAAGTTTTCTTCGAACGGCAGGCACGGCGAGCGCAGCGGCTGCGGCCGGCGTGTTCAGCATCCTCAAGTATCCGCGCGGCGCACGTGCTGCGGGCTGGGGCGCGTGGCCGAGCGACCGGCTCGATCTGCGATTGCCCGACGAGGCGATTGCGATGAACGTGCTGGAGATCCAGCTCAACGGCGGGATGAGCCCGTGGGACACGTTCTACACGGTGCCGAGCTGGGGCGCGGACGACTTCCGCTACATCCATCAGTTCGCGCCCGGTGCCGGCAACTTCCAGGATCAGCTCAATCGCGATGATCGTTTCGCGACGTGCGGCTATGGAGAAGAGCCGCTGTGGACCGACTCGGGCATCAGCGACGGCGATGGTGTCGCGCTCTCCCTCGGGCCGTGGACGGTGCCATGGCGCCCCCGCACGGACATCCTCGATCGCATGCGCATCGTCGTGCAGCGCCACGACAACGTCGCGCACGAAGGGGCGAACCCGCTGTGTCTCACCGGTGATCGACTCGGGCAGCCGCGACTCGCGGGCCTCGGCACCGCGATCCAGCGCTACTACAGCGAGAACCCCGAGGCCGGCGGCGGCACGCGCACGACGCCGTACTCGTACGTGCTCTACCCCGGTGCCGGCTACAACCAGGCGAACACGCTGTCGGCATCCGCGGTCGGCTTCCATCCTGGATCCGCGCGACCGCTCGGTGTACCGGTGTCGCCGAACTCACCGCTGTCGACCCTGCTCGCGCGCAGCGGTTCGTCGGATCCGGCGGCCTTCGACTCGGCGATCAGCTACTACCGCCAGCAATACGAAGCCCGCTTCCGCACCAGCGGCATCGGATCGCCGACGCGCTCGGCGGAGCGATCCAACTATGAGTACGCCGACTTCGCGCGCCGCAACGCGCCCGACCTCGAGGCGGTCCTCACGCCCGATCAGTTCGCGATGATCGGTAGCCCGATGCCCGCAGCGTGCGGCGGCGGGCCGGGCAACGGCGTCGACATGCCCCGCATGCAGGCCCGACTCGCCGCGAACTTGCTCACGCGCGCAGATGGTCAGGCGCGCTACGTGCTCTGGGTCGACACCGGCATCAACCCGCACCCTACCGGCGGGCACGACAACCATACGTTCCACACGGTGTATGCGGCGCAGAACATCTCGCACACGCTCGCGGCGCTCGCCGAGATCATCGGCACCGGGCCGGGGCAGATCAATCTCGACACGACGATGGTGATCGTGAACACCGAGTTCGGTCGCACGCCACAGCGCCAGGAGCAGGCCGGCCAGACCGGCACCAACCACTGGCCTTGGGGCTACATCACGATGTTCATCGGGGGACCTGTCGCCACCCGCGGGTGCTACGGCCGGATCGGTTACGACCCGGGCGGCGCCGAGGACGGCTACGCGATCGACTACGTCACGCCGGCCGAGAACCGGATGATGGCGATGCAGGCGATGGGCATCTATCCGTTCTCGTCGCAATCGTTCGCCGTCGGCGACGTGCGCGGCGGTGTGCTCGACGAAGAAGCGGCCGCACAGCGGATCCGCGAGACCTATCTGGGGGTGTCATGAACACGAACGGCACTACAATCCTCCGCGCAGCGATCATGCTCGCGCTCGTCCCGATGGCGCTCGCGAGCTGCAACGACGAGGCGAATGCCGACGCGTCGGCATCGGGCTTCGATACCGAGGGTCCGAGCGACGAGACGGCGCCCGGCGAGTGGATGGAGTCCGGTGACGACGGCGCCGAGCCGCCGGGTCCGGGTGAAGAGGCCGAGCTTTGCGATGCGGGCAACGAGGCGTGGGCGAAGCGGGCGATCCCGTTCATCCAAGGCCGACGGACCGAGGGCAGCCGCGAGGCACGGCTCGTCGCGCAGATGGTCGATCAGCTCGACGCGATGGATGTCGACGGTCGGCGCACGGTCGCGATGGGTCTCGCGCGCGGCGATCTGTATCTCGATCGCTGGAAGCAGTGGATCTACGAGCAGCTGCGCATCAACGTCAGTGCCGATCGGCGCAACGAGCTGTGCTACGACCGCTTCGGCGAGGCGTCGAGCTCGACGGCGCTCGCGGAGTTCATCCGCGACAACCCGGCGGCCCAGCAGTACGACGCGGACTTCCACCTCGGCGACGTCGTCTACAGCTCGCTGTTGCTCGACGACATCACGCCGGCGTATCGCGCGGATCTCTACGCGCGCCACTCGGCGCCGATGGTCGCCGGTAACGTCACGCACGCCGAGATCGAGACCGCGAACGTCGGCAACTACGGCAAGATCTTCGAGTCGTCGTACCTCGGTCGCTTCACCGAGTGCATGGACTGCCATCGCGCGGAGATGTCGGTGACCGACGCGGCCGATCCCGAGTTCGATCGGCACTGGCCACTGCCGGGCAATGTCGAGCTCGCGACGTACGGTCCGACCGCCGCGATCCCCGACGCCGCGAAGGCGCATGCGGTGTTCCGTCACTTCGGCTTCTCGACGACCTCGTGGCTGTCGCCTGCGGATCCGATCCCATCGGTCGGCGGCGACAACGTCGTGATCGATCCGGCGCCGCCCGAGGGCAACGACCTCGCGTGGGGCATGGACGCCGACTGCGGCGAGTTCCGCTTCGACGCCGGCGAGGAGTTCACGCTGCTGCCGGAGCCCGGCTACATGATCGGCGAGTACCCGCTCGGCGCGACGGTCGTGCAGCTCGACGACCACATGCGCGCTGGCTTCCAGTCGCTGTACGACGACGGGCTCGCGCTCGCCGACGACGGCACGGTGCTCGATCAGAACGTCGGCTTCGCGTGGCTGTACTCCGCGAACATCGCGAACCGCGTGTGGCGCGAGGCGATGGGCTATCCACTGACGGTCGCGAACAACTTCCCGCGCAACCAGGCGCAGCGCGACACGATGCAATCACTTGCCGAGTCGTTCTCGGACAACCGCTACTCGCTGCGCAACCTCGTCGCAGCGGTGACCACGATCCCGTACTTCAATCAGAACACCCCCGACGCGTGCGGCTCGACGACGCCGTATCACATGCCGGCGCTGTTCGATCCGTTCACGAAGGGCTCGTCGGATCCGACGGCGCGTGGCAACGGCGTCGGCGACTTGCTGCATCGCTACTCCGCGATGGTGCTGCTCGACTCGCTGTCGCGCGCGATGTGGTGGGATCTGCCGCAGCGTTTCGGTCCGGCCGAGGATCCCGACGAGCAGGCGGGCGTCACGTGCGGTGCGGGCACGCCCGGTGGCGTGTGCGACGAGGCCCCGGTGCTCGTCGACTTCCTACGCGACTCCGGCGTGTTCCTCAACGACAGCGAGAGCGGCTACGCCGGCGTCGACTTCACGGGCCTCTTGCACTGGGAGCTGCGCACCGCCGAGGGCCAGCGCATCGCGTTCCAGGGCGACTGCACCGGGCCGCTCGGCAGCGGCTGCGCCGACGTCGACTACATCGTGCAGCTCGTCGAGGTCGCCTATGCGACGCCCGGCGCGACGATGCGCGACGTCGCAGCGGCCGTGAAGGATCGGCTGATCACGGAGAACGCGATCGGCGGCGCCGGCGAGGCCGATGTCATCGCCGGCATCATGGGCGCGTCGCTCGACACGCCGGTCGGCAATCTCGCGGCAGCTGCCGTCGAGACCGCGGCACGACGCTACGCGGGCGTGCTGCTGAACTCGCCGCAGTTCCTGCTCGCCGGCGCACCGAGCTCCGACCAAGATCCGGCGAGTGATCCGATCCTCGTCGTACCCGGCACCTCGATGCAGGAGCTCTGCGAAGTGCTCGGCGCCCAGGTGCTCGGCAGCGACTACTCGTGGTCGTGCAGCGCGGACGGGATCACGATCAGCGGTTGACGCTGCCGGCTACGGCGGGCAGCCCTCTTCGATCCACAGTCGGACGAGATCGAGCGCCGGGGTGGGAAGCACCTGGCCCGGCGGCATCTGCTCGCCAGCGTCCGCAGGCATCGTGCCTGCGAGCTTCTGCACGAGCAAGCTGCCGTCCGGGTCGCCCGGGATCACGCGCGTGTACGCGGGGTTCGAAGTCGCCGCGACATCGACGAGCACCGCGAACGCGTTGCCGCTGAGCGTCAAGTTGGCGGACGGCGCAGTGCCGTGACACATGGTCGCCATGACGCAGCCCTGATTCCAGATCGACTGGATGTCTTGGGCGTACGACGTGGTCGTCGGCGTGCCGGTCGGATCGGTCGTCGATGTGCCGGTGGGATCGGTCGTGCCCGTGTCACCCGTGGTCGCATCGCTGTCCATGCCGTTGTCGAGCATCGCGTAGTAGAGCGCGAGCTCGCCGTCGTAGCTGTGGACGGTGCCCTCTTTCTCATCGACCGCGCCCGCGCGGTTCGGCAGCGGCGACCAGTCGACGTCGGCGTCCGCGAAGTCGTCGGGATCGATCGCGCCGATGCGCGCGGTGGAGAGCTCGTCCGGCAGCACGCCGCGCATGATGATCTCCGCGTCGACGCCGAGCTCGACGTTCGGCTGCACGCGATACGCCTGCCCGAACGAGTCCGGCGTCATCTCGCTCGGCGTGATCGCGAACGTCTCGAACTGGCCGAGCGCGCCCGGCCAGATCACGATCGTGAGCCCGTCGTCCTCGGAGGTGACGATGCCGCCGGGCGGCCCGATCGACGCGCCGGACTGCGGCTTGCCGCACGAGGCGCCGACGGCGGCAGCAGCGAGCCCGCACATCAGACCAGCGATTCGTGCCCGCGCCGACCCGTTCACCGCCGAGACGCTAGCACACGTGGTAGGGTCGAGGGCATATGCTGCACAGGGTGGTGTGGGTTCTGGCCCCGAGGTGGACGGGGGCCGCAACGATGCTGGCGGTCAGCTTCACGAGCTGGGCGTGCGCCACGCAGCCCGAAGAACGCTGCACGACGGTCGGCCGCGACGGCGGCCTCATCTACTCGATCGACAACGTGCTCAGCATTGCGCTGCAGTCCGAGGCGCTCGACGACGAGACGGAGTTCTGCGTCGTCGAGACGAAGAACGCGCCGGAGATCTACGGCAAAGCGTATCGCGTCTTCCCGAACCCGAAGCTGCACTTCGCGGCGGCGATCAGCTATCGCTTCGCGCTGCCCGACGACACCGACGAGATCAACATCGGGCGCGTGGATCCCGACGACTACGCCGAGAACAAGGGCGAGTTCGTATCGCTGGTCGGCTGTCGCATCGAAGAGAGCGCGCGCCAGGTCACGTGCACCGACGACGAAGTCGCGAAGTTCTACGGGCTGCTCGACGACTACGACGCACCGGAAACCGAGTCGATTGGCGACACCACGGGCGACCCGACCGTCGGCATGACGACCAATCCCACCGAGCCGACGACGCTCACCACGACCAACCCGGTCACCGATACCAACGCCACCGACGATCCGACCGACACGAACACGACGACAGGCGACGATACCGGCCCACCGATCGTGTACCCGCCCGAGTGCGATCGCATCATGCCGGGGCCGTTCGACCCGGTCGACGTCGGCCAGATCTTCAATCCGTTCTCGCCGCCGCCCGGCGGTGCGCAAGACCTCACCGCGGACGGGCTCGGTGGCTTCGTTGCGCGCAGCGGCGACGGCTGGGCCCGCCTCGACATCACCGGCGCGGCGTACGGTGTGCCGCTGGATCCGGGCTTCGTCGTACAGCCGATCGACACACCGGTGACGCTCGAATACGCGTCGCTCGGCACGCGCTTCCAGTCGAACGGCGATCTGATCGTGATGGGCGGACCCGCGGGCGTGATCGACATCCTCCACGCACCACTCGACGGCGAGGTCAGCGACGTGCTCGAGGAGCTCGTCGACGGGCTCGTCTTCGCAAACGCGCTGTACGTCGACCCCGACGACATCGTCTGGTACTCGGACTTCATCACCGGCGAGATCGTGCGGCTCGACACCAGCTCGGGCAACGACACGTACATCTCGATGGTCGATGACGTGAACGGCATCATCTTCGATCCGCAGCGCAGCATCCTGTTCGCGGTGACGCGCGGTGACGGCGTCAGCACGCTGTTCCGTCAGCGCGTGTCGGCGGCCGGCGCGCCCGTGGGTGATCCCGAGGAAGTCACGTCGCTCGAGGCGTTCGCGGACGGCATCTCGCTCGACATCTGCGGCAACATCTACGTCGTCGATCAAGGCGGCGAGGGCGGGTCGCAGGCCGAGGGCCACGTGGACCGCGTGATCATGGACGACGACGGCGAGATGCTGGACGTCCAGCTGATCTTCGAGGGCCTCGAGTCCGACATCTCGAACGCACGCTTCGCGACGGGCGACGCGTACGGCGACTTCCAGACCTCGATGTTCATGGTCGGCGTCGAAGGCCACGTGTGGTACGTCGATGTCGGCCTGCACGGCGCGCCGATGCCGATGCTCGAGGAGCCGCCTCCGGTGGTTCCCGACGGCGGGACCACCGGCTGATCTCGGCGGCGACTAGAACCGATCGCGGAGCCGTCGCAGCGCGAGCTCGGTTTTCGCGTCACTGATCGCACCAGCGACGCACGCTTCGATCGCGTCGTCGAGCCCGGTCCACCACGTGCGTGCGCCGTGCTCCATCGGGCTGCCGTCGCCACCCGCAACGTGCTGCTGCGCGTCCTTGCCGAGCTGCGCCGCGACCAGCCAGTACTTCTCGGGCATCGATCCGGGCGTCGGGAACGAGCCGGCTCCGAGGAACTCGACCGCCGCGGCGTCGATGCGATAGCCCGCCTCTTCCCACACCTCGATCGCCGCGCGGCGACGCACGCCGTCCTCACCGCGATCGTCGTGCTCGATGATTCCCGCGACGACCTCGGTCATCCACATCGTGCGCGCAGCGTCGGCAATCGGCAGCGTCTCGGCGGCGCGACCGAACCAAAGCGCAGGACGCAGGCCCTCGCGCAGCAGCACCTCGACGATCGCCCCACGCCGACGCCAGAGCACCACCACCACCGCATCCGGCCCTTTGGGTCGCACGACGAAATCGCAGACGTACTCGCCGGAAGCACCACCATCATCCATGCGATTGCGCAGGCGCAGCCGACGCACGCGGAGAAAGCCGGTGTCGCTGCCGTGGAATTCTTCGTGCAGTACCTCGAGGTCGACGATCTTCACTGCGAAAGCTCCTGTGGACGGGCAAGATGCGCCCGATGAACGCGCCACACGTCGGTGGTGACCCGGGCACGCAGCTCCGAGCCTGGCAGGCCGAGCTGGCGCACGCCAGCGCCGAGATGATCGTCGCGCGTGCGCTCACCGAATTCGGAGACAACTCCGGTGACGAGATCGCGATCTCGTTCAGCGGCGCCGAGGATGTCGTGCTCATCGAGTACGCACAGCGAGCCGGCGTGCCGTATCGCGTGTTCACGCTCGACACGGGTCGCCTGCATCCGGAGACGTACCGCTTCATCGAGACGGTCGAGCAGCACTACGGCATCCGCATCGAGGTCACGTTCCCCGACGCCGGCGCGGTGACGCAGCTCGTGCGCGGCAAGGGCCTGTTCTCGTTCTACACCGACGGCCACGAAGAGTGCTGCGCGGTGCGCAAGGTCGAGCCGCTGCGCGGCGTGCTCAGTGGACTGCGGGCGTGGATCACCGGACGGCGCCGCGATCAGAACCCGCAGACGCGTGGCACGATCGACCTCGTCGAGCTCGACCCGCGATTTCCCGGCAAGGGCGGCGCGCCGCTCGTGAAGTGGAATCCGCTCGCGAAGTTGTCGGGCACGGACGTGTGGGACGAGATCCGCGCGAGCGAAATCCCTTTCAATCCGCTGCATGCGAGGGGCTTCGTCAGCATCGGGTGCGAGCCGTGCACGCGCGCGGTGCTACCCGGCCAGCACGAGCGCGAGGGTCGTTGGTGGTGGGAGCACGAAGAGAACAAGGAGTGCGGACTCCATCTCGACGTGGCCCCAAGCCGATAGTGGTCGGTGAGCGTCGCGCGCGAAGACTACCGCTTGCGGATGACGAACTGCGTCTGGCCGATCAGCACGCACTGACCGACCTCGATCCGCTCGCCCGCCCGCAGTCGCACGTACGTGCCGTTGCTGCTGTCGAGATCCTCGATGAAGATGCCGGGCTGATCCGGGGACACGCCCGTGACCACGCGGCAGTGCGTGCTCGAGACGAACGTGTCGCCGGGCAGCGTGATCTCGCCGAACTCGCGCCCGACGGTGACGCCGGCGTTGCCGAGCGGGATCTGCAGCACCTCGCCCTCGGGCGCGATCTGCATGATGACGCTGCCCCACGGGCCCCAAAGCCCCGGAGAGGAGCTCGGCTCGGCCTGCGGAGGACGATAGCTGAGCAGCGACTGACCGACGCGCACCTGATCGTCCTCGCGCAGCGGTCGTCGACCTTGGATCCGCAGGAACACCGCGCCGGTCGGCACGAGCTCTTCGACGGCGACGCCGGCCTGCGCGGCGACAAAACGCGCGTGGATCGGCTCGATGAACGTGTCGTCGCTCCACGGCTGATTGCCGTCGCGACCGAGATCGAACGCGGTGCCGGACTCGATCGTGCGCTCCGCGACCGCTTCGCCGCGCGCGCCGAGCATCACGAGACGAACGCCGCCCCCACGCGCGTCCTTGCGACCGCGACCGCGCGCGCCCCCACGCGGGCTCGGCGACGGCGCGGGCTCGGGTGTCGCAACGACCGAGTGCGGCGCGGTGAGTCCGGTGACCGCGGGTGTCTGCGGCGTCGCGGGTGTCTGCGGCGTCTCGAGCATCGCCCCCGCCATGGGATCGGTGAGCTGCGGTAACGCGACCGTCGCGATCTCGTCGTCCTGCGTGAACCCACCGGCGGGCGGCGTCGTGCCGGGCACGAGCGTCGATCCAGGTGGCGGCACGCCGCCGAACGGCGCGGGCGCGGGTGGGCGGTTCGTGTCGGTCGGCACGACGGTCGTGCGTGGCGACGACGCGGGCTCCGGCCGCGCTTGCACACGGATCGACGCGTTCGTCGTCGGGCGCTCGTCGTCGCCGTCGGCACCGCGATACGGCGCGGGCCTGGATGGCATGCGCGCGATGACCGTGCCCTCCGACGTCGCTTCCGGCACGGGTCGCACCCGCGCCTCGGAGGCAGGCGGCACGTCGTCGACGAACACTGGCGGCGCCGGAGGAGCGCGCGAGACCACCGTGCGATCGAGGTGCTCGAACTCGAGGTCGACGATCGTCTCACCGGAGTCGTCGAAGGCGATCGTCGACGCGCCCTCGCCGACGCGCAGACCGCTGACGGTCGAGGACGCGCCGGTGGGCTCGCCCACGTCGAGCTCGGCGTCGACATCGAACTCGATCGTCTCTGACACGGAGTCGGCCGGTGATGGTGTCGGGCGAGCGAGCGGCGATACGGCGACGAGACTCGAAGGATCGGGCACGCGAGTCGAACGCGCTTGCGGCACGAGCGTCCGCGCCGACTCGGACGGTGGCTCCGCGTCGACCGCTTCGCTGCGGATCGTCAAACCGCGCGGCGGCACGCGCTGGGCGTTGCGACTCGTCGGCGGCAGCAGAGCGCGCACGACTACCGGCGGATCGGCCGGCGCCGGCTCGTCGATGACGGGGATCGTGACGGTCGCTGCGGTCGTCGAGCCGACGACGCGCGTGCCTGCGGGCGTCGGCTTGCTCGGCGGCGGCGCGGTGCGGTTCGCGGCTGGCGGCGAGTCGGTGCGATCGGCTGCCCGCGCGCTCGCGGACGCGGCGCGACTCGGTACAGCAGACGCACGATCGGCATCCGCTGCGACCGCGGCTGCTGCGGCTGCTACCGGCTCGGTACGCACGGTGACCGCCTGATCGCGGCGCCGCTTCTGGGCCGCATCGACGACCTGCGGCGGCGACGACTCCGCGGCGGTCTCGGCGAGATCGGGATGACCTTCGAAGCGAGCCCGCAACGCGGTCAGCATCGTCGCGGCTTCGTCTTCGAATCCCTGCAGCACTAGGAAGCGAACCTCGGCGAGCTCGTCGGTGATGTCGGGCCAGCCGGCGGGTGAGGCGAGTGGTCCATCACTCGACGCCGCGGTGCGCGAGGTGATCGGTGGACGACGTGTAGTCGTCGTCGACGCTGCGGGTGCCGGCGCGGGTCCTGCGGGCGTCGGCGTCGGCGTCGGCGTCGGCGTCGGCGTCGGCGTCGGCGTCGGAGCGGCAGCCGGCGTCGCGCTCGCGGCATTCGGTGCGCGTCCGACCGGTGGTGGTGCGTCGACGCGCGTCGCTGCGGGGCGCGTCGCTGCGGGACGCGGCGCAGGACTGATGCGTCCGATCGGCGGCGCGAGCGGTCGCGCAGCAGGTCGCGCAGCAGGTGCAGCTTCGTCGCGCGGTGTGTCGCTGACGGCAGTGGGCCGCGTGGCGGCGCGCGGTGCTTCGCCCGTCGGCGGTCGCGGGCCAGCTCGCGCCACTTCACCGCTGCCGGTCCGTGCCGCGACCGCGGGACTCGGCTTCGGTGGCAGCGCGTTCGGTCGGCGCGGCTCGTCGGTCGCGACACGCATCGTGCTGCTCGGTCGCCGCGTCGCGACATCGGCCGCGGGCAGATCCTCGCCATGCGGACGATCAGCACCGCACTCGACGCAGAAGCGCCCGCCGATCGGCACGCTCGCACCGCACGCGCGACACGGCGCATCTGCCTTGCGCGCGCGCGCGCCACAGTTCGCGCAAAAGTTGTCGCCGGGACGCTGCTCGGCGCCACAGCTTGCACAGCTCGAGGTCTGGGCCACGGCCGCGCCAGGATACCCGTTTTGCCCGCAGATCGACGGGGGCGTCGGAGCCCCGGCGCACGTGTTCAGGTCAGGTCAGCAGCGAGAGCGCCGTGAGCATCGACTCCGCGTCGGCGAACCGCTGCGCCGGGTCGGGCGCGCAGGCCTTTGCGACGAAGTCGTCGAACGCACGCCCGAAGCTCCGCGCGACGCCGCCCGGCAATCCCGCACTGGGCGGGGTCGCGAGCCCATTTCGGTGCGCGCGCAACAGCTCGCGCACCGGCGCGTCGAACGATGCCACAAACGGGTGACTCCCCGTCGCCGCTTGCACGAAGCTGAGCCCGAGCGCGTACAGATCGGTGCGCGCGTCGACCGCAGCGCCGAGCGTCGCCTGCTCGGGCGGCATGTAGCGCGGATCGCCGACGATGTGGTCGTCTGCGGCTTCGGGCACCGCGAGGTTGCGACAGATCCCGAAGTCGATCAGCTTCACGACGAAGCCGCGGTCGTTCGGTCCGCGCGCGACGAACAGGTTGTACGGCTTGATGTCGCGATGCACGAGCCGACGCGCGTGGATGTACGCGAGTGCGGCGAGTGCCTGGGCGAACACGTCGACGAGCACCGGCACACCGATGCGCCCCTGCATCTCGATCAGCTCGCCGAGATCGTGGCCGTGCAACAGATCCATCGCGAGCCACTCGTCGCCGTCGCGGAGGCGCGAGCCCGCATCGATCACGCGCACGAGGTTCGCGTGATCGAAGCCGGCACCGATCTTCGCCTCACGGCGGAATCGTCGGCGATATGCGAGCGGTACATCCGGCTTGAGGAACTTGATCGCGACCTCGCGGTCGAGCGCTTCGTCGACCGCGCGCCAGATCGTGCCCATGCCGCCCTCACCGATCTGCGCGAGCAGGCGATAGCGGCGGCTCTGCTCGATACACTGGCCCGGCTGCACCTCGGCGCGCTCGCGCGGCGAGCCCGGTGGAGGCGGAACCAATGCGAGCACGGTGCGATCGGACATCACGCTCGTCGTACGGTCGGCGGCGCGGCGGGCCAGTGCCACCACGTTTCCACACGGCACCCGTGGGGCGAGGCCCGGCCCCTGATAGGACATCGCGCGTCAGAAGCGGCCGGCGATCCCGAGCGTCGGTGTCCTTCCGATCGACACGACCGGCTGCAAGCGCTCGAACGCTCGCCGACCGACACGGCGGCCCGCGCCCTGCGCCGCGGCCATCAGACCGGAGATCGCGAGCGCCCCGAGCGGAATCTCGGCCATCGCGAGCCCGGGACAGTTCTTCGCGCACTGCGTCTCGGCGATGCGCGCGATCGAAGCGACGCCCGCCGTGCCGAACGCGAAGGCGATGATGCCGAGCGCGAGCAGGCCGCGCTCGGCGCGTGGCGAGGTGCCGCTTCTGCCCTCGTCGTAGCCGTGACGCGCCATCGCGCCGCCGAGCAACGCGGCGCTCGTCATCGCGAGCGGCACCGCGAGGTTCGCCGGGCGCGCGAGCGGATCGTCGCAGTGCACGAGACACGGGCGCCACGCGTCGTGCCGCAGCGACATCAGCCCCGATCCGACGTGCACGGCGAACGCGGCACCTCCGGTCGCCGCGCCGGCGATGAAGAGGCGTCGCACGCCGGGCTTCATCTTCGCATCGGCGACGGACGGGAGGAGTGCAGCGCAAAAGCAGAGGATCGCGACCCGAAGCCAAGCCATGTCCTGGGGGTGCCGCACCCTGCCCCGACGATCGCGTCGGCCGAGAGTTGTGCCCAGCGTCCGTACCGATCATCCTTCGCGGCGACCGATGGCCCGTCCGTCCAAGGCCCGCCGTGAACGCGCCGAGAAGATCGGCGTCATCCTCGACGACCTCCTGCCGATGCCGGCAATCCCGCTCGATCACGGCGATCCGTTCGAGCTGCTCGTCGCCGTACTGCTGAGCGCACAGACGACGGATCGCGCGGTGAACCTCGTGACGCCGGCGCTGTTCGCCCGCGCACCAACGCCGGCAGCGATGGCCGCGATGCCGGTCGCGGACATCCTCGCGCTCATCCGCACGATCGGCCTCGCACCGACCAAAGCGAAGCACCTGCAGCAGACCGCGAAGTTGCTCACGGAGCGTCACGGCGGCGTGGTGCCGCGCGACGGCGCAGCGCTCGAAGCCCTGCCCGGCGTCGGCCACAAGACCGCGAGTGTCGTGCTCGCGCAGGCGTTCGGCATCCCGGCGTTCCCGGTCGACACCCACATCCATCGCCTCGCGGCGCGCTGGCGACTCTCCGACGGCAGCAACGTGCAGACGACCGAGCGTGATCTGAAGGCGGTCTTCGCCGAAGCCCAGTGGGGCCGCCGCCACCTGCAGATCATCTACTTCGGGCGACAGTACTGCCCCGCGCGTGGCCACGACGCGGCAGCGTGCCCGATCTGTTCGTGGGCAGCCCGAAGGTAGTCCGTTACCATCCGCGGCGATGCGCGGCGACTGGCCTTCGTTGACGGCGATGATGGTCGCGTTCGGACGCGGGCTCGGCACGAGCGATCGCGCGGTCGATCCGCACGCCGAGGCGCTCTTGCCCGCCCCGCTCGCGACGGCGCTGCGCTTGGTCGGACATCGCGGCCCGCGAGCGATCGTGCGCGCCCTAAGCCTCGGCATGGTCGATCACGTGTGCCTGCGAACGGCGGCGATCGACGCGGAGCTGAGGGACGCGAAACACCGCGGCTGCGATCAGCTCGTCATCCTCGGCGCCGGCCTCGACACGCGGGCGTGGCGGCTCCCGGAGCTCGAGGGCATCGACGTGTACGAGGTCGATCATCCGTCGACGCAGTCCGGCAAGCGCGATGCGGTCGCGAGCCTCTCGCCGTATGCAAACAAGGTCTGCTTCGTCGCCGTCGACTTCGAGCGCGAGTCCATCGGCGATCGCCTGCGCGAAGCGGGTCACGACCCCGCGCGCCCGACCGCGTGGATCTGGGAGGGCGTCACGCCGTATCTCCACCCCGCGGCGATCGAGCAGACCCTCGACGACGTCGCGGCGCGCTCGGCCGCGGGCAGTCTATTGATGATGAGTTACGCGATTCCCGAGATCGTGCCGCTGCCGATCCCTCGGCTGCTTGCGGGGGGCATCGCCGCGATTACGCGGCTCGCGTTCTGGGGCATCGGCGAGGGCCTGTTCGGCACGATGTCACCACAGCACGCGAAGGACCTCGTGCGCGCGCATCGGTTCGATGTCCTGCGCGACGGGGACGCGCGCGTCTGGGCCGAGCACGGGCAGGGATCCGCCGCGCTCGCCCGCCCGTTCCGCGGCGAGCGACTCCTCATTGCGCTCAGAGCGTCTTGAGGTACTCGATCACCGCGGTGCGCTCGGCGAGCGAGAGCGCATCGCCGAAGTCGTGCCCGCGGTTGCGGTCGTCGTCGACGGTGTCGTGCTCGTCGCGACCGCAGTCGTGCCGCTCGCTGGTGCTCGTCCCACTCACTGGTGCTCGTCCCACTCGCTGGTGCTCGTCCCACTCGTCCCGCCCTCGCCGTCACCGCTCGTGTCGAGCGAGCACGCGACGGCGAAGCTCGCCGTCCACCACGTCGATGACCTACGCCGCATGGTCCGCCACCCCGCCCAGAAGCGACCACGCTCCGCGCATCGCCCGTGTGCATCACCAGACACAACCCATGCTCGCGGTCGCCTGCTTCGTGGAATCGAAGGCCACCTTGCATGCGCTCGCGAGGCCATCCTTCGCGGGGCCGGCTGCCACCTCGCGAAAGCCTTGGATCATTGCGTCGATCCCGGTCTGCACGCCCTGGCGGGCCGCCTCGGGCAGGTGGTCGGCAACGCAACGCCTGTACTTCTCGATGAATTCGTCGCACTCCGGGATGCCGACCGGCCCAGCGGACGTCGGCTGCGCCTCGAGCTTGCCCGCCTCCCACTGGCTGCGCAGCTCGTTGCCGTGTGCGTCCCACTCGATCCACGCGCCCTTACGCGCACCGCCGACGAGCCCACCCTCGCGCAGCTTCTTCTTCGCGGGGCCGTACTCCGTGAGTCGCGCTTTGCCCTCGCCTTCGTGCACGAGCACGGTCGAGGGCGAGCCGTCGGCGAAGTACGTCGTCCACGTACCGACGGGCGTGCCTACGCGGTAGCTCTTCTCGCTGCGCACGACCGCGCCCGAGTAATAGGATCGCCACTGGCCGGTCGTCGCGCCGTGCTCGTACGCGCCTTCGGTGCGCACGCTGCCGTCGTCGAACCACTCGCGTGTGGGCCCGTGCTGACGACCGTCGTCATCGATGCACCACGCCGAGCTTCCGCCCGGCGGTCCCGCGCCGGCGAGCGACGTGCCGCTCGGGCACGCGATCGTCGGCGTTCGCGAAGGGTTTGCAGTCGGATGCGTCGGCTTGCCCCGCGGGCCACAACCGGCCCCGATCGACACGGGCATCACGACGAGTACCAGTAAGGGCACCACCACGCGTGCGAGGGGTCTGGTCGGCATCGACCGACATGATACGATGACCATCGCGATGCTCGACGCGCAGCCGCTGTGGGAAACTGCGCTGCAGCTCGGACGCCACGGCTTCGTCGCGCGGCGGCGGCGGTGGTACCTGCTCAAGCACGCCGAGTCCGGCACGGCGCTGTCCGATCCGAAGTTCGACTACCACACCGTCGCGATCAGGACGCAGGGCGAGCTCGAGGTCGCGGATCCGTTCCCGGGGCAGTGGCGCGTGGGCGAGGTCGTCAAGCGGGAGGGCAATCCGTTCCCCGAGCGCATCAGTGTCGGTCGCGCGAACAACTGCGACGTCGTGCTGCGGTTCCCGTTCGTGTCGAAGCTGCACGCGCACTTTGTCGCGGGTGACGGCGCGGGCCTGCGCCTCGCGGATCACCGCTCGGCAAACGGCACCACCGCCCGCGGCCGTGTGCTCGCGGCCGGCGAGGCGGTCGACATCCACAGCGGCGACTGGATCGGCATCGGGCCACTACGCCTGCAGCTTCTCGACGCCAGCGACCTCTACGACGCGCTCGCCCGCGCCTTCGCCTCCTGAGCGCGACCACAGGCCCGCCCACGAAATCCAGGACTTGCCACGCTGCCGAGCCCGGGCCTAGGATTCGGCAACGTGCGCATCCGCTATGCAGCTCGGACCGACGTAGGCCGCAAGCGCACCCACAACGAGGACTACTTCGCGTTGCTCGAGGAGGAACGGCTGTTCCTCGTCGCGGACGGCATGGGCGGTCACGCATCGGGCGATGTCGCGAGCAAGCTGTCCACCGAGGTCATCGGCGAGTTCTATCGCGCGAGCCGCGATCCCGATGCGACGTGGCCCTACCGGTACGACCCGTCGCGCTCGTACGCGGAGAATCGGATCCTCGCCTCGATCTGTCTCGCGAACGAACGCATCCACGACGCGTCGATGCGCAACCGGCACCAGCGCGGCATGGGCACGACGATCGTCGCGTTCCACCTCAACGGTGGGAAGGCGTTCATCGCCCACGTCGGCGATTCGCGCTGCTACCGGGTCAGCAACGGCTCGATCCACTCGCTCACGCGCGATCACTCGCTGCTCGAGGACTGGAAGGACGCGCGTCCCGATCTCACCGAGCAGGAGATCCGCGACTTCCCCCACAAGAACGTCATAACCCGCGCGCTCGGCATGCGCGAGACGGTCGACGTCGACCTGTCGGCCGTGAAGGTCAGTGACGGCGACCGCTTCGTGCTGTGCTCCGACGGGCTGTCGGGCATGCTGACCGACGCGGAGATCCACGAGATCGTCTCGACGCACACCGACCCCGAAGCGGCGGTGACCGAGCTCATCGATCGCTCGAACGAGGCGGGCGGCGACGACAACGTCACCGCGATGCTGATCGAGTGCCGCTTCACCTGAGGCGGCGTCAGCGACCGCGGACCTCCCGTAAGCGCGGGCTCTCGGCGCCGTTGACCCCCTCCAGGGGATCGATGTGCGCTGCCCAACATCCCACTTGGCGCACAACCCGCAGTGTCGCGAGAATCGGTCCCTCGGACCTTCCTGATCCGTACTGGTTCGGGTTACCTCGAAACGAGTTCCGGCGTAGTCTCTCTGCCGATTCAGGCCGGCAGGCCGTGAAGACAATTCAGACTCGGTTCCAACGGGTCCCCCGCTCGGCGAACGAGCGTCGCGACCCCCCATGCGGACGACCAGTTACATGAGCATCGCGAAGACCAAACCATCTCGTACGCGCAAGCCTCGTGCCCGTGGGGCCTTTGCCCTGGGAACCCTGAGCGTGATCGCGTTCGGGGAGGCCGGCTGCATCCGCGACACCGATTGCGGCATCTGCGACCCCGACAACCTGATTCTCGAAAGCATCTCGGGGGTCAACTACGCGAGCAAGAAGATCCACGTGCTCGGTCCGACGTGCAAAGGTGACAACTGTCCCGGCACGATCGAAAAGGGCTCGTACTTCGTCGAGGACATCGGCCCCTGCGAGCAGAGCGAAGAGGCGCTCGCATCGCCACGCGGCCCCGAGGAGTACTGCAGGATCTCGCCGCTCGTCGTCACGTTCGGCATCGAGTTCGTCTTCAACAACTTGCTCGAGGCGACGACGATCGAGCTCGTCCGCAAGCGCCCCGATCAGCCGAAGCTGTTCGAGGTCTACGACTGGAAGACCGACATCATCGACATCGTCGGTCCGACCACACGCTACAACGGTGATTTCACCAAGGGTGGCGCGGAAGAGCCGGACACGATCCAGCGGCTCATCAACCTGTCGTGCATCGACAACCTCGCCGACGAGGGCGTGCCGTTCAACTCGGACAGCTACGCGGATCCGAACACGAATCCGTGCAACACGACGCGCAGCGACGACGGCGATCTGTGGCCGGTGAAGATGCGCCGCGGCACCGACGACGCGAAGCTGCAGTCGTTCCGCGGGTTGTGGACGGCGAGTGGCAGCGGCTGCGACACGCCGCAAGAGGGTTACGACAGCTGCTGCAGCGAGTGCGACCACCTGCTCAGCACGAAAGTGGCGAAGTACGGCGTGGACGACAGCGGCAACCCGCGGACGCCGTCGAGCGCGTTCACGTGCGACGCGACGCTCGGCGACGAGCTGAGCGCGTGCCTAGACTTCATCGTCAGCGCGGACCGCGACGGCGAGGAATTCAACTACAAATACTTCTGGTCGTGCCCGCCCGGCGAAGACGGCTGCGAGGCGGAGGAGTTCAAGCTCCCCTGGTACGACAAGCTCCGCGAGACCCACCCCGACGCTCGTCCGGCGCATCTCGAGAAGTTGATCTCGGCGTGCAACACGACTTCCGACTGTCAGGGCGACGACTCGGTCCACCGTCTCGACGGCACGAACTGCATCGGTCAGACCGCCGAAGGCGTCACTTGCGAGGCGTCGGCCGACAATCCGGATTGCCTCGACGGCTTCTGCCGCGCGACCTGGATGGTCGACTGCCGAGCGAACGCGGACACGACCGGCGGCGACATCGGCTACTGCGTCGATCGCCGCTTCTCCGACGCCGGCGCCGGCGCGTGCTTCTTCGTCGACGACGTCGAGTTCGAAGGCCAGTGCGACGACATGGGCGAGTCCTGCAAGGACTACAACAACAACGACAGGGGCCAGACCCAGCTCGCGGCCTGCAACAGCGAGGCGAACGACACCGTGCTCACGGCGGCCGAGTGCTGCCAAGAGTCACTGGGCGCCGATGCCAACGGCGCAGCATGTGACCCGGTCTTCCAGGACGAGAGCGGCGACATCATCAAGCCGGTCGCCCGCTACGGCCGCAACGACAACCTGCCCGAGGCGACCCGCGACTGCATCTGCACGGACAACGAGCAGGGCGACGAGTGCACCGCGATCGTCGACGCGAGCTGCCGCGACGCGGACGGCGACATCCGAGCCGACCGCGCCGGCGAGTACGCGATGATGTTCGTGGAGCGCCGCGGCGGCGTCGTCTACGATCCGGCGATCAAGGGCGTCGAGTGGCGCCCAGCGGATCTCGGCGGCGTTCCGCGCGCCGACATCGAGAGCTGCGCCGAGGGTCGCGGGCTCATCGGCGAGCGCAACCGTCACGAGGGCTGGCGCGAGAACGACTCGTTCTTCCCGGAGTCATTCGAGGACTTCGACCGCGCGATGTGCTCGGGCGCCGAGTACACCGTGACGTTCGGTGTGCCCGGCGATCGCGAGTTCATCCTCGACAAGGTCGGCAACTCGCTCGAAGGCAAGAACGAGTACACGTTCGAGACGCCCGAGTTCCACGTCATCCCCGGCAGCGGCTTCCCGACCGACAACCTCCGCATCGGCGCATGCGACGACTTCGGGATGCGGTTCTCGAACAAGTACGACATGAGCCCGGAGAACCTGCAAAAGCTCCAGCTCGTCCGCGTCGACATCGGCGACCCGGAGGATCCGGACGATGACGAGATCACGACGCCGAACCCGCAGTGCGAGGAGGTCGGTGCGCCGG
>Ga0105048_10003651_pt1 | contig 25229 bp, 21 predicted proteins | sample MAT05_FD_78382 | JGI IMG/M metagenome (GOLD analysis project Ga0105048, IMG submission 78382) | Freshwater microbial communities from Lake Fryxell liftoff mats and glacier meltwater in Antarctica - MAT-05 | ecosystem: Environmental > Aquatic > Freshwater > Ice > Liftoff microbial mat | place... | reverse complement strand
TGTTCATTTCGCCGAGCAATAAGTTAAACATATAGGCAAAATCGTTACTGGTACTGGCGTTCACGGTGCGTTCTTTGTATTTGTCGTGCAGCTTACCCCAATCCTGCCCTTGAAAATTAGGGTCGTAATAACCGTCACGAATGGTACGCCATGCTTCTTCATATACCTGGGTGCGTTCGGCGGTATGGTCTATTTTCATTTTAGCTACATAAGGCAGCGATTCGGGCAAACTTGTTTTTAGATCTATCCTGCCCAAGGCGCCCAATTTTGTATAGTACAAATATTTTGCATCTTTATCCATAGTAATATTTGAGGGGTTAGTTCCGCCCTTTGTAATTTCTTTCAGGTCTTTACCATCCCATTTTATACTGTACAGATCCCGGCCCATTGCGGTGGTGGTAGCTGTGGTGTAGTAAAATGTTTCGCCGTCCTTACTAATGGCCAGGTCGCCTTCGTCGCCGGCAAAAGCAGTTACCTGTACCAATCTTTCGTATATCTTATCAAAGTCTATCTTAATGGCTTTGGGGGCTTTTTTCTCTACACCGGGTTTGGCATCTGGCACCACCGGTGGCGTTTCCTTTTCCTGCCAGTCCTGTGTTTCTTTTTCCCAGTCTTCTTTTTTTAGCCATACAAAATATACATCGCTACTGCGGCTGCTACTCCTTTCGGATAAAAACCCAAGCTTGCTCCCATCGGCACTCCACACCGGGCTGCGGTCGGTGCGTGGGTGCATGCTCACATTTGCAGGCCTGGCACTATTGTCGGCGGGCTGTATATAAATTTCATCGTTGAAATAAAGGTCCGTCATGGAAAAAGCAAGCCATTTATTATCGGGGCTCCAGGTAACACCATTGGGGCTTGCCCAACTACTGTTTAGAATTGTTTCCTTGCCAAATTTTCCATCGGCTAGTATCTCTGCCACTACAAAAGTGCCACGGCCACGGGTGTAAGCTATTTTTTTTCCATCCCACGAAACAACAGGTGATGTTTCATCATCTTTTGTGTTAGTTACCTGTACAAGTTGGTGTTTGAGGCTTTTGTACATGCTCCGCTCGGTGGTGTCGCTAGATCGGTAGAGGTACATATCAAAATTTCCGTTGGCCCTGTCGCTACAGAACAAGAGGGTAGAATCGTTAAGCCAGGCCGGTTCCACATCCCGAAAAGGGTGGTTGGAAACGTTGATGCTGCGTGACCTTTCTTTATCGGCCTCTTTAATGAACACTTCGCCACGAAGGGTAAAAGCTATCATTTTGCCATTGGGCGAAACGGCATGATCGTTGGCTCCGGTACTAAGCGTTCTTTGTTCGGTGGCATCAAGGCGCTCATCAGCACTTATTTGCACATCCAGTTTTTTGGCTGTACCATTATTGGTTCTTAGGGTGTAAAAATTCATGTCTTTTTCAAACACAATTGAACCGCCGTCGGCAGAAATACTGTAGGAACGGATGGACTCATCTTTATGATCCGTAAGCTTTTCCGGTGTGTTGGTGGCTTTGCCATCGGCACCAATTTTTAAACGGTATAAATTATACGAACCATCGTTGCTACTTAAAAAATATAGCAACCCATTGCTGCCCCATTGTGGTAAAATGTCGTTGGTGGCAAAGCCCGGTAGTTGGGCGTAGGTTTTGTTCTTGGTATCGTATATCCAAATATCCCTGTTGCTGCTGCCTTTATATGCCTGCCTTGCTACTGGGTTTATATCGCCGCGGGTAAATGCCAAGAACCGGCCATCGGGTGATAGTACCGGGTCAAAGCCAACGGCATCAAGAACACGGCTTTCGGTGCCGCCTTTGGGGCTAATGGTATATACTTCGGTTGGCCTTTCTATGAGCTTAAATTCCCTTGAAGTGGAGAACAGGATCTTATCGTTCTGAGTCCAACTGGCCACCACATCCTGACCAGAATGGTAGGTGAGCCGCTTGGGTATTCCACCGCCGGCGGGTATGGTAAATACATCATTGTTACCGAACCTTGCACCCGAAAACGCAATTTGTTTACCATCGGGGCTAAACACTGGGTTAGCCTCGTAAGCCTCATGGATAGTGAGTCTTGTGGCTTTACCGCCGCTGGCGGATACTGTCCAGATATCGCCTTGGTAAGAAAAGGCAACAACAGAGCCATCGTTGTTAATAGCAGGCTGGCGAAGTACCAAGGGCTGCTGGCTATTAGCCGATAAGGCCATAGTGGCCGCAAAATAAGCAAGCAAAAACTTCCGCATAAATAGTTGGGTCTTTTAAATGGTAAACGGCAGATCAGATATCTGCTCTTTGGGCAAAATAATTAAAAAATTGGGGGCTGTTCTATTTTATTGATGAGTGGTTCTTGATTTTTGACGGCCATACGTGCATCTGTGTAGAGACAAGGCATGCCTTGTCTCTACACAGATGTACGTGGTTTAAAATACCCCGACCATACAAAAAATAAATTGTTACCTGCCCTAAAAAGCACAACTAGATGAGCCTGGACCAAAAGCTGCAAGAAGCCAAAAGCGAAGAAGATGTAAAAGATGCGTATATAAAAGCACTAGGGCTAAAGGGCTATAGCAAAAACCTGATAGATATACAAACCAAAGAAATATGGTTCGAGGCGCAGGATAATAGCAAGCTATCGAGTTACCAAATGTTTACACAGCTGATGCACTATGTGCAGCAGGCTTTAATTAAAGGCGATCATGTACCGCCCTTTTTGTGTGTGATAGATACCAAAAAGGCTGCCATTATGAAGAGTGCCGATATGCTGCCATTCTTAGCAAAAAATACCATTAAGTGGGGCAAAAGTGCTAGCGGCTACACACAGGAAGCGTTGGATGCCATCTCTGCATATATAGGTACCTGCTTTGTAAGTTTTAAAATAGAGACTGTTCTGGAGCCGGCCTAGCGGCCGGTGACTGCGAGTTGCTTGATCTTTCATTAAATGAAAGCTGCCATAAAATAATTAGAAAAATAAATGATCCATTCTCCCCCCATGGTCAAAGAAGAACTCCTCTCCCGTTTTGATATACTAAGAACGGAATGCATAAAACTGCTGAACGATAAAGATGTACTGCATAATTGGGGCAAGCCGCAGTAAAATTCGCGTATTCCAGATATAACAACTGCAACTGGAATGGAGAATACACGAACCTTGTTTCGTAAGGCTCACACAATAAAATACCCACTTCAAGGTATTTAACACCCTGGCTCCCCTATTACTTTTATGAAAATTATTTGTATTAACAAATTGCATTTACTTGGTTGCTTCCTGTTCATTGAATTCGCTGCATTTGCCCAAAAAGAAATGGAATATGGCTATGCAGTAACTCAAGCCGGTGATACCGTTTGGCTTAACAATGAATCCTACATTCAGGCTGCGAACCACCCGCAAACAAATGATACAAAAGGAAATGACAGAAAGAAAAAAATTATTCCGTCAACCAATATAGTGCTGCTTTACATGGATGCAGGCAATGCAGGCTGTTATAATTTAAAGGGAATGAGGAAACTTACAGTTGTTCCCATTGCTACAAAAAAAGGAAAAAAATGTCACCATTTTGTGTACCAACTAATAACGCAGTGCGGCTATAGCGTGTATATTTCTCCCTATCGCCAAAGGTACTCCTCACTTACACTTTATTACCAGCAAGCTGATGGAAATACTTATTCTATTTCCAAAAAAAATTTCGCAGAAGTATGTGGCAGTTACTTTAGGGGCAACCCAGAAATGGTGGAGTTCAGCAAAAGGAAAAAGTACAATGCATGCCGATTGTTAAAGCTTTTGTTGTCATCCAGAGACTACTATGAAAAAAACAAATAGGATTTTGTGGGATTTAAGCGGCGCTTTTCACTTTTTCCTTTTGGTTGTTCTCACAAGCCGCTAACGTAGCCAACAGATATCGTCCTGGCTGGGTTTTCACCAGCAGACACATTAAATTATTTTGAATCATTTGGCAAAACCCCGACTTGTATGCGACCACTGACTGGAACTCACTTGATACAAATAATTAAAGTTCGGGAGTCTTCTTTGTAGCGTTTACAACTCGTATGAATATTACGGAGCAAGTTTAAGTTTTGTGGACCATTCCAAAGAAAACCAGTCGGGACGAAAATAGTATCTTGCTTGCCAAAGCACCCTATCATGCCCCGTAACATCCTCTTCGTATTTATTGTTGTTGTTGTATGTATTTCCTGCAAGCAAAAATAATCCTCTTTTGCCAAACAATATTTAAATGAAACGAAACTTACCCCGCAAAGCTTTACCATTGACCCAACAAAGGATACGCTGCTGTTTTCCCAATCCGGTATCCGCATCAACATTCAGCAAGGCACTTTTTCCAGCACTGATAAAGTGACCATCGACTTTAAAGAAGCCCTGGATTTTGAGAGCATGTTGCAGGCGGGATTACAGACCGAAACTGACGGTAAAATGCTCAGCAGCGCAGGTATGTTTTATTTTAATACCAGGGAAAACCTGGCCATTAATAAACCAATCGGCATTGAAGTACCGGCAGCAACTGCACTGGAAGGCATGAAACTGTTTAAAGGAGATACCAGCGATGGCAGCATCAACTGGGAAGAACCGCAACCTATAGCCGTGCCACCCGCACCTATGCAGGGCATTGATGGCAAAGCGTTGTTTAATAACACTTGTGCTTCATGCCATAAAATTGATAAGGACTTAACGGGGCCTGCTTTGGCATGGGTTGCCTACAGGTGGGGAAAAAGATGGGAGGGTGAAGGGAACCCGCTTCGCTTAAACGTTGATACCTTTACATACAAGGGCGAACCAGTTAACTGGAATGATCAACTCTATGAATACACCAGGAACAATTTTAAATATTTGAGTAATAGCAACGATCAATATGCCTGTTGTATCAGCAAAAAATGGTCGGCTATAATGAACCTTTTTCCGGCATTAACCGATGCCGACCTGAATGCACTTTATAACTACATAGATGATGAATCGGAACGCTTGGGCTTATCACCAGATGCATTTACTAACAGCTGCGATTCCTGTGATGGATATCAACGGGAATTGAAATCGTTGCTTGAAGAACGGGTAAGCCAAGCTAAGGAAAACGACCAATCCGTAAAGGTTGAGAAAATTTTGCCGCCGTCAAATACATTAGATACCACTGAAATAAACCTTCCGCCACTACCGCCTTTTAAACAGGAAGTGAGTCATATCAGCAAAAATGCTGATTACTATAAAATCACGATCAAAGAAAGCGGATGGTTTAACATCGATATTTTATTGAACGAAAGAAACAATGTAGCTGAAACCAAGCTAATGGTTCGCCTGCAAGGCAGCTACGAAAAAGAATTCCAGGTATTTCTGGCCATCCCTTCCTTTAAGGTTTTTGCCCAAGGTGGCTATCTTCCAAACAGTAAAAACATTGGCTTTAAGTATGAGGATGGCACACTTCCATTACCCCAGAATTCGCAGGCGCTGGTATTTGCAATGGGCGAAGAAAAAGGACAATTCTATTTTGCGAAGCGATGGTTTAATACAACCACCAACCAAACCATCAACCTGGATGTGCAGGTCATGAGCCAACGAAAATTTGAGATCGAAATCAGCAAAATACAGCAGCCGGGGCTGGATTTTTCCACCGATACTTCAAAGAATAGCAGTTCTTTAAAAGCCATTGATGAGCAACTGGAAAAGATAAAAAAAGGCGGGTTAAAGAATTGTAGTTGCGGAGCCACTGATTCTGCAAGAGTAGTTTATGAGTATATTCATTGAAATGCTGGGTACATGGGTAATAACGATACAACGATAACAGAATTCTGAAATCACTAAACGAACAATTATAATTCCCAAAACTCCCAATAAATACCAGTCTCTCAAAAAAATGCACCAACGGCTAAGATGCATTGCATTTTAATTCTCCGGGCTTCTATCTTCCTTCTCATAAAAAAAAATGAAAACAATGAGAAAGGCATTAACGATTACTACGGTGCTTGCTGCCACGTTTTTATTTGGTTGTAACAGCGCAACCACCGACAATAAAAGCACCACCTCGACTAACACGGAAACCAGCAGCGCCCAAAGCAATGACCTGTATTTTGATTTTACAGTTGATGGCAAAGAAATGCATATTGCTGCAGAAGACATATCGTCCACTTACGATGCTACTAATAAGGACACCACCTTTAAAATATTTGCGGGTAAGGATGGGGAGCCAACAGTTATGTTGGTTATTCCACACAATGTAGCGGGGCCTAGCACCACACCCAATGGTTCGCCTGACTATGCCATGAACATTACGCAGGGCAGCGTTTCATTACAAAACTATCCGGAAAAAAATTATACCACCAACAGCTTTAATACCGTCTACCCCGAAATGAGTGTACCCACTCCAAATGCCGTTGTAATTACCAATAGCGAATTAGCAGGTGATGAAGGCAGGATCATAACCGGCACCATTAACGTAAAGACCTATGGCGAAAAATCTCATACCGACCTCAAAGACACTGACCACACCATCACCGGAAAATTCAGGATTAAACATGAATTCCGCGGCTTGAAATTTTAAAGCTCCGTTCCCATTGTCTGGGCTCTACAGTTTGTTGCATGTTGGCATTTTGCCTGTTACCTTTGGCAAAGCCAATTCACCAATGAAAAAGCACTGCCTCCAACTTTTCAGTTTTATTTTAGTTGCAAACACATTAATCGCCCAATCGAAACCACTCAGAATAGGGATTGTGGGGCTTACGCATACCCATGTGCATTGGCTATTGGGCAGAGCCGATCGGGGCGATGTTCAAATAGTGGGGATCGTAGAACCCAACGAGGAGTTAGCCCAACGCTATGCTACCCAACATGGATACAATATGGCGATCGTTTTTACCTCCATGGCAGAAATGATAGCCAACTCAAAACCCGAAGCTGTGGCGGCCTTCGGCACTATTTACGAACACCTGGAAGTAGTGCAAACCTGTGCCCCGCTGGGCATTCACGTAATGATCGAAAAACCGTTGGCCGTAAGTTTTGCACATGCAAAAAAAATGAAACTGCTGGCAGATAAGCATAAGATTATTTTACTAACCAACTATGAGACTACCTGGTATGCCACCAATCATAAAGCTTACGACATCGTACATACAGACAGCGCCATTGGAGCTTTAAGGAAAGTGGTGGTACACGACGGACACAAGGGACCAAAAGAGATAGGCGTAAATAAAGAATTCCTCGATTGGTTAACAGACCCTGTACAAAACGGAGGAGGAGCCATTACAGATTTTGGATGCTACGGGGCTAATCTTATTACCTGGCTTACCAAAGGTGAAAAACCGCAATTGGTAATGGCGTTAACGCAACAAATAAAACCCTCCATCTATCCAATGGTTGACGATGAGGCCACCATCCTTCTTCAATACCCAAAAATGCAGGGAATCATCCAGGCCTCCTGGAACTGGCCATTCAATAGAAAGGATATGGAATTGTACGGGGAAAGCGGAACTGTTTTTACCGACAATCGTACGGAAATGCGGGTACGTTTAGAGCATGACAAAACCGAACGAAAAGAAATTCTAAAAGAGCGGCCAGCGCCCTATGACGACCCGTTTGCTCTTTTTGCCGCCGTAGTGAAAAAAGAAATCACCCTTCCGGCATACGACCTCTCTTCCCTTGAAAACAATATGATTGTAATGGAGATTTTGGAGGCGGCAAAAAGGAGTGCCAAAACAGGGAAGAATGTAAAGCTTTAGTAAAAGGTATTTTGTACTTTGTACCCAAACTGTTTGCCATGAAAACATATTTCCAGCTTAGCTTATTCCTCTTAATGGTTATTTTCCCTTGCATGAACTGCATCCATGCCCAGGGGGTAAAAATAGGTAATAACACGACTGTTGTTAATACCAATTCGTTGCTGGAACTTGAAAGCACGGGAAAGGGCGTGCTACTGCCAAGGTCCACCACCGGGCAAATCAATGCGATGACCTCTGTACCAAAAGGGATGCTCATTTTCAATACAACCGATTCTGCCTTGTATTTAAAAAGAGATACCGGTTGGGTGGTCATCCCTGTATCGCAACGTGGGGTAGACCCAACATTGCAAACGCCTGTTTATGGCGATTTTTATGCATTGATGCCGCCTGATAACCTAGTTCCCGTTTTCCCCGGCGGTTCGGTAAAGTTCCCACAAACCAGTTCGGTTTCCGGTGGAATGTTATATATATGGCCAGGAACAATTGTGTTGGCAGCGGCTGGTACTTACCAGGTAATGTTTCAGGTAAGTGTAAATGAACCCGGGCAATTAGTAGTAGTGCTGAACGGAGTGGAATTGCAAAATACGGTGGCAGGAAGGGCAACCGGGACCACCCAGATAACAGGTATGTACATTATAACAACTACTGTTCCCTTTTCGCAATTAGAAATAAGAAATCCGGCGCAGGCGTCGGTGGCATTAACTATTACCCCAAATGCCGGCGGTGTACATCCGGTATCAGCGCACCTGGTTATTATAAAACTGTAATAATGGCCTACATAGATTAAACCTTATGGCCCTTCCAAACCCGCCACATCTGCAAGCCGATAGATAACAAAATGAGCAGCACCCCAATATAAAATTGCGGGGATAGCTGCTCATTTTCTTTAAAGAAAATAAAGGCCAGAATGATGCCATATATAGGCTCCAGGTTATAGCTAAGGTTTAGGGTAAATGCCGAAATTTTTTTGAGTGCCTGCAACTGCAAAAGAAAAGCCCATACCGTACAAACCACTGCTAGTATGCTCAGCCAGAGCCAATCCCAACCCACGGGAAAGAATCCGCTGCCTGGTGCTGACGCATAAATTGGAAGGATGCAGGTCATCATTGCCAATGCACCCAGCATTTCGTAGGTGGTGATGGTTAGGCCATCTATTTGTGCCACCATTTTTTTATTAAGAATTGAAAAAAGAGAACTCAGCAATGCGGACAATATGCCGAGTATAATGCCTGTTTTGTATTGGGTGTCAAAATGAAAAATAATGTAGATGCCGGCAATACTGATTGAACCGAGCAGCAGATCGGCGGGCTTAAATTTGGTGCGGCGTATGAGTGGTTCCAGCAGTGCCGAAAAGAAGCCTCCGGTAGAAAGGCACACAACGGCTATGGTGATATTGGCATATTTAACGCTGCCAAAAAAACACAGCCAGTGCAGCCCTACAAAAATGCCTATGCCCAACACCCGCATTTTTGCAGACAGTGAATACAATCGTTTTTCTTTCTGTAGCCAAAGCAGCCCCAACATTACTACGACCGTCATTAATAACCGCCACCATACAAGCAGGGCTTCGTTAAGCGAAATTAATTTACCCAATATAGCCGTAAAGCCTGCCAGCAAAACGGCTATGTGGAGTTTTATAAGGGCTGATTTCATGCTGTAACTCTCATTGAATTTTGTAGATTTGAGGCGTTGCTTGCAATTTAAAGACTGCAAGCGAAACGACGCTTCCTTCCCATTCTACTAATACCTGCTAAATGGAAACCTACGGAAAAATACTTTTAATAGCCATGCCTGCATTTTTGGTACTGGTACTGTTCGAAAAATGGTGGGGCTGGCGAAAGGGCAACGACACCGTGCATACGATGGATATGCTCAGCAGCCTGAGCAGTGGCGTTACCAATGCGGTAAAAGATGTGCTGCAACTCGGCATCACTATTATAGCCTATAGCTGGCTGGTAGATAGGATTGCTGTTTACCATTTACAAACCACCTGGCTCACTTATGTGGTGGCATTTTTTGTGATTGACTTTGCTGGCTATTGGGTACACCGGTGGAGCCACCACATTAACTTTTTTTGGAACTACCATATTATCCACCATAGCAGCGAGGAATTTAACCTGGCCTGTGCCTTGCGGCAAAGCATTTCGGCATTGGTAAACCCGTTTACTTTTTTGCTGATACCGGCAGCATTGCTAGGTGTACCCAGTATCGTAATTGCAACCGTAGGGCCGCTCCATTTGTTTGCTCAGTTTTGGTACCATACAAGACATATTGGGAAAATGGGTTTTCTCGAACACATCATCGTTACGCCTTCGCACCATCGTGTACACCATGCCCTAAACAAAGAATACCTCGATAAAAACCTTGGACAAATTTTTATATTCTGGGATAAACTCTTTGGCACTTACCAGCAAGAATTACCAACTGTGGTACCTGTATATGGCATTACCCGTCCGGTAAAAACATGGAACCCCATTAAAATAAATTTTCAGCATTTGTGGCTGATGATAAAAGATGCCTGGCGGGCAAAAAGTCCTACAGATAAATTAAGAATCTGGGGAATGCCTACCGGCTGGCGGCCTGCTGATGTAGCTGAAAAATACCCGGTGCATAAAATAGATGATGCGTACAATTTTGAAAAATACCGCCCCGCTGCATCGTCTGCATTACAGGCCTGGAGCTGGTTTCAGATGGTAATAATACTACTGTTCATCAGCTACCTTTTTGCCACTATTGCTGCCATTGGCGTACCGGGCATGTTTATTTATGGCGGCTTTGTGTATATGGCTGTATATGCCCATACCGAACTGATGGATCGTAACCCCTACGCCATTTACTGGGAAGCTGCCAAGAATATTTTCGGCTTGGCGGTGATTGTTATAACAGGGAGTTGGTTTGGTGCCGCGGCTTTTTCACCCTGGATTGATTATTTACTGGTGGGGTATTTTGTGGTGGCTACGGGGGTGGTGAGTGGTTTTAGTTTCAGGCACCGTAAAGAGGATAAAGTGGTTGCTGTTTAAGTATTGGTACGTGCAGAAACGAATCCATATATGGGTTGAATGGTTTGTTGGTGAAGAAACGAACCAACGCACGGGGCGGGATTTAGGGGGATTATATGAAGGCTAAGTACCCTAATCCTTTTCAAAATAGGCAAGGCTCCCTCCTACCCATTCCTTATCGGCATTATAGCGTACGCCAATCATCTTGCCTTTACTTAACCTTGCCAGGTTTTGTGTGGCCACCGGCCTTGCTTCGCCTTCTTTCCAAAAATAAAAAATACGTATCTCGGCCTTGGCCGGTATATCTGGCGTTAAGATAACATCGGCATATTTCACTTTACGCTGCAGTATCCAGTTTTGAGGGTCTTTAATAGCGGCTATATCTGCCGGGGTTACATCTATCACCACACCCTGCCCTGCAAACGAAAACAAAGGTTTCAAAACATAATCTTCCAGGTTGGCGGGTGTTTCTTTTACATCACTCAAGTACCTTGTTTCCGGCACATAAGGGCTGCGTATAAGTGGCAAAGTAAATTTGCTAATGCGGTAAAACCATGCAGGGTGTGGACACCATTCTACGTTCCAGTCTTTGGTAATATCTATGGTGCCTTCCGGCAGGTTCTGCTGCTGCAAATCATCAAAAATGAGGCGGTTATAAATGCGCTCTACATTTATCCGTTGCCCATCGTTTTCGTAATACAAATTATTGCCGTCGGCTTTTAGTTTTGTAAGGCACACGGTTTTAATGCCCACGTAATCTTCGGTGCATTTAAAGTCAATTCTTGTTTTTTGCTTTTCGGGGTAAATCTCCAGCAGAATTACATTTTCCGGTTGATGATTACCTATGATAACCTCTTTTAAAAATGGGATATAGGTTTCTTTGGTAAAACCACTCAGGTAACTATCGTAGTTGGCAGGTAATGGAAAGTATTGCCGCGTTATTTCTGTATGCAAAATCTGGTAAGCAAAGAGTGTCGGGAAGCCCTGCATTTCTATTAACTGCGGTGTGTAGTTTCCCTCATCGTCTATACAAATGCCAAAGTCGAAAGCTATAAAATGCGAGAATGCATTTTCGTGGCTTACCCTTGCATTTTCTGGTATGGCATTATCGGTTAGTGTTTTGAAATCAGGTTGTACTATTACGTCCACAATGCTTTCGCAGGCATCCAGCACTTTATGTTTAAATGCCTTATCTATAAATATGGGTGTTTCGGCTACCCTAAACTCCAGGTCGCCGGGGTGTACAGCATTGAGTGCTTTTAAATATGCCTGGTATTTTTCCGGGGTAAATGCGGCATTGAATGCTTTGCGGATTTCTGGGACCATTGGTTACGATTTTATGATGTCGGATGTCGGATGTTGGATGTCGGATGTGTGATCTATTGCACGTCGTTTACAAAACCATTTGCAAATGAAAATAAAGAATGATTGGGAACTGGCAATTGGAAAATTAACTTTAAATAAGCTGCAATGGCAACCCTAAAGCACACGACTTGAAAAACCCCTTTAAAATTATAGCAGAGCTATAAACGCAGTGATAAAAATTTCGCACAAAAAAAGAAAGCCCCATATAACAGCTGGCACCAGGGTAATGTATAATACAGATTTTAATACAGGCAGTCTGTTTATCATGGTCAGCCTAATAAAAAAGACGAACATAATAGCGGCAAAGACAATTCCAAACGTGTTGAATAACGCAATCATGAAGTATTGTAGTTCATACTCCTTGTCTTCCCCCATAAAATCGCTGCCCACATTATCGAACCGGACGATAAAACTACAGATAGCGCCAGTGATAAAAAAGATATTGTTGAGGTGAATAAACACAACATCTGTTACACGACTACTCTCAATAGGTTTGAAAATTTTACGTAGCAGGCGACCCAATAAAACCAATAAAAATAGTACAACAAAATAGCAGGCAGCATAAACCAGAAATAACATCGCCTGCATCATCCAATGGCCTATATCGTTGTTATATACCTCCACTTTTGATTGACTTTCGGACTGAATCCAGCCTTGTTTTATGCAAAAAATAAGAATACCTGTAAGAATCAGTATCAGCTCAAAAGTATTTTTTGAATAATGAAGAGTCTTCTCTCTTTGCTTTTCGTAGTCATCCGCATTGGGGTTTGCAATAAAACGGATATAAAACCATAAGAGGAGGAAATACTGTTTGAAAAAATTCCACACACTAAGGGCAATGTCCCGGAAGAATCCCAGAAACACCTCCAGGAAAATCGCCACTAGAATTTTTTGCTTTGGTTTGTCGTCCTGTACGTTTTGTTGTGTAATCGTTGTTATCATTTCTTGCTGCATTGGGCTTGCATATTTTAGTGTAAAATATAAAAATCCCCAACGCTTTGCAACATCGGGAATATAAGTTTCTACACATGCCATATTTAGCTGGCAAAAACACTGTTCTTGTCTTTATCTATTATCAGGTATCTATTTCTGGCAATTGTAAAGTAGTACACCATGTACAGAAAAGGAATACCAAGCACTACCCACTGAATATAGGGATGCGCTGCACCCAGTATTTCCCTTTTGTTTCTTATAAAAATGCCAGAGACCAACCACAGCAAAAAGATGATGTACAGAGGTATAAAATATTTCATGCCGCTTTTAACCTGCAGGTAAATAGTATCGTCTTCACCAGCTTCTATTTGGTACACTTCGCTGCTGCACCAGTCTATTTTGCACTCAATAGTATGGCTGCCTCCCACCAAGTCGTATTCTTCTGTTTTTCCGTTCGAAATTTTACCATATACCTCGCCATCTATAAGCACCTTGTATGCACGGGTACGGTTCATGAATTCGTTTTTTCGGGAAAGGATAATTTTTGCCAGCATAATGAATTGTTTTATAAGCCGAACAAGCCGGTGTTGAGCAAACGTAGTGTTTCGTTTTTAGATGATGATGGCACCAGCAGGCTCACGTTGTGCTTGCTGCCGCCATAGCTTACCATGCGAACAGGAACCGTTTTTAAAGCATCAAAAAGTTTATGCAGTATGGTTTCGGTTTCGGCTATTTCGTTGCCGACAATTGACACAATACTCAACCCTTCCTCTACTTCTACGGTGCCAAATACGCTCAGTTCTTTTTTGATGTCTTCCATAGAGGTGGCACTATCTATTGTAACCGATACGGCAACTTCGGAAGTCGTAATCATATCAATACTGGTGCGGTATTTTTCAAAGACCTCGAATATTTTGCGTAAAAAGCCGTAGGCCAGCAACATACGGCTGCTCTTAATATTGATAGCGATGATGCCGTCTTTTGCAGCTACCGCCTTTACCCCGGTACTGCCGGCTTCCTGTAAAATAATGGTTCCCTTAGCCGATGGCTGCATAGTGTTAAGCAGCTTAACTGGTATGTTGTACATCTGTGCCGGCCATATAGATGCGGGGTGCAAAATTTTTGCTCCAAAATAAGCCAGCTCCGCTGCTTCTTCAAAGCTCATTTGTTCAATGGCAATTGTGTTTTCGCAAATGCGGGGATCGTTATTGTGCATTCCATCAATATCAGTCCATATTTCGCAAACAGATGCTTTAATGGCTGCTGCTATCAGCGAGGCACTATAGTCGCTGCCGCCACGTTTCAGGTTATCCACTTCGCCCCTTGCATTGCGGCTTATGTAGCCCTGGGTAATAAAAATGGTATCGTCTCTATGCTCATTTAGCAGTTGGCTAAGCTTTACTTTAATGGCACCAATTTGTGGCTCTTCGTAACTGTCAATGGTCATAAATTCCAGTGCGGGCAGTAGCTGGTGCCTGATGCCTTTTTCAGTTAGGTACACACTGAAAATCTTTGTGCTCAACAGTTCTCCCTGTGCCAGTATGTCTTTGTTCAGCGCATCGCTAAAAGATATTTTAAGGATGATATTGAGGAACTCAAAATGCTCGGTGATGATAGCCATACCCTGCGCAATACTTACTTCTGTTTCCACCAGTTGTGGTACAAATTCCCGGTAGTGCTTTTCAAGCAAATCTATCTTTCGTTTGGCATCGGCCTTGTTGCCACTAGCCATAGCATTGCTTATTTCCACCAAGGCATTGGTGGTGCCGCTCAGGGCACTCAATACGACTATTTTACTATCGGTATCCGCAGTAATCAACGTTGCCACCTGATGCATTCTTTCGGGCTTTCCAACGCTGGTGCCGCCAAATTTCATGATTTTCATACCCCCGTTTCCCCCCAATTTTATTTTGGTGAATTAAAATTTTTATGGTCGCAAATGTAAGGGATAGGGTGTGCAATGATTGAAGAAGGGATAAAAGAAGGAATAAAAAACAAAGCGATTGATGTAGCAATAAAACAATTGAGCATGTGAATTCCATTTTGTCATCATTTAGAAATTTACCGGTTTAACCCAAAAAAAGAGGCTCTTATAATGGCAATATGATATTGGTGTCAAATAATAGGTTCATGCTTTTGCTTCATTCAAGTGCTGTAAATGATATTTTCATTCTTCTTCAGCAAATGGCTCTGGTGTTGTTGCATTTTCCATAGCTCAATTTAATCGTCCATCTTTCTATCCGATTTATTACCAAAGGGCGTGGCTCCGCCCGTAGCGAGTATTTGCTCCGGAGTACAATTTTTTTGCAGTTTAAACATACCAGCCCCTGTGTTTATGGTTGTGTCGTTCATAATGCGTTTTCAACCACAAACCTTTGCGTGTCCCGTCTTTCTAGCTAAGGAGAAATGACCCGGGTGAAGCATGGCTAAACATCGCTAAAAATAAAATGGAACCTGCAGAATGATACTTTTGTAAATTTGCTATAACATTTTAGACAAAATAATGAAAGCAAAATATATTAACCCGTTCACTGACTTTGGTTTTAAGAAGATCTTTGGTGAAGAGGCAAGTAAACCTTTGTTGATTGATTTTCTGAATGCGCTTTTGCCTCAAAAGAACAAAATTGCTTTGTTATCCTTTAAAAATTCCGAGCAATTGGGCCAGTGCGATGCCGACCGGAAAACCATTTACGACATCTATTGCGAAACGGAACAAGGTGAAAAAATTATTGTAGAGCTACAAAAAGCCAAACAAAACTATTTCAAGGAAAAGACCATCTATTACTCCACCTTTCCGATACGGGAGCAGGCCGAGAAAGGCGTGTGGAACTATAATTTGAAAGCCGTTTACTGTGTGGGTATCTTAGACTTTACGTTTGACGATTACGAGAACGAGCCCGATAAAAGCGAAGTAGTACACACGATAAAACTAAAGAACCAAAACGGCAATATTTTTTATGATAAGCTAACCTACATTTATCTGGAGATGCCCAATTTAGGCAAACTGAGGCAGCCCTCAACACACGATTAGATAAATGGTTGTATTTCATTAAAAACCTGGAAGACTTTCAAATGATACCCACCATGTTTAAGGACGAAGTATTTACCCAGGCCTTTTAGAAAGCCGAGCTGGCAAATTACGGGCTGGAAGAGCTGGAAAAGTATGAGATGAACCTAAAAATATACCGGGATTATAAGAACACGGTGGACACTGCTTTTGACGAAGGAAAATTGGAAGGAAAATTAGAAATAGCAAAAGCACTAAAAGAAGTTGGTATTTCCATAGATATCATTGTAAGAACAACAGGTCTTTCAGCAACCGAGATAAGTAATTTATAGGGTGATAAAAACCAATGATAAAACGATACCCACCATGTTTAAGGACGAAGTATTTACCCAGGCCTTTGAGAAAGCCGAGCTGGCAAATTACGGGCAGGAAGAGCTGGAAAAGTATGAGATGAACCTAAAAATATACCGGGATGATAAGAACACGGTGGACACTGCTTTTGACAAAGGAAAATTGGAAGGAATGCTGGAAGGAAAATTGGAAGTTGCAAAAACATTGAAAGAAAGTGAAGTTCCCATTGAATTAATAATTAGAGTAACAGGACTTTTAAAAGAACATGTTGACAGGTGATAGTAATAATACAAATTCCTTGTGCCGTGGTAGGTTTGTTCACGTACCACATCCCTCCAGCCCCGTGCCGCACCACAAGTGCCGGTGCGGGGTTATATCAAGTATTTAGGTCCATTTTAGTTCAAAGAAACAAAGCCCTGCTATTTATAGCGGGGCTTTTTGTGTGTAGTGGCAACTCTGGCAGAAACCACGCTGCCAAACGAGTGCATGGTGCCCAAAATATGTTTGGCCTATGGTATGGAAAAGCAATTTTTATCTTAAACAAATAAAACAAGATACCTATGATGATAGCCTACCCTATATGCGATGTGGTCTTTACACGCATGATGGAGAACGGGAAGGTGGCAAGATCGTTACAGGCACGTTCGCCCAGGTTTGCGGCACACGAAAAGTTTGCTCGCTTCGGCAACTTTGGTCCTTATTGCTTAGTTGAAACTATTGCCGGCTTTAGCCCAATGAATTTAGTCAGCTGCCTGCTTCACCATGCATTCGGCTTCGCATTCCCTCAATAATAGGAACATCATTACCGGACAATAGTTCGTAGAATACACTGAAGAGATATTTTCGGTGCCCTTTAATTGGCGATTATATTTTGCGGTCCATTAAAGAAATACGAAAATGGCATTACAATTCTTTATTGATAAAGACTCAACTGCTTCTATAGTATAGAAAGATTGCCTGTATAAATAATTATTCATTAAAAAGATGAGATACTTGAATTGAAGGCTTTGATAAGGAAAAGATTCACTAAAAACGTTTAATAAAAACCCCATTTATGCAAAAGATAATTGCCGTTAGTATTGTATCGATTGTTGCATTTAAAAGCAACGCACAAAATGTAGGCATAGGTACTGCCACTCCGATAATGAAACTACACATTGCGAAAGCTGATAGTGCTATTGCGTTGTTTGAAAATACACAAGCATTGAATACCAATGTTAGCAATGCCCTATATTTTAAAACAGGAACTGGCACTACCCCATATACTGGGGCTTTAAAAACCATTGGTGAAAGTTCTGGTGCTGCCAGAATAGGCTTATTTGCCAATGCCGCATCTAATCCCAATGGGTTGTTAGAAAGAATGAGTATCACCAATATAGGTGATGTAGGTATCGGCACTACAAATCCTTTGATGAAACTACATATAAAAGCGTCGGATGAGGAAGTGGCTCTATTGGAAAATTCGCAGTCGCTGAAGACCGATATAAAAAATGCACTCTATTTTAAAACAGGCAGTAGTTTAAATGCTTATACGGGTGCAGTTAAAACCATCGGGCAAAATAGTACCGAAGCAAGACTTGGTTTTTTTACTTTTGCATCCAGCAATAAATCTGCACTTTTAGAAAGGTTGACAGTTTCTGATAATGGCAATGTTGGTGTTGGAACTACAAGTCCTACAACAAAACTTGAGGTGGTTGGTGATGCAAAAATTAGTGGCAAGCTTACAATTGGCGGCGGTGTTGTGTTGCCTGTAAAAGTTGTTACTGCTGACTACGCTGTTCAAAGTAATGATTATACAATTGTTGTAGACTTGCAGAATAATTATAATATTGATATAAAAATTTATTTACCAGTTGCCACTGTTGGTAGAATCATCAACGTCGTTGGTATCAATTTACCTAATAGATTCCTATCATCTCCATATGGGCCTACATTTCGTCCTAAAGGAAATATATCGTTTGTAAACGCAGATGGATCTACGATACATTACTATGCGCAAATTAATTTCGCTCTCGGACAAATGACACATGACCTATCAGCAACTATCAAGACTACTTTTAAAGTATATGAATCCAGGGCAAGTGTAACATTTCAATACGTAGATGCACAAGTGGGCTGGTTGAATATTATTCAATCAGTCGACACCTACGACGATTCAAATACAAATTATTATTAAATTATAAGTATGCGTGTGTAAGTGGATAAGCCCGGGATAGTTTAGCAGAAAGAGATGCTATTGGATTTGATGTTCACCGGGGTGGCAATTGAATTTTATACTCATGTATTATTCTATCCACAGGCACGCACTTAGCTGCCTTTTTTAATTGACCGGAATACTTCACAAGTCTGCATTGGTTCGTATCCCCCAGAACGGGAATAGTTGTTTTTAATTCTATTGCATGCAAAAGAGAGTCTGCGGCATTCAAAATAATTAAAGAAAAGTAACGTGCAGACATCGGACAGAGCCCGGCGCCTAATTTTAAAAATCCTTACTCTGAGACATTCCTGCGCCAATGTCGCTCACTGCCATTATTTTCAATTATAGGCTAAAACCCCGACTTGTAAGCGCCCGTTGCCAGGACACAACTGGCTGCTTCTACCACAACCAGGCATTGTTTTACTGCAAACTAAATACACATAATACTACATTTACTAAGGTTGGCCAGGTGCTCCGCTGGTCCAGTCCTTTTGCATATTTGGCGAAGCCGGCCCGCCTGGCAACATGGTGGATGCTGAATCTGATAAAATGCTCTTGATGGTATCCTCGATTTTGGACTTATAAGGATCAGCCAGATGCATGGTGAGGTCTTTGATTGCCTCCCAGATAATATGCGTTGCCGCATTTATCTGACTTGTTTGGTCTGTTGGTGATCCAAAATGCCCGGTAAAGCACGTCCACTCCGCAGCTGGGTCCGGTACACCCGGCAAGGTAACAGATACGATCTGCGCACCGCATCCATTGGCCAGGCAATCCCAAAGTGTTCCCTTATCCGTTTGGTCTGCTAATCCCATTTGAAATTTTAAGCCTGTAAACCCTATGGATATAGGGTCCTTGATGGTGAACACACCAGTGCCAACATAACTGGCATGTGAATTTACCGCTGAATAGATAATCGGGCGGCCATCCGAACCGGTTTGGAAACTGCCGGCTGCATTCCATGTTCCCCAACCATGTTCGGCAGTGTAGAGCCCAATGAAACTAAAATTGTCATCAAGACGTACAATGGCATGTTCCCAATCACCCTGGTGGTCGCCAAACGGGGGTATAGGAACCAGCAAATTATGCTTGATAGTTCCAATCTCAATATCTGCCCTGAAAGTGGCGTTACCATTGAACCCGTAGAAAAACCAATATTCAATATCTATTGCGTTCGCATTATCTGCAGGTATGGTAGCCCTCACATAAAAAGGGGCTGTAGATTCACCAGCCATTGCAGTACTGTTGGGCAATAGGTAGTCTGTAGATACCGCTTGTGGCAAATTACCCTCCGCTACAGGTGCATTTACAATTACATTACCGCCGCTGTCGCAGAGGGCAGCATTTTCAAGGTAAAAATCTACAGTACATGGGTTGTACCTTTCATTAGCACTGAGGTAAACAATGGGGCACCATTGATTGACCAGCGTTTGAAGCTGTTGGGAATTGATTGTCATAGAATAAGTTTGAAGTAAAATACTACAGGAATTTTGCACCGGACTATGAAATGTCAAATATATTTTTTACGCCTTTGGTGTTGTTTTAAACTGAAACTCCAGACCTTCTCCGAATTTTATGTGATAGAAATCGAGTGCCAAAGTTTATATTCCACGCACGGGAATGTTTGTCGGTCCCTCTATTGCATCAAAAGAAGCAGCTTGCTATAATATCTATCTGATTTCATTTTATCGAAACATTCCGACGCTCTCCACCGACGCTCTAAGATTCTCGGCCGAATGTATGAGTGACTACCCCGAGTTTTTAGGAACTCCGCCAAGTATTTGAGAAAATCCGAGGAGTTTTTGAGAGAGTAATTTGTCAGTCAGAGTCTCTCCGTCGAGTTTCAGAGTCTCTCGACAGTGGGTAAAACTGTCAACTTGACGTAAATGAACATGAATTAGCTTGTACAGAAACGCCCCTCGGACAGCACTTTGCCAAAAAACGTCCTATCCAAATTGTTTTTAATAGAATTCACGGTGTTTTCGTTATTCATGGCAATATTTAAAACCTCGGGCAAGCATTCGGCTATTGGCAAAAAGAAGGGGGGTATAAGGAAAAATACAATGTTGGATGGCATTACACTAATGCCCATATTAATCCCATTTAATGCTGCGGCAGATAATGACGAACAGTTTCCCCAGTTTATTAAGCTAGCCGAAGGCTCATTTTTTACTTTTGATAAAGGGTATAACAACTATCAGCAGTTGGCCACATTTAGAGCAAACAGAATTTGCTTCATTACCCGGCAAAAAGATAATGCTGTTTACAAAACGGTAAGTGAAAAAATACTTACCGCAACCACTCCAAATGAAGTTTTAAAAGAAAAAACAATTGAACAAAACTATAAGGATTCTTTTAGAAAGACAAAGGTGCTACAGCTATGCAGAATAGCTTGGTGGAATCCAAAAGGCAATTGCGTATGTGAGTTCATTACCAACAACTTTGAACTGGACGCATAGATCATCGCCGATATATTCAGATACAGCTGGCCTACTGAATTATTTTTCAAAAAATTAAAGCAAAACTTCCCACTTCATTAGTTTTTGGCGACAATCAAAAAAGGTGATAGAAATCCAGATCTGGTGTACCCTCATTGCCCTGCTGCTTTTGCGTCATATTCACTACCAAAATAAATCCAAGACGGCATTTAGCAATATGGTCTCTATTTTGAGAATGCACCTGCCAGGTTAAATAAGCATCAAAAAGTTACTGGCATTGCGCAATAAGAACCGGCCACGGGTGAAAAAAATTGAAAGAAACCCCGATTTATTTAATCAAATTAAGCCCTCCTGCTTTATATTTTTTAAATAGTAGTATTGTAAATCAAACACTTAGACGAATAAAAAGGTCATTTTAAATCTATCTCGGACAATAGTGGATTAAAATATAAAATGGCAATCCCCGCCAGTAGAAATAAATAAAAATAAATTGACTTCAGAGCCAGCAATTGTATTGTGAAATGAGTTTGAAGAACCGATTATAAGACTTTCAACACCTACTACGATCAGCAAAATACCAGTGATAATCTCATTTCACTTTTTCACTCAATTGCTATTTGAACCTTTGGCTGCCAGTTTCTGGATATGCTTTTCTGGTGGCATGATATGCATCTTTTAATATTGCTGTGACCGGATTATGGGACATGAACCGGTGAAAGAGGGAAAATATTGGCGGTCGGGCAACTTTGTACCAGCCCGAAAACTATTGGTAAAAACGCTACCCAGATGTCAGTTGCACCGGGATTAATTTTTCACTATTTTAAAAGACCGCTTACTTCCATCCAAGGCGCTTATGGATATAAAATAGGTACCTGTTGCAAACGCACTTGTATTAATCGTTTCCATTGATCCGGTCGTTTTTTTAGTAGCGATAATTCGTCCCGGGCCATCCGTTATTATAATTAGGTTTTGGCTTCCATTCAAGCCTTTTATGGTAAGTAATTCATGAAACGGGTTTGGAAATAACGCCACAATGGTTTTCGTATAACATAAATTACTGGCTACCGATGTATTACTGAAGGTAAACGCACCATTTTTATCGGTCGCTTGTATGCGGTAGTAAGTGATTGCTTTGGCAGGGAGCAAATGCGTATAGCTATAAGCAATCCTGGAAACGCTATTGCCGTTAGCTACAACATTGCCCAGCAATTGCCATTGTACCCCATCTTCAGAAACCTGTATAGCGAAACTCCTTGTATTAATTTCGGTGAGGGTTTGCCAGTTTACCGTGTTGGAACAACCGGTTCCTTTTGTTATTGAGAGCTCCAAACCTGTTACTGGCAGAATAATGGAATACGGTATCGTTACGGAAGCAAGTAGCGATTCCGCACCTGCGTTGTCTATCGTCACAAAAGATATTATACTGGATGCCATATTTCCCAACACGGGTTGCAGTCCGATACTTTGATTGGGGTTACCGTTCGTATTCGCAGAAATGATAGCCCCGCCAGGGAACGCGGCATTAAACTCCGCTTCCGAAAAGTATTTTATACCATTAATTGTGAAAGCCTGGGCATTCGTAGGGAAGGCAGTGATTCGTATCTGCTGTATACTACCGCCGCTTGCATCCCCACCCAAAAACTGCGAGGCCGGAATCGGTATGGTGTAACCAACATTTGCCTGAAACGGCATCATGGAACTAGTCGCAACAGGAATTTGATTCACCCCAAAGTTTACATTAGCCACATTGGCTGTTGTTAAAGTAACCGGTGTAATACCATTGACCAATCCATCGGAAGTAGTTCCTATGCCCTCCCCTGTATTTATCCAGCCGGCAGTTATGGCTGTGGTGAGGCTGCCACCAACAGAATTATGTAATACAATGCGATAAGTACCGGCAATCAATCCTGCAAAACTATAAGTGCCATCACCAATAACTGGCACTGTAGCTACTAACGTTCCACCTATTACCGTTGAGGTTCCGTTGCCATTATTGGTTATGGTGCCACCACTTACGATGCTTACATAAGCAGCACCTGCATTAGTGCCGGTGCCGTCTATCAAATTATTCGTTAGTCCATCGGGATCGTTTTTAACCATACCGCTCAAGCAAAAATAATTGGTAACTGTAAAACTACAGGTGGCAGTACTACATGCATTGGTTGCTGTAATGGTTACATTAGTTACCCCCTTATTGAAAACAAAACCGCTACCTGTGCCATTTCCAGAACCTGTGGTAGCACCAGAAAAATTATATGTAAAGGTTGGTGCCGGTGTGCCGGTTGCTGCTACTGCATACATTACCGTTTCTAAACATTGACCGGGAGCAAGGTTTTGGCTAATATTAGCGGAACAGCTGATAAAGGATGGGACTGAATTAATGGTAGCAGTTACTGTATTTGCCGGGGTGGTACAGCCACTTAGCGTAGCCGTTACAAAATAATTGGTAGTAGCATTAATGTTGGGAGAAAAATTTGCATTGGTACTTACTTCTAACCCATTCCCGTCTCTCCAGCTAAAAGTTCCGCCATTGGAACTGCTTGCCGTGAGGTTAACAATACCGGTACCACATCGTTCGCCATTTGTAGTGGTAAGCACGGTGCCAGCACTTGAAGTGGTTACGGAAACTGTGTTGGAGGTAACCGACCCTAAACATCCGTCGTTTAATATGATTACCCGATAAAAAGCAGGCCCGGGGCTGGCAAAGGTGCCTGAATAATTTGCGTCAATAGCGCCATTAATTAACGTGTAGGGCCCGGTTAATGAAGCGCCACTATACCACTGATAAGTGTATACCCCTGTACCACCGCTAGCAACAGCAAAAAGGTTAAAAGGATTACCTGCACAGCCCAAAGCATTAACCGGTTGCGTGCCAATGGTTGGGTTGCCTATTGAAGTTATGGAAATGGTGAATGAGGTGCTAATACTTTCATAGCTGAATGGCACACCTGCGACGGTTCCTGTTTCTGTTACAATGCAGCGATATTGATGACCCGATGTAGGATTGCTAACCCTTAATTCATCACTAGTAGCACCGCTGAAAGGTACACCATTGGTTATGGGTGTAAAAGAAGTGCCTGAATTAATACTTTGCTCCCACCGGTACGTCAAAACCCCTTCATTGGCAGGGGTTGCAATTATTTTCAAAATAGCAGTGCCTCCTACACAAACACCAGATAATGAATTACCCGGATCAGTAGAAATAGCTGGCCTGAAGTTTACGGTATTAGCGTTATAACCTACAAATGCCAAATCGCTTGATCCGCTTGGAACAATTCTGAAAGTAACAATTTGTGCTGCATTTAATGCGGTAATACCAAAATCTGCCAACCGGTAGGCCGACATTCGTAGCGGCCTTGTTCCATTAGCGGTTTCAAATAACCCACCCCAGGGAGTTGCGTTGGTTAAAGGGCCTCCTGTAAGTGAAAACAGATCAAGCCGGTATTCACCTAATTGGAGTAGTGCAGATTGGGTTTGTGTTACTGCATTACCTACCAGATTGCCCGAAGCATCCAAAAAGGAATAGCTATCCAAACTGCCAGCCCCGGGTTGCGCTATTTGGGTAATTAAAATATCAGGCTCGGCATCCGCTATTCCTGAAACCTTAATGCTATGGATACCAAAATTCATAATGGAACTGGTGGGAAGATTGGTGACTCCGGTTCCTAAATCCAATCCCCTTATCCCATCAATCATAATATCCCTGATGGTTTTTCCATTAATGTTAGGATGGGTGGATACCCCTTGTGTAGGGTTGCCATCTTTAAGGGAAGCCATTGCAAGTAGGGTTGAGGTGGTATTGCCAACAAGGCTACCCAACAGTCCCGCAACAGGAATAGCCCGAAAATTACCGGAAGTAAAGGTTACTCCATTGATGGTAAGTGTGGCGTTATTTACCCCAGTGGAATAGGTAACACCATTATAGGAAAAACTTAATAGCTCATGAGAATTATTGGGTAGTATGGGATTATTTGAGGCCGTAGTCGTAGCCCAATACCCACCGAAATTAGTAGATATGCCTGTTACTGGATGTATTTGAGTTTTGGCAATGAATGGGATGCTACAAAAAAAGCATGCAGTTAAGATTTGTACCTTTTTCATAACGTATATTTCGTTTTAAAGTGGATTGAATGACTGCGCCGTATTATTGATATGCGCAAATGGAAAGTGAATTTTAATTCAATGCCCATTTGTAGTTTTGAATTTAAAACCAGGTGTATTAAATTAAAGGGCACCTCTAAAAACTAG
>Ga0105048_10003649_pt1 | contig 25237 bp, 27 predicted proteins | sample MAT05_FD_78382 | JGI IMG/M metagenome (GOLD analysis project Ga0105048, IMG submission 78382) | Freshwater microbial communities from Lake Fryxell liftoff mats and glacier meltwater in Antarctica - MAT-05 | ecosystem: Environmental > Aquatic > Freshwater > Ice > Liftoff microbial mat | place... | reverse complement strand
GGTTGGGGGGGGGGGGGCGCGGAAAAGGGTGGGGGGGGCGGGGGGGCGGGGGGGGGGGGGGGTGAATGGGGGGGGGGGGGGGGCGCGGGGGGGGGGGGGGCTGGCCTGACGGGGCGAGGAGCTCCGCCGCCGGGTCGGTGAGGTCCACGTTCGCGGAAGGAGCCGCTGTGGGTGGCGGGGGCGACGGGAGCATCCACGCGCTGGGGTCCGGCGGGCGGGCAGACGGCGCGTCGTCGTCGCGCACCTCGGTCGCCTCGTCGTCGCGCGGCGCGTCGTCCTCCGGCACCGCGAAGGTCGCCTCGTCCCGTGGCTTCGCGGCGCGCGGCGGTGGAGAACTCCGCGCGGCGACGGCCGCGCCTCCGACCTTCGAAACGTTCATGGTGACCTCCTCGCGACGCGGGCCGCGACCTCGTCGGCGGCCACGCGATCCTTGCGGTCTTGCGCGGCGCGGTCCGCGGCGACCAGCCCGTCGCGCCACAGCTCGATGCGGCGGAGCTCGGCCCGCGCGCCCGTCAGCGCCTCGTGGCTCACCTGCGCCGCCGCGCGGGCCGCGGTCACCTGCGCCGCCGCGCGGGCCGCTCGCACCTGCAGCGCGCGCAGCCACGCGCTCGCCTCGGCCAGCTCGGCGCTCGACAGGCGCGCGGCGCTGGGCGCGGCGCCCTCGCGCGACCACAGGTCCTCGGCCGCGCGGGCGGCCGCCGCGGCCTCGATCACCCGGCGCGCGGCCCCGGCGGCCGCCGCCTGCGCCTCATCGACCACCCGGCGGCGCAGCTCGACCACGCGCTCGGCGCGGCGCACGCGCTCGGCGCTCACCGGGCCAGCTCCGCGGTCGCGCGCAGAGCCTCCAGGGCGTCGGCGCGGCGCACCCCCTCGTCCAGCCGCTGGCGCACCAGGGCCTCGATGCGGGGGAGGGCGGCGCGGGCGCGGTCGACGCGCGGGTCGGAGCCGGCCACGTAGGCGCCGATCTGGATGAGGTCGGCGGCGTCCTCGTAGGCGGCCAGGAGGCCGCGCACCTTCGCGGCGTCGTCGAGGTGCCGCGGGGCGCAGAGGTCCTGGGCGAGCCGCGACACGCTGCGCAGCACGTCGATGGCCGGGAAGAGCCCGCGGTCGGCCAGCTTGCGCGAGAGGACGATGTGCCCGTCGAGGATGCCGCGCACCGCGTCGGCGATGGGGTCGTTGAGGTCGTCGCCCTCGACCAGGACGGTGTACACCGCCGTGATCGACCCGTCGCCCGCGCCCGTCCCGGCCCGCTCCAGGAGCGACGGGAGCGACGCGAACACCGTGGGCGTGTAGCCCTTGGTGAGCGGCGGCTCGCCCGCGGCCAGCGTCGCCTCGCGCAGGGCCATCGCGTAGCGCGTCACCGAGTCCATCACCAGGAGCACGCGCTTCCCCTGCGCGCGGAAGTGCTCCGCGAGCGCGGTGGCGTAGAGGGCGCCCCGCGCGCGCACCAGCGGCGGCTCGTCGCTCGTGGCGGCCACGACCACCGAGCGGGCGAGCCCCTCGGGGCCGAGCGCGTTGCGCACGAAGTCGCCGACCTCGCGCCCGCGCTCGCCGATGAGGCCCACCACGATCACGTCGGCCGCCGCGTGGCGGCAGAGCATCCCGAGCAGCGTGCTCTTGCCCACGCCCGTCCCGGCGAACAGCCCCACGCGCTGCCCGAGGCCCAGCGGCAGGAGCGCGTCGAGCGCGCGCACGCCCGTCCCGAGCGGCTCATGGATGGGACGGCGGCTGAGCGGCGGGGGGGGCGAGGCGCGCACCGGGACGCGCGCCGACGCCGTGAAGGGCTCGCCGCTGAGCGGCGTGCCGAAGGCGTCCACCACGCGGCCAAGGAGCGCGTCGCCCGCCGGCGACCGAGCGGACGCGCCGCTCACCCGCACGCGCATCCCGGGCGCGACGCCGGCCGTGTCGCCGAGCGGGGCCGTCAGCAGCAGCCCCTCGCGGAAGCCCAGCACCTCCAGGGCGAGCGCGCGCCCGCCGAGGTCGAGCTCGAGCAGCGCGCCCACCGGCGCGGTCACGCCCTCGACGCCCACCAGCACCCCCACCACCTCGCGGACGCGGCCCTGCGAGGCCACCAGCCGGGCGCTTCGCGCGCGCGCGACGTGACGAGAGAGGTCGACGCGGAGCGGCTCGGCGCTCACAACTCGCCCTCCGCGAGCGCGTCGCGCATCGCCGACAGGCGCGCACCCAGGCCCGCGTCCACGGTCGCGGCGCCGGCCCGCGCGGAGCAGGCGTGCGGCGGGAGCGAGGCGTCCACGGCGAGCGTGTAGGGCGTGGCCAGCGCGCGCCCCCACGCCTCGGGGGACACCGCCGCGGCCACGTCGGGCGAGACCGTCAGCACCAGCCCCTCGCGCGCCAGGAGGGCCTCCACCGCCTCGCGCGCCCACCCCGCGACGAGGGCGGGGTCGGTGGCCAGCTCGCGGCCCACCACCCGCTCGGCGACGGCCAGCGCGAGCCGGACGAGCTCGGGCTCGCCGTCCCGGAGAGCCTGCGCGCGCAGCGGCCCGAGCGCCCGCGCGGCCTCGTCGAGCCGAGCCGCGAGGGCGGCGTTCTCCTCGCGCAGGGCGGCGTCGGCGAGCAGGTCCACCGGCAGAGGGCTCGGCTTCGGGAGGATCACCAGCGCCTCGTCCGGCGCCTCGACGATCACCGGCGGCGACACCTCGGGGATGATCGACGGCATTGCAGGGGGCGCGGAGGGGGCGAGAAGGGGCGCCGGCTGCGCGGAGACCGCGGCGCGAGGCGCGAGCCACGAGGGGAGCTTGGGCTTCGGGTCGGCGCTCCGACGCGGCAGCCACGAGGCGGAGAGGGGGGGGATCGAGCGGACCATGGGGCTCAGTCCCTCTCCCGCCCGAGGTCGACGCGCCCTTCGGCCTCCAGCCGCAGCGCGACCTCGACGACCTCGCGGCGCGCGGCCTCGCCGTCGGAGCGGCGCACCTTGCCGAGCAGCTCCAGGTCGTCTCGGATGAGCTCCGCGGCGCGGGCCGACAGGCCGCTGAAGACCGCGTCGGCGACCTCCTGGGGCGCCCCTTTGAGCGCGATCACCAGCCGCTCGGAGGCCACCTCGCGCAGGATCTCCCGCATCGCCCGCCCGTCGACGCGGCGCAGGTCATCGAAGGTGAACATCGCCTGGCGCACCTGCCCGGCGAGGGCGGAGTCGGCGGCCTCGAACTCCTTCAGGATGCCCGTCGCGCCGGGGCCGACGGCGTTGAGCATCGCCGCCGCGCGCGCCACGCCCTCGACGGTCACGAGCGTGCTGGCGTCGGCGGAGGGGAGCTCGTTCATCAGCGCGTTGGCGATGTCCTCGAGCACCTTGGCGGGCAGCTCCGTCATCCGGCTGACATGGTCGATGACGGCCACCTGACGGTCGAGCGCCATGGCCATCAGGATCGCCCCAGCGGCGGCGGGCTCCAGCCGCGCGAGGATCGCCGCGGCCATCTGCGGCGGCTCCTGGGCGAGGAGCCCGGCGACCGCGTCAGGGGGCGCGTTCTCGAGGCGGGCGAAGGGGCTCATCACCCCGTCTTCGAAGACCGCGTTGGTGCGCTCCTCGCCGATCGCCGCGGAGGACAGCCGACGCAGGTACGGCAGCCCCCCGCGCGGCACCGCCACGGCGCTGCGCGAGCGGTCGAGGAACTCCTTCCACGTCTCCTCCATCGCGCCGGCGGGCACCTCGCGCATCGTGGACGCGACCGTGCGCAGCTTGCGCAGCTCCGCCTCGCCCAGCTCGCTCACGATCGGCCGCGCGACCTCTTCGTCGAGCGACAGGAGAAACAGCACGGCCTTCTCGGCTCCGGTAGGCATCGGTCACGGTTTAGCAACGGCCGTACCGCGGCCGCCGCCTCAAGATCTGTTGATCAATCTCTCCCGTCGGCGGCCGCGCGATTCGCGGCGCCATGCGGCGTCAACTCTCCTCACCGCACGGGGAGTGCGGTTTCGGAGAGTTCCCTTGCCTGGCTTGCGTCTCTCGCAGCCACCTCGGTCCGAGATTGATCAACAGATCTTCAGTCCTTGCGCTCGCTCGCCTCGGCGCCGAGCCAGTAGCGGAGCACCAGGGCGGCCGTGGCGGGGTCCGCGATGGCGCGCGTGTGGACGGCGACGCGGAGGTTCTCGCGGGCGGTCTCCGTGCCGACGAGCGGCTCCTCCTCGGCCTCGGTCGGCGCCGACAGCGCCGCGAGCGCGGTCTCCTCCAGGGGCCGGCGGCGGCGCAGGGCCGCGACCGCCACCAGCACCAGCACCAGCGCCACGGCCGCGACGCCGGCGACGTGGACGCGCGTCCAGCGGCGCGCCGCGGGCGCCGGGCGCCGGGCAGGCGCCGACGGGCCGGGCGCGTCGACGGTCTCGCGGAAGGGGATCGACTCGACCGTGACGACGTCCCCCCGGGTCGCGCTCGCCCCGACGGCGCCGCGCACCAGGGCCGCGATGCGGTCGAGCTCCGCGCGCTCGCGCGGGGTCACGGTGCGCCGACCGCCCTCGACGCGCACGACGCCGTCGACCACGACGGACACGGTCACGCGCTTGACGGAGCCCTGCGTGGCGACGCGGCGCTCGCTGACGTGGTCGACCTCGTAGTTGCGCGTGTGCTGCTCGCGGAGCACCGCGCCAGCGTCCGGTGCCCCCGGCGCGCTGGGGGCACCAGCGAGGTTGCTCTCGGCCCCCGGGACGCCCGCCACGGAGATGGCCCCCGGCGCCGCGACGCGCTCGGTCGTCTGCTGCTCGCTGCGGAGCGTGGAGCGGGCGTTGTCGTAGTGGTCCTCGGTGCGCTCGACGCGCGCGAGGTCGACCTCGACGCTAGCCCGCACGTCGGCGCGGCCCTCGCCCAGGATCCGCTCGAGCATCGCGCGGACGCGCTCCTCGATGGCGCCCTCGACGGCGCGATGGCGCGCGCCGCGGTCCTCCTCGATGTCCGCGCCGCCGTCCTCGCTGTTGCCGCGGGGGCGGTGGAGCATCTCCCCGTCGGTGGAGACCAGCGTGACGGCCCCGGTGGTGAGCGACGGGACGGACGAGGCCACCAGGTGGACGATGCCCGCCACCTCCGGGCCGCCCAGGTGGCGCCCCGGGCGGAGCCGCACCACGACGGAGGCGCTGGCAGGGTCGCTGCGCGAGACGAACACGCTCCGCTCGGGCATCACCAGGTGCACCCGGGCCGACTGCACCGCGCCGAGCGAGCTGATCGTGCGCGCCAGCTCGCCCTCCAGCGCGCGGCGGAAGAGCACCCGCTGCTCGAACTCGGTGGCCCCGAGGCGCATGCGGTCGAAGCTCTCGAAGCCCACGCCGCCGCCGCGGGGGAGCCCGCTGGTGGCCAGCTCCAGGCGCAGCTCGTGGACCCGGGCCTCGGGCACGTCAATGGTGTTCCCCTCCTCGCGGAGGCGGTAGGGCACCTTGAGCTCGCGGAGCTTGGCCACCAGGGCCGCGGCGTCGTCGCGCTCGAGCTGCGCGAAGAGGACCCCCCACGTCTCCACGTTCGAGCGCCACGTCAGCCACCCCGCCAGCGCCAGCGTCGCCACCAGCGTCGTCGCGAGGAGCACGCGCGCCGGGCGGGAGAGCCCCGCGAGCCACTGGCGCGCCAGCGTGAACACACGCGTCAGCGCGGGCGGTAGCACGGAGTCGGCCTCGTCAGACACCGGTCCGCCAGATTTCGTGGAAGGCGTCGAGGAGCTTGTTGCGGATGGAGCCCACCAGCCGCACCCCGATCTCGGCCTCCTTCACCGCGAGCATCGTGCCGTGGATGTCGTCGGAGGCGCCCGCCGCCAGGGCCTCGACCCGCTCGGTGGCGGCTTGATCGGTCGCGCTGGCGCGATCGACCACGCCGCGCAGCACGGACTCGAAATCGACGTCACCCGCGGGCGCGCCGGGCGATGCGAGGCGGGCGTCCGCGACGGGGAGGACAGGGGAGATGTTGGCGCGAACGGGCTCCATCCTGGCTACTGTCCGATTTTGAGGGCCGAGCGGGCCATGGCCTTGATCGACTCGATGCTCGTGACGCCGGCCTCGTAGGCGCGTGAGGCCGTCATCAGGTTGACCATCTCCGTCACGACGTTGACGTTCGGGTACTCGACGTACCCCTGGGCGTTGGCGTCAGGGTGGCCAGGCTCGTACACGAGCTGGCCGGGCGTCGGGTCCGTGCGCACGCTCGCGAGCCGCACGGTCTGGACCTGCCGCAGCACCGGGTCGGCGCTGTTGGGCGCCACCGGCTCGGAGACGAACACCGGGTCGATGCGGCGGTAGGGCTGCCCGTTGGCGCCGCGGGTGGTGTGGACGTTGGCGAGGTTGCTGGAGATGACGTTCATGCGCCCGCGCTGGGCGGTGAGGCCCGAGCCCGAGACCTCCAGGGCGCTGAAGACGCCCGCGCCGGTGACGGGGAAGCTCATCCGCCCCTCCCGTCGTTCGCCGCCCACGCCAGCCCGCTGAGCTCCTGCGAGGCGAGCGTGGCCAGGGTGTCGTACCGGAGCTGGTTGGCGGCGATCTTCACGGCCTCGCGGTCGACGCTGACGGCGTTGCCGTCGAGCCCAGGCGTCGCGCTGGAGTCGGTGACCACCTCGAAGCGGCCGGCCGACGCCCCTGTGAGGTGGCCCGAATCGGTGGCGGTCAGGGCCGCGTCAAGCTCGGCATCGAAGCCACCCCCGCGCAGGAGGTCCTGCGGGCGGAAGCCCGGCGTGTCGAGGTGCGCGAGGTTGGCCGTCAGCAGGTTGTGGCGCTGCATGTGGTAGTCGAGCGCCTGGTGGATCCGTCCGGTGGTGTCAAAGAGGTCCATGGAGGTGGTCCCCTCTTGCTCCACGATCCGTGCCGCGCACCTCCGGCCGCCCGTGGCCTGGCCGTTGCAGCCGTCGGCCCTCCGAGGGACCGATGCTGAAATTGACCCGCCTCAACAACCACATCGTCGCGATCAACCCCGACCACATCTCGTGGGTGGAGGCGACCCCCGACACGACCCTGTCGCTCATCAACGGGGAGAAGCTCATGGTGCGCGAGCCGCTCGACGTCCTCATCCAGGCGGTGATCCAGTACCGCCGCCTGGTGCGGATGGTCGAGCCCGAGGGCGCGCTCCTGGGCCCGGTGGAGGGCGACCCGCCGCGGGTGGGCAACGTCACGGCGCGACGATTGAGCGACAACCCGCGGCGGATCAGTGACCACTACCGGGTCGGCTCTCTCCCCGAGCCGTGCACCCGCGAGGACCGCTGATGCAGCCCGGCCCTCTCATCGGCATCGTCTTCGCGCTCCTCGCCATCCTCGGCGGCAACGCCCTGGAGGGCGGGCACATGAGCGCGATGGTGGGCGGCCCGGCGGCGCTGATCGTGATCGGCGGCACCCTCGGGGCGGTCATCGTCCAGTACCCCTTCCACACCCTCAAGGACGCCCTCAAGGCCGCGGGCAAGACCTTCAAGAAGCCCGCCCAGGAGCCCGGCGCCCTGGTCGACGAGATCGTCGGGTACGCCAACCTGGCGCGCCGCGACGGGATCCTGGCGCTGGAGCGGTCCGCCGCCACGGCGTCCGACCCCTTCCTGTCGAAGGCGATGGCGATGGCGATCGACGGGGCCGACTCCAACGCGCTGCGCGACACCATGGAGATCACCATCTCCATGCAGGAGGAGCAGGGCGAGGACGCCGCCAAGGTCTTCGAAGCGGCCGGCGGGTACTGCCCCACGGTCGGGATCATCGGCGCCGTGCTCGGGCTCATCCACGTGATGAGCAACCTCTCGGACATCGGCGCCGTCGGCCGCGGCATCGCGGCGGCCTTCGTGGCGACGATCTACGGGGTCGCCGCGGCCAACATCGTCTTCCTCCCCCTGGCCGGCCGCATCAAGCTCCAGCTGCGCGAGGAGATGAACCTCCGCCAGCTCGCGCTCGTCGGCGTGCTGGCCATCCAGGAGGGCATGAACCCCAAGCTCGTGCGCGAGCGCCTGCTGGCCTTCGTGCACAACCACGACGCGCCCGCCGGCGCCGGCGCGCCCGCCGGCGAGGCCGCGCGCGCCTGAGAACGCCATGCGGAAGAAGAAGCACCCCGAGCACGTCAACCACGAGCGCTGGCTCGTGAGCTACGCAGACTTCATCACGCTCCTGTTCGCCTTCTTCGTGGTGATGTTCGCGGTCTCGCAGGTCGACTCGCGCAAGGTCGGCCGCTTCACCGAGAGCTTCTCGAAGGCCGTCGGGATCGCGGTCTTCCCCCACAACGGGCAGGGGTTCCTGCCGGGGACCCTGGGCGCCGTCCCCCAAACCGAGACCCAGGGCAGCGACGACAACGCGCCGCCCGTCGACCTCGCCGACCTCCAGGCCCTCCTGCGGAGCGAGTCCATAGTGAACGCGGAGCTGGCCAAGGTGCTGGTGGTCCGGCGGCGCAACGAGCTCGTGCTGCGGCTCCCCGAGGACATCGTCTTCGCCAGCGGCAACGACGCCGTCCGGGAGTCGGCCGTGCGGACGCTGCGCGCTCTCGCCGAGACGCTGCGCGTCCGCCGCGTGGACGTGCGCGTCGAGGGGCACACCGACAACCGCCCCATCCGCACCGCGCGCTTCCGCTCGAACTGGGACCTCTCCACCGCGCGCGCCACGACGGTGCTAGCGCACCTGATCGACGAGGGCCAGATGTCTCCAGAGCGAATGTCCGCCGCGGGCTACGGCGAATTTCACCCCATCGCGAGCAACAACTCCGACGCGAACCGCCAGCAGAACCGCCGCGTCGACCTCGTCGTCACCGTGCAACCCGACCCGCCCACCGCAGAGGAGGCCGCCCGCGAAGCGCCCGCTCGCACCGCGGAGCCCGCTGACGCCGAAGCGCTCGCTGACGCCGAAGCGCCCGCTCACGCCGAGGCGCCCGCTCACGCCGAGGCGCCCACTCACGCCGAGGCGCCCGCTCACGCCGAGGCGCCCACTGACGCCGAGGCGCCCACTGACGCCGAGGCGCCCGCTCACGCCGAGGCGCATCCGTCATCGCACTGACAAACCGTCAACGCGATGACGGTCGGCGCGACGGCGGCGTGACGCGCAGCGCAGGGGGCCCGTGGCACTCCTCTCGCAGAGGACCTCGAACATGTTCCGCTCCCTCCACATCGCCGCGACGGGCATGGTCGCTCAAGAGACCAGCCTCGACACCATCGCCAACAACCTCGCGAACGCCAACACGGTCGGCTACAAGCGCCAGGAGGCGCAGTTCGAGGACCTGCTCTACCAGAACCTCCGCCCGGCCGGCGCGGGCCCCGGCGGCGGCGCCCCGGCGGGCGCGCAGGTGGGGTCGGGCTCGCGCGTCGTGGCCACCTCGCGCTTCTTCTCGCAGGGCTCCATCCAGCAGACGGGCAACCCCCTCGACGTCGCCATCGAGGGGACGGGCTTCCTCGCGGTCAACCGACCCAACGGCGAGGTGGCGTACACCCGCGCGGGGACGCTCCGGCTCGACGCGCAGGGCCAGCTGGTCACCTCCGACGGCCTCTCGGTCGAGCCCGCGATCACCGTCCCGTCCGACGCCACCAACCTCTCCATCGCCCCCGACGGGACCATCAGCGCCACGCAGCCGGGCCAGCACACCCCCACGCCCGTCGGGCAGCTCACCCTCGTGACCTTCCCCAACCCCGACGGGCTCCAGGCCGTCGGCCACAACCTCTTCACGGCCACCGGCGCCAGCGGCGAGCCCTCGAGCGGCGCCCCCGGGCGCGACGGCCGCGGCACCATCCTCCAAGGCGCCGTGGAGAGTTCGAACGTCGAGGTCGTGCAGGAGATGATCGGGCTCATCCGCGCGCAGCGCGCGTACGAGGTGAACTCCAAGGTCGTCTCGGCCGCCGACGAGATGCTCCGCAACGCGACGCAGATGCGGTGACGGCCGTGCGCGCGCGCCCCCTCGCCCTCCTGCTCCTCCTCGCGATCGCGCGCCCCGCGGCCGCCTCGCCGCCCGTGCGCGTCGCGGTGGCGGGGCCGCGCGTGCGCGTCGGCGACGTGCTCCCCGACGCCCCGCCCGACGCCGCCGCGGTCGACCTCGGCCCCGCCCCCGCCGTCGGTGGGACGCGGCTCATCGAGCGGGAGGCGATCCTGCGCGCCCTGCGCGAGCGCCAGGCCACCGAGCCGGCGCGCATCCCCGAGTCCGTCCGCGTGTCGCGGCGCACGCGCACCCTCTCACCCGCCGAGGTCGAGCGGCTGGTGCGCGACGCCCTCCCCCCCGGGCGCCTGCCGCGCGGCGCCGCGCTCACCGCGGTGCGCCCCCCGCGCGCACTGGAGGTCCCCGCGGGCTGGAGCGCCGTCACCGCCGAGCTCCCCCGGGCCCCGCGCCGCGCGGGCCCCTTCGCCGCCACGGCGTACGTGAGCTTCCTCCTCGACGGGGACACCCTCGCGCGCGTCCCCGTCCCGGTCGAGCTCACGCTCCCGGCCGAGGCCGCGGCGCCCGACCTCGCGCGCGGCGCCGCCGTGACCCTGGTGGTGCGCCGGGGCCTCGTCGAGGTCCGCGCGAGCGCGAGCGCCGGCGCGGACGCCGACGTGGGCGACACGCTCCCCGTGGTGCTCCGCCCGGCCGGCCGCGTGCTCCGCGCGCGCCTCGTCGAGCGCGACCCGGCGGTCGCCCTGGAGGAGCCGTGACCCGAGCCGTGACCCGAGCCGTGCGCCTCTGCGCGCTCCCGCTCGCCCTCCTCGCGGCGTGCGCGCGGCCGAGCCTGTCCACGCACACGCCGCGGCACCGCGACTACACCGCCGGGGCCTACGCGCAGCGCGACCCCGAGTCGCGCCCGGGCAACGGCTCGCTCTTCAGCGAGGTGGCGCCGGGCTACCTGGAGGACACCCGCGCCACGCGCGTAGGCGATCTCGTCGTGGTGCGCATCGACGAGCGGGCCGACGCGCGCGGCGGCGCTACCACCGACCTGCGCCGCGAGTCGAGCGCCAACCTCGGCGTGGCGAACGTCCTCGGGCTCGTCCCCGCGCTCCGCGCCGCCTACCCTGAGCTCGACCCCACGCGGCTCCTGGAGGTGGCGAGCCGGTCGAGCTTCACGGGCACCGGCAACACCGCGCGCAACGGCGAGCTGTCGGGCAGCATCGCGGTGCGGGTCGCGCGCGAAATGCCCAACGGCGACCTCTTCATCGAGGGGACCAAGCTCGTGCGGGTCAACAACGAGCAGTACCACCTGTACGTCTCGGGCCTCGTCCGGCGCGCCGACATCGCGCAGGACAACTCCGTGGCCTCCTCGCGCGTCGCCGACGCGCAGATCGAGTTCAGCGGCGAGGGCGACGTGGCTGACTCCAACCACCGGGGCTGGCTCCTGCGCCTGCTCGACGTGATCAACCCCTTCTGAGAGACGCGACAAACCCTTGCGCACGCCCCATGTCCTTTCCGCCGCCGCCCTGCTCCTGCTGGCCCTCCTCGCGCGCCCCACGCCCGCGCGCGCCGAGCACCTCCGCGACCTCGCCGAGGTGTCCGGCGCCCGCAGCAACCAGCTCCTCGGGTACGGCCTGGTGACGGGACTCAGCGGGACCGGGGACGACGCCTCGGTGCCCTTCACCGCGCAGTCGATCCAGGCGCTGCTGCGGCGCCTGGGCATCCAGGTCGAGCCCGGGCAGCTCCGCCTGCGCAACGTGGCCGCGGTGGTGGTGACCGCGACCCTCCCACCCTTCGCGCGCCAGGGCGCCCACCTCGACGTGACCGTGTCGTCTATCGGCAACGCCCGCTCCCTCATGGGGGGCGTGCTGCTCCAGACCATCCTGCGGGGCTCCGACCAGCACGCGTACGCCGCCGCCCAGGGGCCGCTCACGGTGGGCGGCTTCCAGGCCCAGGGGAGCAGCGGGACGAGCGTGCGCAGCGGGTCGACCACCGTCGGGCGCATCGCGGAGGGGGCGCTGGTGGAGCGCGAGGTGCAGGCCACGCTGGTCAACAACGGGTCGCTCCGGCTCGACCTGCGCGCCCCGGGCTTCACCGTGGCCTCGCGCGTCGCCGCGGCCATCAACCAGCGCTTCGGCGAGCGCACGGCCTCCGCGGTCGACGGGGGCACCGTCGCCGTGCGGGTGCCCGAGGACGCCCTGCTCGTGGACTTCATCGCGTCCCTCGAAGACCTCGACGTGACCCCTTTGCGCCGCGCGCGCGTGGTGATCAACGAGCGGACCGGCACCATCGTCGCCGGCGGCGACGTGCGGCTCGCCCCCGTGGCCGTCGTGCACGGCAACCTGACGATCGTGATCCGCGAGGCGCCCGAGGCCTCGCAGCCCGGGTCGTTGAGCCCGGGCGCGACCGCGGTGGTGCCGCGCACGGAGGTCTCGGCGACGGAGACGCCGCGCACCGTCGCGTACCTGGCCGCGGCGCCCACCCTGGCCGACGTGGCCGTGACCCTCGGGCGCCTCGGGCTCTCGTCCCGCGAGCTCGCCAGCGTCCTCGAAGCGCTGCGCGGCGCCGGCGCCCTCGAAGCCGAACTGGTGATCCAATGACGACCCCCATCCGCCCCGCGGGAGCCCCCCCCTACGCCCCCACGCCCCCGGCCGCGCCCCCCAGCGACCTGCAGCGGGTGGCGCAGGAGTTCGAGTCGATGCTCCTGCGCCAGCTCCTCAACGCCGCGAAGCTGGGCGAGGGGAAGGGCGGGTACGCCGAGATGGCCGTCACGTCGCTGGCCGACGGGATCAACCAGGCCGGCGGCGTGGGCCTCGCGCGCCAGATCGAGCGGGCCCTCGCGCGCCAGATCGACGCCGACGGCGCCCCGGCGCCACTTTCTCACTCAAGACCTGCGTCCGGTGGCCGTTCCTCGGAGTGAGGTGGTTCGCCCCTCGGAGGTTTTCACATGCGCATCGTCGACGCGTACACGAGGGGGGTCACCTACACCCCGCAGACCGCACCGAATGCCCCCCGCGCCCAACCCCGTGCGGCCGACGCCCCCGCGGAGCCCGAGGAGAGCGTCCGCGTCCAGCTCTCGGCCCAGAGCCGCGCGCTGGCGCTCCAGTCCGGGGGCGACGTCGACACCGCGCGCGTCGAGCGCCTCAAGACCGCCATCGCGTCGGGGAGCTTCCAGGTCGACGCTGCGGCCATCGCCGACAAGCTCCTCCGGGGGGGCTGAGCGGTGCCCCCTGAGCAAGCCCTCGACCGCATCGAGCGACTCCTCGACGAGGAGCGCGACGCCCTCCGCCGCCTCGATGGCGCGCGCGTCGAGGCCCTCACCGACGAGAAGGCCACCCTCGTCCGCGGGCTCCCGGAGAGCCTCCCGGGGCGCCCCGACCTCGCGCCCCGCGCGCGCGCCGTGGCGGCCGGGCTGCGGCGCAACGCGGTGCTCCTGGCGCACGCGCGCGACTGCCTGCGGGACGTGCTCGCGGCCGTCCAGGAAGCGCCCGGCCGCGCAGCCGTCCACCTCTCGCTCCACGGCTGAAATGACATGAGCCTCTTCTCCCTCCTCGGGGTCGCGCGCGACGGGCTGCAGGCGCAGTCCGCCGCGGTCGCCGTCACCGGACAGAACATCACCAACGTCAACACGCCCGGCTACGTCCGCCGCAGCGCCGTGCTGGCGACCCGGCCGGCGAGCCAGGGCGGGGTCGAGGTCGTGACGACCGCGCGGTCCTTCGACCGGATGACCTACGGGCGCGCGGTCGAGGAGCACGGGCGGCGCGGCGCGGCGGACGCGCGAGCCGACGCCCTGGCCTCGACCGAGTCCGTCGTGGCGCCCGGGTCGCCCGACATCGCCGACCGGGCCAACGCCTTCTTCCAGTCACTGAACACCTGGAGCGGCGCCCCCGCCGACACGGCCGCGCGGCTCGACGTGCTCCGGCGGGCCTCCGACCTCACGCGGCAGGTCTCCGGCACGGCCAACGACCTGGAGTCCCTGCGCGGCGACCTCTACACTCGCGCGCGCGGCGCTGCGGGCGAGGTCAACGAGCGCCTGGGCCGCATCGCGACGCTCAACACGGCCATCGCCGAGGCCACAGGGCGCGGCGACGCCGGGGCCGACCTCCGTGACGAGCGCGACCGCATCGTGCAGGAGGTGGGCGACCGCGTCGGCGCGCGCGCGGTGGAGGACGCGTCGGGGCGGGTCACGCTCTTCGCCGCCGGCGCGGCGCTCGTCGAGGGGGGCCGCGCGGCCGCGCTGGGGGTCGACCTCGACGCCGTCGGCAACCTCCGCGTGCAGGTGCAGCGCGCCGGAGACCCCGCGGTCGACGTCACCGCTTCCACGACGCAGGGGGCGCTCGGCGGGCTGCGCGAGGCGCGCGACGCGGACGTCCCCCGCGCCGCCGCCGAGCTCGACCGCTTCGCCTTCGACCTGGCCGCCGCGGTCAACGCCGCCCACACCGCGGGCGCCGGGCTCGACCGGACCAGCGGCCGCGCGCTATTCACCGCGACGGCTACCGCGACGGGGGCCGCGCGCGCGCTGGCGATCGACCCCGCCCTCAACGGCCACCCCGAGCGCCTCGCCGCAGCCTCCGCGGCGGCCGACCTGCCCGGCGGCAACGCCGTGGCGCTCCAGCTCGCGGGCCTCGCCGGCCGGCCGCTCGGCGGGTCCGCGCCGCCGGCCGAGCGCTTCGGCGCGCTGGCCGCGGACCTGGGAACGCGACGCGCCGCCGCCGAGTCCGAGCGCGGCCTGCGGGCCGACACCGTCGCGCAGGCCGAGAACCTCCACGCGAGCTCCGCGGGCGTCTCGCTCGACGAGGAGATGGTGAACCTCTCACGCTTCCAGCGAGCCTTCGACGCCTCGACCCGCGTGCTGCGGGTGGCCGACGAGCTGCTCGACAACCTGATCCGGTCGCTCTGATGCGCGTCACCGACAGCATGACCTTCAACACCGTCCTCCAGGGCCAGGCCCGCACCGCGCGGCGCCTCCTCGACGCGAGCCGCGCGGCCTCGTCGGGCGAGCGCGTGGCGGCCCCCTCCGACGATCCGGTCGCCTGGTCGGCCGCGGTCGGCCACGAGGCACGCATCAGCCGCCTGGAGGCGCGCGGCACCACCACCACGCGCGCCTCCGGCGACCTCGACGCGGCGGAGGCCGCCCTGGCCAACGCGGGCGACCTCGTCCAACGGGCCCGCGAGCTCGCCCTCACCGCGGCCAACGGATCGGTCGACCCCCAGACCCGCGCCAACCTCGGCCGGCAGGTGACGGACCTCCGCAACGCGGTCCTCGGCCTGGCCAACACCCGCGGCGCGAGCGGCTACCTCTTCGGCGGAACGCGCACCGACCAGCCCCCCTTCGACGCGCCCGGGGCCTTCAGCGGCAACGACACCGCCGTCGCGGTCGAGGTCGCCGACGGCGTGACGGCGCGCGCCAACGCGAGCGGCGCCCGGGCCTTCACCGCGGCCGGCAGTCGCGACGTCCTCGCCGACCTCCGGTCGCTCGCTGACGCGCTGAGCGCCAACAACTTGACGGGCATCCAGGGCTCGATCGCGGCGCTCGACGCGGGCTACCAGCAAGTCTTGAACGCGCGCGTCGACGCGGGCATCGGCGCCGAGCGGCTCCGCTCCGCCGCCGAGGTCTCCGACAACGCCTTGACGCTCGCCCGCGCCGCTCGCGCCGGGGAGGTCGAGGCCGACCTGCCCTCCACCCTCGCCGAGCTGACCAACGCCCGCGCCGCCTACGAGCGCGGCGTCGCCGTCTCCCGCGAGCTGCTCCAGATCTCCTCCGTCAGCCGCTTCTGACCCGCCAGCCCTCGGCATCCGGCGTGCTTTGTCCGCACCGTCGCCCCCTTCACCCCCCGCCGGACGTGACCGATGCCCCTGCTGCTGCACAGCCTCAAAGAGTTCGATGAGATCCTCTTCGCCCTCCTCTCTCGCGCCGCCCCCCGCTCGGTGCTGGAGATCGGCTCGGAGACGGGCGCGTTCAGCGACCGGCTGATCCGCTTCTGCGCGGAGTCGGGCGGCGAGCTGGTGACGGTGGAGCCCTCCCCCTCGCCCCACCTCCTCGAGGTGGCGCTGCAGAGCGAGAGCTTCCACCTGTACCAGGGCCAGAGCCTGTCCTACCTCGTCGACCCGGGCTGCCGCTCGGAGTTCGTGGTCATCGACGGCGACCACAACCACTTCACCGTCTACCACGAGCTCACGCTCATCGAGCGAGCGTGGCGGGCGCGGGGCGCCGAGGGCATCGCGGTGCTGCACGACGTGGGCTGGCCCTGCGGCCGCCGCGACGCGTACTACGACCCGTCCGCGCTCCCGCCCGAGGCGCTGCACCCCCACAGCTACGAGCTCGGCGTCGCCCTCGACGCGCGCTCGCTCGTGCGCGGTGGCTTCCGCGGCGAGGGGCAGTTCGCCTGGGCCGCGCACGAGGGGGGACCGCGCAACGGGGTGCTCACGGCCGTCGAAGACTTCCTCGCCGAGCACCCCGAGTACGCGCTCCACACCGTGGACGCCGTCTTCGGGCTCGGCGCGATCGCTCGACGCGACACCGCCGCGGAGCGCGCCGTGCGCGAGGTGTTCGCCCCCTACAACAACGAGCTCGTCCGCCGCCTCGAGCGCAACCGCCTCGAGCTCTACCTCAAGGTCCTCGAGCTCCAGGACGCGCTCCATCCGCCCGCGATGGCCCCCGCCCGGGTCTCGGCCGCGGCTGAGGCCCGGGCGTGAACGTCGCCCTCACGCCCCCGGCGCGCGCGGAGTCCCGCCGCATCCGCGCCCGCGCCGACGAGCTCGTGCCGGCGCTCGACGCGCTCCTGCCCGGGCTCCGCGTCCTGTCGCTCGACTGCTTCGACACCCTCCTGTGGCGGCAGACCGCGACGCCCGTCGACGTCTTCTACGACCTCCAGGGATCGGCCCCCTTCGAGCGCCTGGGCTACAACGCGAAGCTCCGCGCGTCGTCCGAGCTCGCCGCGCGGCAGCTGAAGACGCTGCGGGTCGGGCGCTCGGAGGTGTCGCTCGGCGAGATCTACCGCGCGGCCTTCCCCGACCTGACCGACGCGCAGGTGGCCGAGCTGGCCGAGGCGGAGCTCGCCGCCGAGCTCCGCGCCTGCTACGCGTTCCCACCCGTCGTCGAGCTGGTGCGGGCGGCGCGTCGGCGGGGGCTCAAGGTCGTCATCGTCAGCGACACGTACCTCGACGAGCCGCAGCTCCGGCGCCTCCTCGCCGGGGCGCTGCCAGAGGACGTCCTGCGCGCGATCGACCGGGTCTTCTGCTCGTCCGCCCACGGCTGCTCCAAAGCGCAGGGCCTCCACGCGCGGGCGCTCGAGCGGCTGAAGGTGCCCGCGCGGGCGGTGCTCCACGTGGGCGACCACGAGGTGGCCGACTTCGAGGCCGCCGCGCGCGCGGGCCTCCACGCGCTCCACCTCGTCCACCACGAGCCCTGGGCCGCCGAGCTCCTCCGCCTCCAGGGGACGGCCACGAGCCTGCTCGCGCCCGCGGTGCGTCACACCGAGTCGCTCCCGCTGCCCCACCGGGGGATGCTCGCCGCGCGCGCGCACCCCGGCCCCGCGGCGCCCGCGGACGTCCTCGGGTACGCCGGGGTGGGGCCGATCCTGCACGCGTTCGGCCGATTCGTGCTCGACGAGGTCGCGTCGCTGCGCGCGGCCGGGCGGCGCGTGAAGCCGCTCTTCCTGCTGCGCGACGGCCACCTCCCGCACCGCGTGTGCGAGGCCCTCGCGGGCGGCGAGGTCGGCCACGCCGTCGCGGTCAGCCGCTTCGCCGCCTACGCCGCGTCGTTCCGCGGCGACGCGGACGTGGAGCGCTACCTCGCGAAATCCGCCGGGAGCGCGCGCTTCGGCGACCTGTGCCGCCAGCTCCTGCTCGCCCCCGACGAGGCGGCCGCGATCACCGCGAAGGCCGAGCGCGCGAGGCGCCCGGTGGAGGAGTTCGTCCGCCTGGTGCGTCGGCCCGAGACGCTGCGCGCGGTGATCGAGCGCTCACGCGCCTACCGCGAGCGGCTCTACCGCTACCTCGAGTCGGCCTGCGGCCTGGAGCGCGGCGACACGCTCCTCTTCGTCGACCTCGGGTACGAGGGGACGGCGCAGCGCCAGCTCCAGGACGTCCTCCGCGAGGAGCGCGGCGTGGAGGTGCGCGGATGCTACCTGCTCGCGGCGCGCGTCCCGGGGTGGGAGCACACCCGCCGCGGGCTCCTCGACCCGTCCTGGTGCGACGACCGCACCCTCGCGACGCTCGTCATGTACATCGCGCTCCTCGAGGACCTCTGCACCTCCGACGACGGCAGCGTGATCGACTACGCCGACGACGGGGCCCCCGTCCGGGGCGAGCGCGTGATCGCGGCCGAGCAGTACGACAGGGTCAAGCCGGTGCAGACGCGCTGCGTCGACTTCGCGCGCGACGCCGAGGCCTTCTTCGCTTCGGCGGGCCGCCGCCCCACGCCCGAGGCCCTGCGCCTCGGGGCGCTCGGGGCGCTCGGCCGACTGCTCTTCCTCCCGAGCGAGCCCGAGGTGGCCTACCTCGACGGCTTCCAGCTCGACATGAACCTCGCCACCCGCGACGCGTACGCGCTCTTCGACCGCGCGGCGGGCCTGAGCGGCCTGCGCCGGCGCGGCCTCTTCTTCATGGAGCAGGGCACCCGCGCGCTCCGCCTGAACTATCCCGTCGAGCTCCGCGCGGCGGGCCTCGAGCTCTCCCTCGCCCTGCTCAGCCAACACCGGTACGCGCTGGAGTTCGCGCGCGCCGACATGACGCACCGCCGCGAGCCGGTGAGTGTCCTCGTCGCTCGCGGCCCCGACGCGGCGCTGCACGCGGTGGAGGCCCAGGCCACCCACGACGGCTTCTTCGCGCTGCTCGTCCCCGTCGGCGCGCGCGACCTGCACCTCGGGGTGATGTTCGGCCGACGCTACACCTGGGTCCAGCTCGAGAGCGTCCATCTCATCCGCCGCGACGCCCTCCTCGGCCGCGACGAGTCCGAGCACACCGAGGACATCGCCGCCGCCGCGCGCCCCGAGGGGATGACCGAGCGCGGCCCTGGCGTCTTCGAGTGCACCGCGGAGTCGAGCTTCCTCTTCGTCACTCCCCCCCCCAAGCCCGGCGACAAGGAGCCCTACGTCTGCCGGATCGTGTTCCGCCCCCTGAGCCTCCGCACCCACCCCGCGCCCACCCTCTGACCCCCCCGGTAGGCGGACGTCGCCACCGGGAGGTTCACCAGGAGGCCCGCCAGGGCGCCTGAACCGACCGATCCATCCCGACCCACCATCGCCCACCATCCGTCCCCTCATGACCCATCCAGGGCCGCCAAGCGCTGGCTACTTTCTTTTCTGGTTCCTTTGTCTGTCCTGGTAGGCCCAGGGGACGCCTGCCCTAAGGCGTCCCGGGCCTACAGAAGTCTTCCTTCTAGGAAGACCTTCTAGGAGGACTTTTCGAAGTCGAATTTCGCAGTGATTTCAAGGGGTATCAAAAACCGTGCCCCACAGGCTACGGCGTTTTCTGTCCGGTTTGTCCACAGGCTACGGCGTTTTCTGTCCGGTTTGTCCACAGGCTACGGCGTTTTCTGTCCGGTTTCCACCCTCCACGGGCTATGCCGTTTTCTGTCCGGTTTCCCTCTCCACAGGCTATGCCGCTTTCTGTCCGGTTGCCCCCTTCGAGAGGACACTTGTCCCCCACGAGGTGGTTCCCCCTTCGCCGATCTTTGGAGGCGTGAGATCCACAGGCTATGCCGCTTTCTGTCCGGTTCTGTCCTCTCCAGTCCTCTGGAACGAGCAGAACGGACGACATCCCGTGGTTTTCTCGGTGCCACCTCCCCCAGGCTGTGCCGCTTCTTGTCCTGTCGAAGCAAAATCGCCGCTCAAATAGATGTTTCTGAAGCTGCTCCCGGCTTCTGAAAGCGATGCAATGCTTCCCGGACGGGGGCGGTGAGGGGCTGGTCGGAGAGCGCCTCGGCGCGTCGGATGGTGCGCTCGGAGAGGTGGAGGTGACGGGCCAGCTCAGCCTGCGTGAGCTCGAGCGAACGCCGCCACTCCAGCAGGTCGGTTCCGGTCAGGAGCAGGGTGCTCGGGGGCTCCTCCCGGGGCTGGAGGTGGTGGACGATCCGGTCTCGGACCCAGTTGGGCGGAGAGATGCGGCAGCGCCCGTTCAGCGTGTGCTGCTCGCCGGGCTCCCACTCGACCTCACCGACGCCGCCGATGTCCTGGAGGACGCGGAGGTTGCGATCGAGCGTCGTCCAGCACCGGCTGGGGTTGCGCGTCGACCGCTGGATCCCGGCCGTCTTCAGCAGCTTCTCCCCCGTGAGGACGAGGTGGTCGAGCCGGTCGTCGGTCTGGTCCCAGCGCCAGCGGATCGGAAGGATGAGCCCGAGCGCCAGGGCGTAGGGGTACATCCGTTCGTCGATGTGGGCGAGCTCCGCGGGCGCGGGGGCCCAGAGCGTCCCGAGCTCGCCCGAGTCCTTCCGGACGCCCTCGTAGAGGACGGGGTGGATCATGAGCTCAAGCCCCTCCAGCGCCCACTCCGAGCCGCGCAGGGCCTCGCCACGCTGGGTCACCGCGAGGATGGGTCCCCGCAGCCGGAGCGTGCCGTCCTGGTTGTAGACCGCGATCTCCAGCCGCGTGAGGGCCTCGACCTCGAGCGCGACCTTGCCCCGGATGCGCGGCTCGCGACGGGCGCGCGCCGACAGGCCGAGCGCGTTCATGTGGTCGTTGAGGGTCCAGCGGATGCGCCCGGTGCGACCCGCGCGCGTGAGGAGGCGCTGCAAGGCCGCCCAGTGCCGCAGCCCGTGCCACGAGCGCCAGTGCCGGATCGCCTCGATGAGCCGCATCGGGATCTCGTGCACGTCCAGGCGGATCGCCACGTTGCTGCCCGCATCGGGGGAGAGGATCTCGGCGAAGCCCTCGCGCGTCGTCACGCGCATCGTGCCGCCCTTGGGCAGGTCGCGCCAGCGCGCGAGGATGGTGTGGTGAGTGCGGCCCGCGTCGAGCGCGATGAAGGGGCGCCGCAGGTCCTGATGGAGCGCCGACCAGGCCGCGTGGACGAGCGCCAGGAAGCACACCTCGAGCAGCGCGTGCACCCGCATCACCGCGTGGAGCATGGACAGCGCGTCGGTGCGCTCGTCGGGGGCGAGCAGATGGCGTTCGAAGGCATCCACCAGCAGCTCCTCCGCGCGGTGCCAGTCCAGGCCCCGCGCCATCCCGATCTGGCGCAGCATCGCCGCGGCGGTGCGCTCGTCGGGGACGAGCCTGAGCCAACGCTCGATCTCGTCGAGGAGCCCCTCCGACGGTGGGACGAGGGGGAGGGCGATCGCCGCCTCCGCCCCCTCCGCGCTCCCGAAGAGCGCGTCGAGCTCCTCGACCGGGCGCCGGGGCGTGTGGACCGAGGCGCGATCGAAGACCTCACCCATACCCCGCAGCACGCGCGCGAGCCGACCCTCCTGCGCGCCCGCGGCGGGTGGCGCCGGAGGATCCATGCCGCTCAAGAGGCGCTCCAGGATCGGCGCGGTGAGCTCGTCTCCCACGAGGGGGCGGAGCCGCTCCTTGAGCAGACCCCGAGCAAGACGCAAGATGGGGGCGGGGGAGAGCATCGACGAGAGAGTATCCTCGATCACCGCCTCTACCACCGCCCGCGGCGGGTGGCGCGTCCTCGCGGAACGTCCGCCGTCACCGCTGACCCGCCGGACGCCTCGGCGATCGGTCGGGGCAACCCGTCCATACAGATGTTCAAACGCTTGGACGTCTTAATGCTCAGCCGTCCAATCGTCCAATCGTCTAAACGTTAATACGTCCAGACGTTTTTTATAAATGAGGTATGAGAAGGTGTATTCTCGCAACCAATGTCGCCGTCGAGCCCCGAACTCCCGCCGCGCGTCGAGACGGGGACGCTCTCCTTCGACCCGGTCCACCGAGCGCCCGATCGCAACCCCGCCCTCGTCTACCTCGCGCGCCTCGCTCCAGGATCACGACGGGCCATGGGTCAGGCGCTGCGCGTCCTCGTAGGGCTCGTGGGCGGCCCCGACGTCGAGCGCTTCCCCTGGCACCTCCTCCGGTACGCGCACACCCAGGCGCTGCGCGCGAAGATCGCGGAGCGGTACGCGCCCCAGAGCGCCAACAAGATCCTCTGCGCGCTCCGGGGCGTCCTCAAGGAGTGCGCCCGGCTCGAGCTCATGAGCGCCGAGGAGGCGCTGCGCGCGTCGGACCTGCCGTCGCTGCGGGGGACTCGTCTCCCCCGCGGGCGGGCGCTCGCGGCGGGCGAGCTCAAGGCGCTCTTCGACGCGTGCGACGGGTCGACGGCGCGCGGCGCGAGGGACGCCGCGCTCCTCGCGCTCCTCTACGGCGCCGGGCTACGACGCTCGGAGGCCGTGAGGGTCGGGCTCCGCGACCTGGACCTCGTCGGCGGGAGCATCCGTGTGACAGGGAAAGGCGATCGGCAACGCGCCGTGCCCTTCGCACCGGGCGTCCGTGAGGTGGTCGAGCGGTGGCTGCTCGTGCGGGCCGAGGCCCCGGGGCCCTTCCTCCTGCCGGTGCGAAAGGGGGGGCGCGTCGAGCCCGACGGCCGAGGCATGGGGGGCCAGGCCGTCCTGATGATCCTGCGGCGCCTGGCGAAGCGCTGCGGCGTCGCCCCGTTCTCGCCGCACGACGCGCGGCGCTCGTTCATCTCCGATCTGCTCGACGCGGGGGCCGATATTTCTACGGTGCAGCAGCTCGCCGGACACGCGCAGGTCACCACCACCACCCGCTACGACCGACGCGGTGAGCACACGCGACGCCGCGTCATCGGGATGCTCCACCTCCCGATCCGCGCAGCGTAGAGACGCTCAGACGGTTGAACGCTCGGACGCTCATGGGGGGTGGTTGGCGACGAGCCCGGGTAGGACCGCCGCCGGAAATGTGTCAGTGCTACTTCTTTGGTCGCAGAATATCGTTGACACCCGTCAATAGACGGGGTACAAAACGTCAGACTCGCAGAGTTGTGGGTGTGCAGGTCGCTGGATCGGACGAACTCGCTTCAGGGGGTCGTATGGGAGTTCAGGCGGTGGCTCGTTGGGCCGTGGTCGAGCGAGACATGGATCTGCTCGCGCGGTGGCTGCCCGTCATCCAGGGGCGAGCCGCGCCGCTCGAGCGGGTGGCGCGGTCCGGATGCCTCGACCGAGGCCGCGGAGAGTTCGTCGACGAGCGGAGCCACGAGCTCCGTCGCGCGCTGGCCGTCCACGAGCGACTGGTCCGCGTGAGGGCGCTCCCCGAGGGAGAGCGCCACCTGGTCGTGTTGCGCTATGTCTTCCTGGAGTCCGGTGCGGAGTGGAGGTGTCGGGTGGACCCGCGGCTCGACGGCGGCGGCGTTGCGGAGGCCGTCGGTCGTCGGTTCGCGGAGCCCGCGGTGGGGGCGCGGTGGGCCGCACTCCCGCAGCGTTCGCTGCGCAAGGCGCTGCCCCGCAAGTACGGCGAGGCCCTGCTCGACGAGGCGATCGAGGCGTACGCCGTGTGCGTCGCCGAGAATCACCAGGAATTGCCGCGCCCCGGTGCTGACAAGGAGAATGCCGAATGACGAGGCGGGCGTCCACCGCCGCCACGTCGCTCTCGTGCGCCGCCGTGGCACGCGAGCTCGGCGTCGCACCCAACACCGTCCGCCACTGGTGCCGCGAGGGGTGGCTACGGAAGCACGCCAGGGTCAACGAGGGCGGCGCCTACCAGATCCCGCGCCGGGTGTTCGACGCGATCCTGGCGGGGGAGCTGGTCTCCCCGAAGCCGCAACGGCGCGGATAGAAGCGCGCTCGCGAGCGGATGACACGCTCATCGTAAAGACTTCCGACACAGCGCCCGCGTGAGCCCTCTGGGGACGGCGGCGACGCGGACATCACTTGCCTGGAGCCGACGATCATGGAGACGACCGCATCATCCACCTGCGGCTGCGAGGGCTGTCGCGACGGGGCCTCGTGCGGCGGCGCGCGAGGCGCCGGCCTCCCCTACCGCATGGAGGCGCACCGCGAGGTGATCGCGCGCATGCACCGGCGGCTGCGTGAGTCGCTGCCCGAGGCGACCTTCGCGCTCGGGCCGCCGGGCGAGGTCGACGACGTGGCCGCGGGGCTGATGGACGCGTGGGCGACGATGGCGGAGGTGTTGTCGTTCTACCAGGAGCGGGTCGTCGCCGAGGGCTACCTCCGCACGGCCACAGAGGACCGCTCGCTGGAGGCGCTGGCGCGGATGGTGGGCCACGATCCGCGGCCGCCGTCGTCGGCCAGCGCCTGGCTCGCCGTCACCACGGACGACGCGGTGGCCGGCGGGGAGGCGCGGGTGGATGCGGGGACGCAGGTGCAGAGCGTGCCGCCGCCGGGGGAGGAGCCGCAGGTGTTCGAGGTGGCCCGCGACACGGCCGTGCGCCCGACGTGGAACGCCCTGCGCCCGCGCCTCCGTCTGCCGCCGCCGCGTCTCATGGTGCACGGGGACGCGCTCGTCGTCAGCGACCGGGTGGGCAACGCGTGGGTGCCGCGTCCGCAGGCGCTGTCGGAGCTGTTCGTCGAGCCGGGCAAGGCGCCGCTCGAGCCCGGGGGGACGATCCTCTTCATGGCGTGGCAGGTCCACCTGGTGGCGGGCGTCCCGGTGGAGCGGATGGAGGGCGCCGCGGTGCGCATCAAGAGCGTCGCGACCCGCGACGACGGGACGCGGCAGGTCACCCTCGACGCCGTCACCCTGACCCAGCAAGAGCAGCGGCTCTGACCGGAGGACGACCCATGAAGATGATGATGCAGGCGCCGCGTGATCGCGCTACGGCGCCAGAGGCTCATGAAGGCGGGGCGCCCGCGCGCCCGAAGAAGCGAGCGGCGGTGCAGTGGGCGCCGCGCTCGCTGCTGGGGTTCGAGTCGCTCGCGATGAGCAGCCCCGGCGACGCGTCGGAGCGGGAGGCGGACGCCGCGGCGCAGCGCCTGGTGCGGGGGCTGCCCGCGCCGGTCGGTGCCCTCCCGCGTGTGGGTGTCCAGCGGCGCTGTGCGGCCTGCGCGAGCGCGCCTGCGACGCCCTGCGCGACCTGCGGGACGCGCGAGGAGGAGGAGCCGCCCATCGTGCAGCGTCGGGCAACGGGCATCCGCTCGGCCTTCCTGGGCGTCCCCATTGTGCCCTCCGGTGGCGGCGCGCCTCTGCCGGGCGAGGTCCGTTCGACCTTCGGCCGGCTGCTCGGCCATGACCTGAGCGGGGTACGCGTCCACACCGGCGCTGCGGCCGCACGAAGCGCCGACGGCCTGAGCGCCGAGGCCTACACGGTGGGCGACGACGTCGTCTTCGCCGCGGGTCGCTACGCGCCCCAGACGCCGCGGGGCAGGGAGCTGCTCGCCCACGAACTCGCCCACGTTGCCCAGCAGCGGTCAGTAGGAGTGGAGGCGTGCAGCATAAGCCGGGACATCACCGCACGGTTGGTCAGTGCCTACGGGGCGAGTCCGAGTGGGTCGGGGCGCGGTTTAGGCGTCCGGCTCCTCGGGAGCGCGGGGAGTGGCATTCGGGC
>Ga0105048_10003648_pt1 | contig 25240 bp, 29 predicted proteins | sample MAT05_FD_78382 | JGI IMG/M metagenome (GOLD analysis project Ga0105048, IMG submission 78382) | Freshwater microbial communities from Lake Fryxell liftoff mats and glacier meltwater in Antarctica - MAT-05 | ecosystem: Environmental > Aquatic > Freshwater > Ice > Liftoff microbial mat | place... | reverse complement strand
TCTCCGTCTTTGCGGCTTCGTTGGACGTTTTTGCGGGAGGCATCGTGCGTGTCAGCGTGACAACCAGTGGCAGAAATGGTCCGGGGGCAAGCGGGATGCCGTCGATCAGTGCAGATGGACGTTGAGGCCACGATCATGTTCACGGATTGCAAGGGGTTCACCGCGATGTCGGAAGAGTTGAAGGATCCTCGAAAAATTTCGGAGACGCTCATCGCCTATTTCACGGAAACCTCGCAGCACGTATTGAGCAATGAAGGAACGATCATCAAATACATCGGCGACGCGGTGATGGCGGCGTGGAATGCGCCATTGCGTCAGGCTGATCACGCGTTGAAGGGTGCGATGGCGGCGTATCAGCTTCATGAGGCATCGAAGATTGCAGTGATGGGCCGCACGCTCACAACGCGGGTGGGGTTGGCCACTGGCGAGGTGCTCGCGGGAAATCTCGGTTCGCCCTACCGTTTCGATTACACCTGCATCGGTGAGACGACCAATTTTGCGGCGCGCCTCGAGAGTCTGAATAAACAACTCGGCACCGATATTTTGATTTCCGACAGCACGGCGAAGGCGATCCGGGAGCAGTTTGTCCTGCGCGGGCTCGGTCATTTTGTGGTGGCAGGAAAAACGCAGGGTGTAGCGATTCACGAGTTGATCGGCCCGCTCGCATTGAAAAAAGAGGATCTCGAGTGGGCTGAAAAATTTACTGCGGCGATTGCGGAAATCCGACAGGGTGCTTTCGATAAAGCGAAAGAACTTTTCCGCGAAGTCGTCTGGCAGCGCGACGGAACCGACGGACCCTCGGAATTTTACATCAAGAAAATTGCTGAGTTGGAAAAAACGGGTCAACTCTCCGAGTGGACCGGGATGGTGCGGTTGACAGAAAAGTAACGCTATGCGCCGGACGGTGTCCAAACGGGTTGGTGATGAATTTCCGGGCGGCCCACAAGAATTTCGTGGGGGCGAAAGCGGTCTTTGTAGGCAACGGATGGACAACCTGCGACACGGTAGCCGAGGTACACATGCGCTCGGCCCACGCTGCGTGCGTATTCGATTTCGCAAAGAATGCTGAAGGTGCCGGGGGAGAAGTCGTCGATCTCGGGTGCGTAGTAGAAATAGGTGGAGCTGAGCGCGGAGGGAGTGAGATCGACAAGACCGACAGCCACCAGTTTGCCGTCGATCCGGTAACACATTTCGCGTGCGCAGGGATGCGATTGCACAAAGGACCAGCGGTAGCTTTCCTCGGAGGTATCGGTCATTGGCCAACCGCGGCGTTCCGTGTGCATCATGTGCCACCGGTGAAACAGTGCGAGGCGTTCATCGTCCACCTGCGGTGCACCGACGGTGACTTCAAAAGCCGCGCCCTTGCGCCATACACGGCGCTGCGTTTTGCCTGGAGAAAAATCGGCGACCGGGATGCGAAGGGAAACGCATTCCGTGCAGGCCTCGCACACGGGGCGAAAATAGAGCAGGCCGAATCGGCGCCAACCGCGGATGAGCAGGGCTTCGGTTTCCTCGGGCGACACCCCGCAGAGATAACGATGCTCCATGCAAGCAGGCCGGTCGTGGAGGTAGGGACACGGGTCCTCCATCACGAGGGTGCTGTCGAGCAGTTGGGCCATGTCATTTCATACGCCGGAACCTGCGGAATGCGCACCAAGATTTATGTGCGGGACAAACCGGAGGCCGGCATTTTCTTGAACCGGATAACGCCGTGGGTGCGTTGTCATACAAATGTAACGTGCGGGGTAAAAAAGACTTGCGCACGGGGGTGGTGATTGTAGTTTTCCCCGCCTCTAGACGGCATCCCTTTGCCCGTCAAAGCATTGAACAAGAGTATGATTAATTCAGATATTGATGAACGGCAACAGTTTGAACCCCTTGCCACGGAACGTATTTCAGTGGATCGCAAGACCTTCTTTCTCGATCTCAAAGAGAATCCGCGCGGTCGCTTCATGAAGATCACCGAAGATGTCGGTGGCCGCCGTGACACCATCATGGTGCCAGTTGAGGCATTTGCCGATTTTGCCGACGCGTTCGCGCGTTTGGTGGAAGTCGAAAAGACGCTCTAAGGCGCTTGCAGTAAAACGGATCCCCTCGCCGGGGATCACCTGGCAGGCCGGATGAGTTCACCTCCCGGTTGCGTGTTTTCCTGTGCAGGCGAGACAAGCATTCCTCGCAGGATGACCTTTTCTATGCGGTGCTTGAGTTTCCTGCCTACGTAGGGAGAGATGGCGTGGCGATAAAGTAGATCGCCGGGAGTTATTATTTCGGGTGCGGTCCGCCTAATGAGCGTGATGTCCGCATCAAGGCCTGCCGACAAACTTCCTTTGCGGTAATCGACGCGGAAACGGCGTGCGACGTTGCCCGCGGTGACTGCCGCTAGTTGTTCTGTGGAGAGGTCTAAGTCGGCCAGCAGGAGTAAAAGGTGCTGTACACCCGCGATCCCACCCCACACTTTGAAGAAATCGTCGGAAGTTTTCATCGACCATGGGGCGGGGGAATGGTCAGAACCGATCGTGTCCACTTGTCCTTCCCGGACGAGTTCGAGCAATTCGTCGCGCACGGAAGGGTCCCTCAGCGGGGGTGCGCATTTGGCAACTGCCCCGAGGCGTTCCATGTCCTCGCTGGTCAGCACGAGATAATGCGGGCAGGTTTCAGCCGTCACATTGACTCCTGCTGCCTTGGCCGCGGTGATGCGATGGATTCCTTCCGCACTGCTGACGTGAACCACTTGAAGGGCGCATCCTGTTTCGCCCGCCAGGTCCAGAGCTGCATCAATCGCCGCGAGCTCGGCTGCGACAGGCCTCGTATCGAGGTAGTCGCGAATGCCGCGTGCTCCGCGAGAACGGGCGGCCTGCGTAAGTCGCGATGTGATGGTGTCAGACTCGGCATGAACTCCGACGGGAAGATTTAGCCGGGCCGCTTCCTTCATTCCAAGTTTGAGATCAGCAAAGGGCACATGATGGAAATCCTCGATGCCGCTGTTCGACAAGAACGCTTTGAATCCGATCACGCCACGTTCGGCAAGGGGTTCCATCTGGGCGACGTTGCCGGGGACCAGGCCGCCCCACAGACCAAAGTCCACGATGGATTTTTCGCGCATCGCGGCAAGCTTGAGATCGAAGGCCTTAGGATAGCATACGGGCGGATACGAATTGAGGGGCATGTCGAAAAACGTCGTGATGCCGCCTGCAGCAGCCGCTCTTGAGCCCGTTGCAATGCCTTCCCACTCGGTCCGTCCGGGTTCGTTGAAGTGCACATGGGCATCGATCACGCCGGGCAGAAGGGTGCAGCCGGTGGCATCAATGGTCGTTTTTGCGGTGCCTTCGGAAAATGCGGCGAATTTTCTATCGGCGATGCCAACGAAAGGGACGTTGTCGGCGCCGTGGATGAGTAGATCGAAATCAGGCATGACGTGTGGCGAGCGAAAGGATGAAATCGACCATGACTTCGACGGCGCGTGCCACGTCCTGCATGGTCACTGATTCGGCGGGGTGATGGCTGATACCGCCTTTGCATCGGACAAATAACATGGCGACGGGACAAAGCGTCGAGATGGCTGCGGCATCATGGCCGGCGCCGCTGGGGAGGTTGGTGGCATCGCGCTCGAAACGCTGCGTCGAATGGACCAGGGCCTTGGTCCACTGCGCGTCGCATTGCACGGCGGCAGTTTCCTGAATGACGGTCCAACCCAGCTTGAGGTTGCGGCGTTTGGCAATTTGGGCGGCGTATGTTTTGAGCGTCGCACACGCCTTTTTGCGCAAGGCGTCTTTGGCGTGGCGGATATCGAGCGTCATTTCCACGCTGCCGGGAATGACGTTGCTCGCGCCGGGCGAAACCGCAAGGCACCCGACCGTGGCTGTCACTCCGCATTTTTCCGCGGCCAGAACGAGTTCCGAAGCACCGCACAAGGCGTCCTGTCGAAGGTCCATCGGCGTGGTGCCTGCGTGTCCGGCTTTGCCGTTCCATTGCACCCGGATGCGCGTTTGTCCCGCGATGGATGAAACGACGCCGACACTGAGGTTGCGGGCTTCGAGTACGGGGCCTTGCTCGATGTGTGCTTCCAGGTAGCCGAGAAAATCCGTGGCTTTGCGTTGTGCTTTGGCGATGCCTTTTTCTTCGACGCGTTCCAGATCATGGCTGCGGAGCGTTCCCGCCATCGCGCGGCTTCCGAGGTAAGTCGTCTGGTAGCGCACGCCCTCTTCATCCGAAAAACCCGCCACCTCGAGGTTGAAAGGTAGTGGAAGGGAAAGCTCCTTGATGCGTTCGACGCAGGCCACGCCGAGGAGCACGCCCAGCGGTCCGTCGTAACGCCCGGCATCGTGCACGGTATCGAGGTGTGAGCCGATGAGCAGCGTTTTGGCTTTCCGTTTTGCCGTCGGGTAAACGCCGAGAAGATTAAAAGCCGCGTCCTCGCGCGTCTGCATTCCCGCTGCCTGCATCCAACCTCCGACGACTCGATTGGCCTCCGCCATCGCAGCGGAATGAAACGTGCGCGTCAGGCGACCGGGTTCCTCGCTGATGCCTCCGAGTTCCGCGCAGCGCTGCATCACGATACGAGCGGCGGCTCTTGCCCAAGGCGCTGGAGGGCGTGATGCGGCCATGGGATCAGCTTCCGCGATAGGTCGAGTAGGCCCAGGGCGAGCAGATCAGCGGCACATGATAGTTTGATTCCGTATCGGCGATGGTGAAATGCACGGGCACCGCATCGAGAAAACGGCGTTCATCGAAATAATTGCCCACGAAAAACTTCAGCTCGAAATGCCCGGTTGTGAACTGATCGCCCGCAAGCAGCGGTTCGTCGGTCCGTCCGTCGGCATTGGTGAATACCGTTTTGATCAGCGAATCGCCTTGCTCCAGGCGGTGGAGCTCGATCTTCATTCCGCCGGCGGGGCGGCCCTTAACGGTGTCGAGCACGTGGGTGGTGAGTTTTCCGGTCATACAATCAGGTCTTCCAGTCGCAGTCTGGCGATTTGGTAAATTTCTGCGAGCGCGTTTTGAATTTCCTCTTCACGGGAATTCTGAAGTCTACGGGGGAACGCTTCCAGAATGGTTTCTTTTTTATTATTCCGGGCGCAGATCACAAACGGAAAATCGAACTTCGTCCGGTAAGACGCGTTTGAAGTCCGGAAAATGTGCACCTCGTCGGCGGACAGGCTTCCGAGCCCTGCTGCGGCCTGTTCGCGGGTGGATTCCGCCGTGAGCACCGCGTTGCCCACGAGATCGGGGTGCGCGGCAATGAGCGCCACCTGACGCTCCACACCGCTCGCGCGCACCGCGTCGCACATCGTGGAATGCAGAGCTTCGAGCGAATCGAAAGGCCTCAGCGTCGCCGCCGCCTCCGCGACCCAGGGCGAGTGCTCGAAGATTCCGCCAAACCGCAGGACGAACGTTTCGTCGGACAGTTGATTCACCTCGGGAATCGTCATTTGCATTGTTCTCGTCCCATAAAGCACGACAGACCCATGTCGCGGCGAGAACAAATTTCGCTGCGGGCGAGCTTCGCCTTGTTATTGAGAGCCGCGCAGGTACGTTGCGGGAGCAGGTGACGCATTGAGTTTTATGAAACTACAAAGGAAGGTGATGGTGGAGAGATGATTGTTGATTGTTGGAATTCAGCGGCTTGGCCGGACGGGTTCCTCACCCGACGGGTGAAACCTTGGTTCAACGCAAGTTGCTCCTATTCAACCTATCGACCATCAACCATCAACTTCCACCTCGGAATCTAGGATGAAACGCCGCGATTTTTTCAAAACCACGCTCGGCCTTGCTTTGAGCGGAACTCTTGTCCGTTCTTTTGCTCAAAACGCACCCGTCATTTCCAAAATCGAAGCCTCGGGTGGCTCGCTCAAAAAAGCTGCGGATCGCGTGACACTCGGCAAAACCGGGATCGTTGCGTCGCGTCTCGCGCTGGGCACCGGATCGAACGGATGGAACGGAAAATCGAATCAAACCCGAAAAATGGGGCTCGAAGGGCTCGCCCTTTTTTTTACCGAAGCATACGGGAAGGGGATCAATTTCTGGGATGCAGCGGATCAATACGGCAGCCACCCGTTTTTAAAGGAGGCGCTAAAAAGTGTGCCGCGCGACAAGGTGGTCATTCTCACCAAAACGCGCGCCGAGTCGGCCAAGGACATGCAATCCGACCTCGACCGGTTCCGCCGCGAACTCGGCACGGACATGATCGATATTCTCCTGCTGCACTGCAAAACCGACCCCGCGTGGCCGCAACAATGCCAGGGCGCGATGGAGGTGCTGTCCAAAGCGCGCGAGGCGGGAATCATCCGGGCGCATGGCGTTTCGTGTCACTCGTTCGGTGCTCTGGAAACTGCCGCAGCAGAGCCGTGGGTGCAGATCGATCTCGCGCGAATCAACCCCGCCGGAGTGGTGATGGATGCTGCGGTGGAAAAGGTGGTCCCCGTGCTCATGCAAATGCACGACGCCGGAAAAGGCGTCATCGGAATGAAGATTTTCGGCGCGGGAAAACTGGTGAGTCGCATGGATGAATGCCTGCGCTTTGTGCTTCAGCAGGACTTCGTGGACAGCTTTTCACTCGGGTTCGAATCGCTCGAACAAATGCGCGAAGGGATCGCACGACTCGACCGCGCCGGCGAGTCGCTCGGGTAGGGCAGGCAGTGTTCGAACTACACCAAGCCGAGTTGCATCCGTCCGACTTCGGTGATCATGCCTTGATTCCACGCGGGGTCCCAGACCAGTTCCACTTCGGCGCTGGTGACTCCCGGGAGTGCGAGCAGCTTGGACTGCGCCTCGGCGCAGAGCGTGGGACCCATTCCGCAACCGGGGGCGGTGAGCGTCATTTTGACGTTCACGTTTCCGCTTTCCAGAACACAGTCGTACACGAGGCCGAGGTCCACGATGTTCACGGGAATTTCCGGGTCGTAGCACGTTTTTAAAACATCCCAGACGGCCTTGGTATCGGTGCTGTCGCCCGCGATTTCAGCGACCGGTATCTCCGGTTTTTCAAAACCCAACGCGTCAGCGTCGGCGGCCACGATGCGGAATAATCCGGTGTCGGTCGCCACGGTGTAGCTGCCGCCGAGCGACTGGGTGATGAGCACGGGGAGTCCGGCATTCAGGGTGACTTTTTCGCCGCTGGGAATGCGGATTCCCTCCACGGAGCGTTTCAGGGCGGTCTCGGTCTGTTGATTCATAGGATGTCTTATTTTTTTAAAATGATGCGCTTCGGCTGCGTCGCTCCGGCGTGGAGGCTATCGACCAGATTGCTTTGGGGCGCGGTCTTCGCGGGTTCCTGCTGAGGATCGCCGCCGAGCGCAGATCGCAACGCGCCTTCGACGAGTTGTGCGCAGTGAATTTTCATCGGTGGCAACGCGCCGAGCGGCCTTGAAAGCTCCTCGCCGGACATCGCCATGGCTTCCTGCGCGGTTTTGCCCTTAATGAGTTCGGTGGCGACGCTTGCTACGGCAATAGCCGTCTGGCAGCCGAAACTCTGGAACGTCGCGCGGTCGATCACCCTGCGTCCATCTTTCTCGGTAAATTTCACCCACATCCGCAGCATGTCGCCGCAGTCGCCGCTTCCGGCGGTTCCGACGGCGTCGGCGTTGGTCATTTCCCCGACGTTTTGCGGCTGCTGCACCGCTTCGCGAATGCGTTGTTCCAAGTCGTTTTCCATGGCCTATTCGAGATCGTAGCGCGGGACGTCGGGATTCACTTCATCGCTCCAGGCATCCACGCCGCCGCGAAGTCCGCGCACGTTGGTCCAGCCGTGGCCGACAAAATACGCCGCCGCATCGAGCACGCGGGTGCCTTTGTGATCGACGAAAACGGTCAGCGCATTGCGGTCCCACGACGCCATCATTTCCTGCATGAGATCCTGATTAAAAAAAATCGCCCCTTCGATGGGTGCCGCTTCAAACTCCTCTGCGCTCCGTATGTCCACGAGACGCACGGTGCCGTCCTTAATTTGGTCCGCGAGCGCGTTGGGCTCGATCAACATCAACGAATCCTGCTCGTGACTGGCCGCAATGTGCTCAATCACGTCCTCGACTGGCAGGTTTTCATTGCGCGCGCAAACACTCGCGAGCGTTTCTTCGGGCTGATAGCCGCAGCTTGCACAACCACCGATGTGGTAACGCTGAAAAAGTGCGCGTCGCGCTCCGGGAAACCGCTCCAGCAGTTCGCCCATGGTGATCGAGGCATCCAAGGTTTCTGTCATGCCGGTAACATACGAACAAAGCCCGCGAAGGGAAGCGGAGAGTATTTTTACCCCGGAGCCACTGAGCACACGGAGCACTCCATTTTACTTCTTCTGCTACTCCGTGCCTCGGTGGTGAAAGTAGCCCGCCTCTCTAGCGAAGTGGGCAGAAAAAATGCCGCCATCTCGCTGTGGAGATGGCGGCAATGCTGGAAACTCGCCTTCCTTGGTGGCAATGACGACGACACAAGTGCCAATTATCGCATGGGAAAAGCGGCTTCTGCGCGCTCCTTGACTCAGGAATTCCAGAAAACTTCCGTCACAGCATGGACTATCGAGAACGCATCACGATTGATTCGGGCATCCGCAGCGGTAAGCCCTGCATCCGTGGCACGCGCATCACCGTGGCCGACGTTTTCGACTACCTCGGCGGCGGCATGACCATTCCTGAGGTGCTGGACGACTTTCCCGACCTCACCGCCGACGACATTCAGGCGTGCTTTGCGTTCGCTGCAGACCGTGACCGCCGCTTGAACGTTGTCCCGCATGAAGTTACTCTTTGATGAGAATCTCTCGCCCTAGCTGCCCCGCTTGCTGGCGACGCTTTTTCCCCACAGCGCACATGTTCGCGAGTGCGGGATGCTTGGCTTCTCCGACGAGGATGTTTGAGAGCATGCCCGAGTCCACGGCTACACCATCGTCTCGAAGGACTCCGACTTTCAGCCGCGCAGTTTGCTCTACGGCCACCCGCCAAAAATCGTCTGGCTTCGCATCGGCAACTGCACCCGGCAGCAAATTGTTCAACTCATCACGACACACGAGCAGGACATTCGAGCGCTCGACGCCGACCCTACCGAGGCACTTCTCGTCCACTCGTAGCAACGCTGCGTCTAACTCGTATGAAAGGTGGCAAGTGAAGCCCGCTTCGGGGCTTAAGTTGACGCGTTTTGAGTAACTGCTTCTTCCTGCTTGAAGGGAGGGATTGCTTCGGGAAGGTGCGAAGCATGAGCACGCTGCTGGAAATCGAGAAAGCCGTGGAAAATTTGCCCACGTCGGAGCAGGAGGCGCTGTTCCGTTTTCTCTCCATCCGCATGATGCGTCGGGAGGGAACGGTGGGGAACTCGCCCCTACCGAATGAAGACACATCCGGGCGGCGTCCTGCCCGGTATCGACCCCAGCAAGCTGGCTCAATGTGTGGATGATTTGTAAGCAGTCCGAGGGATGATTCTCCTTGATGCCAATCTGCTGATTTACTCGGCTTTTCAAAATGTGCCGCATCACAAAAAGGCGCATGCGTGGCTGGAGCAGGTCCTCGTCGGAGCGGAAACATTGATCGGTGGAATCCCATCGCGGCATAAATGCGCGTCAATCAATTCGGTAGCCCCAGTCCCAAACCCCGGCCTTTCCATTTTCCCAGCGCTGTGCGATAGAAACAAACGATGCAAGCGGCCTACGAAGATTTGCTCCAGACAGCCACGCAACGGCTGGTGACAGAATTTCAGCCTGAGGAGATTTATTTGTTCGGCTCGCATGCCTGGGGCACTCCCACGGAGGACAGCGACATTGATCTCATGGTCATCGTGCCGCAAAGCGATGAACGCCCGATTCGCCGCGATCAGCGGGCGTAGCGCTGCCTCGGGCGTCTCCGCATTTCCGCCGATGTGCTGGTGCGAACACGTCAGGAGGTCAACCGCGTCCGCGAAGTGCATGGAAGCTTGACCCACGCAGTTTTGCAGAGAGGGCGTAACGTTTATGGATGACGCCCGCAGCGAACTGGTGCGAGCCTGGTTCACCAAGGCGCACAGCGATCTGCGAAGCGCGTGCGTTCTTGGCGAAGTGGATGATGCACCACCCGACACGGCCATCTATCATTGCCAGCAGACAGCCGAAAAGGCGGTGAAAGCCTTTTTGGTGTCCAAGGATGTTGCGCCCGAGAAAACGCCCAACATTCGCAAACTGATCCTCTCCGCCGCCACGCATGAGACGTCGTTCAATCAACTCATGGACATAGCGGCCTTCCTCACTCCTTACGCGTGGCAGTTTCGTTACCCCGATGATCTGGCCGAAAGCTATCCTACCCGTGAAGACTTCGACGAAGCCCCTGCAACACGCACAAACCATGTATGATTTCGTTTTTAACCTGCTGCATGGGAAGTAGCGAGACGATAGGGTTTAGAAAAACTTCAACTGCCATCCAAAGATGACCAATACACGACGTGCCGCAGAATTCTTTGCCGGGATCGGCCTTATGCGCATGGGGTTGGATTCGGAGGGGTGGACCACGGCTTGGGCCAACGATATCGATGAGAAGAAGTGGGAGATGTATCGGGCAAACTTCAACGCCGCTGCGTGCGAGTTTGTTTTGGACGATGTCCACAAGGTTGACGGCGGCGATATTCCTGACATCGAACTCGCGACGGCATCGTTTCCATGCAACGACCTTTCGCTCGCTGGAGCGCGTCACGGCCTTGCTGGCACGCAGTCTTCGGCTTTTTGGGGGTTTGTGGATGCAATCAAGGGAATGGCAAAACGCAGGCCTGAGTTGCTGTTGCTCGAAAATGTTCCGGGCTTCCTCACCTCGAATGACGGGAATGATTTCCGCGATGCATTGCTCGCATTGAATGACCTGGGTTACGCGGTGGACACCTTCGCTATCGATGCAGCGCGCTTTGTGCCTCAAAGCCGATTGCGGTTGTTCGTTTTGGCAAGCAAGGCAAAGCCCAGCGCCATCCGCGAGCAATCGCCCATGCTACTCCAAAGCGATGTGCGAACGCCCGCTCTCTCGGAGTTCATTTTTATGAACCCGGAGATTGGATGGTCTATCCGCAACCTGCCCAACCTTCCTTATCGCACGACACAACTGGCGGACATCATCGAGGATGTGCCGCTGAATTCCGAAATCTGGTGGTCGCGGGACCGATGCGAATACCTGCTCAATCAGATGAGCGAAAAGCACCGTGCCGAAGCAGCCCGGATGATGGGTGAGAAAAAGTGGACTTATGGCACGGTGTTCCGTCGCGTCCGCAATGGACGATCCATGGGCGAACTTCGCACAGACGGCATAGCGGGTTGTCTGCGGACACCGCGGGGCGGCAGTGGACGGCAGATTCTTTTTTGCGCAGGACAAGACGAGTATCGCGTTCGCTTGCTTACCCCCCGGGAATGCGCCCGGCTCATGGGCGCGGACGGCTACAAAATCGAAGTTCCACTCAATCAAGCGCTGTTCGGGTTCGGCGATGCGGTCTGTGTTCCCGTCATCCAGTGGATCGCCCGCAACTACCTCAACCCGCTCCTCGATGAGATGAAAGCAACCGCCCCGGCCCTTCCGACGATCGGGGAAACCGCACGCTACACCCCCACGCGTCGCGCTACAAAAACCGCCTCATGAAATCCATCATTGAACAACTCGATCATCTCGCAAAAGCAGACCGCAAATTTCTCGAAAAAGGCGGCTTATCTGTCGGCCTCGTCGGCACCAGGAAAGCTATGGATGAGGGCCTGCCCATCCCGCTGGATTCCCTGAGCACGAAGGGCGGAGGACAGGTTTCCGGGATGGGTAAATCAGCGGTTCAGAAAATTCTCGCAGCCTACTGAATCACGAAGGTGCTGGCCGAAGAAGGTGGTCGGACAAGTCGTGGCACACCCGGCTTAATGAAAGCGTATCTCCAGATGCTCAATGAGATTTCTGAGGGCGGCAGTAAGATTGACCTTGAGCAAGTCATGCGTTGGTGGATTGAAAAAGTTAAGCTGCACTTCGCCAGAAAAGGACCCAAGTTTCAATTCGACAATGGCAAGTCAGTCTCTTGGAATCTTGCCAACATCTTCGCACAGGCTTTAGAGATCCAGAAGAACTCGGGCGGCGCCAATTTTGTCGGCGCCATGCTTCAACATCTTGTGGGTGCCAAACTCGACATTGTTTTGGGCGCGGGTGTGGCATCTCATCATGGCTATTCGGTGGCAGACCATTCTACGGATCGATTGGCAGACTTTGAGGTCAACGGCGTTGCCATCCACGTAACAACCCATCCTTCCGAGGCGCTCATCAGAAAAGCCGCGCAAAATATTCAGTCCGGAATCAAGCCGATCATTGTGACCTTGGCAGATGGGGTGGTGGGAGCAACCTACCTGCTCAAGGATTCAGAATGGAAAGAGCGCATCGATGTGATCGATGCCACCCAGTTTCTCATCGCCAACGTTTACGAGCGCAGCCTTTTTAATGCCGGGGAATGCAAGGCCACGCTCGCCGCCATTCTCACGCGCTATAGTAGGGCGATGCTAAAACGCGCGTTTCAAAAAGGGAACGCCATGCAAGCGGAGGGGCGATTTTTTTGCATTAATTTCCCAAGGCAGTTATGGAGGTTTGGACTTTTTTTCGGTGCACCCATTTCCATGCAGTCGGGAGCGCGAGCATCCTGCTCGCATCAGTCGGCATCCTGCCGACGCATCGTCGGAACCCATCCGGCAGGATGCCGGAAGGAGCGGGTTGGAAGCCCGCGCTCCCTTTTAATTTCTGGAGAAACGGAAGCGCATCTTTCGAGTCACGTCTTTCGAGTCACGAGTTGCCGCCAACCGCTGCCGTCAGGAAAACAGCAAAGCAGCTCCGTAACGTCACCGCGCTGATTGCGGGGCTTCCACTTCGCGGAATTTTCCGCTGTTCTTGCTCGCGAGGCCGCGCAGCATTTTGCGCTCTTCTTCGCGGGTGCGGGCGTTGACGTAGTAAATGACGTGGAGCCTGGCTTCCTTGGCCATGGATTTTTGACCAGCTTCGGCAACTTTCCAAATGTCCTCGGCGGGAATCGGCGTGAGTCCGCCGCCGCCTTGCGAAGCTGTGGCGTTGCCGTCAGTGAGCATGAAGATCACCTCGGGCTGAAGCTTAAAAGTTTCCTCCAGCGCGTAATCATGCCGCGTGCCGCCAGGGCGTCCGTCCTTCGGTCTTCCCGTTTTGAAATCGACACCCGTCTGGATGTGTTCGATGGCCGCCGCTTTGTTTTGATCGGTAGCAGGCACCAGCGCGGTTTGCCAACTGTGCGCACCGCCCGACCAGCGCACAATCCCGAACCGGCTGTTGATGCTCAGGCCTTGCACAAGCTTGATGGCCTCGTCCCGGATAACTTGAAACGCCTGCTCCTTGCCGCGGCGGACCAGACCCCCATCGCCAGAATCTCCCGTGCGCCGGAACATGGAATCCGAGACGTCGATCATGATCACCACGCTGCGCGCAGTGTCTTTGATTCCAAAAAAGCTCATGCCTACGCCCGTCCCGCCGAGTCCGCTGCCGCCACCTCCACCGCCGCCTGAACCTGCCGCGCCCACCACGCTGGCGACTTGGTCGGTCACGACGGTGCTAGGATCCATGGGCAACATCTGGTCCACGGGCAGTTTCGGCATTTCCGGCAGGGCAAAATCCGTGGGCCGCAGACTGGCGAGCCTTTCGTTGAAAACCGGCTTGGGTGCCAATCCGTCGAACTCCGCCATGTTCATCCGGTGCTCGCGTTCCTCGGCGGGAAGCCGCAGATCTTTTTTGACCTCAAACTTCGCCGGAGCCGGAGCGAAGTATTTTGCCACGATGTAAAACGCGGCACCCACGCCGATAAGCAAATGCACGATCACGCTTCCGATGATGACGGAGACGGCAAGCTTGCGCGCTTTTTTGGAAATATCAGCCATGGATCGTCAAATGGGTGGGCCGCTTGAAGTTCATAGCGCGTCCTGATTTTCGCTGCTGCTGCTGTCGGTAAACGTCACGCCGGTAATCTTTGCTTTGGCGCACACGTTGAGCACATCGACAATGCGCTGATGTTTCGCAGCGTCGTTGGCGTCGATGGTGATGAGTGGTTTCGATTTATTCGCGTCGGCAGTTTCTTTAAACCGCACCAGCGTCTTGTGGAGCACGGGCAGCTCGGGATCCGTCGCGGAATCCATCGGTTGTTCGTTCAAAATGATCTGACCGTTGGCCTCGATGGTGATGGTTTGTTCGTCGGGAATCTCCACGGTTTCCTCCTGCGACACCGTTCCTGGCAGCGATAACGCGACATCGCTCTCCTGTTTGATCGGCTTCGCGGTGACCATGAAAAAGACGAGCAAAAGGAACACCATGTCGATCATGGGGCCCATCTGCATTTCCACCAATTGCTGGTCGCGACGTTCGAGTTTCATGGCGCTTATTGGTCCTGATAACTTGCAAAAATGACGTCGATCGCGCCGGCGTCAGCGGCCATTTTCATGATTTCCTTGATGCGTTTCGCAGGCGTCTGACGATCGGCCCGGATGTAAATGCGAAGCGGCGGATAATCGATAAACCGCTTTTTTAGATACGCGGCGAGTTGCTTTTTATCGGTCGGCTCCGCGCCGATGAAGAGGTTGCCGCCGGCATCGAGACTGAGGATGTCGCGGTTGCTCAGATCTTTGGGAATGACCGCATTGCTCGCGACAGGCAGTTTGACATCCATCTTGATCTGCTCCTTGGAAATCTTCGTGGTGACCATGAAGAAGACCAGCAGCAGGAAGGTCATGTCGATCATCGGAGCGAGCTGGAAGCTCACTTCATCGTGACTGCGGCGTTTGAGGCGCATCGGAAAATCAGGCGGCAGGTTCTTCGCTCGCAGTTTCCTCGTGGTGCGCCATGGCCTCGGCAGCGCCTTGCAGCTTGAGTTCGCCGGAAAGCACATCAAGGAGGAACGTGGCGGCTTTTTGAATGTTGGAAACGATCACCGTGATGCGGTTGCGGAAGAAGAAGTAGAGAAACATCGCGGGAATGCCGACGAACAATCCGCCCGCCGTGGTGATCATGGCCTCGCCAATGCCGCCCGCGAGATCCTGCGGTTCGCTGCGTCCGGCGGCGAGTTGATCGAAGCTCGCGATCATGCCTGTGACCGTGCCGAGCAGTCCTAGCATCGGGGCGATGGTGGCGAAGACGTTGAGGTAATTGACCCAGATCATCAGACGCGTTTCCTCGCCGAGCAGCGATTCACCCGCAGCCTGTTCCATGGCGGGTTTGTTTGCCATGTCGCGCTCGAAGTTCACTTTCAGCAAACCCGCGCCGACCGTGTTGGTGAATACATTGGGATTCCGCTGGCAGAACTCGAAGGCCGCTGTGGCGTCGCGTTGCTGCATCATGCCCGTGAGTGCATCGATCTGGCCTTTGGGCATCATCTTTTTCGTGTTGATCTGGATGAAACAAAACACGCCGACCGCGATGGTGCCGATGGAGCACAACAGGATCGGGTGCATCAGGAATCCGCCGGTTTTATACAAGTCGAGCAGGGTTTTGTCCTTGGGCGGAGCCTTGGATTTTTCCCCGGTGTCCTGTGCCTGCGCGTCCAGGGTGAACACGGCGAGCAAAGCCAGCAGTGCCAGCAATAGTAGGTTACGATGCGTCTTTTTCATGGTCCTGTTTTTGGATTTCTTGTGGGAGCGATTTAACAAAATCTTCGACGAGCGGGATCAGCGGACTCTGCGGATAGAGCACCACGATGTCTCGGGCGAGTTCCCGGGCGGATGCGAGATCGCCGGGTGTGGCCCCGACCTGATGCACCCGGATCGCGCCCCACAGGCCGCGTGGAGCGGTTTCCGCGTTGGCACCTGCGAAGAGCGGCGCAAAAAGAAACAGGTCCAGCGCCTCGTGATACAGGCGGTGGCGCTCGGGGCGGACGCGGATGTCCTCCTGCCAGCGGGGGTTGTCCTCGATGAGTTTTTTCAATTCAGCCAGAGCCCCTTCCGCGAGAACGTACCGGGCTTCGGAGAGGATCGCGGGATCGTCGGTCTCCTGCGCGACGCGTTTTGATTCCTCCACAGCCTCTTTCGCACGTCCGTTGGCGATGAGCGCGCGGAGTCTGCCCAAAGACGCCGCCGCTTTGTGCGCGGGATCCCAAGCCTCTCTGCTGATTTTTTCGAACAAAACGAGTGCGGCGGCGCGCTGCGCAGGGTCTTTGGAAACAATAAGCAACTCTCCATAGGCGAGGCCCAATGCTCCTGCGGCTGATCCGGGAAGGGAAAGCATCGACTCACGTTCCTTCCAGCGTTTGTACACCTCGACGTAGTCCTTGGCTTTGGGCGAAGCCACAAACGCCGCGATGTCCCGCGTTTCAGCGAAATCAATGCGCTTGATGTCACTTTTTGGAATCGCAATCTGGGCAGGCGGTTGGCCCTGCATGATCACTGCTTCGACGCGGACGAACTGTGCATCAGCACTCACAACGCGTCCGGCCTGGCGCACTCCATTGTTGCGTGTGATCACGTCCTGCGCCGATGCCCCTGCCGCCACGGCGACCAGAAGAAAAACGCAAAGCGACGTTTTGAAATGTTGGATCATTGCCCGCTTCCTCCCTGTCCGGCTTCGTATGCGGCAAATTCCTCGGCAGTCTTTTTGGCCGCATCGCTGTCACCTAAGGCTTCAAACGCTTTGCCGCTGAGTTGGTACGCCTTGGCGACCTGCTCGCGATGGCGGCCATACATCACGTAAACGCGCTGAAAATACGGCACCGCCATTTTCGGATTGCCATCCTGCAACCAGGAGTCGCCCAGTGTGACCAGCGCCTCGGCTTTCATTTTACCGGGAGTCGCTTTGCTGGCGAGCAGGGCTTCCAGCGTCTTTCGCGCTTCAGGCCGCTTGGTTTCCGCGATCTCGATCCGCGCTTTGGCCATCATTACTTCACCGAACAACACGGAGTCGGGCGTTTCTTCAGCAAATCGGGCATACCACTTCAGCGCATCCTTGTCTTTGCCGGCCTTCTGCGCTGCTTTGCCGAGGGCGGCAAACACGCGATCTTTTTGCGGGGCACGCGGATTCCACTTCAGCAGATCGCGGAACATCGCTTCAGACTCCTTGGTCTTGCCGCTCCGTTCCAGCGCGCTTGCGAAATCGGCCAGCAGTTGCGGGTTCACCGATTCCTCATCAGCCCGGGTCGAGGCTTCGATGAGCATGCGGTCCGACTGCGCGGGATCGGCTTTTGCCAACATCTGCGCCTGCGCCCACAACATCCGCATCGCCAGCACCGGATTGCCCTCCGCGTCGCTGTCCCTGCGCATGGCGCGATAGTTTTCCAACAACGCCTCATGTTCCTCTGGCGTTTTGGCGAGTTTTTGCAGTCCGAAAATCAGATCTTCCACGGCGCGCGCTGCGGGATCGTTTCCGAGTTCCTTGATGGACCTGAGATAAGCCGCGCGCGCTTTCTCCGGCTGCTCAGCCTGGCGCCAGGCCCATCCGATCCAGTACACAGCCTCAGCCACGCGCGGACTTTTGGCGTGTTCTTTGCAAAACTTTTCCATGTGCCCGCGGAGCGCGTCGTTTTTCTCCTGCAACCGCAGCGCTTTGCCGGTCTTGAACCAGCCTTCCTCGAAAAATCGGACAGACTGCGGATTGATGCCTTTATAGGCGTCGATGCCTTGGTCGAGTTCGCCGGTGGCCATGAGCCCGTCGCCGAGCAGGACCAACGCCTCGTCCTGCTGATCGTGCTGCGGGTGTTTTTTCAAAAAAGCGCGCAGTTCCGCAATCGCTGTCGGGTAATTCTTCGCCGATTGCGCAACGTAGGCCCGGCGGAATTCCGCGTCGGCAACAAATGCACCCGCTTTGTACTGCTTGAGGTAGGCGGCCAGGACCGCGCGCGCTTCGTCGTAACGTTTGGCCAGCGAAGATGCCATGCCGCGCCAATAAAACGCCGTCTCCGCCAGCGCGTCTTTCGGGAATTTTTTTGGAAACGCCTCAAAGGTTTCGATCGCGGCAGTATTGTTCTCGGCCAACAACTCGTTGTAGCCCTTTAAAAACCAGCCGCGCCCGGCGAGATCATGCTTTTGATGCTCTTTCGCCAGCCGGCCAAACGCCGTTACGGCCGCGGGATAATCCGCCAACTCCGAGAGCGCCTGGCCTTGCAGCAGCAGGGCAATCGGTGCGCTCACCGACTTTGGAAACTTTTCCAAAAACAATTTCGCCGCATCAGCAGCGCGCGCCCAATGTTCGATTTCACTCCAGCACTGGATGAGGTTTAGCGACGCCGATTCCACCACGCTGTCGGGCGGCATGGTGTGCAGCATGTCTTCCATGATCAACGCTGCTTCGCGATAGCGCTGCATTTTCTGGTAAGCCGTCGCCAGCCTCAATTGCAGCGCGGAATCGAAGTTCTCCAACTTCTCAAACGCCGCGAGATCGGTCCCGGCTTTGATGACATCCTGTTCGGTCTGAAAAATCACGGCGGCTGGCGCTTTCTGCGCCTTGAGTGCAGCCAACTGCTCGTTCAGTGCTGCGCTGCGGGTGGTCTGATGCTCGATCACGCGGTCCCTCCGCCACACACGCTGGAACGTCGCGATGGCCTTGCGCAGTTCTTCCTTCTCCAAAAACTGCGCGCCAAGTTCCAGTGACATCATTTGAAACGCCGCGGTCTGGGTGCGTTCCGCAAAACGCGGATACTCCTCAACCAACAGGCGCAGAGCGGAATCCAGCGCGCCGCTCTCGAGGCGCGCGTAGAACAATAGTACCGTGGCGCGCTCCAAGGCGCGTCCTTTGAGGCTGCTGAGCGCCGCCGTAAGTGCTTCGTCGGCTTCTTTGTATTTTTCTTCGAGAAGAAAACTTGAGCCATGCATCACGAACACATCGGCACGTTTTACGGATTGCGGATAGCTGTCGATGAATCCGGAGAAAGCCTTGCGCGCCTCCTCGTAGTCCTTTTCCTGCATGGCGCAGACGCCTTTCCAGAACCGCAGATCCTCGATCATGGTCGGAGAAAGTTTGGACGTGTCGGCGAGTGCCTTGTCCACGCTTTCCCCGGCGTCCTTGAACTTTTTTAAATACACCTGGCTCAGCGCAAGGATAGGCAGTGCGCGGGGCAGGGCTTCCTTCGCCTCGGCGCTGGTTCCGTAGCCGGTGACAAACTCGGAGATAGCTTTTTCCGCCGTGGCGTAGTCACCCGCATTGAACGCCACGGCTCCGCGATTCAGCAATTCCACGGCGGTGGATCCCTGCGGAGTCTGCGCGTTCGATTGTGTCGCCGATGTTAAAAGGGACGCCAAAACAAGACCGCCGAACAGCAGTCGAAAATGGCGATGAAGAAACCCTTTCATAAAACCCTGCGCTTCGTTAACGGCATCGCGTATCCGTCTCAAGATGATTGTGCAAAATCGCGCGGGAAGTTTGCAAGCCGTTGAAGGAGCCTGCATGAGATGAAAACTGGGAAAACTTTATAGATCACCAGGTATGGAAACTTGCGAGGAAGTCCCACGCGAGCCTGGCGATAAACCACGGGAAAAATCTCCGGCTGCCTCGAAACTAGAGTAAAACAAGCATCCAGACTGCGAACGAACTCGGCATCTAAACCAGAGCACCGGCAGCTCATATCAAATTGCTGCTTCGGCAATGTCTGCTCGGACTCCTACTACACGATCAATCCTTGCAAATTCGCAAAGAACAGGCCGCCGTGACGGCAATGCTCGACCGGCACGCGGCCGTTGGTTTGCTGGGCCCCCGGCAGGTTGGCAAGACGACCTTGGCGCTTGAAATCGCCCGCCAGCGGCCTTCGGTTTATCTCGATCTGGAGTCGCCATCGGACCGGGCGAAGCTGGGCGAGCCTGAACTCTACTTTTCCAAACACGGCGACCGGCTGGTGATCCTCGACGAAATCCAGCGGTTGCCGGAGCTTTTTCAGGTGTTGCGCGGGGTGATTGACAAGGGCCGCCGCGCCGGCCGGCGAAGCGGACAATTCCTCGTCCTGGGTTCGGCCTCGGGAGAACTGCTTCGACAATCGTCGGAGAGCCTGGCCGGTCGCATCGCCTACCGGGAACTGACCCCGCTGCTGGCCGATGAGCTCGGAAAGTCGGGTGATCGGGCGTTTGAAGGGTTGTGGGTGCGGGGTGGGTTTCCCGAGAGTTGGCTGGCGCGCAACGACGCGGACTCGATGGAATGGCGGCAGGCGTTTATCCGAATGTATCTCGAACGTGATGTGCCGCAGCTCGGACCGCGGATTCCCGCCGAGACCCTGCGGCGGTTCTGGACTATGCTCGCGCATGAGCAGGGCTGCTTGTTCAACGCCGCGAAGCTGGCCGGCGCGCTGGGCCTGAGCGGACAAACCGTGTCCCGCTATCTCGACCTGATGGCCGACCTCCTGCTGGTCCGGCGGTTGCCGCCCTGGGCGGAAAATGTCGGCAAGCGTCTGGTGCGCTCCCCGAAGGTCTATGTGCGGGACAGCGGGTTGGTGCATGCACTCTTGGGTTTGCCCACGCTGGATGCGGTGCTGGGACACCCGGTGGCAGGCCAAAGCTGGGAGGGGATGGTGATCGAGAATCTGATTGCCGCCTCCCCTGACGCCACGGCGGCATGGTTCTACCGGACTGCCGCTGGCGCGGAGTTGGATCTCGTCCTGGATTTCGCGATAGGCACGCGATGGGTCGTGGAAATCAAGCGGGGACTCACGCCGAAGCTTACGCACGGCTTTCACTATGCGGTGGCCGACCTCAAGCCTGCGGCGAGCTGGGTCGTGTATTCCGGCCACGATCGCTATCCTCTCGGGGCGGGGGCGGAAGCCATCCCGCTGCTCGAATTGATGTCTCTATTGCGCGGCCTTGGTTCGAGCTGATACCCCTTTTTCCCTCATTATCGCGGCGGAAGCCAAAGATCGCCGCTGTCAGACACCGGTTGTTTGCCGAACCCTTTTGCTTTTGCCCACTCTTCGATGGGGCCGTTGAGTTCTTTCTCCTCGGTATCCAAAAGAATGCCGTCCGGCGGATTTGCGGCTAGGAGCGCATCAAGATCAAACGGGCTGACGAGACGGAACCGCTCGCGATCTTTGCGCGGCAAGAGGTGGGCGCTGCGCCAGGCGAACTCGCCGAGCGCAAACTCGGGATAAATTTCACGCCCGAGCATTTGCACACGCCACGGAAGGAGCGTCAGGATGCGTCCCTGCGGGAGCGCTTTGTCCAATTCAGCGAGTTGTCCGCGCAGGATATTCGGGGACCAGAGCCTGCCACCCACCACGGTCGCGCATCGCAACAATTCCCATTGAGGAAGCGAAAACAGCAGTGCCATACCGAGCAAAATCCCGCCTGCCGTGCGCAAATAGGCTAGTCCGATTCCCGTCATCGCCAGTGCGAAGATAAGCGGGGTGTACCAGTACTGAAGGTTCACGCGGGACGGAGCGAGCGCGCCCCAGGCGGAAAAAACGAACGCGGCACCAAGCAATGCAACAGGCCAGCGCAGCACCGGATTTTTGTATGCTGCGACCGCTGCGGCCAGAACTCCGAGCAGCAGGAGTGTGACCAACGCCTTGTTGTCCTCCCACACCTCGCCGTACAGCAGCCGGATTTTTCTCCCCAGGGATCGTCCGCGAAAATCACCGGGTTTCGCATTGAAATAACCGCGCTCGGCGTCCACGTGTTTGACGGACTCTTCTTTCCAAAACGAATATTTGCGCCACATGAGCGAGAGCTTCGGATAGCGGAAATTGCAGAACCCGAACGCTTCCACATTCTGCGACGCCATCCAGGCCATTGGCAAAAGAGCCAGCGCCGCACCGAGGCCAAACCATCCGCCGCGCAACATCCGAACCCGCCAGGAATCCGCTGACAGAAACAGCGCGGCCAATCCGAGTGGCGCGAAAAACAGCAGAAACGTCAGGCGCATTCCGGTCGCCAGTCCGATGCAAATCCCCGCGCCGAGCAGCCATAGACCGGTTCGAGACGATCCTTTCGCCAGCACACAAGCCGCAACCGCCATGGTCGCGAGCAGGGTTGGCGCCTGATGATTCCAGACCAGAAAAATGGACTCGTGATAGAGCACCGAAAACAGCGGCACGGTGAGAAGTACCGAGACCAGCGCGAGCCGCGTCCAAGGCGATAAACGATCCGTCAGCCTCCACACCAGCCAGCCCACAAGCAGCATATTCAACCACGCCGCGACCGCGCCCAGGCAGCGCAGCACAAGAAATTGATGGTCGCCCACCATGGCCGCCGCGCCGTTGAGCATCACGAGGTAAGGCGTGTGAAACAGCGGATAATCCTTCCACGGCAGGGCTCCCGTTTTCCACGTCACAATGCCGGGGGAAACAAACTGATCTTCGTCATGCCCCATCGGCGAACTCGTGCCGATAGCGAAAACAACGTAAAACAAAACCAGCGCGCCAAAGATCGCCGCGGCGAAACGCAGTTTTTTCATGAGGCTGCGCGGGCGCTTGGATAGACCCATTTGTGGTAGAGCACAAACTTCAGGCCCGCCACGCCCGTTTGCACGGTGAACATGATGAGAAACGCCATAACCTTGCCTTGGCCCCAGTGTTTGATGCCCGTGAGCGTGATGAGGTAGCTGATGCCGGTGCAAACCAGAAGCGCTGCCAGATAGCGCGGCAGGCATTCGCCAAAACCCGAACCCGTCCGGAAATTCACCTTGTAATTCCAGATCGCAAACACCGTGGTGGCAATCGTCAGACTGATCGCCAGGGCCGCCCATTCGGGCAAATGCGCGACGCTCCGGAGGAATTCAAACGGCCCGTAATTTAACGAAACGCTCAGCAGTCCTCCCACCAAAAACCAACCCAACCGTTCCGGCAGGCTCTGGGGCGGCGCGTCATTGTGCATACCATTTGGCGATGCGGAAACTTCCGCGCAACCGGGTCTTGTCCTCGGGATCGACCTGCATGTTCGCGTTTTCGATGACGACGAATTTTTCCGGTTGTTGCAGGGTGTGCAGAAATTTCACCAACGCGGGCCATGTGCCTTTCAATTCCATGGTGACAGGCACCGAACGTCCGGTGTCCACTTTGGTCACTGTGGCAATCGCGGGATTTTCCAGCGTCACTTCGCTGTCCTTCGCGATGAGTTTGATTTCGTCGAGCAACTGCACACCCGCAGCGCTTTCGTTCGCGAGCTTGGGCTGTTTTTCCGTGAGCCAATGGTCACGCTTTACCCACAGTTCGCGCTGATTAAACAACGTCTGGATATTGTTCCACTCCGAGTTGCGCGTGGCGATGTCGGCCCGCAGACGCGCCTGCTTTTTGAAAACAAAGTCAAACAACACGAGATTGAGCAGAATGAACACCACCACGCCGACCACCGTGGCCAGCGTTTTTTCCCGTGAAGACATTTCCCGTGCGGCGCTGTTCATAATTTTCCGAAGATCCGAAATTGTGCGCGTTCATCCGGCAGAATCGCCGGGTTGCCTGCGGTGATGGTGAAATCGCGAAGTCCCTCGGCGGCTTTGAGTTTTTCCACGAGATCAATCGCCATGGCGGCGGAAGGGGCTTCGCCATCCATCTGGAAACCCGTGGGGTTCGACGCAAACTGCGTGACGCGGATTTCCGGCGAAGGCAACGCTTCCTGAATCTGGCGCATGATTTCCACAGCGTAGCGCGCCGGATCAATCGCCGGCGCGAGTCGCAGCCAACGGCCCTGACGCGAGCTCACAAATTCCAGATCGGGCTGAACTTTGGCGATCTTGCGGTTGATCCGAGCGAGCTGGTTATCGAGAAAAAACACCCAGCCGAGAGCGATCAGCGCCAAGCCAAGCCAGATGCCGCCCGCGATCATGAGCTGCTTTTTCACCTGCTTCATCCGCGACGCCTTGCGGCGTTCCAGACGCCAGGCCGGTGGCATGAGATTGCTGCTAATGGCGTGCTCGACGTTGATGAGCGAGATTTTCTCCACCGGAACCCCGGGCAACGCCGCCTCCAGCGCCTGCACAAATTCGCTGCACCCTTCCTCGATGCAAATGCGGGCAAACGCCACGGGCAATCCGTCGAGCTCCGCGCTGATCAGCCACGGGGTCAGTTCGGTCGTCACGTCATCGTGATCCATCGTCTGCGCGGCGATGAGGGTGCGGTTGTCCACGACAGCCATGACGACCTTGTCGGACTCCCGATAAATCAGCAGCACATTTTGACCGGGTGGACATACCGTGGCGGCGTGCTGCGCAAAAAGGGTGACCTTTTCGGGCAACCGCAACTTCTGTCGCAGCGGTGCGCACAAGGTTTCCAGCGCGGGATGATGCACCGCCAGCGCGAGCACCTGCGATTCCGATTCGTCCTTGGAAATCACCTCGCAGGCGGTGGTCATGTCCTCGATGGGAAACGGCAGCGTTTTTTCAAGCTGCAACCGCGCCATGTCCTCCACCTCGGATGCCTCGATTGTGGGAAGGCGCATCCGTTCCACCAAAACGCTGGTGCATGGCAGCGCAAGTTGAAGGGTGCCCTCAGCCGGTAACCCCTCCGCAACTTCGGCCATGGAAGCGGCTTCGCGGCGTTCGGCGCCGGACAGCACAATCCATCCGCCGGGGGCGGGCATGAGGAAAATGGAGTCAGGGGATTTCGGGTGCTTCAAAATTCGTTCCACTTGAGGATGGCGGGCGCGGCGTTTCCTTTACGGGCAACCACCGTCACCTGTCGAACCACTTTTCCAGCAAATCCTTCGCTGATGATGAAAAAAGTGGGGTCTTTCATCGTGACCACCGGCTGAAGTTCTTCGCGCTGCTGCTGGCCGATGCCGAGATAACTCATCACTTCAGGCATCCCGCCTTGGAACGCATAATCGTCCCGTGTGCCGTTAAGTTTATCCTGGCCGTCGCGCATTTTAATGAAGTTCCGGGCTCGCGCATCGCCCACGCCGGGCAGGACCGCTAGCACCTCTTCGCTGGCGGCGAGCACATCGACAGGACCTTGGGTGAAAATAGTGAACAGGTCCTGCCAACCGGGCGTTTCTTCGAGGATCGCCGCGCCGTGAACCTGCGCAATCTCCTCCACCGACTGAAACGGCCGGTTCGCCGGGAGATAATCGTCGGTCGCCTCCATGCCATTGAGATGCTTGTCGTCGTCAGGGTCCACCCAGTCGAGCATCGCATCCACCAGCGCCTGGGTGTCTTGAAACTGGATTTTGAATTTCTGGGCGAGCATGCGCTTCAGAATTTCCAGTTTGACCGGTTCTTCGCCGGTCAACAGCCAGTTGATATTCAACTTTCCGCCCTCGCCGGTGAGCCGCACTTTGTAGCCGCTGCCGTTGCCGAGATCCTTCTGCAACAACGGCGTGATCGGCGTGACTAGCGGATGCAGCGCCACGGCGATGCCCGAGCGCGCGTTGGCTTTGGCCTCAAGCCCAAAGTTC
>Ga0105048_10003646_pt1 | contig 25242 bp, 19 predicted proteins | sample MAT05_FD_78382 | JGI IMG/M metagenome (GOLD analysis project Ga0105048, IMG submission 78382) | Freshwater microbial communities from Lake Fryxell liftoff mats and glacier meltwater in Antarctica - MAT-05 | ecosystem: Environmental > Aquatic > Freshwater > Ice > Liftoff microbial mat | place... | reverse complement strand
TCCGAGGCAGCCTTGCGCAAAATTCTGGCCACCGTGCTGGTCAGTTTGTCAGCCGATGTCCCCGCCATGGATGCTGCGTTGCAAGCCGGTGATGTGGCTGCAGCCAACCGCATGCATGCCATCAAGGGCTACATGCCCATCTTTGATAGCGATGCATTGATCGAGCGCGTGGTCGCGGTTGAAAAGCTCAGCAAAACCGAGTCTGCGGCGGTGGTGCAGGTGCCTTATTCACAACTCGGACCTGAGTTGTACGGTTTGTTGGATGAAATTCAACTTTATTTGGATTCGGGTTAATTGACACCCCTCTTTGCCAACGCTGCCTGCAAGCGTGTTGCCGGCGCCAATCTGGGTTGGCTGGCGCCAGACATCCTTGTCCTGATTTGTTTTATCCACAAAGAGCCCCTCAAAATGAAGGTCGCATATGCCCGAATCCTGGTCGTTGATGACGATGTCGTGATGCGCACCTTTGTGGTCAACAGCTTGCGCCGTCTGGGTATTCACGCAATTGAGACGGCGGGGGATGGCGGCAGTGCCCTGCGCGCGATGGTCAGCTTCAAGCCCGATCTGGTGCTCACCGACATCCACATGCAGCCCATGAACGGGATTGAATTTGTGCAGCAGTTGCGCAAGCACGCCAACCCGTTGGTAAAAAAAATGAAGGTGATTTTCATGAGCGCCGATGCCAGCACCGAGACGCTGGAGCAAGCCTTGCCGCTGGGCACCTATGGCTACATCGTCAAGCCGCCCCGCCAGGAAATCCTGCAAGCCAAACTTGAGCTGGCCCTGAAGTAAGCCCTGCATCCCAGCCACCTCGTCCACGCTGCCCCGAAAGACGTTGCCATGAATCCGCTTTTAGCCGACGATTGCCTCGCGATTCTACAGCTTGATTCACGCACCTGATTTACTATACTAAAGATAGCTATTCGACCTTTATGGATAAGGGCTGAGGCTTATTTTTTATAAATATTTGGCAGGTAAACACCTCGCCGGTCGGCGCCATGTTGCGGTTTTCGACTGGCCAGCAAACGTGTCAACTCGCCCTTGGGCAGGGGTTTGGTAAAGGTGCCCAGCAGCTGGATGCCTTGTCCGGCCGCAATGTCGCGCGCCAGTTCCAGCGTTCCCACGTCCACGCCGGTAACCAGCACCACATCGCCAGAATATTGGCGCAAGGCCAGTTCGGCCATGAATTCGATGCCGTCCATGTCGGGCATAAACACATCGCACACCAGCAGGTCGGGTGGTGTGGGCATGGCCTCCAGGGCCAGCAGCGCATGGCGACCGTTGTCGGCCATGTGGATGTGGGTGATGCCTTCGGCGGCCAGCATTTCCTGCATCACCTCCCGGCTGAAGGCGTCGTCGTCAACGACCAAAACCGAGACTATTGCGGCTTCAAAAGTGGGATCGCGCATGGGCAGTTCCTGTAACCATTGGTTCCTCCATTATTCCCGGTAAACGCCGGGCCGTCCATGATCTGAAGCGGTCATCAGGCGGGAACTCTCAGCGCTGCGGCGATGAGAACCTCAGCCTCGGCAAAGGTTTCAGGCACCCGGGCGGCCAGTTCGCTGCCGAGGCTGGCATTGCTGGCGCGCGCAACAGTCTCCAACTGCTCACACAAATCGCCCAGCGCCATGGCACCCACGGTACGACTGGCGGATTTCAGGGCATGTGCCAGCTCGGCCAGGGCGGGCAGGTCCTGCGCCAGGCCAGCGCGTGTCATGCTGGCCACCTGGACGCGGGCGCTGACCAGAAATTTGCCCAGCAGCCGCTGCTGCATGGCCAGGTTGCTGCCGACCGTCTCGCTCAGTGCCAGACTGTCCCACGCCGACAGGGTGTCGGCTGGGGGGTGGGTCCAGGGGCTGGGCGGTGGCGGGCTGAGCGCGGTGTCAGCTGCAGCACCAGGAAGCCACTTGGCCAGCATTGGGCGAAGGTGCTGCAGGCGCAGCGGCTTGCTCAGGTAATCGTCCATACCGGCGGCGCGGCAGCGTTCGGCTTCACCCTGCATGGCGTTGGCAGTCACAGCAATGATCGGGTGGTGCGTGCCGGGTGGTTCCTGTTGACGAATCGCGGCGGTCAGCTCAAAACCGTCCATGTTGGGCATGTGGCAGTCTGTCATCAGCAGGGCGTAGCTGCCGCGCTGCCACATGGCCAGCGCCTGGATGCCGTCCACCGCCACATGGGCAGCCCAGCCCAGCAGCTGCAATTGCTCGTGCAGCACGTCGCGGTTGGTTTCGTTGTCTTCGGCGATGAGGATCACCGGTGCCTGATCGCTGTGGGGCAGGCGCAAGGGCAGTGCTGGCTGGCTCCAGGGGTCGGGCGGTGTCTGTTGCGGGGCTTCGGGTATTTGGCCTGTAGGCGCCTCGCGCAGCGGCAGCTCCACAGTAAATTCCGAGCCTTTCCCAGGCGCGCTGCGGGCCTTGATGCGCCCCCCCATGAGTTCCACCAGCCGCTGGCAGATGGACAGCCCCAGGCCGGTGCCGCCAAACTGGCGTGCGGTGCTGACATCGGCCTGGGTGAAGGGGGTAAACAACTTGGAAAGCACGGCGGACTCGATGCCAATGCCGTTGTCGCTGATGCGCAGGTACAGCCCCGGCTGGCCGTTGGCGCGGTGACCACTGGCCACCCGCACCCTCACCAGGCCCGGTGCGCCCGCTCTGCTTTGGGTGAATTTGATCGCGTTGCCCACCAGGTTGAGCAGCACCTGGCGCAGGCGCGCCGGGTCAGACAGCACCCAGGCGGGAAGTTGGGGTGAGACCCACAGTGCCAATTCAAGGCCCTTGGCACGCGCTGCGGTCTGCATCAGCTGCACCACGCCCTGCACCACCTCACGCAGTGGGGTGGGAATGCTCTCCACGGCAAGCTTGCCCGCCTCGATCTTGGAGTAATCCAGAATATCGTTGAGGATGTCCAGCAGCGCCAGCGATGACTGGTGCACCGTGCCCAGCATGCGCCGCTGGTCATCGGTGAGCTGGGTCTGCTGCAGCATGTCGACCATGCCGACCACGCCATTCATCGGGGTACGGATCTCATGGCTCATGTTGGCCAGAAAGCTTGATTTGGCCTGGTTGGCCGCATTCGCCGCTTCACGGGCTGCATTGAGCGTGCTTACATCGTGGGCAGCGGCAAACACGCCCAGCACCTGACCCTCCTGGTCGCGGTACACACTGGCGTTAAAGAGCAGATTGGTCAGCTCACCGTTGAGGCTGCGCAGGGACAGGGGAAAGGCACTGACCCGCCCTTGCGCAATCACCTTGTGGTAGAGCGCTTGCGCCTGCACCGGATCGGTAAAGAAGTCGGAGAATTCGCTTTGCATCAACTTGTCGCGGTCGATACCGGTGATGGCTTCGGTGGCCTCATTGACGTCGGTGATCTGACCATGCGGGTTGATGGTAAACAGGGGATCGACGTTGGCTTCGATCAGGCTGCGTGCATACAGGGCGGTGGCCTGCGCCAGAGTTTCGGCGCGGTGCAGGTCATCGGTGCGCTGTTGAACCAGCTCTTCCAGGTGCTCGCGGTAGTTTTGCAGCTCTGCCTCGCCCGCCATGCGCTCGCTGATGTCAGTGCTCAGGGTGATGAACTCCACTGGCTGGCCCGCCTCGTCCATGAACGGCACTACGGTCATGTTCAGCCAGAACAAGCGGCCGTCCTTGGCTCGGTTGCACACCTCACCCTGCCAGCTTTTGCCAGCCGTCACGCTCTGGTGCAGGCGGGCAAAAAAATCCTTGGGGTGCACGCCGGAATTGAGCATGCGCAACTCCTGCTGCTCAAGCTCGCCCAGCGTGTAGCCACTGACCTCACAAAAGCGTTGGTTGGCGTGGGTGATGCGGTCATGCGCATCGCTGATGGTGACCAGCACATGCTTGTCCATCGCTTCCTGGTAGCGCTCAAGCGTTTGCGTCACCGCCAGCGACTGGCGCAGTGCCTGGCGGGCGTTGAACTCGCTGGCCAGCAGGGCGGTTTCACGCTGCGCTAGGGCTTCCAGCAAATAGTTGAAGCCGTTAATGAGCTGGCCCACTTCATCGTTGCGGGTTGTCGGCAACGGCTGGGGCTTGTCTGCACTACTGGCCTGAGTCAGCAACGCCTGAAAGGCGGTATGCATGGGTTTGAGCTGTCGGCGCAGCAGCCACCAGGTCAGCCCGGTTGCCAGCAACGAGGCCAGCAAAGTGGCCAGCAAAATGTTTTTGACCAGGTTACTTACCGGTCCAAACGCCTCGCCGGTGGGCAATGAGGCGAGCAGTCTCCAGCCGGTGATCGGCAATAGCACCGCTGAGGCCAGCACCTCCTGACCTTGGGTGTCTCGCAGCACCGCCGAACCTTTGGAGCCCTGGGCAAAATAGTCCATCGCCGGGTTCACCCCCGCAGCGGGTAGATCACTGAGCACCTGTACTTGCTCGGTGCCAACCACCAGCAGCCGGTTAGGGTGGGCCAGCAGCATGTAGCTGCCGGTTTGGCCGTAGCGCGAGGACAGCAGTGGCGTGAGGAAATTCGGCCGGCCCAGGTCAATCAAACCCACCATCGCACCGATCACCTGGCCTGCGCTGTCACGCATTGGCACGGCAAAGGGCACTACCGGGGTGTGGGTTTCCGGGCTGATGGTTGGCTTGCCAATGGTGGCGCGACCCTCTTTCAAGGCGCTGCCAGCGGCGGGACGGTCCCGGAAGTTGACGCCCAGGCGTGGCGTCAGCAACGGGTAGGCGGCGCGCGCATTGCCATCGCTGCCAATGATGATCAGGCCGCCGTTAAAAAACTTGATCAAGGTGAGGCGGGTGGCCAGAAAGGTCTGCAAGTCGGCCGGCGAACCAGCCATCAACGGTTCGGCCAGTTGGCCTGCCTCCTGCAGTGTTTGTAGACGCACCGCCAGCGTGCGGTTCAGTTCGTCAGCCTGCAGTGTGACTGTGGCGAGCTGCTGCTGGCTGAGCATGTGTTGCACGTCGTGATGCAGGGCGCGTACCGCGTACCAGGACAGCGACCACAACCCCACCAGAAAGACCGACAGGCTCAGCAACGTGATGCGGGTTTGCAGCGAGTGCCAGGTGTACGGACTGATGGGTTTGGGTTGCGGGGTCATGAGTTTGGGGGTGATTCTGTGGCGTCAAAAGTGGCCAGATGGTGCTCGATACGTGCCTGGGCTTTCGCCACCGCGGCTGGCAGTGCTTGTGCGAGGCGCTGGCAGCAAGGCAGGTCCTGGGCGCTGCTGGCTGATTCCAGTTGCTGGCACAACGCGCCCACGGCCATCGCTCCCACGCTGCGTGCGGCTGATTTGAGGGTGTGCGCCTGGGTGATCAGTGTGCTGAAGTCCTCATGCTCTGCAGCAGCTTTGATGGCATCGCGCTGCTGCTGGGCGTTGACTAAAAAAAGCTTCAGGAGCCGCTGCTGGATGCCTGGCTCATGGCTGATCAGCTCGCCAAGCACCTCGCTATTCCATATGTCAAAAATGCCTCTATCCCTTTCATCATAAGGGTTGGTAGCTATTGACATAGTAGCATTTTCCGATGTCGATTTCTCGCTGCCGGCAGCCCGCGTGCCGGCAGCGAGCGCCGGTACAACGGGTTGAGCAACTTCAGCGTTGTTTTCATCCCCCTGATTATGGCCATGCCCGATGGTTCTGCAAACGGCGCTTGGCAGGCATTCGTTCCCATTTATCATTGCGCTTGAGCACGGGCTGCAAGCTGCGGCGTCAGCCCGTCTGCCTTGTCCGGTTACATCTTCCAAACCGCGTCGCGTTAAGGTTTTTTATGCTGCCACTCTCTGATTTCGCCACCCCGCGCAGCGCCATCCAGGCGCTGCTAGTCGATGACGACAGTTTTCAACTAGAGCTGATTTCTGACATTTTGCGTGGTATCGGAGTGGCTGAAATCACCACCGCTGCCAGCGGCGCCCAGGCCCTGGAGCTACTGAGTGCGCACCCCGATCGTTTCAACCTGATGCTGCTGGATTTGCACATGCCGGGTATGGATGGATTTCAGTTCATGGAGGCGCTGGCCAATGCTGGGTTTACCGGCGGCCTGATCATTGTGTCGGGCCAGGATGAAGAGGTATTGCACGCCGCCTCTAGGGTGGCGAGGTTGCGCCGCTTCAGCTGCCTCGGCTCGGTCAGCAAGCCGGTGGGTAAAGCAGCTCTGGCACAGTTGATTTGAGCCTGGCCCAAGGGCCGCTTGGCGCTCAGGAAGCCGCAGGGTTTTGCTCTCTTTCCAGGAGTCCTCTACCCAGGTTGGCCGCGCGTTTGAAGTCAAAAGCGTCCATGGCTTCGCGCATTTCTTTCCACTCAGGGGCATCTGGTAAGAGCGCTTTGCCCTGAAGTTGCTCAAAAACTGCCAGCGCACGCATGTCAGACGCCTTGAGTAAACCCAGCCACTCACGCAGCAAAGCTGTATCGATGTTGCCAGCGTGGTCGCTCTGGTCAGCGCGCGTCGTCGGTGCGCCTGCCGGGTCGGGGTCTTGCTGCTCATAGAACACTGCAACGCGCTCGATCACCGTTTGGGTATTGGCCAAGGCTGTGTGCAACTCACCTGAGAGTCTGATGGCATCCAGCGGCTGGTTTTTGTCCAGTGCCCGCCAGACCCTGAGTTGCGCCTGGCGCGCCACTGCCGCCAGGTAGGTGGCGCCTACGGTCGATGACAACCCCTTGAGGGTGTGCAGCATGCGTTCTGCGGTGACCAGGTTGGCCGCTTGGAGTTCGGCGTCAAACTGCTCGGGCAAGCTGGCCAGCTCGACTTGAAAAGCGCGCAGCACCCGCACATACAGCGCCTTGTTGCCGCCCAGGCGCTCCAGCGCGGCCAGGCTGTCTACCGCGTCAACCGGTGGCAAGGCAGCCATCAGCGCAGACGTTTTTTGCGGCGTTGGCTCACTGATGACAACGTGTGCCACAGGTTCAGCCTGCGGCGCCTGGACCAGCGGCGTGGGCTCGAGGATCAGTTGGGTCAACTGCGCCAGATGAAAGGGTTTGCCAACATGGTCGTTCATGCCCGCAGCCAGACAGGCAGCGCGGTCAGAGGCCATGGCGTTGGCGGTCATGGCGATGGTGGGCAGCTGTTTCAGCCCCAACTCTTCACGCAGCGCACGGGTGGCGGCATAGCCGTCCATCACCGGCACCTGGATGTCCATCAGCACCACGTCAAACGGGGTGCCGGCAAGCATGGCCTGGCGCACTGCCTCGACACCCACGCGCCCGTTCTCGGCCAGCTGTACCTGAGCACCTTCGGCGCTGAGCATTTCCTGGGCTACCTGTTGGTTGATCATGTTGTCTTCCACCACCAACAGACGCAGGCCTTGCAGCGGCTTAGGGCGGGAAGCGGGTGAGCTTGGTGCGCTGGTCAGACTTGGGCTGCCTGCCAGAGCATCGGCAACCGCATCACACAGCATGGAAGCGGTAACCGGTTTGACGAGAAAGCCCTGCAGCAGGGCTTGTTCTTGCGCGTTATGCTGTGACAACGTGTCGCGTCCGTTGGCTGTGACCATAATCGTGCTGACAGGTTTCAGCGCAGACGGCATGGCTTGCAGGCGTTGCAGGGTTTCCCAGCCGTCCATGCCAGGCATTTGCCAGTCGATCAACAGCGCCTGGTAGGGTGCCTGACCGGTGGCAGCGCGCGCCTGCAGCAGCGCCAATGCATCGGTGCCGCTGGCGGCTATGTCCACCTGCCAACCCAATTGACGGAGCATGGCCGCAAGAATGTCTCGGGCGCTGGGGTTGTCGTCCACCAGCAGCACCTGCAGGCCGATCAACCGGAAGTGTTCTAACCGTGTCGGTGGTTCAGCCAGAGGCTCCTGGGTGATCGGCAGCGTGATTTCAAAAGCGAAAGTGCTGCCCTGGCCCAGCTCGCTTTGCAGCGTCAGTTCGCCGCCCATCAGCGCTACCAGTCTGCGGCAGATCGACAGGCCCAGCCCGGTGCCGCCAAAGCGTCGGGTGGTGAAGGCCTCGGCTTGCGAGAAGCCCGCAAAAATATGCTGCTGGTTTTCGGGCGCGATGCCAATGCCAGTGTCACGCACCGCAAAGCGCAGCGTCACCTCCTGGGCACTCTGGCGCAGCACGCTGATTTTCGCCACCACTTCACCCTGAGCGGTGAATTTGACCGCGTTGCTGCACAGGTTGAGCAACACCTGATGCAGCCGCAGCATGTCGCCTGAGAGCGCCTGCGGGGCGGCGGGGTCGATGTCAAACAGCACCCCGACCGCTTTGTGGTTCAGATTGGCCGACACAATCACCGACAGGTCGTGCAGCAACTTGTCCAGCCGGAAGGGGCTAACTTCCAGCACCATCTTGCCAGCATCAATCTTGGAGAAGTCCAGAATGTCGTTGAGCAGCCCCAGCAGCGACTGCGCAGCACTCTCGGCCTTGCTGGCGTAGTCCAGTTGGCGCTCGGTCAGTGGGGTGTGATGCAGCAGCCTGAGCATGCCCAGAACCGCGTTCATCGGGGTGCGGATCTCGTGGCTCATGTTGGCCAGGAATTGGCCCTTGGCCACCGTGGCCTATTCGGCCTGTTGCTTGGCAAACTGCAGCGACTGCTCCAGATTCTTGTTGGCCGTGATGTCGGTGCGTATGCCAATGAAACGGTGCGGAAGGCCGTCAATCCCGATCAGCGGCACGATCGTCGCGCTGACCCAGTAAAAGCTGCCGTCTTTCTTGCGGTTTTTGATGTCACCGCGCCAAACCTGGCCTTCGGTGATGGTGTGCCACAGATCCTCAAACATGGCGGGCGGGTGCTCGTCTGATTTGACGATAAGGTGATTCTGCCCCAGCAGATCTTGCTGGCTGTAACCACTGACATCGCAAAAGCGCTGGTTGGCGTAAATGATTAAGCCTTGCAGGTTGGTGATGCTGACAATGGCGTGCTGGTCCAGTGCAAATTTCTGGTTGTTCAAGTCCAGGTTTTGAGTATGCAGGCGCATCGACACCATGTTGAGGGCGTTGCCCAGCAACGCCATTTCCGATGTCCGGTGCGATACCTTAAGGCTGGCACCGGCTGAGGCGTCCAGTTTGCTGGCAAAGACGGTGGCTTCACGCAGGGCGCGCATCGCCGGGCGCAGCAACAGCCATAACAGCAGCAGTGTGATCACCATGGCCAGGGCGATGGTCTTAAGGGCTTGCCGCCGAATGTCGCTGGCGATGGCGTTGAAGGTGTCCAACCGGTAATTGACCCGTACCCAACCCAGTGGTTCAGGGCCGTTGATGCGGTGCCAGGCCGACAGGGTGCCGCCGTTACCCGCCAGGAAATCGCGTTGTCCACCCTGGTCCGGCGAGTTTTCCAACAAGGCGTCAGGGGCTGATGCGTTAGGTAGTGCGACCTGGCTCAGGCTGTATCGAGGGGACCAGGCGCCACTTTGATTGACCACCTCCGAGACCGGCACACCCTTCAAATCGGTCACCAGCACCGAGTAGATGCCTTTTACTGTAGCGGTCTGCAGAGTCAGCGCTTCAATATTCTGCAGATCGTCGGTTTTTAGAAAATGGGCGTTGACCGTGGCCAGGTTCTGCGCTAGGGCGCCTAACTGAGCTGTGACGGTTCGCCGAGCGCTCTCAGTCTGCTCGCGTGCGGTGTGGTAGCCGTAACCCAGAATCGACAGTGCCAGGCAGCCGATGGTCAGCAGCGCCGGTTGCATTTCCAGGCTACGCACCGTCCAGCGGCGTAGCCAGCTGCCTGGGAAATGGCCCAACGGGGCACCATGTGTCATGCCGGTCCTGCGAAGCCTTGGGCGTGTCGGTGGGAATTCAGGTGAGTTTCTGGCCGCAGACGCAACCACGCCCACTGGCTTTGGCCTGGTAGAGCTGTGCGTCTGCCAAGGCAATGAGTGTAGCTGCGTCACCACTGGCGCCAGCCGTGAAGCCTGCCACCCCCAAGCTGATGGTGACCACGGCGGCCACATCAGAGTCGGCGTGACTGATGGCTTTTCTGCGTACGCTGATTTCCAATTCATGCGCCAGACTAATGGCCTGTTCGAAGTTGGTTTCTGGCAGCACGCAAACAAATTCCTCGCCACCGTAACGCGCCACCAAATCGGCCGGACGACGCAGGGTTTCTTTCAGCGTCTGTGCAACCTGGCGCAAACAGTCGTCACCCGCTTGGTGGCCGTAATGGTCATTAAACCGTTTAAAGAAATCCACATCGAGCATGATCAGCGACATCGGCACGTGCGCGCGTACGGCGCGCGCCATCTCAGTGAGCAGTTGCTGGTCGAAGTAGCGGCGGTTGAAAACGCCGGTCAGGCCATCCAGGAACACCAGTCGGCGCATCAGGTCAGACTGGTGTTTGAGGGTCAGCTGGGTTTTGACGCGCGCGCGCACCACAGCTGGGTTGACCGGCTTGGAGATGAAGTCAACCGCGCCAGCTTCCAACCCGCGGGTTTCCTCGGAGGCATCGGTGTGGGCAGTGACAAAGATCACAGGAATATCGCGCGTTTCTGGAGCAGCCTTGAGGGCGGTACACACCTCATAGCCGTCCATGCCGGGCATGACAACATCCAGCAGAACCAGGTCTGGCGGTGAGCGGTGGCAGAAATCCAGTGCCTGCTGGCCGCCAGTGGCCATGAACACCTGGTATTGGTCCGCAAAGATCTGGTTCATCACCTGAATATTGATCGGCTGATCGTCCACCACCAGCAAGCGCGCCCTGGTGGCGGCAGCGTCCATCAGGGTGGTCAGGGTGTCTTGAACTTGAGACATGTGATCGCGGCAAATCTGGCTCTATGTTAAGCCATTGGCATGCCGCAAAAGCCGTCGAATCACCGTGCGCCGGGGTCATGTTTCGCGGCTGGCGCATGTTGGTAACCATATCATGGGAAAATCACGGAACAAAAATACACGGAGAACCATTCATGTCCTGTCGCGCTACCAAAATCGTTGCAACTCTTGGCCCAGCTTCCAGTGATCCAGAGCTTCTGGAGAAGATGATTCGCGCTGGCGTCAATGTTGTGCGGCTCAATTTCAGCCATGGCAAGGCGCAAGACCACATCGACCGCGCGCAACTGGTGCGCGAAGCGGCCAAGCGTGTCGGGCGCGAGGTCGGCATCATGGCTGATCTGCAGGGCCCGAAGATTCGGGTGGGAAAATTTGCCGAAGGCCGGGTGTTTCTGGAGCCGGGTCAGCAGTTTGTGATGGACGCATCACGCGTCGAATTGGGTGACGTCAACGGCGTGGGCCTGGACTACAAGACACTGCCCAACGAAGTCAAGATGGGCGATGTCTTGCTGCTCAATGACGGCCTGATTGTGATCAGCGTTGATGCGGTGCGTGGGTCGGCCATTTTCACCACAGTCAAGTTGGGTGGTGAGCTGTCCAACAACAAGGGCATCAACAAACAGGGCGGTGGCCTGAGCGCACCGGCGCTGACAGCCAAAGACATGGATGACATTCGCACTGCCATGGCTTTCAAGGCCGACTACGTGGCGGTGAGCTTTCCGAAAAACGCCACTGACATGGAAATGGCGCGTCAGTTGTGCATTGTGGCCTCCGATGGGGGTCACCAGCCCGCGCTGATTGCCAAGATTGAACGAGCCGAAGCCATTCCGCACCTGGAAGAAATCCTGCTGGCCAGCGACGGCATCATGGTGGCGCGGGGTGATCTGGCAGTGGAAGTGGGCAACGCCGTGGTGCCGGCTCTGCAAAAGCGCATGATCAAACTGGCGCGCGAGCATGACCGTGTGGTGATCACCGCTACCCAGATGATGGAGTCCATGATCACCAACCCGGTGCCCACCCGTGCCGAGGTGAGCGATGTGGCCAATGCGGTGCTGGATGGCACCGATGCTGTGATGCTGTCCGCTGAAACCGCCGCAGGCAAGTACCCGCTGGAGACCGTGATTGAGATGGCCAAGATCTGTCATGCCGCCGAAGGCGGCGAGGGTTTCAAGCTTGAAGCCGATTTCACCGGCGAGACATTCACCAAAATCCCCTACGCGGTGTCGATGGGTGCGTTGTTCACTGCACACCATTTGGGTGCCAAAGCGATTGTTGCCCTGACTGAAAGCGGGTCTTCCGCCCGCTGGATGAGTCGGCACCTGATTCGCGTACCGATTTACGCCATGACGTCGAACATTGCCACGCAGCGCCGCATGACGCTTTACCGAAACGTTCGCCCGCTGCTGATTGATGCCAGCATGGATCGGGACATGGCATTGGCGCAGGCAGAAAGAGACCTTAAGGCACTCAATATCGTCTCGTCGGGAGATGTGTATGTGATCACCTGCGGTGAGCCCATGGGTGCACCCGGTGGCGCCAATATGCTAAAAATCTGCTACGTTGAGTGAAATCAAACACGCTTCTTTGCTCTTGAACAGGTTTCGGTAAGCTGGTGTTGTCACAATGTCGGTTGCTTTATGCAATCCAACCGTTTTTACCAGGAGGTTCAATGAACACCGAAACGCAGCATGACTCAAACCGCGAAGCCCCGGCTTTTGTGACCCATCAACGCCTGATTGCCTGGGTGGCAGACGTTGCCGCCCTGACCAAGCCAGACACCGTGTACTGGTGTGATGGCTCCGAAGAAGAGTACGCCCGTCTGTGCCAGCTACTGGTCGACGCGGGCACTTTCAAAAAACTCAATCCGGTCAAGCGCCCCAACAGTTTTCTGGCCTGCAGCGACCCCAGCGACGTGGCCCGGGTCGAAGACCGCACCTTTATCTGCAGTGAGAAGAAGGAAAACGCCGGTCCCACCAACAACTGGATGGCTCCGGCCGAGATGCGCGCCCTGCTGCAGACCGGCGCCGACGGCAAGAAAGCGCTGTTTGACGGCTGCATGAAGGGCCGTACCATGTACGTGATCCCGTTCAGCATGGGCCCATTGGGCAGCCCGATCGCCCACATCGGTATTGAGCTGTCAGACAGCGCCTATGTGGCGGTCAACATGAAGATCATGACGCGCATGGGTAAGGCCGTGTATGGCGTGCTCGGCACTAAAGGCGAATTTGTGCCATGTGTCCACACCGTTGGCGCGCCTCTGGAGGCGGGTCAAAAAGACGTGTCCTGGCCATGCAACCCCGAAAAATACATTGTTCACTACCCGGAAACGCGTGAAATCTGGAGCTTTGGCTCTGGCTACGGCGGCAATGCGCTGCTGGGCAAGAAGTGTTTCGCGTTGCGTATTGCCTCCAACATGGCGCGTGACGAAGGCTGGCTGGCCGAGCACATGATGATTTTGGGAGCCACCAACCCACAGGGCAAAAAACACTATGTGGCGGCGGCTTTCCCCAGCGCTTGCGGTAAGACCAACTTTGCCATGCTGGTGCCCCCGGCAGGTTTTGATGGCTGGAAGATCACCACCGTGGGTGATGACATTGCCTGGATCAAGCCGGGTGCGGACGGCAAGCTCTATGCTATTAATCCTGAAGCAGGGTATTTCGGTGTGGCGCCGGGTACCAATATGTTGACCAATCCCAACTGCATGCTTTGCCTGGACAAAAACGTGATTTACACCAACGTCGCCCTGACCGACGACGGTGACGTCTGGTGGGAAGGTATGGAGTTCGACGCTCCCGGCAAGGCTTTGCCCACGCACCTGATCGACTGGAAAGGCAACGACTGGACGCCCGAGATCGCCAAGGCCACCGGTGCCAAGGCAGCACACCCCAACTCGCGCTTTACCGTGTCGGCTATCAACAACCCGGCGCTGGACTCCGAGTGGGACAACCCGGCTGGCGTGCCGATTGATGCGTTCATGTTTGGCGGCCGCCGTGCCACCACGGTGCCGCTGGTGACCGAAGCGCGTTCCTGGGTGGATGGCGTCTACATGGCTGCCACCATGGGGTCGGAGACCACTGCTGCTGCCGTGGGCCAGGCTGGTGTGGTGCGTCGTGACCCGTTTGCCATGCTGCCGTTCACTGGCTACAACATGAGCGACTACTTCCAGCACTGGCTGACCCTGGGTGCCAAACTGGAAGCAAAAGGTGTCAAGCTGCCCAAGATTTACACCACCAACTGGTTCCGCAAGGGTGCAGATGACAAGTTTGTCTGGCCCGGTTACGGTGAAAACATGCGCGTGCTGAAGTGGATTCTTGACCGCCTGGACGGCACAGCACCCAAAGGTGAAGGGTACTTCTTTGGCATTACCCCGCACTACGAAGACCTGAACTGGAAAGGCCTGGATTTCTCTGCTCAGCAGTTCAAGACCGTGACCAGCATCGATAAAACCGCTTGGCGGGAAGAAATGGCGCTGCACGACGAGCTGTTCACCAAACTGGCTTATCACATGCCTAAAGAGCTTGCCGACACCAAGGCACGCATTGAGGCAGAGCTTGCCTGATCCCGGCTGAAGGCCCGCAGGTAACACCCAGGAAAAATGGCCACCGCAAGGTGGCTGTTTTCTTGGGTGGACACAACGATAGGCCATTTCAACGACTATGCTGGTCGTTGGGGACGATTGGCTTTTGCTGGACCGGCCCACTAGAATGGGCCGTGAATCCAAGCCAGACGTGCGACTTCCTGTAAAACGTGTTCGCCGGAGTGATCGTGTTAAGGTAGGTTAAATTTTTCTCAACTCAACTAACAGCAAAGGATTCGTCAATGTTCCAAAAAATTCTGGATGTGGTTCAGCCCGGTGTGGTGTTTGGTGATGATGTGCAAAAAATCTTTGCGATTTGCAAAGCCAACAAATTCGCAATGCCCGCGGTGAACGTCATCAGCACTGATTCCATCAACGCCGTTCTGGAAGCTGCCGCCAAGGCCCGGGCACCGGTGGTGATTCAGTTATCCAACGGCGGCGCGGGTTTTGTGGCGGGCAAGGGCTTGAAACTTGACGGCCAGCAAGCGGCCATTCTGGGAGGCATTTCTGGCGCCAAGCACATTCACTTGGTGGCCAAGTCGTATGGTGTGCCGGTGATTGTGCACACTGACCATGCTGCTAAAAAGCTGCTGCCCTGGATTGACGGCCTACTGGACGCTGGTGAAAAACACTTTGCTGAAACCGGCCAACCCCTGTTCAGTTCCCATATGCTGGATTTGTCCGAAGAACCCCTGAAGGAAAACATCGCCATTTGCGGCAAATACCTGGCCCGTATGGCCAAGATGGGCATGACACTGGAAATCGAACTCGGTGTCACGGGGGGAGAAGAAGACGGTGTGGACAACAGCGATCGGGACGCATCCCTGCTGTACACCCAGCCCGAAGATGTGGCTTATGCTTACGAAGAACTGCGCAAAATCAGCCATCGCTTCACCATTGCTGCTTCATTTGGCAATGTGCATGGGGTGTACAAGCCGGGCAATGTCAAGCTCACGCCGAAGATTCTGGACAACTCTCAAAAGTATGTTTCTGAGAAGTTCACGGTGGCCGCCAATACGCTGGACTTTGTGTTCCACGGTGGCTCGGGCTCCAGCGCCGATGAAATCAAGGAGGCCATTAGCTACGGCGTGGTGAAGATGAACATCGACACCGACACGCAGTGGGCTACTTGGGCTGGCGTGATGAACTTCTACAAAAAGAACGAAGGCTACATGCAAGGCCAGATCGGCAACCCCGATGGCGACGACAAGCCCAACAAAAAATACTACGACCCCCGCGTCTGGCAGCGTGCCGCCCAGCTTGGCATGATCGCTCGTCTGGAGCAGGCGTTCCAGGAGCTCAACGCCGTCAACAGCCTGTAACTCAGGCAGAACGTGTTAAAAAAAAAGGCCGATGGAGACATCGGCCTTTTTTCATGCGTGCACATGCGCATCGGCGCAAACCGGCTGGCTGGCTGGCTGGGTATCCAGAGCATCAGTGCCATCAACTGCGGCGCCACAATGCGCATAAACATCACCAATGGGTAAACAGTGACGTAGGACAGCGCTGCGGAACCACTGCTGGGTGCATGGCATTGGCAAAGGCCAGTGGCGGTAGGTCGGTCAGGGAGTTGCTATGGACAGAAAGGTGTGCCAGCACACCCACGATCATCAACGGCATGCCAGAGCCAGATCGGAGATGCGTTTGCCAATCGCCTTCACAGGGGCCACCGCGGTACGCTCGATACGCATGTCAATGTCGTGGGTGGACAGCGAAGTTTCGACCTCCTCACCTATCACCAGTTGTGCGCTGCGCAATGCGTCCGGGGCACCTACCAGGTGCCGCAGGTCACCAACTTGCAGCGTGGTGAGTGGGCGGGGCACAGACAACGTGTCTCCGCGATGGATGCGCGAGCAGATCACCTGGCCGCTGGACAGGCCCGGTGCCTTATTCACGGCCAGTCCGCTTAAATTCACGTTCTGCAGTGCCACGTTCATGGTCGTCAGGCCATTGCGCGACTGGCTGGACTGCGCGTCAAACGCCTGGGCTTCCTGATCGACGTTGATGTGGAAAAACAGCCGTATCAGCCACATCGACAGCAAGATGCCGCAAATGCCAAACGTAGGCCATGCCCATGCTGGCGACGCTTGTGGCTGACGAGCCCAGGTCAGTCAGGATCTGCTGGCCTGCGCCCAGCGCAGGCGTGTTGGTGACAGCCCCGGAAAAAATGCCCAGAATCATCGGCAGCGGCACATCAAAAAACTTGTGCAGCGCTGCGGCTACCGCGCAGCCCAGCAACACCAGCAGCGCAGTAAAGCCGTTGAGTTTGAGCCCGTTGCTGCGCAAAGCCGCGAAAAATCCCGCCCCACACGTCACAACGGCTTCAGTCGCAGATCGTCCACTTCTCTTGGGAGCGCGAAGATTCAAGCACCTTGTCAATGAAACGTACACCGCGTGCACCGTCTTCTACCCGAGGGTAGGTTGCGGTAGCGTCTTGGCTGCCGCTCAGCCTGGCGCGGATATCGGCAGCCACACCCAGGTAGATGTTGGCAAACGCTTCAATAAACCCCTCGGGGTGCCCGGATGGCAAGCGTGTGGCCTGAGTGGCAGCGGCGCACAGGCCCGCCGAGCCTCGCGTCAGCATACGGACTGACTCACCCAAGGGCGAATGCAATAACTGGTTAGGCTGCTCCTGGCGCCAATCCAGGGTGCCAGTGCTGCCAAACACACGCAGGCGCAAATCATTTTCACAACCGATACAGATTTGGGAGGCTACGAGTACGCCGCGCACACCACCGCGCAAGCGCAGCAACAGGTTGACGTCGTCGTCGAGTGCGCGCCCGGTGCCTATGGTGCCGAGGTCAGCGCAGATAGCTTCGACCTCCAACCCGGTCACGCTGGTCAGCAGGTTCTCGGCATGTGAACCAATGTCACCCAAGGCACCGGCCAGGCCGCTTTTGGCAGGGTCGGTGCGCCACAGCGCCTGTTTGTTGCCTGTGGCTTCCACAGCGGTGGCCAACCAGCCCTGGTGGTACTCCACGATGACCTTGCGCACGCCTCCGATCACGCCGCTGCGCACCATCTCACGCATCTGGCGAACCATCGGGTAGCCGGTGTAGTTGTAAGTGACGCCAAACACGGTGTCGGCACGCGCCACCGCATCCACCAGCGCCTGGGCCTGTGCCGAGGTGTGCACTAGCGGTTTGTCACACACCACGTTAAAACCTGCTTCCACAAACGCCAGGGCCACGGGATAGTGCAGATGATTGGGCGTCACAATGGATACAAAGTCGACGCGTTCTTCAGACGGTTGCTTGAGCTCATCCGCCAGCAATTCTTGCCAGGTCCCATGATTGCGATCGTCAGCCAGGAACAGGTCGCGGCCAGAGGCGCGGGCTTTGTCCGGATTGCTGGACAACGCTCCAGCGACCAATTCGATCTGGCCGTCAAGGGCAGCGGCTTTGCGATGCACCGCGCCAATGAAGGCATCGCGCCCGCCGCCCACCATGGCATAGCGGAGTTTTCTGGCGGGGTTTGTCATGGCCGTTCTTTGGCAAACGCCGCATCAAACGCACCCGCTGCGGGTTTGAAATCCAGCCGTTTGCAGAATGCGGCACTCTCGGTGGCGCCGTGCACGCGATCCATGCGACTGTCTTCCCACTCCACGCTCAACGGGCCCGCGTAGCCGATGTCATTGAGCGCCACGATGATCGATTCAAAGTCCACCATGCCGCGCCCGACACTGCGGAAGTCCCAGTTGCGTCGGGCGTCACCAAAGGAGGTGTGCCCGCCAAAGGTGCCCACCGTACCATCCCCTTTGCCCCACCAGACATCTTTCATGTGCACGTTGTGGATGCGCTCGGAAAAGGTGCGCAGGAAACGGATGTAGTCCACCCCCTGGTAGGCTAGGTGGCTGGGGTCAAAGTTGAAGCCGAAGCGGCGGTGGCCCTGCACCGCCGCCAAGGCGCGCTGGCTGGTGGCGATATCGAAGGCAATTTCGGTGGGATGCACCTCCAGGGCAAAGTTCACGTCCTGCTCTTCAAACACCGCCAGGATCGGGCCAAAACGCTGGCCAAAGTCGGCAAATCCCCTGTCCCAAAACGCTTGTGATGTCGGCGGAAAGGCATACAGGCTGTGCCAGATGGACGACCCGGTAAAGCCGGTCACGGTTTTGACACCAAACCGGGCAGCCGCGCGCGCGGTGTCCTGCAACTCGGCGGCGGCGCGCTGGCGCACCCCTGCGGGCTCACCATCACCCCAGACATGGCTAGGCAGGATGGCTTGGTGGCGCGCGTCAATCAAATCACACACCGCTTGTCCCACCAAATGGTTGCCAATGGCAAAACAATGCAGGCCATGGCTGGCCAGAAGCGCATGTTTGTCCTTCACATAGGTGTCAGATGCCAGCGCCTCCTGCACATTGAAGTGGTCACCCCAGCAGGCCAGCTCCAGGCCGTCATAACCCATGCTTTTTGCCAGGGGCGCCAGCGCTTGCAGGGGCATGTCAGCCCACTGACCGGTAAACAGCGTGACAGGTCGTGCCATGACCAAACCTCCTTATGCTATATAATATATAGCTTTTAACCCTTTATAGATAAGGGCTAGAAGCCATTTTTACTTAGAATCAGAACGGAGAATCCGGGAAGTAGAACTGCGCCGCGTTGGCCTTGGTGATCAGCACCGACGGGATGATGTAGGTCGCAGGCAGCTTCTCTCCTTTGAGTCGGGCCTCGGCGGTGAGTTTGATCGCGTCATAGATGAACTTGGGCGAATACGACACATTGGCCTGGATGCGTGGGTCCGTGCCGTCCATCAGTGTCTTGATCATGCCCTTGGCGCCGGCACCACCAAAAACGATTTTGATGTCGGTGCGCTTGGCCTGGTCGATGGCTTTGAGTACGCCCACGGCCATGTCGTCATCAGCCGCCCAGACCGCGTCAATCTGCTTGAAGCGGGTCAGGTAGTCCTGCATCACCTTGAACGCATCGTCACGGTTCCAGTTTGCGTATTTGGCATCCAGCAGTTTCATATCAGGATAGGCTTTGAGGACTGAGTTGAAGGCGTCCATGCGTTCGTTGTCCAGCGTGGTGGCAATGCCGCGCATCGCCACCAGATTGCCCTTACCGCCCATGGTTTTGGCCAGGTATTCAGCTGGAATCTTGCCGAACGCGGTGTTGTCCCCCGATATATAGGCGTCCTGGGCGCTGGTGTCGGTCAGGCCGCGGTCGACCACGGTGACATAGACGCCCTTGCTCTTGACCTGGGCCACCGGTTTGGTCAGTGATGCTGATTCAAACGGAAAGATCACCAGCGCATTGATCTTGTTGACCGTTTGCAGGTCCTGCAGTTGGTTGGCTTGTTCCGGTGCGCCGGATGCGGTCTTGACGATGATCTGCAGGTCGGGATGCGCTTTTTCCAGGTCCTTCTTGGCTTGATTCGCCCAGAACACAATGCCGCCAGTAAAGCCGTGGGTGGCAGCCGGAATGGCCACACCCAGCACCACTTTTTCAGCCGCAAAACTTGGCACACTGACCAGGGCAGCCAAGGCTACGGCGGTCAAGGCTAATCTACGAGTGATTGTTTTCATGTTGACGATCTCCTGAGGTTGATAAAAGTAGCGTTCTGCTACCGGGGTTGGGAAAACAGACGCCGGGTCAGCGTCGGCCGCGCTGCATGAAAGCCACGCCGACGATTACAAAGCCTTGCACCGCTGCGTTGAGATACACGCTGATAATGCTGGTCAAATTCAGGATGTTGCTGATGACCGACAGCAAAATGGCTCCCACCACAGTGCCAGTGATGCTGCCTGCGCCGCCCTTGAACGAGGTGCCGCCCACAATGACAGCGGCAATCGCCTCTAGTTCCCACAGCAGTCCGGTGGTGGGCGTGGCTGAGCCAAGACGCGGGACATACAGCAGGGTCGCAATGCCAACACAGACACCCAGCAGCATATAGGTCAGAATCTTGACGCGATCCACATCCACCGCCGCGTAACGCGCCACCTGTTCGTTGGAGCCAATCGCCTGCACATAGCGCCCAAAAGCGGTACGGTTCAGGATGACGCCACCCACCAGCGCCACAACCAGGAACACCCAAACCGGGATCGGTATACCCAGCAAGCTGGCGTAATAGACCGGGCTGTAGACGTCGCTCAGGTCGTTGTCCAGCGTGATCGCCCCGCCGTTGGAGAGATAGGTCAGATAGGCCCGAAAAATGCCTAGGGTGCCCAGGGTGACGATGAACGGCTCGATATGCCCTTTGGTGATCAACAAGCCGTGGGCCAAGCCAAACAGCGCGCCCAGCAGCAGAGCCAGGCCCATGCCAAGCACCACAATCATCACCGGCGAGGCAACCACGGCCACCAGCGCGTTCATGGTCAAAATGACACTGCCTGCGATCAGGGCCGCCATGGAGCCGACCGACAAGTCAATGCCGCCAGAGACGATGACAAAACACATGCCCACGGCAATGATGCCAATGAAGGCGGTGCGTGTCAGCACGTTCATGGCGTTGTCTGGCGTCGCAAAGTTGCTGTTAAGCCAGGTGCCTGCGAGGCACAGCAGCACCAGACCAATCACCGGGCCCAAGCCTTGCAAACGGCTCAGCCAGGACGAGGTGACGCGCGGCGCAAGCGCCGGCTTAGTGGGTTCCTGTGGCATGGGCGATCAGCTCCTGTTCGGTTAATTGGTTTTCTTCCAGCACAGCCTGCAGGCGGCCCGCGCGCATCACCGCCACGCGGTGGCACAAGCCGATCAGCTCCACCAGCTCGCTGGAGATGACGACCACGGCCAGGCCTTCCCGGGCCAGCCGCTGGATCAGAAAATAAATGTCGCGCTTGGCGCCGATGTCGACACCGCGCGTGGGCTCATCCAGCACCACCACCTTCGGCTGAGGGTGCAGCACCTTGGCCAGCGCCAGCTTCTGCTGATTGCCGCCAGACAGCGACGAGGCCAAGCTCCCCAAGTCGCCAGTGCGGATGCCGTACTCGTCGACCGCGACTTTGAGGGCTGCTTTCTCCGCCTGAATGTCTAGGAAGGGGTGGGCGTAATGTTCCAAGGCCATCAGTGTCAGGTTTTCGCGCAGGCCCAATTTGACGTGCAGACCTTTGCCCTTGCGGTCTTCACTCAAATAGGTCAGGCCCTGGCGGGCGGCGGCGCGGGGGCTGCCCAGATCAGTTGCTTTGCCCTGGAGTTCGATCTTTCCTGCGCTGCGCGCACGCAAACCCAGCAGGCCTTCAAACAGCTCGGTTCGACCCGCACCTACCAGACCGGCAAAGCCAAAGATTTCCCCGGGGTGAACTTCAAAACTGATGTCGTCCACCCAACCGGGAACGCTCAGACCAGAGACCTTGAGGATCGGCTGGGACGCGCTGGGGTGCGGCGCTTTGGGCGGGTAGAGGTTAGACAGGTCGCGCCCCACCATCAAGCTGGCCATCTGTTGACGCGTCAAGTCGTCGGTGTTTTCTCTGGCCACAAAGCGCCCGTCGCGCATGACAATAACTTGGTCGGTGATCTGTTTGACCTCATCGAGCTTGTGTGAGATGTAGACCATCGTGACGCCGTCGGCCTTGAGCTGCGCCATCAGTGCAAACAGACGTTGAGTTTCACTGGGGGTCAAGGTGGCGGTGGGCTCATCCAAAATCAACAGCCGAGCCTGGCGCAACAGTGCGCGGGCGATTTCAACCAGTTGCCGCTCGGCGACGATCAGGTGTTTGACACGGGTGTTGACGTCCGCTTGCAAACCCACCTGGGCCAGAACCTTGGCCGCCTCAACTTGCATGCTGGCATCGTCAAGCAGCCAGCCGCGCTTCTTCTCATGGCCCAAAAATAGGTTTTGCGCAATTGTCAGGTCTTCAGCCAGACTGAACTCCTGGTGAATCAGCACAATGCCCTGCGCCTCGGCGTCGCGTGAGCTGGCAAATTGCGTGGGCTGCCCGTTGATGCGCAAGCTGCCGCCGCTGATGGACTCAAACCCAGCCAGGATTTTCATGAGGGTAGATTTGCCCGCGCCGTTTTCACCAATCAGGCCTACGGTGCGCCCAGCGACCAGCACAAAGCTCACGCCGTGCAGTACACGCACGGAACCAAAGTCCTTGACCACGTTGTCAAATTCGACCGTGACACTCATCGCGCCAACCCTCTTTTTTTCAGCGTCTCTTGCATGGCTAACACACCGGCACCCACCAGACCGGCTTGCTCCGCCAGCGGGGTGTATTGAATTTCCAGGTGCCGGGTCGACAAGGCCAGCGAGCGCTGGTAGACACTTTGCCGCACCGAGGCCAACAACAGCGGGCCCACCCGGGTGATACCACCACCAATGAACACATGTGAGGGGTTGAAGAAGTTCACCACGGAGGCCAGCATTTGCCCGATCAGGCTGCCGGTGTGTTGGATGATGTGGTTGGCGGCGGCGTCACCGTTGCGGCTGGCTTGGCCCACGTCTTCCGGCGTGATGAGCCCTTTTTCCGTCAGACGGTCCGCCAGAAGATCACTTTTGCCTGAAATCGCTGCCTCCGTCGCCAAGCGGGTGATGGCCGGGCCAGCCGCCATGGTTTCCACACAGCCCAAGTTGCCACAGTGGCAGCGCGGGCCAGCGGTGTCCACACAAATGTGGCCTACATCCCCGGCAGAGCCATTGGCGCCACGGTAAACCTCGCCGTGGCAAACGATGCCGCAACCAATACCGGTGCCAACCTTGATCACCAGAAAGTTCTGCAGGCTGCGCTGCAAGCGCCACAACTCACCGAGTGCCATCAAATTGACATCGTTGTCAACAAAAACCGGTGCGCTGTATTCTTCACTCAGGTAATCGCGGATCGAAAAACCGTCCCAGTTCGGCATCAACGGCGGGTTAACCAACTGACCACTTTCAAAGTTGATCGGACCGGGCACCCCCACGCCAATACCAATCACCTGCTTGGGTGTTACGCCGCACTGCGCCAGCAATTGGCGCATCAGTACCCGCACCCGCGACATGACATCGCCTGGGCCACTTCGCACGTCAAGGGGTTCGGCCATCTGGGCCAACACCGTCAGATCGGGCTTCATCACCGCCAGATCAAGGCTGGTGGCACCCAGATCAACACACAACAACACCCCCAGGCCACTGCTGAGCTGAAGCGTTTCAGCACGGCGCCCGCCATTGGAATTCAGCAGGCCGACTTCATCCAGCAGCCCCTGATCAAGCAGGGAAGCAACCAGATTGTTGGTCTTGCTTTTTGAATAGGCCAGCCGGTGTGAAAGCACATAGCGTGACACACCTGCCGACCAGAAAATGGTCTGCAGGACGGTGATTTCGTCAACGGACAGTGTGTCCCAGTGCGCCAAAGTTTTCTCCTGTGGGCTCAGTCCTCATGTGTTTGAGGCGATGATGCATCATAAGATAGTCACTTTGGCCCAGCAAGTTCTATGTTGGACTAACTTTTGGTCGAAGTTACTGTGTCCGGACCAAACCAAAATTCAGTCCAAATGTGTATGTGCCGAAGCTCGATTGAGCAAATTCCATAGCTTTGCAGGTACATGATGGATTGGATGTTGCGTGGTCTGTCATCAGAACAGCATTAACGGATATCGCCGGAACTTCGTCGTTGCGACGAAGCAACGCGTTGCAGGTTAGCCCACAGCACCCGCAGCGCGCAGCGACTGCACCCGTTCGGCGTCCAGACCCAGCCCAAGCAGCAACTCCTGCGTGTGCGCACCAAGCGCGGGCGGGCTCAGGCGCACACCCAGCCGATGGCCGTCCATGGTGAAAGGAAACAGTGCCGCCTGTGTGGTCTGGCCGGCGTGCTCACCGTCGGGCAAGGTGATTTCGGCCAGGCCGCCGGTCGCGAGCAGGTGTTCGTCGTCAAACAGTTCTTCAGGTTTGCGGATAGGGGCATAAGGCAACTTGTTCGCTGCCATCATCTGGGCAATCTGCGCGGCGGTGAAACGTGCGAGCCGCTCACGCAGGATCGGCAACAGCGTGGGGCGCTCACGCACCCGGTCGTTGTTGGATGCGTATTTAATATCCGCCTTCAGGTCAGCCAGGTTAAACACCGCGCAAAACGTGGACCACTGCGCGTCGCTCACCGCCGAGATAAAAATCTGCTCACCATCACCTGCAGTGAACACGTCATACACCCCCCACGGCGAAATGCGCGCGGGCATGGGGGCTGCGGCTTGGCCGGTCATGGCGTACTGCAGCATGTGCTGGCCGACCAGAAACACATTGTTTTCGAACAGCGCACTTTGCACTTCTTGCCCGCGCCCGGTGATACCGCGCTGGATCAGTGCCCCCAGCGCACCAATGGCACCAAACATACCGCCCATGATGTCGTTGACGCTGCTGCCGGCGCGCAGCGGGTCGCCGGGGCGCCCGGTCATGTAAGCCAGGCCACCCATCATTTGCACCACTTCATCCAGCGCGGTGCGGTGCTCGTAAGGGCCAGGCAGAAAGCCCTTGTGGCTGACATAAATGATTTTGGGGTTGGCCTGGGACAGCGCCGCGTAGTCCAGCCCGTGCTTGGCCATGGTGCCGGGCTTGAAGTTCTCCAGCACCACATCGGCACTCAAAGCCAGCTGGCGCGCCACGGCGGCACCCTCAGGCTTGTGCAGATTGACAGCAATGCTTTTCTTGTTGCGGTTGAACATCGGGAAGAAACCTGCGCCTGCGCCCAGCAGATGCCGTGTGCGGTCACCCTCTAAAGGTTCAACCTTGATCACTTCGGCGCCCATGTCAGCCAGTACCATGCCGCAGGTGGGACCCATCACCATGTGGGTGAATTCGACCACACGCAAGCCCCGCAATGGCAGGCTGGGCGTCGCATCGACGGAGCAAGTGTCTTTGGTCATGGCGCTATTGGCGAGTGGTGACTGAGGGGTTCAAACTCGGATTATTCCCAATCGTGGGGTTGTCGATCGGGTTACCTGCTTTTTCGTCACAGCGGCGCGGCAAACACGGTGAATTCACTCACCCAACAATCCATCGAGGAATCAATTAGTTAACCCTTAAAGCCGAACAAATCGCTTTAACCCGCGTATAAAGTGGTAAATGCAGATCGATCTGAAGCAAATATCCG
>Ga0105048_10003643_pt1 | contig 25245 bp, 22 predicted proteins | sample MAT05_FD_78382 | JGI IMG/M metagenome (GOLD analysis project Ga0105048, IMG submission 78382) | Freshwater microbial communities from Lake Fryxell liftoff mats and glacier meltwater in Antarctica - MAT-05 | ecosystem: Environmental > Aquatic > Freshwater > Ice > Liftoff microbial mat | place... | reverse complement strand
CGTTCGACCACCCGCGCGATAGCGCAACCTCTAAAGCAGCGAAGCTGCCCACAACGTGGAGCCTCGCGAAGCGAGTATCATCCCGTTTGCGCAAACTCTCAAAGTTCACCGCCGTCATCCGGCATTGTGAGAAGCCATTCCGAAAACGCCTCGTCCCACCAATCAACCCAGACGGCACCTACCCCAAATGGTTCACGTCTCTCCGTCCCGACTACGCCCTGCGCCAGTGGCTCTGAGGCAAGAAAATCAATCCCATCGAAAATCCATGAATCCCAACATCGATAAACTCAATGCCCTCGAACCTCACCTCCTTTCCAAAATTAAAGGTGAAGAGCATGCCATTTCCCGAGTCTGTTCTGTGCTCGCACGCGGCCAACTCGGGTTGCAACCCCACGACAAGCCGCTCGGTTCTTTCCTCTTCCTCGGCCCCACAGGAGTCGGCAAGGCTCAGCTCACGTTGGAATTCGCCAGCTACCTTTTCGGCGGAGATTCCCTCTTCCGCTTCGACATGTCCGAATTCCTCCACTTGGACAGCGTAAAGCTGTTTATGGGTGATAGAGCCGGCAACCCCGGACGGCTGGGAAAAGTTCTGTCCGAGCATCGTCATGGCGTTCTCCTCTTCGACGAAATAGAAAAGGCGCACCGCCTGGCTCAAACGCGGTATCGGAGACTGAAAGATCGAATCCTTGGGCGTGTAAGCGGGTGAGTTCGTCAGAAACGGATTTTCACGGTTCCTCCGATCACCACCCACAGGGATTCCCCAGGACCTTCAACACTTGCTTCAACCCAGCGGATGCTCTCCCTCCCAACGCAGCCAGCCCGGGAACTTACCTTGTTGGCTTTTCCCACCCAACTCATCAGGGTCACATACTTGACCCCAGAATACCCGGCAAACTGCTTCCCGGTCATCCCACTACCACAGTAGGCCTCCACCAACTCATCCCTCTTCTCCTTGGGCGTTATTACCCGCCCTGCCACATCAACTTTATTAACTTCTATCGAATTTTGTAGATCTGTCATTCATGCAGATTATGACGGTTCTTCTTTTTCCGGTAGATGTGCTGGAAGTTACGCTTACGATGCAAACATCGGCGACGGCTTTAAGTTTCCCGCCAGCCTCGCCCGTCAAGGCGAGGACAAGAAGACCTCGTGCTTTGGCCGCTTGGGCAGCGCGGCAGACATTCGCTGAATTACCTAAAGTGCTCAGCCCCGCCAGCACATCTTTACTGCGGCCCAAGGCGAGAGCTAATTGTGCAAAGATGAATTCGGGCACCACGTCATTGCCAAACGCTGTCAAAAATGCCGGAAAGCCAGTCGAAGGGATGACGGGAAATGCCCATTCTTATCGATCGGCCATTTCCAAAGGAAACCCCTCTTTCATGGCGGTAGAAAGCGGTCGCAACTGCCCAAATCCCTCGAGCAACTCTCCCGCCCAACGATCTACATCCGATGCGCTCCCGCCGTTGCCGCAGAGCAGCAGTTTTCCCCCATGACAGAAGGTCGTTTCAAGAAGGTCATAAGCCCGTTGGATATCGGGCAGGCACCGATCAAGGTCAGGGTATCGGGTGAGAAGAGTGGTGAGATGTGAGGACGTGATTACTTTCCAAGCTCCTGAGCAAGAGTCAGGAAGAAGTCACGGTTATGAGCACTGACATAACGCATGGTTCCACCCATGCGGCTGAAGGTTTTGCAGTAGCGCAAATAGTAAGCCGGATTGTCGGAAGGCGGTTCGCCTTCTTTCTGCCAATCCCAGGAGCTTTCCGCGAGATCAACGATCACCATGTGATGGTTGAGGATTTTTCTGCCCTCCTGCAACTCCAGATTCTGGGCCATGGAAAGAGATTTCTCGAAGATCATTGGTGACATTACCGCTGAGCCCACCGAGAGATAGACTCCTCCCTCCAAGCCGTGAACCTGCTCGGCGAAAGTGAGAAAATCCCGCAAGGCGGAGCGGCCGATCGCAGCCCCGTGATTCATCGGATGGTTATAGATGATGTCGTGACCGATCATCGGGTGCGCGGTGAACGGAATGTTCAGCCTGTACGCTGCTGCCTGGGCGCTATAGGCTTTGTAAGGATGGCATACAGAAAGAAATCCTTCTGGAATATTGCGGCTTTTGATCGTAGAAAAAAGATCCAAAGCGGAAGCCGCCAAATCCGGATTTTCTTCTGCTTGCGTCCGGGCAACCTCCAGCAATTGAGCGCGTGTAGGAATATCAACCCCTTCACGCTCGATCATGCGACCCACCGCCTCTCCATATCCCAACCCTTCATAGGCACCCACGACCAGAGCCAGATTTACATAAAAGCCGGTTTCTTCCCAAATGCCAAACTGACCTTGGTCCACATTGGCCCGTACATCCTCGCTACTCAGTCCTTGAAAGGAAAATTCCCAATCATGGATGATTCCCGCTCCATTTGTTGCCAACAATGTTACCCAGCCTTGCTCGATCAATTGGATCAAAACGGGCGCCAGACCATTCTTGATGGTATGGGCGCCGAAAGCCAGCATCACAGGCCGGCCAGTCGAACGAGCATTACGAATTTTCTGTACACATTCTCCCAACGCTTTTCCAGCCGCCGCGGATAGAGGGCGTGGCGCCGCTCCCGGCGGAACCGCATCCCGTTCGATGGCTACTTTGTTGTGACGATCCTGTAATCGCCGAACATACAGCTTCGAACGGTCCAGTAGAGGGTATCTCATATTAAATGCTGGGCAGTCGCAGAAAGCTCCACAGTTTTTTCCACTGAGAGAAATCAGGCACCACTGTCCCCGCGCCAGCCCGAATCAGTCGACGACGTTTATCCTCGTTATGACCAAAGCGGCGGACTTCATCGCTAGCCACCCCAACAGTGTATGCTCCGCGTCTCGATGTTTCCCGCATCTCCACGGGACCATCTCCAAAGGCGACGATTTGTTCATACGCTCCACCGACTTCGCTCAGAATTCTTTCCAGAACGATTTTCTTCGCATCCTTCGTCACTTCGCCCACTGACCCGAATACGCCTCCATCGAATACATCAGCGTAACCGAGGCACAGAGCCTCTTCCTTGACATCTTCTTCATCAGTACCGCTTGCCAGATAGAGCCTTATTCCCTGATTCTGCAGGGCACGGAGCAGTTCGACAGCCCCTTTCAGCGTGAAGTCACTTACGTGAAGCTCCCCTTGCTCTAATTTCCTCAAACGTCGATTGACCAGACTTTTCAGTTCTTGGTTATATATTGCCTTATACTGGACGGGAGTAAGGATGCCGCCTTTCGGCACAAAGCCAAATTCCCCGACCAGATCCACGAGGCCGTGCATTTGGGTGATGGTCTGAATCCCGGTGGTTCGCTCGATAAAATCACGCACACGGGTTTTTATCCGGTGATAGAGAGCCTCATCGTTCGTCTGGCAGGCGGGTCCCAATACGGCCTTGATCATCATTGGCTCCATAATCTGCTCCCACCCTTCACGCAGCGTGGAAATGGTGCCGTCATGATCAAAAATCGCGTGGCGGATATTCATTGTAGGCACCGGCTCAGATATGACCTCGATTTCCGTTCCCTCAATAAACCGAGCCAGTTGCGGTGATTCCGCCAGTTCGGGAAGGTACCCATAATCTGCTTCAGGCCCGAGATCGATGATCTCGGACGGGGTAGCCGTTCCAGTTTGCAACACCTTTTGAGCGGTTACCGCCGCTGCGACATTGGCCACAAATGCAGCGGCCGAGAGATTTGTGCCCGTCGATGTGATCGCAGCCAGGGTCGAAACGAAGGTATCTCCTGCACCCACCGGATCCGTACGGCCCGACAATTGTATGCCGAAGATTTGTTGGATCAAGCCGCTGGCACAAACCAGACATCCTCTTTCTCCGCGCGTCACGATCAGCGGAGATTCCCACCGCTCATGGAGCTCTCTCACATTATTTACCAAATCTTGAAGGGAAATCACTTCTCCCGCAGCGACTTTTTTGCCATTGGCGCGCATGACTTCACGATCATTCAGCTTATGGATACCTGCTTGATACTCTTCGTGATATCCTCGTGAGTCGATAATGAATGAAACCCCGGGATGAGATGAGATAACTTGAGACAGGCGTTCACGAAAGGCCGCGGAATCATGAATGCTTCCGATGACTTGGTGGTTTACCAAGACGACTGAGACCTTTGTCAGAATCTCTTTCAACTTCGCAAAAAATTCGTTCAGAGTTTCTTCCGTTGGTAGATTATAGTTGCCGTGATCGATGCGGCTGAGTTCCTCGTCGCCCACATAGGGCTTCACATAGGTGTGGGTTGCCCAGTCTTCCGTCTGCACAATCATTCCCCGATCGTCAAGATGGTGATTTTGCAGCAACCGTTTCAACTCCCAACCGAAGGGATCATCCCCCAGCACACCAATCGGATAAACCCGATGGACCCCCAACGCGAGAAGATTCATCACGACGTTGCCGGCTCCCCCGGGTGCATAATGCTGCTTCCGCACCGGCTCCGTAGTAAGTCCAGTCTCTAAAGAGACTTCAGAAGCAGACCGGTCGATCGTCCAATAGACATCAAGGCAGAAATCTCCCAGTACCGCCACTGCGGCTTGAGAAAGATTGTCCAACGTGGCAGCGATCTCGTGTCGGCTGAGGAGATTAAACGGTTTCAGGTAAGAGATTATAGAGTTCATAGAATTCTGGTCTCTCACAGGACAACTCATGCTCTCGTAGTTGTAAAGCTTTACAATTCACCCCGTAAAATCACGGCAGTGATCCTTTGGGAATAAATGTGGCTTCGAATGTTTTGGACTTCTTCCGGAGACCAAGCGCCAGATCGACCGCGCAACCTGCCATTTCATCAAGCGGTTGGCGGTAGCTGCTCAAAGGGGGGTTAGAAAAATCTCCGTCAGGGATGTCATCGATTCCGACAACCTTTACGTCTAAAGGTACGCTTCGCTTCAAACTTCGGCAGGCTTTGAGCGCGACCAGAGCAGCTTGATCGTCCACCCCGACTATGCCGTCAACCGGATGGCACCGTAAATGGCATGCCAGAGCAGAAACATCCGCAGGCCAGCTTTGAAGCACCGCTGATTTTCCCTTGAAGCACCGTAAGGCGAGTTCGCCGAAAACCTTAAGACGCTCCTCATGGTCTGGTTCGCCATCACGTCCACCAAAGAGAAGTACATTTTTGCAACCAGCTTTTTTCAACCTACCGAGCGCATCAGCCATCCACCCCTGCTGATTAAGACAAACCGATTTCCATTCGGGAACCTCTGGAAGTCTTCCCATAAGACAGACAACCGGCTTGCCAGAGGCTCGGATCGATTCCACGAGCACGTCCTCGTGACGGGGATAGAGGAGTACCCAGGCGTCGCAGCGCGATCGTTGCAACGTTCGGCGAGCGTGCGCAAGCGTGGCCGGATCTTTCCGATCCACCGGACAGACCAGGAGATCCAGATCGTTCTTAACCAAATGCCGGGTCAGAGCAGCCAGCATCCGCTGCGCAAATGCGGCTTCGGGCCCTTCCACTTCCAGTGGCCAGATGACTCCGAGAACGTCATGGCGCCCCCGCTTCAAAGCCCTGCCACTTGGGCTTGGGTAGTAGCCAACTTGACCCGCCAACTCGATGATCGCGTCGCGGGTTTTGACCCTAAGCTTATGCGGTTCGTGAAAAGCACGCGACACCGTTGCAGTGGATACCCCTGCGCGTCTGGCAAATTGGATGATATTCATGGTCGAGATTCCGAAGCGTGGTACAGCCGCGTCAGCAAGTGAGCCTATATGCCGAGCCAAGCATCAACCTGGCAAGCTTTCCCCAAATAATCCACTTGGAGCTCGGCTCCTGCGATAGGAAAACTGAACGCAGTAAACACTCCGGTCTGTCAGGATATCACAACCGGTATAACCGAAGTCCATTGAACCTATGTTGCCCCCCAATATTATGGAACCGTCAGTGGATCTTCCAGATCGCAAATCGTTCTAACGCAAGAATGTTTTAATTAACTCTGCCCGGCCTTCCGCCAGATTTTCGCACACGTATTCGCCGAAACAGGCGGGAAGGATGATGGTATCACAATCCTCCATCACAAAGTTTTTTGAAATATCACGCCGGGAAGAGATCCGGACCCGGGTGCCCGCAGTCAGGGAAAGACAATGGAAGAGATCGTCCGTGTCATCCTCAATGCACCCGGAAAACTCGAAGCGGTTCACTTGGTATGGCATTTCATCGCACATGGGGAAAGACATCTCGCGCCAGCCCTCCCCCTCACGAATGACCACCGGCGCGGCCCGGCATTTGTTCGCCATAAAATTCTGCCGCCGATCCCGCCGCATTTGCGCGAGACTGTGATCGAGTGTTAATTTAAGTGGAGGGCCGGTCAGTTCGTTGGTGTGGTAGTTAAAGTTGGCACGGCAGAAGTCGTAGAGATAGAGCGAGTATTCGGTAGATTCGCGGCTCGGGTTGGTATCGATCTCCAGAATCACCTGCCGCCCGCCGGTCCCATGCACCGTGCCCGGGGGCAGCTGGTGCAATTCCCCGGTTTTGCTCGGGTGCTCGTAGATATATTTTCGCCAGACAAATTCCTCTCCGGTAGCGGCGGATTGGCGAACTTCCCTGATGTATTCGTCGATATCGGCGTCGTCTTGGAATCCATGCATCGTCACCGCCCCGGGATCGGCTCGCACGATATAATAAGCCTCATAACGTCCGAGTGGTTCTCCAAAATGCTCACGGCAATAGGCTGTATCCGGATGCAAATGATGAGGCATGTGCGTTCTCTTGAAATCCGCCTGGTCGTCGGGCGGGAAATACCCGTCTTGCATATAGATGGCGATCGGAAAATGGTCGGGATACTTTTCCTGCGACTTCGCACCGAGCACACGCAAGGGCTGTTCCCAGATGAGATTATAAAGGGCAATCTCCAGCACGCAGTCCTTTCCCAGATCGACTATAAGGTGATTGTCCCCCACGCTGATTTCGTAATCCCAGCTCGTGTTGGGCAATCCGCGTACTTTAAACCGTTCTCCAAATTCACTACCACCAAACGGACCCGGCATGTAAAATACTTTCAGCGAAAGCGGAAGGCCCGACAGTTCCGTAATTATAGCATGATAAATCTCCGCCGGAACCAAACGCGGCTCCGGAGAAGAGTCTTCGATGTACCAGTCCATGATACGTAAAGCCTTTTTCTTGTGACGATTCAGAGCGGGATACTCGACATAATAAACTCTCTTCCACGGAAACCCTTCTTGCCGACCGCCGCCCACGAGATTCACCTCTCCGTTTTCCGTTCGGACGAAAAGTTGATGTCTCGTGATATCGAGATAGGCCACCCGGTCCATCCGGCAAATCCGGCTGGCGAGCGCGGCACCCACCCCGTGACACAGGACCACGCGGCGAACACCTTCCTCTCGCAGGGCATCCCACGCGGCCCGTGTCTGTCGTAACGCATCTTCATCGAGAAAATCATCAAGCTGACCGGTAAACACCCGCCCGAATGAGGGATCATCGGGTCGGTCGAAGGGACGGGCCAGAGCATCGATTTTTTCCGCACAGAGAAAAACGGAATCAAACTTGAACACACACACTTCAACTCCGTGTTGGCGGAGGGCCTCCTCCACGGCTCGGGCCAGCTCTTCGATCCTGGTGCCCTTAAATCCGTCCAGCGCCACAAAGCAGGTACGACTGCGTGCCGCCAGGTCCGCCACAAGTTCGAGGGCAATACCCGCAGCCACTCCGGCAGTGCCACATAGGATTTTCTCCCCCCAGGCCTCGGGAACGCGGATAAGATTGGTGTGATTGTCTGAGGACGTGTACCAGGCCATAGAATCTAGGAATAGTCTGCCGCGCTCTCACTCAGCGGGGCGAGGATGCGCGCGACCAGCAAAGCGAGCACCAACGCGGCGATCGACCAGATGATAAAGTAGGAGTTGAAGGAAATGCGGTCGATCAACAGGCCAGTCAGCATCATTCCAGCCGCATCCAGCGCGCTGCGCAGGATGATTTGCGTCGAGTAATGGCCAGAACGATGCTCCGGTTTGGGCGTCCCTAGCAATAAAGGATTAAAGGCCGCCATGATGCCGGAGAAACAGACGGCTTGGAGGCCTACCGTGATATAAAGAGCGATCGGACTCTGCGAAATGAACATCGGCGTCATTGAAAGACCGGCGAGCCCGAACCACAGGGGCGTCATGTGTTTGGCACCAATGCGATCCGTCCAGATGCCGATATGGGCGGCCAGCAGCAACCGGGCAACCTGCTGGATGATGGCGATCAAGGCGGCCGTAGCTGCCGACATGCCCAACACTTTGTAACCGTAAATCGGCAAAAAAACCGTACACGGAAAGATCACCGCGAAAAAGAGGATGTTAGCCACCAGCACGCGCTGAAACTTTCGGTCCTCCCACAGAGCGGCAAACATCCCGCGTGACCACGGTTTCGGGACTTCCGCGAGCTTCACCTCGGGTTCTCGCGCCAGCAACGCCAGAGCACAGCCCCCTTGGGCCAGCACCCAAAAAATAACGTACAACCATCCAAAGGCCATCGGTTTGGCGAGGTGCAGGAGGATTAGACCGCCCGCCGCGCTCGACACGAGCGAGCCGATGGCCCCCACACTCATGGAAAATCCCGTATATCGGCCCCTATGGCTCATGGGGATGCAGGCCGCTAGAAACTCCTGGCACGGGAGCGTGACGAAGCCGGAGAAAAAGACGTTGGCGGCCGACAGCGCGATCAAAAGGGTCAGCAGCGTCGAGTTGGAAAGCCCGAGCGCCCCGGAAAGCAGCACCACCACCCCGATGAGTCCCCACGCCGCGATATAAGGCACCTGCGCCCAGAACATGTACAATTTTTTACGGGGACATCGCCGGCTGATGTACGGAGACAGAAACACTCCCAGCAGCGCCATCCACCCCAGCCCGTTAATGAGGCCGATCATCGTATTGGAAGCATCAAGGAAAACAAGCAGCGGTCCCGCCGCCAGCGCCATGTCCGCCGCGCCGATTTGGAAAACCGCAGCGACCAGGACGTTCACCCGCACATTGTGCCTGATGTCTTTTTCTGCCAGCAAAGTGGCCGGGTCGATGATTGCCATCGAGGCCGCCGGAGTCGGGGGAAGGGACTTTTCCATGTTACTCGACGGTCCAGCGCCTCACGAGGAACCGCGCGACCGCGTCACGGTTTAACTCTACTCCCAAGCCCGGGCTGTCGCTGACCTCCGCATAACCCTCCATCGTCGTCATGGGCGGATCCACGAGACAATGTTCACGGACCCACTGGCTTTGCAGATCACTCGCCAGCACGCAAGTCGGCGCGACACAGGCGGAGTGCAGGCGCACCTGCTGGAAGATACCCGACTCCAGCTGACTTCCAAACCAGCAATCCTTCTTGTGGAAGGCAAGGACGTGGGAGAGATACACCGCCTCGTGAGCGCTTCGGCAGGCGATGTTAAAGGCGTCGGCGGTTTGTTCGCGCAGGGCGATCCGTAAATCCTCCTCCGAGCGAGTGTGCCAGATAATGGGCAGCGAATAGCGCTGCCGCGCCATCTGCCAGTCCTCGATCACCTCGAACGGAAAAGGATCCTCCACCCGAATGGTCAGCCCCAACGCGGACAGTGTTTCAAATATTCTCCGGCTCTGGTGCAGGCTGCGCCAGTTAAACATCGGATCGATGGTGAACTCAAAATTCGCCGGCACATCCCGGGCGATCTCCGCGAGGGCAAACGCTGTGTTGCCCTCGGGATCCGATTTCATCTTCAATCCCCGGCAGCCGAAGCCATGCGCCTTTGCCACCAGCGCTGCTAGTTCTTGCGCGTCGGGCTGCGCGGCCCAGAAATCAGCCTTCACCCGTCGCCGCACCGCGCCGCCCAGCAGCACATGAGCGGGCGCTCCCGCCGCCCGCCCCATGGCATCGAGCCAGAGGGATTCAAGAAGAAACATGCTCAGATCTTCGCAAGCTTCCCAAGAAAACAACCTGCGAGTGCGCATCATCCCTGAGACGAATCCCGTCTCGTGGGAGTCACGCATCCACCGCGTCGATGGCGTCCAGTCGTTGAGTGGAATGTGGAGCAGCTGACGCAAGGTGCGCTCAATGGCCTCAACCCCATCAACCCGGGAAGACTCGCCCAGTGCCTCAAAGCCCAGGTTTGTGCGCCCGACCACCAAGGTCAATGGAATGGAATCGAAACGCGCACTGGCCGGAATTCCCATTTCCGGCCGGGCTGGCACGGAAACCTGCAGGATTTCGAAGCTGGTGAAGTGTACGTCAAGTGTCATATCGAGGTGCCCTTCAAGGTTTCGCCGACCTTGAGCGTGCATTCGATCAGGGCTTCGCCCCGCCTTACTCGCCGGTTCCATTTTGCTTTTGTAAGAAAGGGATCTCGCAGTCGCACCTGGCAGTCGCGCTCCGCACGGATTTCCACCCGGGCGGTTTTTCCCAGACGCCGCGTCGCACTTACCACCAGTGCGCCCTCAGCCCTCAGCTTCTCAAACGAAACCTCGTGCCAGTCGCCGGGCACCGCCGGAAAAATCCGCACCACGCCCCGCCAGCTTTGCAGGAGCATTTCATGCACGCCCGCCAAAAAGGCAAAGTTTCCTTCCAGGGTGAAGGGTCGATAGTTCCACCAACTCAATCCGAGTTTTTTGTGGTCCCCGTTGAGATGGAAGCCATTGCGAGAAACAAACGCCTCAACGAAATTTTGCAATGCTTTGCGGGCCCGTTCCGGCTGTTTACACCTGGCCGCGAGGCAGGCCATCCAGGCGAAGCTGTAGCCCACCCATAGTCCCGTTCCGAGTTTATCAATTTGGTGGAACGACTGCTCAATCGCTTTGCGGGTATTCATGTCGTCTTCCACACTGACCAATCCAAGCGGATAAATGCCCATAAGATGCGAGTGATGCCGGTGCGACTCATGCAAGAGCTTTTCCGGGGCGATCAGAAATGGCCCAATCCCTGGCTGTGGGATTTCGTCTCCCGTTTCATTCGCCACGGCAAGAGGCTCCAATTCCCAAAGAATCTTCGTCCACTTAAGGTCCGATTCGTCCAACTCGCGGGCCATCTCCGCCACCGCAGCGAAGTTCCACCTCATTAAGGCCAGGTCATAGTTCGCGTTAGGCTTAACCCACCCCGCAGGAGCGCCTTCATGAATCTCGGGAGAGGCTGACAAAGGCAAACACAGCTTGCCGTCTTTTCCCTTCTCCAAGAGCCCGGCCAGCAATTCCGCTGTTCCGCGACAATAGGGATAGGCGTGCGTCTTCAAAAACTTTCTGTCCAGCGTGTACTTCCAATATTGGTAAAAGAGCTGTGCCACCCACGCTCCGTTGGTCGGGCTGTAGGAAACTTGCGCGTAGCCGCCGATCAATTGCCCATCCAGCGCCATCGCGCCGGGGATAAAAATCCCTTCGCAGTCAAAGAATCGACGCGCCAAACGTCGATGCGCAGGGGCCAACTTCATCATGAAATCTAAAAATCCGCGGATGCGGTCTTCATGTCCTGCCGTCAAATGCGGCCAGTAGCTCAGCTGCGTATTGAGATTATGATGATAGTCACCCTTCCACGGTGGCAATCTACCGTCATCCGCGGTCCATACGGCTTGAAGCGAAATCGGAGGACCTCCTGCCCGAGAAACTGAACCGAGGAAATAGGTAGCCTGCCGGTATTGATCCATCAAAGATGCATCGGGAAGATTCACCTGCGACCGCGCCCACAGGCGCGTCCATTCCGCACGATGCGCATTGAAAAGACCGGCCCAGCCGCGGTTGCACGCCGTAAAAGCAGCGGTCGCCGCCTTTTGCCTGGCAGCCTCACGGTTTTTTCCAAGCTCCACCGCAACGAAAAGCTCAGTCCATCCCGCGACTTTCTGAACAGCCACAGCAACAGCGAACGCACCGTCCGCGATGGTCTCCTGCACAAAGCCCGAGACATTTCCGCTTTGCCAGGTCGAAGCCTTTGGATACTTCAGCATGACCAAGTCCATGAGGAAGCCCATACCATTGTCCTGCTGGTTTTCCTTCCGGGTAAAAGGTGGTGGCTCCAATCTCCACTTCACGCCACTGCCACGATATCTTAAACAAGCGACGTCGCCTTCCAACTCACAGAACGCCTCCAGACTGCCCCCTCTCCACTTCGCCGAGCCAAGTGCAGCATCACGATCTAGCTGAAAGACAGTAACCGATCGCCCCGGCGGCAGATCCAAAAACAAACGCCCGGCTGGGAGCTTCGTTGGGTAAGCGTAAGTCTGCCCGGGATTGATAAATCGCGTGGCGATTTCGCACCATTTTTTTTCATGGACCAACGCTTTGAGGTTCTTCCAATTCCAATCCTCTCTGGTGAACGGTTCCGGCACCCGGTGGTCCCAAAGATCTGCCCGATCGAGAGATATCTGTATGAAGCCTTCTCCACCCCAGAGCAAAAGACCGAGCAGGCCATTTCCGAGAGGGACCGCCTCGTCCCATGTCCGAATAGGAGCCTCCAACAACAAGCGGCGAGCTGTAAAAGACTTAGGTTTGGGGACCATGGTTTAAAGAAGAATCCTCTCCCCAAGCGCGACCTCCCTAGTCAGCCCCTCATGATCGAGAAGAATCTGGCCGTCCAGTACAAGGATATCTAGATGACCATCCCGTAAGGCGATGTTCCTTAAGCTCGTATTTTTGACACCTGGAGGGAGGTTAACACAAATCGAAGCCGAACCATCCAGCTCGTAACGAAGTCCAAAAATCCCAAAGATCACGGCCTCCGTAGCCGAACCGCCGGCGATGCAGGTGGGCCGCTCTCGCTCACAATAACCGGGTCGCCGTGACCGCACGATTTGCGGATAGTAGGGCAGCACTTCGGCCCACCATAGGATCCGCCGCAACACATTCCAGGCTTCGGAAGCCCGTCCACTATGATAAAGATCGATCGCCATCACCGGACCGCATCCGACATAGGTTCCTCCCCCACTCCAGTCGAGATCGTTGAGTTCGTAGCGAATGTCCGCCTTGCTAATGCTTTCCGGTCCGTGCGAGGAGAGAAATTCCCGGTCATTTAAATGGGACAAAAGCCGTTCAAGTTTCTCGCCTTCAAAAAGCCCGCTTGAGAGCAGGTTAAATACTTGGATGCTATATGGCGTTTCGCGGTTACCCTCGGGAGTAATGGCGTCGGGCCATCCAGCATCTTCGTTCCAAAGCATGTCGAAAAACCCAGCCTTCACGGAGTCGGCGTGTTCCCGTCCGGCTGCGGCATCAAGCCCCACCCATTCCTTTAACTCCGCCAGACGCTGCCAGCAATAGTATCGCTCGCCATTGGGACTGGCGACGAATCCCTCGTAACCACTGCTGCGCAACTCGAGAAGATTTTCATTCCGGCCAAAATTCAACAACCCACCCCGATTCTCGAATCGTTCTTCGGAATTTGCCAGCAGTTGTTCCAGACGTTCCAACACATTGCGGTCTCCAGCCAATTCCCCCAAGATCTCGCGGTCACCGGTCACACAGCAATACTGGTGAACCATTTTGGTGATCGAGAAGTCGTTCAAGGCATACCATCCGCCCATACCCGAGCCGTCGAAGGGGGAAAATTGATTCCACGAATGGAGGTCTACGGAAAGCCACTGGATGATATGACGGCGCATTGCCTCCGGCTCCCATAAAGTAACCACCCTCGGACAATAGGACATGTCCCAAAAATACGCCCCCGAGGAAAACCCGAAACCCGAAGTCGCGAAATAAGGTTGCAGGAGAAAAGCCGGGGTATCCCAGCGGCTGGTGAGCAACGTATTCAGGCCGCCATTGTAAAAAGCTTCGAGCTCCGGCAGGTCGCATCGGAATTCGGGCACGCTTTTGTGGAGTTCCTGCCTTCGAAGGTTCCAGCGCGACTCGGCCTTTTGCAAATGCTCCCCAGGCTCGGACAGTATTTTCGCCAAATTCTCACGGGCTTCCTCCGCTTTGGGGGCAATCGTCACGGAGAGATGCACACTCAGGGATTTGCGGTTTTCTAACGGGATGCGCCATGTGTCGGCTTCAAGAGTTCCCTCCGCAACACCGATACAGAGCGCAGCTCCGTGGCCCGTAAACTCACCCGGACCCGTCCGCACGGCTTGGGTTTTCGCTTCGGGCTCGACCCAATCCCAAGATTTCACAGCGCCAAAGTGAAAGTCGGTGTGCTCCAGCTTCAGCACCAGTTCCTCGCCAGGCACCCGAATTTCGTCAAACTCCAGCCGCAAACAGTAGCCGTCGCAGGTTGTCAGGGGTGCCACGATGGTACGCAGACGAAAGGAGATGAGATGCCCTTTTTCGCGCCAATGCACGGAGCCTTTTCGTTCAATCGCCCATCCTAGCCACTCGGCGCCATGATAAAGCGAACGCGCATCCGCAGCGTCGGGAAACTTTCCCACCCGCACCCGCTTGTCAACGGAATCACACATCTCGTACTCCTCCCAGTCCCGCAACGAACGGCCCGAAACGGGATCAACGACTGTAAAAAGAAGGCAGTAATCCTGCGCGACGAAAGGCGGGAAACCCAACCCGCGCACTCCGCTGATCGTACCCTCGGGGAAACCGAGATAGCCGCGGCTACTTTGCACGCGAATGTGCTGGGGGGCCAAAACGGTGCGTTCCAGATCAAAACGAGTCATAAAAAAAGAGGGGTTATTGCTCTTGTTCCCCGCCCGACACCTTGACCCAGTCGACGAGGTTCACTCCTGCATCGTCGCCTCTCTCTGTCGCATCGATGGCAATGGAAAGAAATTTGTCAGGAATATCCGAGGGGTCGGTAACAGAGCCGGCCGGCAGGCCGTTCCAGAAATATTCTACTTTTGCCTCACTCCAGACAATCTTCACCGTATGCCAGCCCGGATCCACGGGCAGCGGGGACGTTTGCGCCACGCCCCCGTTTTCCCGCCGGATCTGCAGACGCGCATACCGTCCGTCCACTATGATCCAACTCGTATCCGAGGCCCAAGGATCCCGCGAAAAAAACCCGATGTAGAAGATACGCGACGTTGACCCGGTGATCTCAATACGCGCCTCCAGCGTGGCATGGCGAAATCGAGACTTGCTCGTCACGGTCACAAAGTTCTCCTGCACCGAACTTGGATCCAGCACAAGAGACCCTTCGGCAGCTTTTGCCCCGGCGGAAAATGCTTGCCATTCGACCGTGTGGACAACGTCGTCAAAGGTTTCCTCAAGGAGCAGGTCGCTTTTTTGCGAGTAGCAGGTCATTGCTGATATCAGCAACGCCGTCAGAGTAACTTTTGACAACGTCCTCAAGTAGTGAATCGATCTGAGATCTATCGCGCTGCTTAACTGCGTCTCCGTCTCCGCAATAAAGCCAAAGCCAGCCCTGCGGACACGAGCCCCATGGTACCTGGTTCGGGGATAGCTGCAATCGAGAACCCAGAAAGAATGCTGGTACTACCAACACCACTAAACGTGGCCGTAATCTGCCCCCCAACGATTGGCACAGCAAAGAATGCCAGCGTATTTCCACTATTAAAGATTGAAACTGGAGTAAATGCACTCGACGAAGACCCAGCAATCGTTATCAGCGCATTTGAAAAATCAGGACGATTGTAGAAATATAGATCAGCCGTGGCTCCGCCAAGATTGCTGAAAGTAATAACGGTTGAACCGACCGAATTATTTCCACCGTTAATGAAAATATAGTCGTTGAGCAATGCAGTCTCAGCGGCTGGAACTCCTCCCGCACCAGCATCACTCGATGCCACCGGATTACTAAATGAGAATGTCACCAAAGAAGCCGCTCCCGTCGAACTCAAGAGGCTGCTGCCAGATAGCGAAATCATGTCCGACGCAGACGAGTTATCGACTTGAATCCCGTTAAATACGCTCCCCCCGCCTGCCGGACTAATACCGCTATAGGTCGCTCCGTAAGGATCCGCAGTTCGCCTGCCGTTGAGATCTACGTTGACCACCTCTACTTGGCCATACACCGCGTTGACGAAACCCAGTGCTATCACCACCCCAAGCGCTCTGACGCCTGCCGTTATCATTCTGTTGCTGTTTTTCTTCATGTTGTTCAGTTGAATGACAGATTCTAAATGAGTTGGCAAGAAAAAAGTTTACTATTTTCGCTATTTTTTCCATGTCTTCAGTCGCTGTGGGACCGAATCCGAGGACAATGATCTCATAACTCGCGTAACATTAAGTACCTATGAAAATTCTAAGGAATAAAATTTAAGCCCTGAAAATTATAATATATTTTTCTTGCGGCGTATCTAGGCATTGCTATCGTATAGATCCATGAAATTGCATATTTCGTTCAACAAGTGCGCGATCTCCTGCATCGCGTTGGGAACCACATTTTCTGTCCTTCGCGCCGAGAATACCTCAGCCAGGGAGGGGCTCTTGCTCCAACTCCACGCTGACGAAGCGAAGGCTGAGGATCTCACCGACAGCTCCCCAGTGGCGAGTCCGGTCGAGCCAAGTGGCTCCGTTCAAATGGAGAAGGGCATCAAGAATTCCGCGCTATCTTTCGACGGAAAGAGCCACCTCCTCGTCCGTGGCGCACCAGAACTCAATGACAAGCTCGCTGAGGGGGACCTCTACATCGGCTGTTATCTGTACCGGGAAAACGAAGGCGACGGCGGGTTATTTTTGAAACGCGAGGGTTCCTTCGTCCTTGGTACGCTTCCCGGAGACCACTCCCAAATTCATTTCGGGGTCTGGGACAGGGAAAAGGGTTACGTCTCGGTGGAGGCGCCGAACGGTAGCCTGAAGGCGAGCTACTGGCAGCATGTCGCCGCAACGGCCAATGAAAAGGAGATGGCCATTTTTGTAGACGGAAAGAAAGTAGCTTCCGGCCCAGGTGTGAACCGGACCTCCGGCACGGGCCCTGTCTCGATCGGCGTGGGACTTGACCTCCAGGCCCAGCCAACCCAAGCGCCCCTGCGCGGAAAGCTCGACGAAATCGAAATCCGCCAGGTAATTCCCAATGAAGCGTTTTTCAATCTGATTGCGGCGGAGCAGACTGAGGACTTCCGAAGTACCTTGGTCTCCATCAGCCGACCTCCCTTGCAAAAGCCGGCGATTCCCATCGTCAATCCCATGTCGCCACGAATCCACGAGTCTGACAAAAAGGCGCGGCTGGAGAATTCCTTCCTTACCCTCGGCTTCGATCTAAAGGAAGGCATCGCGCTTTCCGAGTTTGCCAACAATTACATCGGTTCCGACTGTCTGGTTTCCGGCGAGCTCTCGCCGGTTTTCTACATGGCCCAAGGCAACGAGCGCTTCGACTCACGCGACTTCCGGGTCACGAAAACCGAGATTATTGCAACCACCGAGCACAAAAAATTTCTCATTGAGGCAGAGCTACCCGACCGCAAACTCACGGCGATCCTACAGGTAAAGATCGACGGCGGTCCAGAGACGGAATGGTCGCTCTCCTTTGTAAATACAAGCAGTGATGAGGCTTCCCTCATTGCGGGCTTCCCATTTCTCGGAAACATTCAAGTGGGCACCGATCTCGAGGAGAACTACTACTTCTTCCCCTTTCACTCCGGCTGGGTTGGCAAAGCCCCCTTTTCCCTTAACTCGGAATATGGCACCCGCAGCTGGCTGCCCACCTTCGACGTGTCGAATCCCACCGCCGGTGGCGGAATCTACACCTGGCCGAAGGATCCTAACGGAAAGGTCAAACGCATGTTACTTCGCAAGACACGGGCCGACGGCTCACTCGGCACGGACTACAACATGATTCGCATGAGGCCGGTCGAGCCCTTCACGGACGAGAAAGGCGTAAGCTTGGGGGTGTTTTGGGACGAGCAGAAGATTGCTCCCAAGTCCACCTTTGCGCTGCCCGAAGCTGCCGTAGGTGTCCATGGCGGCACAGCCGTCGACAGCCTCAAGCGCTATGCCAAATGGGCGCATACGACATGGTATAAACACGATCCCATGCCGGATTCCCTCAAACGGGATTTCCAATTTGTGGCCGTGCTGCACGACGGGGGAAATCAGGGCTTTACCGAGGGACTGCTTGGCAAATCACCGGGCAAGGGAAGCAAGTGGATCGCGTCGAATCAAATTCAACCCGGACGCGAGGACAATCATCTCCAGTTTGCCATGTGGTGGCACCATCCCTCTTGGGGTACCGATCCCGACAACGGATGGGGCGATTACTATTACAACGAGGATGCCGGGGGCGCCGAGGCGCTGGCGGCGGAAATCAAACGCTGTCAGGACAAGGGTTCCCGCGTTTCCCTCTACCTTTGTTCACGCGCCCTCGGACCGAATACAAACATCGGCAGGGCTCACGCCAAGGAATGGGGTTATATGTATGAGCCCAACACTTACGCCACAGACTGGGGTGCGCTCAATTTTTGTACGCATGTGCACGAGTGGCAGGACTATCTTGGCCAAGTCTACGCCCGGGTAATGAAGGACCTTAAACCTGATGGGCTCTATCTCGATACCTCAGCGGAAATCCTGCGCTGCAAAAACCCACTGCATCCCCACGCCGAGGAACTCGCGGAGGATCAAGTTCGCCTGCTCAAAGTCATTCGCAACGCGATCAAGGACGTGAACCCGCAGGCAATTTTCATGGTGGAGTTCTGCGGCAGCGATTACTTTTCACAGTTCGTGGATGCCAGCTGGGTTCAAACTTGGGCGCATCCTCTGGCCAAAAATTTTAATGACTACGATCTTTGCTACTTCCGATTCGTCTTCCCGCAGGTGAAACTGGCCGAGTGGGGACAGTCGGCGGATACCTTCCACATCGACAGTAAGCGTGCGCTTTTTAACGGCATCGGCATCGCTCGCGGCGACCTGCGCCCCGAGCAGACCGCACAGCTCGCCCCCTTGGTGCGCCTAATGCGAGAGAACGGCGACGCCTTCAGCGATCTGCATCCTGAGGCCCTTGTCGCCACCCTGGCGGACAACGTCTACGCCAACAAATTCCCCACCGCGGCCAAGACCGCTTATACGGTTTACAACAAAAACTCCGAGCCATTTTCCGGCCCTGTACTTGCTGTTGAAAGTGCTGAGAATCGCCATTACATTGACGCTACTACCCTCACCGAATTGGACGTAATCTCGCAAGCAGGCATGACCCGCATAAGCGCCACCATCGCCGCTTACGACGTGGCCTGCATTCTCGACCTTCCGACGGTCTTGAAAGTCACCCAAGGCGATTCCGCGGCAACGGTGTCCTTCGAAGGTCAACCCGACGGCACGGTGCTCAAGGCCTACACCGTCCGGGGCAGCGACTTGGTCGAGGTCCTCGTGAAGCCGGACGGCTCACAGTGGACTGCTTCCCTCCCGGAGGGATCCTCCGGTGGCAAGCTAGTCCTCAAACTCTTCCACAACGATTTCCTGATCGATCAACGAATATGCACCTTCAGCGCCAAAAATTGAAGAGAACGCCCTCGATGAAGACTGCCAGCTCCAATGAAAAGGGTTTGGGCCACGCCTCTCTCCGCGCCTTTACCCTTCTGGAAATCCTGGTCAGCGTGAGTATCGTCGCTGTACTGGTGGCCCTGCTCCTCCCCACCCTCAGCAAAATGAAGGAAAGCGCCGGGGCAGCCGCATGCGTCGGAAATATGCGCCAAATCGGTGTAGCAGTTCACCTGTATGTCAACGATAACAACCGTTATATGCCGGCGGATCCGAATTCCTATTGGGACGATGTGCTCGTCCGTGCCGGCTACGCCTCGCTCGCACTCACTCGGCACGGCTGCGTGGCCAACAAATCCAAGGTGGGGGGCACCTATAGCTACAACTATCTCGAGCTCGGTGGCTTCGAGCACCCGGCTCGAAGAATTACTTCAGTCACGATTCCGAGCGAAACCATCATGCTTTCCGACGCTCACAAATTTGGCAACCCCGATCCCAAGACTACCTATCCCTCCACCTTGGTTTATTGGGATGACCGGGCGTGGCTCGGAGATTGGGCTCCGTTCGGCCACAAAAAGGGGGCCAATTTGCTCTGGGTGGATGGTCACGTGAGTTGGATGAAGTACAAGGATGTCGTGAGTGATCCCACGCCGCCAGGCAACCCAAATCACGGCCTCTTCACCTACGGCGCAAACAAGACGTACTATTTTATGCGGGAAAAGCTTCTCCCTTAGCGATGGCATCTACGACGACGCCACTCGCGCAGTGGCACCGACAGCGATCTTCAATTTCCGGGGGGGGGCAGTGCTCTCGCCCTGTATGAATTCCCCTTTCACGACTGAGATGCGGGATACCTGCTTAATTCCCTTCGACATAACATAGCAAACCCTGCTGGCCTCGTAAGCCATTTCATCGGCCTTAACCCGGTAGGTCGTCAGCCGCGGCGTTGAGTAGCCGCAGTATGTCACGCCGTCGAAACCAGTGATGGAGATATCCTCCGGCACGCGAAGTCCCATGTCTGCGCAAACACGCAACGCTGCTAGGGCGACATCGTCGTTGAAACAATAAATCGCCGTAAGCTCAGGGCAGCGGGTCAACAGCTCCCACGCGCTGTCGTAGTAGAACGCGAGGCTGTGGTGTTTGCCGACCGGAATATGGACCCACTGGGCCAGAATGGGGATTCCCATCTCGACACAGAAGTCTTGGAAGGAGTCATGCCGCATCGCCGCCCCTTCCGAGTAAACCTCCTCGTAAGTGGCCCCGAGATATCCGATATTCCGATGTCCCAACTCGATGAGGTGCCTCGCCAATTGCTTTTCGCCGAGCTTCACATCGGCCACGATCGAGGGTAGGAAATCGCAGGCGGCATAACACATCACAAGAGGAACGGGAATCTGACTTTGGTAGGCCTTGAGATCCCTGAGGAATTTATAGTCATTCGGTGAATAGGAAATGATCGCAGCGTCGGAGCCGTGCTCCTTCAAAGTGCTGACGAGACCCGGCACATCGAACAACTCCGGGGGTCGGATCAGCAGAGATACGTCAATCGCGTAATCAAACGCAAACTTCGCCATGCCGGAGAGCGCCATCGCCGTGAAGTAGTCCATGGTAGCTTCACTTTTGTAAGCCACTAGAGTCACCCTCGTGAGCTTGCGTGTCTGCTTAATGCGCGGACGAAAACTTTCCCGGCCAGTCATGACTTTCCGCACTCTCGCGCTCAATTCGTCACTCACACCTGGCAGATTTCTCAGCACGCGCGAAACCGTCGCCACGGAAACACCCGCGTCGTGCGCGATTTCCTGGATCGTGATTTTCTTCTGCATCCGTCCAACTTAAGACGGAAGCTGTAAAAAAAGAGAGAATTTTCTATGCAATGGCGGCGAGATCGATCTCTGGATATAAGATTCCGTTCACGCCATGCTGCCGTACCCAATCCTCCATCTTCTTGGTCCAGACCACCAAGCGGGATCGATTATTCGCCTTGCTTGCTACGGGCAGGCACAGGCCGCCATCAATCGCCAGCGCCGCACCAGTAATGCACCGTGCATCCTTTGAGCACAAAAAGGCAATGGCACTCGCCACATCCGAAGCGTCCGCCCCCACCGGCAAAAGCTGCTGAGCTGCGTAATCCTCCTCGAAATCTTCCGCAAATTCTTCTGCAAATGACACCCAAAGATGTGCCGGCACTCGTTCGCGTTGCACGTCGGACATGCCGACACGAGTAAAACCGGGCATGACGCAATTCACCCGAATTTTCGACGGCCCAAGATCCGTAGCCAGCGCACGCGTCATTCCTTCAACGGCCGACTTCGTGGCCACATAGGCCACCGAATGAGCAAAGATTGCGTGCGCCATGATGGAACCAACAAAAACGATCGCCCCACCACCCCTCGCTTTCATGTGGGGCACCGCACAGCTCACCCCGATAAGCCCTGCCCGCTGGTTGACTGCATGGACACGCTCATAACGTTCAACATCGAAATCCTCGATGGCACCCAAACCCGAAATGCCGGCATTGGAAACCAGAATGGTCGGTTTCCACTCCGTAAGAAAAAGACGCGGCCAAGAGTCAGCGTCTGCGAAGTCGGCCTCCACGAAACGCACTTCCCGGCCTTCATCCGTCAGAAGTCCCTCCAGCTCCCGGCCGTGGCCCACGTCGATGTCGCCAAATATTACTCTCGCGCCACTACGGGCAAAAAGGGATACCACCGCCCGGCCGATCCCCCAAGCGCCAGCGCTGACAAATACTGTCTCTCCGTGAAAGTCCCAAGAAATGCGTGCCATATTTCGTTTTTTACTCTGTTCCAGCTGTTATTTCTGTAAAGAAAATTGTTTATTAATTTTCTATGATGATTTACAAACTTGCCTAAATGAGCCTCACCCAATGCATCGAAGGCGTCCTGCCTGTTCTGCAACTTCCTCTGAATGCGGATGATGCAATTGACTTCCCCACCCTCGCCCGCGAAATCGATTTCGCCTTTGCCGCAGGCGCCAATGGCGTAACAATTGCTATGGTCACGGAAATTCTGCGACTGACCGATGCTGAACGCGACGAACTTGCGGAAAACACCGTCGCTTTTACGGCGGGCAGAGGCCCGGTCATCATGAGCGTGGGGGCGGAGAGCCACGCGCAGGCTCGCCGCCATGCTCAGGCGGCGGAACGCGCAGGCGCAAACGCGCTCATGGCTATTCCTCCGTGCCTAACGCTTTGCTCTGCGGACAAGCTCGAGGACTACTATCTCTACTTACTCCAAGCTTCCTCCCTCCCCCTTATTGTCCAGGATGCAAGCAACTACGTCGGCAACGCCATCCCCCTAGCCACCCAAGCTCGAATTTATTCAGCCGCGCCCGACAGAGTGATGTTCAAACCGGAGGCCCAGCCCCTCGCCCAAAACCTTTCTCTCTTGCGCGATGCCACCGGAGGAACAGCCCGCATTTTCGAAGGCAGCGGCGGACTTGCCTTGGTGGACACCTTTTACCGCGGTATCGTCGGCACCATGCCCGGCACCGATGTCCCTTGGGCCATTGTCGCGCTTTGGCGGGCTTTGCGAAACGGCGAGAGAGTCCAGGCCGGCGCGATTCATGCCCGCTTGGTCGCCCTTGTGGCGCTCATGCATAGTTTGGACGGCTACCTAGCGATCGAAAAGTTTCTGCTCAGGGAGCAAGGAATCTTTGTCAACGAACGGCGCCGCGAACCCGTCGGCTACGAACTCGACGAAGAAACCCGTGAAGACGTTCTACGCCTCTTCGCCGCGTTGCAGGAAGTCTGTATGACTGCCTGATCTATCGACTCACGCAAGCCCGAGCAGCGGCAGTGGATCTCGGTAAACAAGTTCCTCGATCCGCTACAAGGGCAGCTGAAAGCGGTCCACCCGGATTTTGCCAACATCCCTCAGACCCGCTACGGAATCGTCGACCGTGGTAAATGGAAAATCCGTACCAAAGAGCAGCTTGGGCCATACCCCGTATTCCTGCACCAGCATCAAGCTCTGGAACAATTGCCAGGGGCGGTAAAACAGCGCACTCACATCGGCGTACACATTGGGATGTTTGCGAATGATCACAATTGTTTCGGATTCGTAAGGATGCCCTAGATGGGCCATCCAAATCTTCACCTTCGGGAAACGAATCGCCACGTCGTCAATATGCATCGGCCGAGTACAATCCAGCGGGGCTTGGCGCACGAATGTCGTCCCCGCATGCAGAATGACCGGCAATTCCTTCGCTCCAACATACTCCCAGAAGTCATCGTACGCCCGGTCGTTCGGGTAGAACCCCGCATACATTGGCAGCAGCTTCACTCCTCGCAATCCCAACACCTCATGCCCGTGGCGCAGTTCCTCACGCCAACCCGGCTGAGAAAGGTCGACGGAAAGGAATCCAATCATCCGTCCCTTGTGGGCCGCTACCAAATCGCGCACGTGGACGTCGTCCACCCAAACCCCGCTGCGCCGGGCCTTCCCACCCCACACGATGGTTCGGGTGCCTTCCGGAGCCGTCGCCCAGTACTTCCCGTAATCAGTCACGAGGTCCACCGGACCTCCCCTGGCGATGGAGGCCTGCTCGATAAAATCCAAAGTGAAGGAATCCTCAAGGAAACAATGGGCATGAACGTCAATGATGGGCATAGGTGTTGCAACGAGATTGTAGCAAGAATTTTAAAAATTATAAGTTAATTTTCTTTTCAAGCTCGAGTCGGTTGGAAAAAATGGCACATGCCCATCCGCTCTATCTTCAACAAAGTTAAGGATTTACCCACACGCCTCGGGCCTTTTTCCCATGCCCAGGATGTGGAGGGAGGCTTTCTTTATATTTCCGGTCATGGCCCCTACGATCCAAACGTCGGCAAATTCGTCTGCAATACAATCGCCGAGCAAACCACCCTCAGTTTTGCCTGCATCGAACGCCTGCTCAAGAAGGCGGGAGCCCGGCGAGACCAAGTGGTGAATTGCCGCATTTACATTGATAACATCGACGAGGAGTCGTACGAGGCGATGAATGGGGCCTACAGTCTCTTCTTTGGTGACCATCGGCCCACCCGAAACACCATCGGAGCCACTCTGCTGGATATCGGCGTGGAAATCGAATGCGTGGCCTGCCTCGAATGAAATACGCGGAACTCACCTCGCCCGAACTTGGCCGCCTCGCTCCAGACCTCATCGCCGTTTTGCCTCTCGCGGCTGTGGAGCAACACGGCAATCATCTCCCCGTGATAACCGATTCCGCCATCGCGGACGAACTTTCGAGCCGTATTGAGAACAAATTGCCCGACCTCGTCGCCATGCTTCCCACGCTTTGGTGTGGCTCCTCCCACCATCACAAGGGCTTTCCCGGCACTCTCAGCCTGCGCAGCGAGACCTATGTCAATGTTCTCCTGGACCTAATCAATTCATTGATTGATTCCGGCTTTCGTCACATTTTTCTCCTTAACTGCCACGGCGGAAACCAGACACCCTTCGCCGAGGCCCTTTACCGACTGAATCTCGCCCATCAAGGGAACGATGAACCTTGGATCGCCGGTGCCAGCTATTGGCATCTCGCTGCAAATGAGCTCGGAGCCCAAACCTTCATGGACTCGCCCCGCCTAACCCATGCCTGTGAGTATGAGACTTCTTTAATGATGGCCTTGCGCTTGGATTGGATCAAGGGGCCCGGTCGCGGCGATAATGGCCACTTTAAATCCAAATTCGTCGATCCCCTCGGCTACGCACCCTCACGAGTTGTGGTCTCCCGCAGCTTTCATCAATTGAGTGACAACGGCGCCCTCGGTTCCCCCGAAAACGCGACTCCGGAAAAGGGCCGTGAACTTTACGACCTGATCGTCCCGCCAATTGTTGAGTTCTTGCAGGAATTTGCCACTTGGAAAAATCATGATTAGCTCCTTCCTTCACCGTATCTGCCTCATCACCGGTGGGGCGGACGGTCTCGGTTTCGCCCTTGCCAGATGCTTGCCAGATGCTTG
>Ga0105048_10003641_pt1 | contig 25247 bp, 23 predicted proteins | sample MAT05_FD_78382 | JGI IMG/M metagenome (GOLD analysis project Ga0105048, IMG submission 78382) | Freshwater microbial communities from Lake Fryxell liftoff mats and glacier meltwater in Antarctica - MAT-05 | ecosystem: Environmental > Aquatic > Freshwater > Ice > Liftoff microbial mat | place... | reverse complement strand
TCGTGCTTCCGTTCTATCCTGTCGAAGCGAAGATGTTTGCGGGCGCGCTGGCTTTCCTCGCGGTTGCCGCAATTGTCTTTGGCGCATTCGCCGCGTATGGTCAAACCGACTTCAAACGGCTCGTGGCGTATTCGTCGATCAACCACATGGGATTTGTAGTCCTCGGTATCGCTGCGGCAGCTGCGGCAGCCGGAACAGCCGATGCTCATATCGCCATGAATGGCGCGGTTTTGCAAATGTTCAATCACGGTTTATCCGCGGCTGGCATGTTCTTCCTCGTCGGTGTGATTTACGAACGCACGCACACGCGCAACCTGGAAGAGTTCGGCGGATTGTTCCCGCTCGTGCCCGTCTATGGTGGCATCCTGATCTTTATGAGTATGGCCTCCCTCGGCTTGCCCGGACTCAACGGTTTCGTCTCTGAGTTTTTGGTGGTGCGAGGCGCGTATCCTGTACTAAAGATATACACCGCAGTTTCCATGCTGGGCTTGCTTTTCACGGGCGCTTACATTTTGAAAGGCATCGCGAAAGTTTTGCATGGTCCCGTGAACGAACATTGGGCGCGCGGCGAACACAAACTGACCGAGATCAACACGCGCGAAATTTTCGTGGTGGTCCCGCTGATGGTTCTGATTTTGGTCATCGGCATCTGGCCCGCATGGATTTTGGAAGTTATCAACAAAGCAGTTGTGGCTCTGTTCTAATTTGTAATATTACAGGTGGAGTTTCAATGAAATCACAACGCACAATCTTTAAATGGATCGCAATGGCAATTGCTTTTGCTGTGTTTTTGGCATTTGCATTTGCTCAACATTCGGTGTCAGCGCAGGATGAATTCCCACCCACCCCGACCCAGACACCCACAGAAGAACCAGTCGAAGATAATTTTTTCGCACCTACTCCACAACCATCAGATATTCCACCATCAGAAGGTCCAAGCATTCAGTCCTTTAGTGCACTGACGCCTGATACACCATCACAACCTGACCCTGATTGCTCCGATGGACGCTGTGTCTTTATGGTTCGGGTCAGAACAGACGATGCAGGAATATCTCCTGCTTGTTCTTACAGTACATCTACAAATGAAATTTATATGGGGCAATGCTATAGTGGGCAGCCCATTACGAGTGGTTTTCGATTTGCCAACGTGAATATTCCTCAAGGGATGATTATCCAGGATGCTCATATTGAATTCACCGTGGATGGTACATATTCAGACGACTTCAATGTCGCTTTTTATGGAGAAAATAATGCAAACGCCCTTCCATTCAGTAATACAAGCCGCCCCACCAATCGCCTGTTAACTACAGAATTTGCTCCCTGGCACATTGCATCTTCTGATCCTTGGACGCTCGGACAAATAAAGGATAGCCCATCTTTAACGGCTATTGTTCAGAAAATTGTCAACCGCCCGGATTGGGTTTCTGGAAACGCAATGGCGATCATCTTGAAAAATGTAGGACCGTCAAGCGGAACCTTTAAACACAGGCGCGTAATCGGCTATGACCGACCAGTTTGGTACCCAGGAACGCAAAATGCGGCACGCTTGGTAATTGAGCTGAGCATACGCAAACCAGTTATTCTAATCCCCGGTCTTACTGGGAGCCGTCTCTACGTATCACAAGACTTCGACTGGTCACAGCCAAATGGTCATGATGAGAACAATTTTAATTTTTCGTATACGGCCAATGATGAAATATGGATGAATTTATGGGAATTGCGAACACGATACGATGACTACTTTGATGTGCTCCGAATGGAAAAAGATGGCGTAACTCAGTCAACTAACGCCCTGTATGTCGTTGATCTTGAGGCGCGCGACATTGTTGGAAATGCAGAAATTTTTGGAATAGGACTTGCCGATGTGTACGACGAATTTCTAGCCGACCTCCAAGTTGCGGGCTACCAATCAGGGATTGATTTATTCATCTTTCCCTACGACTGGCGCATGGATATACCTCATAATGCTCAACTATTAAACAATAAAGTGTTAGACGCATTAGAAATCGCAAATGGCACAAAAGACCAGTCTCAATGGAAAATCACCCAGGTTGACCTAGTTGCTCATAGTATGGGCGCATCAGTCGCTCGTGAATATATCAGTTATCCATCACAGGCAGCTCGTGTACACCGTCTAATTGCAGTCGGGCCAGTATTTCTTGGAGCGCCAAAACCGTTGAAAGGTATTCTTTTTGGCGACACACTTGACATTCCTGGTTTGAATGCAGACGAGGTTAAAGACATCGTTCAGAACATGCCCGGCGTATTCCAGGTTAGCCCCGGAAACGCATATTGGGAATTCTATGATGGCACATCAGGAAATCCCGTAGCCTTTCAGGAAGATTACGACTTTGATGGGGATAATCAGGAACTCGGCGATCTTTCGTATGATCAGTTCAAGTCTTTGTTATTCGGATTGGACCGTGATCCTAACCTCAATTGGGATGTCTACGGTAAAGACATCAACCAGACTGTGTTCAATAGGGCAGAAGCTTTTCATAACAGGTTGGATTTCTCCTGGGATTCTGGCATTCCCATCCCTGAAGTTGATCTGATCGTAGGAACAGGTTTATGCACTATTGGACAGTATCAATCCACTTGGCGAGTCAAAGCCGGACCTGTTCGAATCGACCCTATTGTTCATATAAACGAAGTAAATGGCGATGGTACAGTGCCACTATTTAGCTCATCACTGTACGACTCTGACAGAGGGATAGATCATCGAGGTGGAGCAAATGTGTACTACGTCGCAAAGAAATATGCTGACCACGCCTTCATGTTATCAGAAGAGCCTATAAAACAACTCGTGATTAATCTTCTTAAAGGCGGCGATAATCTGCCCGATGATGGGATCATCCAAGAAGCGAATGTGCCCAAGAAGTGCTCGGGGGCAACAATCAACATTGAAAGCCCAGTGGAATTGCACGTCATTGATGCTGCTGGAAACCACACCGGTTGGGCGACCCCTTCCGATATAGACGGCCCGATTATCGAGGAGGACATCCCCCACAGCCAATATGACGAGATCGAGGGAAACAAGACTGTTTATCTTCCAGATGATGGAGAGTATACAATCTTCCTAAAAGCAACCGACAGTGGGAGTTTCAACTTGATTCTCCATTTATATAAGAGTGATGGGACCGAAAAAACTATCGTTTATTTGAGAGCGCCACTGAGCATAGCCACAACGGGAGAGATGCTTTTTGATACATCCTCAATTGAGCCGCCATTGCTCAACCTTGATCACGATGGAGACGGCGTAGTTGACGATATAGTTGAAGCAACAAGTGTACTAGATTCGACAGAAAGCGCCGACAACGAGCCGCCGCAAATCGAAATAGTTAGCCCGAAGCAGGGACAGGTGTTAGCGGGCAGTACACGTGTAGAATGGCAAAGCAATGATGAAATAACGGGCGTCCTCAACGAGTGGGGATATATAGATATGGGTACACCAAATGAACTATTAGTTTTCAATGGCGCAGTTACGACATTGCCGTATGGCGAACACACGTTAACTGTACTTGCCGAAGATTATTTAGGGAACGCATCACAAGAGCAGGTTTCTTTCACAGTTTACTCCTTTGAGTGGCTTTCCCCTATAAGTGGTTCAGGGACATATTCCGCCAAATCGGGAAATACTATACCAGTAAAATTCCGTGTGCGTGATCTAGACGGAGTTTTCGTGCATGACGAGAGTGTCGAATTGAATTTGCTGGATGGTTCGGGGAACGTGGTTGCTGGTCCATTTGTTTTTGCGCAAAACCCGACCCAGGGAGTAGCAATCTTGGGTAATACACAGTACCATTACAACTTAAAAACTAAGGGACTAGCCACCGGAACTTATACCCTGTGAGTAATCTTCAATTCGTCCCAAATGAGCGGTATTATCGAATTGCCAATCATATTGCGGTAGGAGAAACAAAATGCCAACCCATGGAATTGTACCTGATAAAGAATATACTCCCCCTACTTTGGCAAACATATTGTTGATCGCATGGGGATGCAGCATGCTTTGGGGAGGCGGTTTGGCCTTCTCTGGATGGGCCTTCTATGCTGCTATGTGGGGGGGATGGTGGAGTTCTGAAGGTGGACCAGTTTGGAAAACGCCTATAGTAATTACACTAATATTAGGTCTGGCAGCCACGCTTTCCAGCCCAATTTTGCTTGGGGGAATCATCACACGTAACTGGAAACGAGGAATCAAAGTTGGACTAGGCTCTCTCCTGGCAGGCATAGTAACTTTTTTAGCGGTCTGGATAGGTAACAATATTTTTTATGAGTGGGCACATAGTTGGTCTGGTTATTTTAACTATTCACCTTTACTTGAGCGTGCTATAGGTTTCAGTTCATTGTTACTCATAAGTTTGACTGCCTGTTCTACAATCGTTACACTTACTTTGCTTACAAAAACACATCAGTACCGAACTACTGAATTGATTGTTGGCGTCGTCGTTGGCATAGGCATCTCTATGATTAATGGGATGATGTTAGGGACAAGTTTGCTTAGAGGCGATAATATATTTCACTTCATTTGGCAGATTCCACCGCTCGTTTGGATAAGCGTAATTTACTTCACCGAGTTGTTAAGAGGCAGGAGTAAATGGACAGACTTTCTCGTTTGGGTGTTTTTGGTATTGATCTCGTTTGGTTTGCCATTTGTAGTTGTACCGTTGTTTTCCATGATAAGTATTTAACCATTGCCCTTTTATTTATTATATTCGAGTTGTAGGTACTAAGGGCGTTTGGAATGCAAATAACCCTTATCAGTTGCGCTTCAATGTGCCTGGCACTGGCGGGCCATAAGATACCCTCGATTCTGTTTGATGCAATCCTCACCTTTTGGGGTGAGGATTGCATCAAAACATTGTTTTTTATTTGAAAAATATGAGGTAGTAAAATGGATAACCTTAATGCCGTTGCCGATCTGCACGCTAAAATACCAAAAAGCCGGCCTGCGGTCTTTGTTCTTTTAGTTAGGAGTAGAGACCGCATCGAAACATCATTCTTCATAAAAGAAGTTGTCAAGCAAATTGGCGAAAAATCATGGAGGCGTAAGTGAATAATCTGAATGTTGATAGTAACCCACGATCAAAGAAGTGGCTTGGTTGGCTAATTCTATTTTTGCGTTGGTCTATCGGCGGCTTGGTCGGATTCACCAGTAGTTTTTTTCTACTTAAAATTCTACTCGGTAAAGCAACTCTTCCGCCTCTCCTTGGCCCTGTATTTATTGGACAATACCTATTGTTCGAATATCGCGTTTTCCCTGCCGACTATTTCTTACAGAATAAATTTGTATCACCTGATTTGATATCGTTATTTTTATTTTCTATGCTTCATCGTTTCACTGGTTTCTTCCCACCTGTTGATAATCAACCAATACTGAATGTGGTCAAGGCCGGGAGCGCTATTCCAATCAAGTTCAGCTTGGACGGTTATCAGGGACTGAATATCTTTTCCTCTGGTTATCCAGCGTCTGCCATCGTATCCTGCGGTTCATTTGCTGAAGATGCTATTGAGCAGACGGTCACCGCAGGCGCGAGTAGTCTCTCTTACTATGCCACGACTGACCAATATAGCTACATCTGGAAGACCGATAAATCATGGGCAAATACATGTCGAACATTCGTGCTAAAGTTGAACGATGGAAGTTACCATCGCGCAGATTTCAAGTTTAAGAAGTAGACTGGGTGCAACAGTGGAAACCTCGCAAACTAAACCGACTCATCCATCCAAACAGCGAAGACATGGCTTTTGGATAAGCCGTGTCGTCCTTCTGCTGGGATTGCTGTTTTTATTGTATTGTGGGTACTGTTGGGGTTGGTGGGGACGAAACAGTTTGCTGTTGCAGTTGCTTTTTCAGTGCGGTTGCCCGGCTTCCAGTAATGAATCCCGTTATCCAGAACAAGTAGATGTGATTATTCCTGCGTGCCAACATAATGGAGTTATCCTTTCACCAAGCGGACGATTATTATATGTAAATAAATATATACTTTGGGATAACGTTGGTTATTTTTGGAATTTGCAGACAGATGAAAGAATTTCACACACCATCCAACGTGGTTCTAACTATTTTCTAACCGATGATTTGATATTCCATGAAAACGACGAATATATTTTGGATCGTACAACTGGAAAACAATATCCGATACAAAAGTTTAGATACTGGCGTTCTGATGTTTATGTTAATGGTGAAGTAAATCTTGATTTACTAGTTCAAGGTTTACAAGAAGCTAAATACGTTTTTTTGATAGACGATGATATTGTTATTGCCCTGATCTCAGATTTTCGCAGTTCATCAGAGGACAGTTTTTTTACGGGTTGGTTTGATATTCCCGGAAAGTCGTCTGATCGCGTGGAAGAATTCTTGCAAGAGCATGATATACCTTATATTAATACTGCAACTAGTACTAAGTATCCCCGCGAGGCTATATCTCCTAACAACAGATTTATTGCGCGTGATGATGGAATTTATCTGACTGAAACAGATAAAAAAATTGTAGATGGTTTCTCTGTCACAAGGGAGTATCGACCAGCGAGTGGAAAATATTTTTCGGTGATTGGGTGGGTTTATGATGGGAGTGGAGCAATCTACTCCAAAAGAGAAAACGTTTGTTTGCTTGAAATGAATGTTTTTGTAAGTGATGTGTGTATTATAAAAGTTTGTCAACCTGTGCTATTGCTCAAAATACCTGATGAGTATTTACTATCTTTGAGGTGATTATGAACTTTCCGATACTAAGTGTTATTACGTTCCTTCCCTTTGTAGGCGCAGCCATCATGTTGATGGTGCCCGCTGACCGCAAAACAGAAGTCCGCGGCATTGCGCTGGCAACTGCCATCATTGATCTTCTGCTTTCCGCATGGCTCTATGTGCAATACCTGCTTGGCGGCATGACAGGTTATCAATTCATTGAAACTTATAACTGGCTTCCCGCGCTCGGCATCAGCCTGAAATTCGGCGTGGACGGTATGAGCGCTCCGCTCGTCCTGCTGACCGGCATTGTCATGTTCACGGGTGTTCTCATCTCGTGGGGCGTGTACGATGAAGCGAAACACCTCTCCGCAGGCATCCAGGACAGACCGCGTGAATTCTTCGCCTTCCTCTTCCTGCTGGCAGGCGGCGTGTTCGGCGTGTTTGTTTCACTCGATCTGTTCATGCTGTTCTTCTTCTATGAAATCGCTGTGTTCCCGATGTACCTGCTCATCGCCATTTGGGGCTGGGTGCAGACTCGTGAATACGCCGCCATGAAGCTGACCCTGTACCTGTTCATCGGCTCCGTGGTTTCCCTCGTTGGCGCGCTCGTCATGTACTGGACGCAATATCAAAACACGGGCATCCTCTCCTTTGACATGATCCAAATGGAAAGCGCTGGCTTCTCGGCTTCCTTCCAATATGCGTGGTTCCTGCCTGTCTTCTTTGGCTTCGCAGTTTTGGGTGGCATTTGGCCTTTCCACAATTGGTCGCCTGATGGTCACGTGGCCGCGCCAACAGCCGTCTCCATGTTCCATGCGGGCGTGCTGATGAAGCTCGGCGCGTTCGCCGCCTTGCGCGTGGGTATTATGCTCCTGCCCGAAGGCGCGAAGCAATGGTCATGGTTGATTATGACATTCGCCGCTATCGCGGTTGTGTACGGCGCTTACATCGCCTTCGTCCAAACCGACATGAAGTACATGATCGGTTTCTCGTCTGTTTCTCACATGGGACTTGTGGTCTTGGGCATCTCCACGCTCAACCATGACGGTCTCGTAGGCGCGGGCGTGCAAATGTTCTCGCACGGCGTCATGACGGCTCTCTTCTTTGCTGTCACCGGCATGATCTACGACCGCTCGCACACACGTCAGATTCCTGAACTCGGCGGCATGATGAAAGCCCTGCCGTTTGCCGGCATCGGCTTTATTATCGGCGGTCTGGTCTCGATGGGTATGCCCGGCTTCTCTGGCTTCGTGGCAGAGTTTCCCATCTTCATGGGCGTCTGGGGCAGGCAGTGGCTCGTGGCTGTTATCGCAAGTATTTCCATTATCATCACCGCGGCCTACATCATGATCGCCATTCGCCGCGTGTTCTTTGGTCCAATGCCTGAGAAACTCGAAGGCCATATTTCACCCATTACCGCACTGGATAAAATCGCCATCTTCACCCTTTGTTCCTGCATGGTCATTATCGGTATCTTCCCGGTAGTGATGGTGCCCATGGTTGAAAAAGGCGTTGAGAATATCCTGCGTCTCTTGGGAGGTGCATAAATGTTTACTCCCGTGATGTTCGCTTCTGTTCTTCCTGAAATCTTAATTCTCATTCTCGTTATCATCTTGCTCTGCGTTGAGCCCTTCTGGAAGGAAGATCAACGCCGCAACGCAGGCTGGCTCACAGCCGCCGGCCTCTTTGGGATCATTATCGTCAGCCTGCTCTTTGGGCAGCCTGGCGAGCCAATTGCCGTCTTCGGTAACATGATCCGCTTTGACTGGCTGGGATTCTTCTTCAAAATTCTCTTGATGTTTGCCGCTGCCGTGACAGCTCTGCTGTTGATGGATCATGACAAAGCGGGACACCGTGGTGAGGCCTATTTTCTGCTTTTAGCCTCGTTGCTCGGCATGAACCTGATGGCTGTTTCTGCCGACCTGATCATGCTCTACCTCGCGATTGAGACCGCGTCGATACCACTGTACATCCTCGCAGGCTTTTTGCTGGCTGATGATCGCTCCACCGAGGCAGGCTTCAAGTATTTGCTGTTCGGCACACTGGCTTCAACTGTCATGCTTTATGGCTTTAGTTTGATCTTCGGTTTTGCCGGTACAACAAACATTTACTTGCTCTCCCAGTTATTTGCAAGCGGTGAGATTTCGACACTGCTTGCTTTCAGTGTGTTTGCGCTTGTCATTGTGGGGCTTGGCTTCAAACTTGCCATTGTTCCTTTCCAATTCTGGGCGCCGGATGTCTACGAAGGTTCGCCAACTCCGGTGGCTGGTTTCCTTTCTACGGCTTCCAAAGCAGCGGGCTTTGCGGTCATTGTTCGCTTCTTCTTTGTCGCTTTCCCTGATTTTGCTCCCTCGTGGACATTAATTCTCGCAGTTCTGGCGGCGATTACCATGACCGTTGGGAATCTGCTGGCGATTTCACAGACCAATATCAAGCGCTTGCTTGCGTATTCATCGATTGCTCATGCTGGTTATGCTTTGATCGGTGTGGTTGCATTCACTCAATTGGGGGCAGCAAGTGTAGTGTTTTATCTTGCGGCTTATATCGCAACCAATCTGTTGGCCTTCGGTGTGGTCATGGCTTTTAGCCGTATCACAGGCCTTGAAGACATCACTGACTACGCCGGCATGAGTCGCCGCAATCCCTGGCTGGCTTTGATGATGCTGGCCGCGTTCCTGTCACTGGCGGGCATGCCGCCTTTCGGCGGTTTCGTGTCAAAGGTTTTTGTTTTTGCCGCGGGCGTGCAGGCAGGGTATACATGGTTGGTTGTTGTGGGTATTCTCAACTCCATTCTCGGTGTGTATTACTATCTTAATACAATGAAGTTTGTTTATCTCTATCGTATGCCGGATGAAGATGAAGAGAATCACCCTATCCCATTGACTCGTCCGTATGTGATTGCTTTGGCAGTATTGACGCTCGGTGTGATTTTGGTGGGAACGGTTTTTGCTCCGTGGTTTAGCTGGTCTGATACTGCGGCATTGAATTTATTTTAGGTAAATCTGAATATAAACGATGGGCAGTAGTCTATTTGTCTACTGCCCATCGTTTATTATTGATAAGGCGCAGGGAATTTTTTTGAAAGCCGAATCAATTCAAAGGCCAGAGTGAGGCGCTGATAGGGAGCGGTGCGCTTGGATGGCAGAAATAAGCCGCAGCGTGGAGAAATTCAGCAGGCCGACATCCAAAAACAGTTTTTGATTTGCGTTTGACATCTCTTTGACCTGTCAGTTATAATCGTGCGACATGACACAATCAAAAGAGACCAATCGTCAGAATATGGTGTACACCCTGCTCGTGGTAATGATTGGGCAGATTGGTTGTATTACCCTGGTCGTTATTCTGTCTTCTGTATTTGGCGGATTGTGGCTTGATAAAACGTTCGAAACAGGACGGGTTTTTACACTGGCTCTGTTGTTTGCTGGAATCCCTCTTTCGGTCTTCCTGATGATGTTCGCGGCGCGAAAAACGCTGGCACGTCTGAGGGAAAAATATGAAGCCGAAGAGAAAAAAACTACTGCTTAGGAGGCGGGCTTGGAGACCCAAAAACGTACCCCCTGGCGGCGCTGGATTGTTCTAGTGCTTATGATTGCTGGTTTTATTCTGGGCGGGATTTATGTCCCTGTTCAGCCTGAGATCACGGTTGCCGCCGAAAAATTGATCGAGGAGCCACTGACTGAGAATTTTCTTGGTTTTGCTGGCCCCTTCTATTTGGTAAATACTCTCCCCACTTTGGCAGTGACTATTGTCCTGCTGATGGTGATTGGATTTGCCGCGAATCGTTCCCTTAAGAAAAGCCAACAGACAGACCTTGTGCCAACCGGCATTGGGAATGTGATGGAAGCCATTTTGGAAATGTTGTATAACATGACTGAAGGCTCGGCAGGCACGAAGTGGGCGAAGGCCATCTTCCCCTGGTTTGCCACCATCATGATCTATGTTTTGTTTGCGAATCTGCTCAAGTTGATCCCTGGTTTTGAGTCGATTGGCGTTTTGCACCATGCTTATGGCGAAGGCCATGAGATTGCTCAAATGGGTGCATTTGCCAATATTCTTCCTGCCAAGGTGGAAGAAGGCGGCTATATTCTGGCTCCGTTCTTCCGTGGTATTTCTGTGGATTTGAACTTCACCCTGTCTTTGGCGTTGATTTCATTCTTTGCCATTCAGGTCATGGGCGTCCGCGCACAGGGACTTGGCTACTTTAGCAAGTTCTTAAACACCAAGCGCATGTTCAAAGTACCGTTCTTCGGCGCAATGGATTTCCTAGTTGGGCTGTTGGAAATCATCTCTGAATTTGCGAAGATCCTTTCATTCACATTCCGTCTTTTCGGTAACATGTTCGCGGGTGTGGTGTTGGTGGCTGTGGTTGCTTCATTGCTCGGCCAGATCAGTATTTTGCCAGCAATGATCATGATGTTTGAATTGTTTGTGGGTGTCATTCAAGCCTTCGTGTTCGGTATGTTGACCATGGTATTCATGGCAATGGCCACGCAGGGTCATGGCGACGAAGAACACGCTGAACATTAATTCGTTTGAAAAATAATTCGAAAATAATTAGGATAAACCTAAGGAGACTTGAAACATGGATGGACAATTTCTTTTAGATGCGATGCGCTATGTAGGCGCAGGTTTGGCGATGATCGGTGCCGCGGGCGCCGGTGTGGGTATTGGTTTGAGCGTGCAGGGTGCTCTTGGCGGTATGGCCCGCAATCCCGATACATACGGTAACTTGTTGACCAACATGATTCTTGGCGTGGCGTTCTCTGAATCCATTGCTATTTATTGTCTGGTGATCGCGTTCCTCATGCTCTTCAAAGTTGTGTAGTTTATAGGAGCATAGAAACATGGAAGCTCTTGGTATTAATCTCGGTCTCCTCATCGTTCAGATCATCGCGTTCGCAATTGTGTTCCTCACATTGAACGCCTGGGTTTACAAGCCCATGTTGGACATGATGGAATCCCGCAAAACAAAAATTGCACAAGGTTTGGAAGATGCGCGTGTTGCTTCCGAAGCCCGCGCAAATGCTGAAAAAGAAGCCGCTAAAATCATGGCTGAAGCACAGGCTGAGGCTGGTAAGGTTGTTCGTGAAGCCACAGAGCGCGCTGCTTCCGCTGGCAAAGATGTGAAAGCTGTTGCTGAAGCCGAAGCCGTCAAGGCCCGTGAAGCTGCCATGGCCGAAGCCGAACTCGAACGCAATCGCATTCTCGGCGATTTACGCGGTCAGGTTGCCGCTCTCGCCATTGCCGCCGCCAACAAGCTTGTGGGTGAAACCCTCGACGAGAAAAAACAACGTGTATTAATTGACGAGTTTTTCTCTGGAGTAAAAGGTGGTAAAGTGGTTGTGGCAGAAGGCCTCACAGGCGATTCTGCTGAAGTTACCAGTGCTCTGCCTCTCACAAGTGATGAGCAGCAGTCTGTCAAGAAGAGTGTCACTGTCAAGGAAGTTACCTTCAAAGTGGACCCCTCCATTCTCGGCGGCCTCGTCATTAAAGTTGGCGACAAAGTTCTTGATGGTTCTGTCGCTGGCAAACTCGAAGGTCTGCGCCAGACCCTGAAGTAAAATGTTTTAGTCATTGAGAAGAGGGTTTTGGTAAAATTGCCAAAACCCTCTTTTTGTTTTAAACAACGGAGATACACAAAGATAAATGTTCCTTAAAAACTTGTTTGTTGACTTTCCATATACCATGCCTGAAAGTATTCCTGATGTGGAGATTGCAGGCATTGCCATTGATAGCCGCGCGGTGAAACCTGGTTATGTTTTTGTGGCCATGCAAGGCGGCTCTGTGGACGGGCATACTTATATTCCCAAGGCAATTGAGAATGGGGCTATTGCCATTATTGGGGATAGAGAATTAAGCGGATTTAACATCCCCTATATTCGACTTGAAAACACGCGTCCAGCCCTGACCTGGTTAGCGGCTGCATTTTACAACTGGCCTGCCCGCAAGCTGACAGTGATTGGCGTAACCGGCACAGACGGCAAAACCACCACGAGTAATATCATTTATAAAATTCTGATCGCCGCAGGAATTCGAGCGGGCATGATTTCGACAGTCAATGCGGTCATCGGCAATGAAGTGCTGGATACTGGCTTCCATGTCACTACACCTGATGCGCACGATGTGCAGCGTTATCTGGCAAAGATGGTTGACTCTGGGCTGACGCATGTTGTGCTGGAAACCACGTCACATGGCTGGTCGCAGTACCGTGTGGATGCGTGTGAGTTTGATATCGGTCTGGTCACCAATATCACGCATGAGCATTTTGATGAACATGGTAGTTATGAAAACTATCGCGCCGCGAAAGCCCGCCTATTCAGCAGCCTCAAGCAGACAAAAGAGAAGCCGCAGGGGAATCCACGGTTGGGTATTATTAACCGTGATGACCGCTCATTTGAGTTCTTGAATGAATTTATCCAGACAAAGAAATTGAATTATGGCATGAGTGACTCGGCTGATGTTCGCGCATTGGGTGCGCAGTACAGCTCATCGGGTATTGAGTTTAAGGCCGTCTCAAACGATTTTCGTGTACACGTAAAAAGCAGCTTGGTTGGGGCGTATAACGTCTCCAATTGTCTTGCAGCCCTCACAGCCGCTGTCTATGGGCTTGGCATTGATTCTGAGGTCGCTGCGCGCGGTATAGCCTCATTGGAGGGCATTCCTGGCCGTATGGAACAGATTGACCTGGGCCAAAACTTCATTGCCATTGTTGATTTTGCTCATACACCAAACGCGTTGAAGGTGGCGCTTGAGGCGGGCAGAAAAATGACACAGGGCAGAGTCATCTCCATTTTTGGCTCGGCAGGCTTACGGGATAAAGAGAAGCGGCGCATGATGGCAGAGACATCTGTCGAGTTGGCTGACTTATCCATATTAACTGCTGAAGATCCGCGCACCGAATCGCTGGCTGGGATCCTTGAGGAAATGGCAGAAGGTGCAATTTCAAAAGGCGGCAGAGAAGGAGAAACGTTTTGGCGTGTGCCAGATCGCGGCGAAGCTATTAAGTTTGCCATTCGGCTTGCCAGAGAAGGGGATATTGTCCTCTCGTGCGGCAAAGGCCATGAACAATCCATGTGTTTCGGCAGGGTGGAATATTTATGGGATGACAGAACAGCGCTGCGCGCCGCGCTCGCTGAATTTTTAGGGATTGTCGGGCCGCAAATGCCTTATCTTCCTTCGCAGGATAAGAACGAAAAGGACTGGCTGCCCGGATAAACATATGCGCGAATATCCATATTTTATGAATAAGATTTGAAGCACGAAAACTGGATTGGGTATTCAATTTCCGATTTTAAAAATAATCAAACTTTTAGGAGCCGCAAATGACAAACTGGAATACTCCTGTTACCTTGGCCGGCCGACATGCCCGACTCGAGCCTTTGAGGGAAGCGCATATCTCCAGGCTGACAGAGATCGGCGCAGGACAGAATTTCTGGCATTTTATGTTATATGGCGATATGAATACCGAGGCCGATATGCGTAACTGGGTTCTGGATATTCTTGCGCGGGCTGAAAAAGGTGCAGACTTGCCGTTTGCTGTCATCGACCTTGCTTCGGGCCGCGTGGCAGGCGCGACACGTTATTTGAATATGATGCCCAATGATCGTGGATTGGAAATTGGCGGCACCTGGTATGGACCTGATTTCCAGCGCACCGCAGTTAATACGGAATGTAAATATTTATTGATGACGCACGCCTTTGAAACGCTGCGCGCCATTCGTGTCCAATTGAAAACAGATTCACGGAATGAGCGTTCGCAAAAAGCCATCGAGCGGATCGGCGCAAAAAAAGAGGGCGTGCTTCGCAATCATATGATTCTGCCTGACGGCTATTTCCGCCACTCGGTGTTTTACAGCATCCTGGATATAGAATGGCCTGAGGTCAAGAAGAATCTGGAGAAAATGCTGGGCCGATAATTTTATTTGAGATACACGTAAAAAAGACACCGCAATTTCTGCGGTGTCTTTTTTGTTATTTTTTATCCTGTTCCTGATAAATAGGTATTGTAAAAAAGAAAGCGGTTCCTTTTCGATATTCGCTTTCAAACCAGATTTTTCCGCCTTGCAGCTCAATCAGGTTTTTTGTAATACTTAATCCAAGACCGGTGCCTGGAGCTTCGCGCACTTTATCATCAGCCGATCGGAAAAAATTACTAAACAGGTTGGCCTGATCTTCGGGTGTCATTCCGAAACCATTATCCTGAATTTTGATTTGAATAAAATTTTCCACTTGAATGGCTTGCACAATAACCACGCCATCCTCGGGTGTGTACTTGTTGGCATTACTGATCAGGTTTGTTAATATCTGTGCAAGGCGGTTGCGGTCACACCAGGTCTTTGGCATTTCAGCAGGTATATCCATCGTAATGGACTGCCTCTTCTTCTCGATCTGTGTTTTGGTTAACGTCACCACCTCATCAATCACATCCCAAACAGGAACCATTCTGGGTTCAAGCCGCAGGTTGCCGCTTTCGATTCGCGATATGTCTGCAAGATCAGAAACCAGAGTCGCCATACGGTTAACGTTATTACGGATTGTCGTCAGGAAACTAACTTGATTTTCGTTGAGTTCGCCTGTTGCCCCGGCCAGCATCAGGTCACTATAGCCTTTAATGGATGTCATCGGCAGTTTTAGCTCATGCGAAACGATGGATACAAATTCAGATTTGGATTGATTGGCAGATACCGCTTCATCCCGCGCCTCAGCCAGTTCGAGCGTTCTTTGTTCCACTCTCTGCTCCAGGCTGGTGTATAACTCATTTAATTCACCGGCCATTGTGTTGAAATTCTCACTCAACACTGTGATCTCATCTTTGAATAATAAATACGTGGGATTTACCTGCTGATTGAAATCACCTTTACTGATGCCTGAAGTGGCGTCAGTAAGCTGCACCAACGGGCGGGTAAAGGTTAGGAAAGCCGCGATCCAAAACCATAATGCGGTTGCTGCAAATACACCGGTTACAGTGAATAAAATAAATTGGATACTTCTGCTAAGGCTGAATAATTGATCCGTGGGCTGTGTTACCAGTACCCAGCCTTGTGGCCTTCCTGAAATGGTGAGCGGATAGGCCAGCATTCGATATCCAGTTTTATCTTCATAGTTTACATTTATGGCGGGCTGGGTTTCACTGTTCAGCCAGCCTTCATTAATCAACTTTTCGTATTCAGTTGCTTTATCAATTGTTGAAGCAATGATCGAGTTATCTTTAACAATGGCAATATCGGTATTTATGATCGAAGTGATATTATCAATATAAGGCTGATCCATATAAAAGGCGGTTAATACCACGCCCACCAGCTTATTTGTAAGCGGATCATACACCGGCGCTGCGCCAATGATTTGTGAGCCTTGCGGAGAGATCGCAACGTCGCTGACTGGGGTCTTGTTGATGATGGCTGAAAGGATCAACCCTTCACGGATACGAAGCGCATCTTCGTTGACTTGTAAGCGCCGTGTCACCACCGGGCCTCCATAAAAGAAAGCCTGGTCGCCGTTCTTAAAATCTGCAGAGTATATGGAAAGTTCCTGTAAAAGCAGATCGTCTTTAATCGTCAGTAATAAATCACCCGATGAATCTTCAAGAAAAATACCCGTAACCTCTGGCTGACTGGCCAATAAGGTGGCATTGTTGCGCGCTGATACTTCTGAATTCTCAATCAGCGCACCAATAGAGTCTGCGATTTCTGCCAGCCTGCGATCTGCTTCCTGCTCAATACGGCTGTTAATAATCTTGTTTGTGAGCGGGGAAAGAATCAAGACCAGCACGAGAATCGTCGCGGCAAGCGGGAATACCAATTTCGCCTGAATATTAAGATATTTTTCTTTTATCAGTCTTTGCATTGCTTGAATCATAATGGGTTAGCCTGCTCTGCGCCTGTAGAAGAATACGCCAAATCCAGCGAGTAAAATTGCAAGAATGCCGATCACGATCCAGGTTGATGTTGAGGTCGTGGATTTGCTTTCTGTTGATACAGCCCCGGGCACGATCACCATGAATTCCGGTTTTAGCGATGCGGCGGGAATTTCATTATTTACAGCGGGTAACTCATTTTTTAGGTAATACACGATTGCTTCTGCATCTTCCGGGGTGAGGGATGAATAGGCATACCACGGCATGAGTATCAACCGGCGTCCATCTTTTCCAATGCCTGCCACCAGGGCGCGCTTGATTTCCTCTTCATTCCAAGTACCTATACCGGTTTCTGTATCAGGAGTGATGTTGCCGCCGTACACAATTCCCCACGGGCCTTCGTAAGGTTGGCGGCCGCCAAGGTGTTTTTCGATGACAGGCGTGCCTGTGGCTGGGTCTACTGGAGTGTGACAGTCGGTGCAGCCGATTACATTATTTACAAGATATGCGCCGCGTGCCGCTTTATCACTCGCGTCAGGCGCTGTAATTCCCTGCGTATAAGGAAGAGTGGGCATACCCTCAGTATTTACGGTTTTTTCTGTAATCTCATGCTTGACCGATTTGACCGAGCGAATAAACGCGACAACGGCTTCAAGGTCAGAATCTGCCATGCCGTTATATACATGATAGGGCATGACTGGAAATAAGGTTGTGCCATCTGCACTTAAACCTGTTTTGATGGAGATTTTTATCTGTTCATCCGTCCAATTTCCAAGGCCTGTGACTTTATCGGGGGTCAGGTTGCGTGTGTATACAATGCCTGCCGGCCCAAGATCAAAGGGACGCCCGCCCGAAAGAAAATTTTCTGTATCCAGTGCGTTGCCGCCGTCAAATGCTATGGTCTGTATTTGTTCAAAAGTAAGCGTTTGAGGATTTTGATACTCTGCTTTATCAGGGGTATGGCAGGATGTGCAGCCTGCTATTGTAGCGATATATCTTCCCTGCGTATTGATATCGTCCTGCAAATTGTTTCCTGCTTTTGCAGATTGGGAGAGAGAAGTGAGACTGACAAAAGAAAACATAAGCGAGAGTATGAAAATAGTAAGTTTTCGCATGGAAACCATCCTTATTAGACAGGAAATGTCCGAATTTCGTATTATTATACAACCCCGCTTGCTAAAGTGAGTATTCAAATTTGATAACAATTTCTCCCAACGGGGCAGCGCGTCAGAGTGGAACCAAACGCTGTGAGGCAGCAGAATTAATCAGCCTTCGGCGATATCATCAAAAGGGTGAACCGTTAAAATGGCATCGAATTCTTTTTGCTTTCTTTTTGCCCAGACTGGGTTTGCCTGATTAAGGTATTCGATATTTTTGGCGAATAGCAAACGGCGAAAACTTTGTCCTTTGATTCTATTTTTGAATTCATAGGTTAAAGCCATGCCCCATGCCAGTTCATCCACCAGCCAGTAGAGCAATTCATTTTTATTCGGTGTGGATTTTCTACTTAACTCCAAACCTCTTTCGGTGGTGATGTAGTGAAAGGTGTCGTCTGTGATTTCAAGATGTGATGTGCCGTCGTCGCCGGGTATGGTTTGGATGTGAATTTCTGGGAACGAAGGATTGATGCGTCGGCAATATTCGTTGAATTCGAACTCAACTTTTTCGATTGTTATTTTTTTCATAGGCGGCCTTTCATCAGCTGAAAAAAAATACAGGAAACAGTATCAGTTTTCAGTTAGGCGCGAAGCGCTGCGCGGGATTTGGTGATGCTGTTGAGGGCGATTAATCCGAAGGCGCTGGTCAGGCCAATCAGCAGGCCTCCAATCCAAATGGCTTGTGGAAATAAATTGTCGTTCAGGTATCCACCGATGAGCGGGGAGAGGGTGCGGGCCAGGCCCCAGCCGAGCCAGTAAATGGACATGTATCTGCCGCGCAGGTCGGCGGGCGCGATGTCTGCCACATATTTGCTGGCGGTGGGCACGAGGATCAGTTCGCCGAATGTGAGCATGACCATGCTGAACCAAAATCCCCAGAAGCCAGTCATCAGCGCCACACTGCCTGTGCTGAGGGCATAGATAATCATGCCCGCGGTTGCGACCGGCAGTGTCTTATAACGCCGTGTGAAGCGTGTCACTGTGAATTGAATAAAAACACACATAAAAGCATTCGTGGATGGAATCCAGCCGTACAAGGCTTCGGGGATATTGAAATTTGTTTTCGCGTAGACCGGCATCAGAATCCATAACATGGTGGGCGCGATGAGACCGACTGCCATCAAGAGGACGAATGCCGTATAGTGTTTATCACGGAAGACGCGCGCGTATCCAGCCGCGCCCGGCGCCTGCCCGGCTAAAGAATCGGTTTTTGTTACGCTGATGGTTTTATCAAGTGTTTCGTGCGCGAGAAAGAAAAGCAGCAAACTATAGGTTAAGAAACCGATTGCCGCGCCATAAAATGCGAGATTGTAGGATGTAGACGCGAGAAATCCGCCAACCGCTGGGCCAATGCCAAATGCGGCGTTGCTCGCGATGCGGTTGATGGCATAGGCGTCTGTGCGTTTTTCAGAGGGAATCATATCGGCCAGCATGGCATCTGCGCCCACCTGATACAGTGGATTTGACAAGCCAATGAAGATCATCAAGATTACAAATTGCGGGTATGTCTCTGCGCGCATCAAAAAGAAATAGGCGATGCCGTTTAATGCAAGGCTGGTGACCATGACCACTTTACGCCCGACCTTATCTGCAAGTGTGCCAGCGAGGAATGAAGAGAAGAGTCCTGTGCCCGCGTTGATGGCGATGAGTGTGGCTACAGTACTGAGCGGCAGGTTAAGTTTCCCGCTGGCGTAAATGAGCAGGAAGGGCCAGATCATACTTCCGCCCGCGGTGCTGATGATAATGCCTGCGATCATCAGCCAAAATTGACGTGGATACTGATTGAAAAGGACTTTGATTTTGTAGATCATGAAGTGGATTGTATCAAAAGAAGATACAGATTTTGCTGACCTGTACCCTCTTTTTGAATGTTATTTTATGCACTTCACGAATATTTCTCGGCCAGTTTTTTGACCGTATTCGCGCCGCGCAAGGTTGACCTGACGCCGAGTGTTTTTTCAATGGCCGCATTTGAAACTTTGGAGTCACTTTGTTTCTTAAGGCATAGCCAGTACATCTCTCGCCCGTGGCTGTGAAAATCGTCGATCTCGGTTCGTAACGCCATGAGTTTTTGCTTTGCGTGTTCGTTCAGTGGGTCAGCAAGGAATCCAATATTCAGGGCGGCGGCTGTTTCCAATTGTGGGGGCGGAAAGGGTTTATATTTTGCGATCTCGGTCACTTCTTTATTGGTTCTGATGAAGGTCGCAACTTCATATCCAAGGGCCTCGCGCAGACAGGTTTCGATCTTCTTTTCAAGAATTTTTGTATTTCCAGATTTCGCGTCAAAGATGACATTTCCGCTGGCGATGAAGGTTTCAACATTGGAAAACCCAAGTGACTCAAACAACTGGCGCAAATGCTCCATTTTGACGTTATGCCCGCCAACGTTGATGGCGCGCAGGAATACGATGTGTTTTGACATAGTGAAATCCTCTTTACTTTAGCAGTTTATACATGAATACCGTGGTGTGCAGTGTGCCATCTGTGCTGCGTGCGTATTCAGGGATTGTGCCAGCCTTTGTGTAGCCCAATTTAACATAGAGGCGTTCTGAGGCATCGCCTTCTCTTGTGTCGAGTATTAATGTGGTTCGTCCAGCTTTTTGTGCTTCTACCTCAATTGCATTCATCAGCGCCTGACCGATTCCTTTTTCCCTAAAGGCTGTATGAACCATTAGTTTCGCAATTTCTGCGCGATGACTTCCATTTGGACGGCTGGCAAGGTCAAGTTGAACCGTGCCAGCAATGGACTGATCTATTTGCGCAACGAGTAGGATTCGGTGTGGACTTTTTAACGCTGCCGCAACTTTCTGCCAATAGTTGACCGCATCTGTGTAGCTGAGCGGCGGAAGAAAACCAATGGATGCACCGCTTGCGACGGCATCCTGTAACAGCTCAGCCAGTGTGGGAAGTAAGGCAACGATACTTTCGGATGTTAGGCGTTGGATTGTCATTTATTTTTTATCTCACTGTCAAATGGATGCCCGCAATCATACAGCGGACTGAACCGCCTGCAAGTTCAATGGTTGGGATATTCAGAGGTAAAAGCTTCGCGCTTCTTTCGATGACTTTGAGTTGATTCTTTTGCAGGGCAGCTGCTGCGTGTTTGGAAAGGGCAAGCACGCGCCCATTTTTGCCAGTCATTTCGAGTACATTCCCTGCAAATTCGTTGACCTGATCCCGTGTCAGGGCGATGATCGTTCGTCCGCTGTTGGTCAGGCGTTCTTCAATTTCTTTTCTGCGTTGAGAATCTGAAATCATGTCCAGGCAAATCAGGGCATATTCTGTGGCGATACTCATAATCACATTGGTGTGATAGATCGGTTTGCCATTGTTATCAGATGTCTCGAATGCCATGGGTTCATAACCAAAGGTGGTGCAAAATCTTTCGAGGATGACAGGGTCTGCGCGGTTGGACCTTCCCACGTACGCCAACCTTTCCAGATGATCGAAAACCATGGCGCCTGTCCCTTCGAGAAAAAGTTTGTCGTATTCAAGTCCTGAATAATCAATAACCTCTTGAACGCGATAATCACTCTTCAGCATTTCAATCACATCAGTTCTGCGCTCGCGCCTTCTACTGGGTGAGTACATCGGAAAAACAGCCACGCGTCCGCCATGGTGGGTGGACACCCAATTATTTGGGAAGACTGAGTCAGGGGTTTCGTGTTCGCCAAAATCATCAAAGACGTGAATGTGAATGCCCTCGGCAGTTAATTGTTCCACCGCAAGATCAAATTCATCTCTTGCCCGCGCCGCGAGGATTTCAGGCTCAATATCTGTTTTGACAAATTGAAAGGCATTGTCTGCCGCAGTCTCTGGGTTGGACATGAAATGATGCGGCCGAATCATAATGCCTGCTGTTGGCGCTTGCACATGTTGATAATTCATGAATACTCCTGAACAAGGGATGGGACGAAAATTGTAACAAAAAAGACAAAAAAATCTCCGAGTTCTTTGCGCAGCACTCTGCGGGTAAGAACTCGGAGACCTATTTACCGATTACTATTTACTATCTTCTATTTCCACCGCGATCCCCACCGCCGCTTCGTCCACCGCGATCGTTGCCACGTCCGCCGCCACTGGGGCGAGGTCCGCTTTTGCGGGCATCCTTCTCACGGGCTTCTTCGGCAGACCAGCCTTCGAGCACAGCCTGTCGTGAAAGGCGGATTTTGCCTTGTGGGTCCACATCTGTGACCATCACGGTCAGTTCATCGCCTAATGCGCAGACATCTTCCACTGCGTTCACGCGTTCACTTGCAAGTTGGGAAATATGGACAAGTCCATCCATGCCAGGCAACAGGTTCACGAATGCGCCGAAGGCTTCAATGCGGACAACTTTACCAGTATAGATATTTCCGATGACAACAGACTCGGTTAGACCTTGCACGCGTTCCTGTGCGATTTTCGCGCCGACGCTGTCAGTAGATGCAATGTAAACCGTACCATCTTCCTGAATATCAATCTTGGTGTGGGTCTCTTCCTGTAAAGCGCGGATGTTCTTGCCGCCAGGGCCAATGAGTGCTCCAATCTTGTCAATTGGAATCTTCACGGTAATGATACGAGGAGCATGTGGTTTCAAATCTGCGCGTGATTCGGGTAGAGCCTCAAGCATCTTTTCCATGATCGACATACGCGCTATATTTGCCTGAGCCAATGCTTCTTTCATCATTTGTGTGCTCAAGCCGCTGATCTTGATGTCCATCTGTAAAGCTGTAATCCCTGCCGCGGTGCCAGCCACTTTGAAATCCATGTCGCCGAGATGATCTTCGGTGCCTTGAATATCGGTCAAAATTTTATAGCGGCCAGTCTCGTCGGTGATGAGTCCCATGGCTACGCCAGATACAGGAGCCTTGATCGGCACTCCCGCATCCATCAACGCCAAGGTTGAGCCGCAGACGGAACCCATCGAGGTTGAGCCGTTGGATGACAAGGCTTCGGATACAACGCGGATGGTGTATGGGAAGGATTCTTCTGCCGGGAGGACGGGTTCGAGCGCACGCTCTGCCAACGCGCCATGACCGACCTCACGCCTGCTCTGCCCACGCAGCATTTTGACCTCGCCTGTCGAGAAAGGCGGGAAGCTATAGTGATGCATGTAGCGTTTGGTTTTTATAGGGGATAAATTATCGAGTTCCTGCGCTTCACCCAATGTGCCGAGTGTTGCAAAGGATAATACTTGCGTCTCGCCGCGTGTGAATAAACCTGTACCGTGTGCGCGAGGAGAGAGTCCTACTTCACACCAGATCGGGCGGATTTCAGTGGGGGTGCGTCCATCGGGGCGTTTGCCCATGCTCAAAATTCTTTCACGCACGATTTTGTGTTCGGCTTCGCTAAATGCAGATTTGACATCTTTTGAGGCGGGAGCAGTTGCGTCGCCTTCAATACAAAACTCAGCAACGGCGGCGGCCTGTAATTCATCCATACCGCCGTAAAACTCAACTTTGCTCAAAGGCTTGTCGAGCAATTCGTTCATCTTGGCGTTGACTGATTCAAATACTTTCTTTTGCAATTCTTCGTTGGCAGTCGTGATCGTGGCTTCGCGCTTGGGCTTGCCAATTTCAGCCTGCATCTTGAGTTGCAGGTCAATGATCGGTTGAATAGACTGATGTCCCAGTTCGAGCGCGGCGACCATCACATCTTCAGGGATTTCGCTGGCGCCGCATTCCACCATGAGAATCGCTTCCTTGGTGCCGGCAATTCTCAGGTCCAGATCTGATGCGCTCATTTCTTCAAAAGTTGGGTTGAGTACAAACTCGCCATTGACGCGTCCAACACGGACAGCGCCTACAGGTCCCGCCCAGGGGATGTCCGAGATCATGATCGCGGCCGAAGCAGCGTTGATCGCGAGTATATCCAGCGGATTAATTCCATCGGCTGAGAAGGTGTACATGATGACTTGGACTTCGTTGCGCATGCCGTGCGCGAAAAGCGGGCGCAGAGGGCGGTCAGTTAGGCGCGCCACAAGAATGGAATCTGTGGAGGCGCGGCCTTCTCGTCGGAAGAACGAGCCGGGGATCTTGCCGCCGGCGTACATGCGTTCTTCAAAGTCAACGGAAAGCGGGAAGAAGTCAATTCCTTCGCGTACGCCGCCCATGGTGGCTGCGGCAAATACAATGGAATCTTCCACGCCGAAGGTCACTGCGCCGCCAGCTTGAGCGGCCAAGGTGCCAGTCTCAAAGGTGAATGTGCGCGTGCCGACAACGGCTGAGTAGCGTTTTAGTTCGGGTTTCATTATTTTTTTGTCTCCTGTGTTGGGGCGGCTCGCGAGCCGCCCTTACAATAACTTCCCGCTAGTAGGTCAGGGACTGAAGAGTGTGAACAACCGCTGTTGTTCGCGCTATTCAATTCCTGACTGCGGGTTTTATTAAAAAGACCCTAAAGGTCTCGAGACCTTTAGGGTCTTTCTCTAATTACTTACGGCGGAGTTGCAATCGTTCAGTTACGTTCAGATAGTGCTGGTAGTTGCTGGTGCGCAAGTACGTGAGCAATCGGCGGCGTTGGCCGACCATTTGTAACAAACCGCGGCGGCAGGATTGATCCTGTTTGTTGGCTCGCAAATGCTCGGTTAGTTGAGTAATGCGGTTGGTCAGGATGGCGATTTGCACTTCGGGCGAACCGGTATCCTTGTCGTGGCGATGAAAATCTTCAATCGCCTTGGTCTTAACTTCTTTTGCTAATGGCATGACGTGTGCTTCCTTTCTTTTTAGATTTTGGCGGCAAAAATACCGCACTTTGCAGGTCTCCGTGTCCACAGCTTTGAACCGTAGGGCAGGACCAGTCACGGGCGAAATTATACCAGAAAAAATTAATGCCCCAATTGCTTTTTGTGCGCCTCAAAATGGTCTTTTACATAATGGAAAAGACGCTCGACACTGCACTCGCCTGCCAGCATCGCCTCCAAATCGGCAGGATACACGACCGATTTTTGCATATCCTCTTCTCGCGTCCGCCTCAATCTGGACCTGATACCTGCGTGCCCTGCCTCATAAGCCTCGATCAGCATCTGACGATTGATTCGATTCCCTCGTCTGGCGAAGCGTGCATTGACCTTGTTGAAGAATTTGGAGGGAAATGTATTCATACCGATCTGAAACAATCCACGCGCATGGATGACCATCCAAATCTCAAAGGCGAGTGCCTGCGGCCCAAGGGTAATATGATAGAGCACATCGCCAACTGTCCAGGCGGGGTTATCGGTGGGGAGAGAGTAGTCCGCTTCGGGGATGGAGTTCAATAGCGCGAGGAATTTTTCGTGCGTTTCGTGTATTTCCTGTGCAAGGGATTGTTTTAGGGTCATGGCTCTCTTTTATACTTCGATTTGAATTGCGCTTCCGCTTTCATAGCGACGTAATCCTGCATGGAAGGTAAATATCGCCAGACTGAGGAATCCAATTGCGCCTATCAACAATTCGCCCAGCGTTTGCCAACTAAAAGCGCGGATAAATTCGGCGGGGATCGCTCCTATTAATGCGGCGGGGATAATCGTGAAGAGAATCAATTTGGCGTAATTATCAAATAATGTGATGGGATAAATACCGAAGGT
>Ga0105048_10003637_pt1 | contig 25254 bp, 13 predicted proteins | sample MAT05_FD_78382 | JGI IMG/M metagenome (GOLD analysis project Ga0105048, IMG submission 78382) | Freshwater microbial communities from Lake Fryxell liftoff mats and glacier meltwater in Antarctica - MAT-05 | ecosystem: Environmental > Aquatic > Freshwater > Ice > Liftoff microbial mat | place... | reverse complement strand
GTCAGCGATTCGGTGACGTAGTAGTTGCTACCTGTCCGAAAGATGGTGTTGTAGTCGAAGGCCACGACGGGTCCGAGAACCAACATGAGCGAGAACGGCAAGAGCGCGCTCGTCATGCCTCGCTTGAGCGCCAAGCCGAGCGCCGCCACGCCGACCAAGAGATGCACGGCGAACACACTGGTGAGAGCCGTGGCCAGAGCCGGCGAAGGCGACAGAAATTGCCGAGGAAAACTCAGATCCTCGAGCGTCGTCGAGAGTTCGAAGGCAACCACCAAGTCGGCGAGACAGATAGCGGCGCCGACGACGTAGCCGAGCGGAGCCCAACGCTCGAGCCGAGCGAGGCGAGTGAAACGCGCGAGAAAGTGCGTATTGAGCGCCGGCGCCAGGCTGGCACCTAGGATCAGCATCCGGCCGCCGAGCAGAGCGGCCACAGACGGTCCGCTGATTAGCGCAATCCAAGTGCCCAAGCTGGCGAACGAAACGCCAGCCATCGCCAAGCCGAGCATCTCGTAGCCACGACCGCGAAAGCGCGGGGCCACGACCAAGAAGAACGCGGCGAGGCCGGCGTAGACGCTGGTCCAGGCGAGCGAAACGGAGGCGTTGCCCAGCATCACGGGCGCGGCTCCAGGGGCAAAAGCTCGCGATTGACGGTGATGGTCCGCACGAAGCGCGAGATGCTCACGTCGCCTTCCGCCAAGCAATCGACGGCGACCTGGAAATCGCCGCTTGGCAGCGGCGCGGGCCGAAACAACAGCGCACGACCGGCTGGGAACTCGGCCAACGTCGTCGTGCTCGGACCCAATGCCGCCCCGAGTCCCAGGCGCACCCGGCGCGGCGCGCGGCCGAGCGGAAGCACCACGATGTCGACGGCGTCGGCGGCGAGTGGACCGTTGAAGGTGCCGCGCGGCGCCAGAAGCAGACAACCCGATGCGTTCCTGGGTCCTTCGTTCGTGTCGAGCGAGAACTCGCGCTCCTGCACGACATAGCCTGAGGGGTCGCGGCGCACGGCGACGAGCCGGTGCTGACCCGGAGCCATCTCTTCGTCCTCGTCGAGCAGCCGCGAGAGCTCGAGCTCCGCCGCCACGAACGGCCGCGGCGCATGGTCGTCGAGCGCGAGCCAGGCCGGGGACGAACCAGCGAGCCGACGCAACTTGGTGCGCGCGATCTCGGAGCGCCCGAGGTGCGCGGGTAGCGTTACTTCGAGCACGGCAGCAATCGAAAGCCCGACCTCGCTGGACACGCCCGGTGGGAACCTAGGACCGCTCGGGGCGCTCGGGGGCGCGGGGGTAGCCGTTGCACTTGGACCCCTGCTGGGACTGGTACGCGGCGCTCCTTCGGCGGGAGTCTGTCTGGGCGCCCGGACACAACCGCCGAGCGCAAACGAACTCGCGAGCCCCACCAAACCCGGGATCACGAAGAAAGCCCAAAGCGTTCCCCGGTTCATGGCCGGAAGCTACCCAACCTGCCCCGCCACCGCCACCGCCTAGAGGGACCACGCCACATCTGCTAGCTCCACGAGCGATGAGTTACGTCGTCTTGGCGCGCAAATGGCGTCCCCAGCGCTTCGAAGATCTAGTGGGGCAAGACCATGTCGCGCGCACTCTCGGCAACGCCATCCAGAGCGGACGCGTCGCGCACGCCTTCTTGTTCACGGGCGTCCGCGGCGTCGGCAAGACGACCAGCGCGCGCATCCTGGCCAAGGCGCTGAACTGCATGGGCAAGCCTGGAACCGTGCAGCCCGGCACCGATCCCGGCCCGACGGTGACACCGTGTCTCGAATGTCCTGCCTGCCTCGAGATCACAGCGGGCACAGATATGGACGTGCGCGAAATCGACGGCGCCAGCCACAACGGCGTCGACGAGGTGCGCAAGCTCCAAGACTCGTTGCCTTATCGACCAAGCCGCGATCGCTACAAGATCGTGATCGTGGACGAAGTGCACATGCTCACGGCCGCCGCCTGGAACGCGTTCCTCAAGACGCTCGAGGAACCACCGGCACACGTGAAATTCATCTTCGCCACGACCGAAGTCCACAAGGTACCCATCACTATCTTGAGTCGCGTGCAGCGCTTCGATTTCAAGATGATCCCGGCGCGCACGATCGCTGCGCGCATTCGCTACGTCCTGGACGAAGAGAAAATCGCCGCCGACGACACCGCCATCTCGCTGCTCAGCCGGCAAGCCGCAGGCAGCATGCGCGACGCCATGAGCTTGCTCGACCAGGTCATCGCCTTCAGTGGCGAGAAGCTGGTGGGCAGCGACGTGGCGCTCGTCTTGGGCGTTCCGAGCCGCGGAGCCCTCTACGATGTGGCGCGCGCTCTTTTGAGCGGCGCTCCCGAAACCTGCCTGCGCGTCGTCGGCGAGCTTGCGGACCAGGGTTTCGACATTCCGCATCTGGCCCGAGATCTGCTGGGGCTGCTGCGCGATTTGGTCGTCTCCAAGGTCTGCAAAGAGCCTGGCGATCTGCTCGATCTGTCCGACGAAGAGCAGGCGGACGTGCTCGAGCTCGCCCGCGAAACCCAGGAGAGCGATCTGTTGCGCCTCCACCAAGCCTTCTCGAAGAACTTCGACGAAGTCGTGCGCGGCGCCGATCCGCGTTCGAGTTTGGAGATGTTGCTCGTGCGGCTCTCGCTCCGGCCGCAGCTGCTTCCTGTCGACGAGCTGTTGCATCGCCTGGCCCACTTGGAGAAACGCCTGACCGACGGCGGCGCTCGCCCGCAGCGCGGCGCCGACATGCGCGCGCCGGAGCCGCGACAGGTCGATCCGCCGCGCCCCGCGCACGACGGCCGCGAACGCAGCCCCCGCAGCCCACGCTCGAGCGGCAACGGGGATGAGTCGTCGGGCGACGACGGTCCACCTGCCCCTGCGCCTGCGCTGAGCCCTGCGCCTGCGCTGAGCCCTGCGCCTGTGCCTGCTGCACGTCCGCAGCCCGCCGAGCCCCAGCAACCCGGCGTCTCGCCCCAAGAGGGCGCGTTGCTGGACCGTCTCTTTCCCATCGCCGAGCGCATTCGCGAAACCAACCACGAGCTCGCGGCCATCTTCGAGCAGACGGTGCCGCTCTTGCTCGAAGGCGCGGCTCTCGAGCTCGGCCTCGAACCAGGCTTCTTGTTCGAAAAGCAATTGACGCACAAAGACGCCATCACGGTCGTCGAGACCGCGCTCCGCGCCGAATGGGGCAAAGCCGCGAGCCTGCGCATCACGCTCTCCTCGCCCGAAGCCAAGCCGCATCTCACTCTGGCGGCGGAGCGCGTACGCAAGCGCAAAGCGCGCCACGACGCCGCGGTCGAAGACGTGAAGCAAAACCCCAAGGTCCGCGAAGCCATGCGCATCTTGGGCGCCGAAATCCGCACCGTGCGCGTTCCGGAGGTGTGAAATGCTGCCCGAAAGCCTGCGTCGCGTGATCGTGCTGTTGAGCCGCCTCCCCGGAGTCGGCGAGAAGACGGCTCAGCGCTTCGCGCTCAATTTCATGCAGGACGAAGAGCTGGCCCAGGAGTTGGGCCACGAGCTGAGTGGCCTCGCCCAGCGCCTGCGCCCCTGCGAACGCTGTGGCAATTTGGCAGAGGTGGACGCTGACGGCCACGCGGTCTGTGGCATCTGTCGGGACCATCGCCGCGATCCGCAGCTGCTTTGCGTCGTGGGTCGCATTCAAGATCTCTTGGCCATCGAACGCAGCAGCTCGATGCGCGGACGCTACTTCGTGCTCGGTCGACTGTTGTCGCCGCTCGACGGCGTAGGACCGGACGAGCTACCGCTCACCGAACTCTTGCGGCGTATCGACGAGGGCGTGACGGAGGTGATTTTGGCGACGCCGCCGAGCGTCGATGGCGAGGCCACCGCTCTTTTCCTGCTGCGCGAGCTCGCCAGCCGTGGCCTACGCGTTTCTCGAATCGCCAGTGGCGTGCCGCACGGCGGCGATCTCGAATTCGCTGACCAAATCACCTTGGGACGCGCCATCGAAGGGCGCCGCAACCTACGATGAACCAAGAACTCCCTGGAAACACAGTAACCCTGACGCTGCACGAGCTGATCCCCATTCTGCAACTGTCCGTCGGACCCGTAATCCTCATATCGGGTGTGGGCCTCTTGCTGCTCAGCATGACCAACCGGCTCGGTCGCATCGTCGACCGTTCACGCACTTTCTCGGCGCTGCTCAAGCAGAGCGCGGGCACGGAGCGAACCGCTCAGCTGGCGCAGCTCGGCATCTTGGCGCGCCGCGCGCGGCTCATGCGCGCTGCGATCGTGCTGGGCGTCGTCAGCGTGCTCTTGACGGCGCTGCTCATCATCTGCCTGTTCGTCGGGGCGCTGATCGGTCTAGCGGTGGTCGGGCTACTCGTGGGCCTGTTCGTGCTGTGCCTGCTCAGCCTGATCGGAGCGTTGACGCTCTTTCTGCTCGAGCTGAATCAGTCGCTTCGGGCGCTGTGGCTCGAATTGCCGAAGGCCTGAGTGGGACCAGGCGGAGACTCAGCGAACCCGTGCCAGGGCGCGCTCTCGGAACGCGGCGTGCAGCTTGCGGGTGATCGGGCCCGGCTTGCCCTTGCCGATGGCTTGGCCGTCGATCTTCACGACGCCTAGCATTTCGCGGATACTCGAGGACACGAAGACTTCTTGGGCCAGTAAGAGTTCGGTCAGTCGCGGCAGCCGAAACTCGACGGCGATGCTCAGCTCGCTCGCGCACTCGAGCAGCTCGGCGCGCGTGATGCCCGCCAAGATTCCGGCTTCGAGCGGCGGGGTACAGAGCTTGCCGCCCTCGACCCAGAAAACGTTCGACGTCGAGCCCTCCGAGACATAGCCCATCTGGTCGACGATCAGTGATTCCTGAGCGCCGCTCTTGCGCGCCTCCGCCGCAGCCAAGACAGCCACCAAATAGTTACCAATCTTTGCTCCGGCGGCCGAGGTCGCATCGCCGTGCCGCACGGTGACGAAGCTGACGACGCCGATGCCGGCCTCGTACGTGCTCGGGCTCGGGGCCTCGAGCGGACCCACCAGGAGCACGCGCAAAGGACGCTCCGCGCTCCCTGGATCGAGGCCGAGGGCGCCAGTGCCACGCGTAATCATCAACCGCAGGTAGCTCTCGGTGTGGCCGGCTCGAACGACAGCCGCCGTCAGCTCTTCGGCCAACGTCTCGAGCGTCACCGGCAGAGCAATCAGCACGCGACGCGCGCTCTCGGCCAAGCGCTCGAGGTGCGTATCCAACGCGAAAATGCGCCCGCCGTAGGTGCGCAGTGTCTCGAATACCGAGTCCCCGTACAAGAAACCTCGATCGAAGACGCTGATCCGTGCGCCGTCGGGGCCCACCAAAACCCCGTCGATCCACACCGAAATGTCCGCGCTGTTCACAGCCCTGCCAGAGCGTCCTTGGCAGGAGCGAAGGTCGGATCCGCCTGGACGGCGCGTTCGAACATCTGCTTGGCCTTGGGCGCTTCGTCGACGGCTTGGTGGATCTGGCCCAGGCGCCAGAACACCTCGGCTTTGGTGACGACGAGACCGTCGTCCAGGCGCTGTAACAACAGCGCGCGAAACATCTGCATCGCCTTTTTGTGGTCGCCCATGTCGAGCGCCACCTCACCGAGCTGTTTGAGGATGGCGATGTTGCCCGGCTCGATACGGAACGCCTTGTCCAGCTCTTCTACGGCGCGAGCCGGGTCGTTCATCGACAGGTACGCGGTAGCCAAGCGGCTGTGGATCTCGGCCAGTTCCTTGACGCGCTTGCCGCCGTAGCCGTCGACGATCTTTTGCAGCACCAGAGCGGCTTCCGCGCCTCGCCCCGACTCGCTGTAGGCGTCGCAGAGTTCGAGCGAAAGCGACCTATCGTCGGGCGCCAGCGCCGCCCCCCGGCTCAGTAGCTCCGCCGCCGCGCCCGGATCGTTCTGCTTCTTCCGGAAGATGCCCGCCGCTTCGCGCAGCAGATCGACCTGGGCGTTCTTGGCCTTGGCTCTGTCGGCGTCTCCGACGATCAAGGCTGCGACTTGGGACCACGACTCTGCAGTCTCGTACTCTTGGCGGAGCCGCTTGCGCAGATCGGTCCGCTCCGGATCGAGCGCGACCACCGCTTCGAGTGCGGACAGCGCGCGGCCGTCCTCGCCGAGCTTCTTGTAGAGTTCGACCAGTTCGAGTCGCTTTTCGACCGCAGCCGACCCGCTCGACTTTTCGCAGATTTGCTCGAGGATCTCGGCTGCCTTCTGCTGCTCGCCCGCCGCCAACTGGAGAGCGTAAAGTGCTTGGAGCGCCTCGAGCTTGCCCGTACGGTCGAAGATCGTTTGCCACGTCGAGATGGCGTCGTCGGGCCGACCCAGCTGCTTTTCCTGCAAGTCAGCCAGCCTCTCGAGCAGCACAGCGGCGCCTGTCGCATCCCCCGCCGCCTGCTTCGCATCGGCCTGGCGCTCGAGCAGCGACGCGAGTTCGTCGTGCTTGCCTGCCTTCTCGTACAAGGCAGTGAGCCGCGCGGATGCGTCGTTATCGAGCGGGTGATCGGCGACTACCTCTTCGAGCAAATCGGCGGCTCGATTGGTGTCGTCGAAGCGGTCTTGGTTGAGGCGCGCCAGGGAGATCTTGAGATCCTTGGCCTCGGTCGGGTCCTGGGCCAGGTCCATCAAGCGCTCGATCAAGCGCCCGAGGTCCTCGAAGCGGCCGGCGCTCTCGTACGCTTGGCGCAAGCCGAGCGCCACACGGGCGTCGTCTGGTTCGTCGTCGAACAGCTGCTCGAGCAGCTCGATGGCCTCGGGAACACGCTTGAGCTTGTCCCGTGCCAATTCGGCTGCCTCGAAGCGCAACGTGCGCACCTTGTCGCCGTCTGCCTCGACGTCGGCCCGCTTGACCAACAATTCGAAGGTCTCGGCGTCGTCACCGGCCGCTTTGCGCAAGAAGCTCAGGCCCTCGAGTGCTTCCAGATCCGAGTCGTCGAGTTCGAGCACCTGACGGAGCAGCTTCTCGGCTACTTCGCGCCGCTCGAGCTTGTCTGCCAGTTGCTTGGCGCGCTTGAGGATCTCGATGCGTGTGCCGTCGTCGAGAGCGAGGGGCGCTCGCTTCTGCAGCGTCGCTAGCAGATCCGATTCGCGACCCGGCGCACTTTGCAGAGACTCGAGCTGCTCCAGCAAGTCGTCGGCGTCGGGCACGAACTGGAGGCCAAGAGCCAACGCCTTTTCGGTGCCTGCCGAATCACCGACGTTGTTCTGCAGCCAGCCCGCAGCCTTCTGGCTCAGCTCGCGCGCCACCTGAGCGTCGATCTTCTTCGCCGACCCGACCACGACCAAGAGCGCCTGAGCGCCCTCTCCATGTGCATTGGTGATCGCCAAGAGACGCTCGATCTCGTCGAGCAGCCCGCCGTCGCTCGGATCGTCGGTCAACCCATCGGTGAGCACGCGCTGGGCCGCCAACGGATCCTGCGTGTCTTCTTCCAACACACGAGCGAGCGAGCGGCGCATGTCGATGCGCTCGCCGGGCGTGGTGGCCCGCGCAACGCGTCGCTCGTGCAGCGCAGCCAAGGACCTTCCGTCGGGCCGCTCACGGTAGACGCTGTCCAGCACGTCGAACGCCTCGTCGAAGTAGTCGGGAGTGTCGAGCAGTCGGGCCAAGATCGTGCTTGCCTCGAGGTTCTGCACGTCGCGTTCGAGAGCCTGACGGAGCGAGGCGAGCGACTCGCTGGGCCGCTTTTGCTGATCGAGCTGCAACTGGCCCTGCCGGGTGAGCAACTTCGACTGGGCTTCGTCCGAGTCCGCCAGCGCCATGCGCCGTTCGAGCAGTTCGACCACCTGCGCTGTTTCGCCGAGTTCTGTGTAGAGGCGGTCGAGCGCTTCGAGCAGCTCGAGCTGGTCGCCGACCTGCTCGGTGGCCTTCTGGTAGGCGTCGACGGCCTCCGCCTTCTTGCCGAGCTGCGTCTCCAGGATGCCCGCGAGTCGGACCCAAAGGTCGCGGGCAAGCTCCGGTTCGTAGCTCTCCTCCGCGCGCTGACGCAGCGCATCGGCGGCTGCCTTCCAACCGTCGACGCGAGGCGCGAGCCGCTCGATCTCTCCATACAGATCGACAGCTTCGGGCGTTTCGACGATGGCGAGCAGGAAAGCCTGGAAGGCCTGCTTGGGCTGGCTGAGTTCGTGCTCCTGCACGTGGGCGATGGCGCGCAGTGTGGTCGCGCGATCGGCAGGCACGGTTTCGACGCTCAAACGAAGGTCCAGCGCGCGAACCAGTCGGGGCTTGTGGCTGGTCTGGCGGAGTGCGGGCACGAGCAAGTCGGCCGCTTGCTGACGCAAATGCTCCTCGCGATCGGCCAAAGCAAACACCGCATCGAGAGCCTCCACGTCCGCGGGCGTCTCGGCCAAGATGGCGCCGTACGATTCCAGCGCTTCCTCGAAGGACTCGAGCTTCTCTGCTAGAATGCGCGAGACCTCATGGCGAATCGCCAAACGACGTTCGGCGGTCTCGGCCGTACTGGCGTCGAGACGGAGGTTGTCGAGCAACTCGGGCCACATCTGCTCTTCGCGATACAGCCGATTCAGCTCGGCGATCGCCTTGCCGTCGCCTGGGCGAGCGCTCAAAGCCGAGTCGAGCGACTCGATGGCACGCGCCCTGTCCGACAGATTTTTCTCGAACAGCTGGGCTGCACGCATCAGTAAGCCGTAGGACAACTCCGAGTCCTGACTCAGCTCGACGCGAGCCAGGTACAGCTCGACCAAGCGACCTGCATTGTCGCCCACCTCGTACAGAGAAATCAGGCGATCGGCGACGTCGGTATTTTCGGCATCGACCTCGAAAGCACGCTCGTACGCTTCCACCGCACCGGGTGCGTCGTCCAAGATGCGCTGACGGAGGGCGCCCAAACGAACGAGCACGTCGCGTCGTTCGTCGTCGTCGAATACCAGATCGGCATGGGCAACCAGGCCCTTTTCCAGCACTCGCCAATCGGCCAAGAGCAACGCCAAGCGCTCCATCGCCACCACGGCCTCCAGATCGGAACTTTCCAGATCGAACAACTCGATGAAGCGATCCAGCGCCGCTCGCGGATCGTCGAGCCGTTCATCGAACAGCTCGGCCAAGCGCGCGACAATCTCGCGACGCGTGCTGAGGTTGGGGTGTTCTTCGAGCACGCCGCCGTAGAGTTCGGACAGTACCAACCACTCGCCGGTGATGCCGACCAAGCGCTCGATCTCTTCGCGAATTTCCTCGTCTTCCGGCAACAGCTTGAAGGCTTCCGACAGCACGCGGCGGGCGCGATCGGTCGCGTCTCCACGCGTCTCCCAAAGGCGCGCCGTTTCCCGAAGGATGGCGACGCGCTCGTGCGGATCGCTGGCGAGCGCGAACCGGTCTTCGTTCAGCTTGATCAGCCGCTTCCAGTCGTCGGTAGCCTCGTACAGCGGGCGCAGGATTTCGACCGCGCGTCCCTTTAGACCATCGGAACCACGCAGCGCTTCGATGCGCGCGATCGCCTCCGGATGATCGGGCGTCTCCCGCACGATCTCTTCGAGCTGATCGAGTCCCGCGTCCGGACGACCCAATTCGCGGTCGTAAAGCGAAGCCAGAGCCAGGCGGTACTGCGCTCGCGTCGAACCCGACGCATCGTCTGCGCGCGCCTGGTAGAGTTCGGCCAGTTCGTCCCAGCGCTCGGTTTGACGGTAGAGCCGCGTGAGTGCGTCGAGCGAGACCGTATCGCGTTCGTCCGCCTCCAACGCTTGCTGGTAGGCGACGATGGCAGACTCGACCTGTCCGAGCGCTCGCTCTTCGAGTTCGGCCACGACGTGAAGCAGCGGCAAGCGCTCGCTTGGATCGAACTTTTGCTCGAGGGCGGCGCGATACAGCGCAACGCGCTTCTCCGGCGTCCCAGCCAAGGTGAGGACGCGGTCGACCGCACGGAAGAGCTCGTCGCTATCGGGCGTGAAGGCCAGCGCCTGTTCGAGCAGCGGCAAAGCTTCGCGGTTCTTGCCGCGCGCCGCAAAAATCTCGCCGGCACGACGCGCCAGCGCTGCGCTTGAATCGTCCACCACGCCGGTCTTTTCGACCTGCGCCGACAACAGCTCGGCCAAGCGGAGTTCCGCTCCTGCAACTTTGGCGAGGCGTTCCATCTCGCCGATGCTGGCGTTGTCGTCCGGATCTTCCGCCAAGAGCAGCGCAGTGGTCTCGAGAGCCGCCGCGTAGTCATCGCGCTGTTCCTCGTGGATCTGCGCGATGCGGGTGATGAACTCACGCCGCTCGCTGGGATCCTCGGAGCCAGCGCGGCGCATTTCGAGCGCCGCCAGCACGGGGACGTAGTCGCCGCGCGCCATGTAGACCGGCTCGAGCAAGCCAGCCGCACGCCCTTTGAGGTTTACGTCGAGTGCCGAGCCGCGCGTCAGCTCTTCGAGTAGCGAGATGGCTTGCGAATTCTGGCTCTCCTCGCCGAGAGCCTCGGCGAGCTCGTCGAGAGCACGCTCGTATTCCTTCTGGTTTTCCGAGAGCACGCGCGCGAGCTTCACGCGCAAGAGCACGCGATTTTCGTGGCCCTCGTCGAGGCGACGTTGAATCAGCGCAACCAAATCGTCGTAGCGCTCCGCCGTGGCGTAGAGACGTTCGAGCGCCGAGATAGCGCTCGGATCGAGATCCAGGTCGAGGATCGACTCGTAGGTTTCGATCGCGCGAGCCGGCTCCGACAAGCTGCTGGCCAGCAAGGAAGCGCGACGGAACAAGAGCTGCTTGCGCTCGGCGTCGTCGCCCGCGCTTTCCTCGCGCCGCTCGAGGATCGACAACAGATCGCGGTGCTTGTCGGCCTGCTCGTAGAGTTCCTCGAGCGCAATCAGCGACTCACGGTCGTCGGCGCGCAACTCGAGCGCCCTATTGTAGCTGACTACCGCCGCATTGGTGTCACCCAGCTCCGTGCGTTGCAGCGCAGCGACGCGCTTTTGTAGCTCGAGCTGCTGATCCGCATCGAACAATTCGGGCGCGATGCTTTCGAGGATTTCGACCTGGGCGCGGCGGGCGTTGGCAAGTGGCGCCAGACGCTCCAGAGCCTCGAGCCAAGGCCGAACGTCACCCTGGCCGGCCGCCAGACGCGTGCCGCGCACAGCGTAGCCGAGCGCACGCTTGGGGTCGTTGAGTTGTCGCTCGGCGATCTCGACCGCCATCGTCAGGCGCTCGATCTGGAAGGCAGGGTCGTCGCTCGATTGGGCCTGCACCTCGAGCACCCCCAGCAAGCCCTCGTAGTCGCCTTCGGCGTCCAGTATCGGAGTTAGAATTTCCGCGGCTTCGAGGCGCGTGACGACGTCCTCGTGGTTCAACAGCAACGCCAGGGCCGCGCGGCTCTCTGGCTGGTCCATGTCGAGCGCGAGCGAACGGCGGTAGGCCTCGAGCGCGCCCGGCAAATCGCCAAGATGGGTCGAACGCACGCGTCCGAGGTTGGCCAACGCCGCTAGACGATCGCTCTCTTGCTCGAGCACTTCGGACTGGCGCTCGTAGACTTCGGCCAGCTCGAGGTGACGCTCGGCCTTGAGGTAAAGGCGCGACAGGGCATCGAGAATCTCGGGGTCAGGGCCGACCTCGTCGGAAATGGATTGGTAGGAGTCGATGGCAAGTGACGTCTCACCCAACCGCAGCTCTTGGATTCCGGCGAGCTTGCGCGAGAGGTTGAGTCGGTCGGCGTCACGCACGGCGGCGTCACGCCGGTCGGAGACGACGCGGGCCAAATCTTGGTAGCGCCCAGCCTGCTCGTAGAGATCGGTGAGCGCGAGCAGCGCCGCTGGATCGTCGGAGGTCTCTTCGAGCCGTGCTTCCCAAGCCGTCATGGCTCCCACTGCGTCGCCAAGCACGTCGGACGACAGGTGCGCCAGGCGGCCGAGCAGCTCGCGCTTGCGGTCGAAATCGGGCTCGATGGAAATCTGGAACTGCAGATTCTTGGCCAGCTCGTTGTTCCGACGCTCGGCGACGTACAGCGTTTCCAGAGCGCGCGCGGCCGTCAGCGCCAAGTCGGGTTCCTCGGCCGAAAGCTCGAGCACCGATGCGTAGGTCGTCTCGGCCGCCGGCTGGTCATTCAAGATGCCGCCCTGAATCGTGGCAGCCTGCATGAGGATTTCGGCGCGCAGAGCTGCGTGCTCCGCTTGCTTGGCCGCGGCCAACAGGACCTCGACCACCTGGGGGCTCTTACCGAGGCGACGACCGGAATCAATCAGGCGGTCGCGCAGATCCGCATCGAGCGGATCGAGCGGGGCCAGCTCCGCGAACACGTCGAACGAACCTTCGTCGTCATGGAGCCTATCGTTGCGCAAAGTGGCGATGCGACGGAGCAAGTCACGCCGTTCTTCTTCGCTCTCCTTGTCCTCGACTGCTCCTTCTTCGCTCGGTCGCAGCCCCTCGACGCGCACGCCCAAGACGCGCACCAAATCGCGTATCTCGTCGCGCGCTTCGTACACGGATTCGAGGGCGCGGGCCGCGCGCATGCGAACGCCACCGACTTTGAGCAGTTCTTCGGCAACGTCGCGCGCCTCGTAGCTGGTCGGATCTTCGACCAACACGCGTTCGATGGCCGTGATGCTACGCTCGGGATCGTGCAGCCCGAGCGCGAGTTGACCGATGCGCACCAAGAACGCGCCTTGCTCGGAACCGACCGAGAACTCCACGCGCTTGTCGAGTAAATCGACCAATTCTTGGCTCTTGCCGAGCCGCGTGTAGAGGCGATCCAAGGCCTCCAGTGACAGCGAGAGGACCGGATCGAGTTCGAGGATGCGCCGGTGGTAGGTTACGGCGCGTTCCGCGTCGCCCATGATCTCTTCGGCCAAAAGCGCCACTTCGGCCAGCATCTCGACGCGTCGAGAATCGTCGTCGAGGCGCTGGATCTCCTTGTCGTAGAGCTCCTCCAGCTCACGCCAACGCTCGGCGCCGGTGAGGATTTGCTTGAGACGCTGGAATGCCGCGTCGTCATCGGGCTCGAGAGAAAGCAACTTCTCGAAATAGGGAACCGCGCCGGCCGAATCGCCGAGCACGGCTTCGTGGTGGTGGGCTGCGCGACGACACAGGTCAGCCGCGAAATCGGCAGGCAATTCGGCGCGCAACGCGGTCTTGAAGGCCTCGGCCAGGTCCGTCGGGCGTCCCGAACTCTGCGCTAGTTTCTCGGCGCGATCCCACAGCTCCGGGCGAGCCGGAAAACTCTTGAGGGCCTCGAGAATCACCGAAAGGGCGCCGCCGGGCTCGGTGAGCTTGTCCTCGTAGACCGACGACAAACGCTCGTAGAGCGCTGCACGCTCGTCGACGTCCGCCGTCTCCGAGATGAGGGCGCGCAGAGCGTCGGCTTCTTGGCGCGAGTTGCCGCCCGCCTGGTACTGCTCGCTCAACATGCGTGCGGCTTCGCCGCGCACCTCGGATACCTCGACCAAGCGCGACAAGACGGGAATGACGCGACCCGGCTCGACTCCTTCGCCGAGCGCCCGTTGCGCGGCGGCCAGAGCATCGGCATGGCGGCCCAAATGATCGGCGTACAGCTCAGCCAGAGTGGCTTCCTTCGAGGCGCGTTCGGCACCGAACGAGAGATCGCGATGACGCTCCAGCGCGTCGGCGGCCACCTCGGGTTCACCTTCGGACAAGCCGAGACGCGCGAGCGCCTCGAGCACCACGACTTGCTCGGCGTTTTGGGCGAGCGCCAGCTTGTAGAGACCAAGAGCGCGCGCCCGGTCACCCGTGGTGGTGTCTTCGTAGGCGGCCGCCTCGGCCAACACCTCGCCTTTTTCTGCGGGGTTCGCGGCAAAGTCGGCGCGATGAGCGTAGAGCCAGCGCACGTCATCGGGGCGATTCTCACGGCCCAGCAGGTTCTTGAACACGCCGAGGATCTCGGGATCGCTCGGATGCTCGACGCCCAGCGCCTTGAGCCGTTCGAGAGCCGGCGCGACCTGGCCCAGCTCCTCACCGAGCACGCGAGCAAGCCGCAAACGCACCGCGCGCCGCTCCGCCGACTGACCGGCTTCCTCGCTCACCGGCTCGGCCCGCGGCAGTGCGGGCGTTTCGGTGGGCTCGACGCCCCCGCTGGCCTTCTTGCCGCGCTTCTTCTTCCTGCCGGTGCTGGTCTGGGGCTCGTCGAAGGCCGGAGGCGGCGCGGTGCCGCGCTCCGGCGTGGGCGAGTCACCCAAAGCGCCAAGACGCACTTCGAGCGCGTGGACCATTTCGTCCCAACTCCCGGCGTTGCGCGAAGTCGCGTCGAGCAACTCGATGGCGCGCGGGTCTTGGGGGGCGATTTCGAAGGCGCGACGCGCATGGGCGGTGGCGTTGCGCTTGTCGGCCAAGCGCTGACCGGTCACGTGGACGAGACGACCGAGCACGGTCACCTTTTCTTCGGGCGTCTCGGAGAGCTCGATCAGCGTCTCCAGCAGCACTGGCACGCGCGCCCACTTTTCTTCCTGTTCGTAGAGAGGCAACAGCCGCTCGATCGCACGGGCATCTCGCGCTTCGAGCGACAAAATGCGCTCGTAGGAACGGATTGCGCGCGCAGCTTGGCCGAGCTTCTCTTCGTAGACGCGGGCCGCTCGGTAGCTCAGATCGATCTTGGCCTTCGGGTCGGCTGCGCGATCGGCGGCCGTGCTCAGCACCTCCGCCAAGCCCTCGAGATCGCCTTGCCCACCGTACAACTCCTCGAGCTCGTCGAAGCGATCGGCCTTGAGGTAGGTGTCGCGCAGCACTCGCATGGCGCGGGCGTTGCCCGGCTGGGCATCGACGACCCGCCTCCACGTGCCGATGGCTCGCTCGGCGTCGTCGAGCTGGTCGGCGTACACCGAGCCCAGCTTCTGCAGCACCGGCAGGCGCGTCTCGTCTTCGGGCATCTGCGACAGACGCTTCTCGAGCACGTCGGCCAAGACGCTCCAGTTCTTGGCGCGTTCCGCATGCTTTTCCATGCGGTCTAGGACGTCTGCACGGCTCGGATCGATTTCGAGGATCTCGCGATAGACCGAGAGCGCGTCGTCCGTGCGACCCAGGCGCTCCGCGGCCAGCTGCGCCATTTCGCGGAGGATCGGCACGCGCGCCTGGCCCTGCTTGGCCTGCAGCTGCTCCTCGTAGAGGCTGTAGAGTTCCTTCCAGGCCCGACGCTTCCGGTACAACTCGTCGAGACGCTCGATGGCCTCTTGGTCCGTCGGATCGAGTTCGTGGAGCGCAGCGTAGGCCTCCATGGCGTGCTGCACATTCGAGAACTGGTCGAGCCACAGACGGCCAATCTGACGGTAGAGTGCCTTTTTCTCGTCGACGTCCGGCACGATCTCGGCGAGCAACTTCTTGCTGGCCAACAGATCGCGGTGTCGGCCGAGACGCTCGTACAGGCCCACGAGTTCGCGCACCTCGCCGACATCGTGCTCGTCCAGCTTGCCGTCTAGCTGCACGATCTGGTTGAGCACGCCCACCAACGCGGTCTCGCTCTTGAGGTACTCGCGGTAGACCAAAGCGATCTCGCGCAAGATTTCGAGGCGTTTCTCGAGGTCGGCCTCGGCGGTGCGCTCGAGATCCTGGCGCAACAACTCGACAAGCGCGTTGTGGCCGAGCGTCTGCTTGTACAGGGATTTGAGCTGCGTGCGAGCTTCGACGTTCTCGGCGTCGGCGCGCAGCACGCTCTTGTACTGCTCGATCGCTCGGTGCGCGTTGGCTTGGGACTCGGCGTAGCGTGCCAAGTCGGTGGCGATTTCGGCGGCGCGCGAGTCACCTTCCGGCAGGGCGCGCTGCGCGTCCTGGAGCACGAGAACGAGACCAGCATCGTCCTCGAGAGCGGCCTTGTAGCTTCTGTAGAAGGCCAAGACTCCGTCGTGTGCGGGGTCGAGCTTGCGAATGCGCGCGAACCATGGCTCGGCGTCCGCAGGCACTTCGCGCTTCTTCCAATGCAGCATCGCCACCTGCAGCATATCGCCCAGGCGGTTGACGTCTGTCGTCGCCGTCTTGAGCGGCCGCTCGTAGACGCGCACCAGGTCGTCCCAGCGCTCATTTTGCGCGTAAAAATCGGTGACGAACTCCATCGCGTCGGGTTGACTCGGAGAGATCTCGAGTACGCGATCGTAGGCGGCGGCAGCACGTGCTTCGTCACCCAACCGGTATTGCGCCAGACGCGCCAGACGCACGCCCGCCGTGACCCGCGCGTCTGTGTCGGCCGCACGTTCCGAAACACGCTCCAGCGTGCGCGCCGCATCTTCGAACCGACCCTCGCGCCGGAACACGACCTCGAGCAGCTTTGCGGCCAGCAGGTTGCCTGGATCGAGGCGCACGGCGCGCTCCAGGTTCTCGATCACCGAGCCGAGACGCGGCTCCTGGGAGAAGCTCACCTCGACTTCGGCCGCACGCATCAGCATGGCGCTCTGGTAGGCGTCGTCACTAGCCGCTTCGGCCTCGCTGATGTACGTCGCCGCTTGCTCCGAGTAGCGCGCGCCTTTCGCCTGGAGCGCGTCGAGCTCGTCTTGGAACTCGCCTTCGCCAGCCGCAGCTGCTGCCGCACGCGCGAGCGCACGCATCGCGCCCACCGAGTCGAACAAGTCTTCGAGCAGCACGCGCGAAAGTTCGCGGAGGAGCAGCGGCTCTTCGGTGGTACCTGCGGACAGCTCGATGCTGAACTCGAGCAAGCGCGCTACGGCTTCGGCCTCGCCACGCGAGTCGTGGCGCTCGCGCGCCGCCTGCATGAGGCGCAAGGCGTTGGCCGGATCCAGATCACCGTCACCAGGGCTCAGTCCTGCGCGTAGACTCTCCCATGCCTCTGCGGCATCGGGGTTCGTTTGCAGAGTACCGAGCGCCGTCCGGACCGTTTGTGCATCCATGCTTGTTTCCCACCAGCCTCACTGTCCCTTCAGCACGAAGGGGATCCCTCTGAGGCGGAGGGAGAGTAGCCCCCGGGAAAAGGCCCAAACAACCCTTTAATTTCATTGAGGTAGGAGGCGTCTCCCCAAGCGCTGGGGCGCGCCCGCTCGCCCATCGGATTCGAGAGCACGTACGCCGCAGTTTGTGTAAAAGAATCCGGGCGAAGACCATGCCGAGTGGATCTGCCGAACCCTGCTACCTATCACCACGGTGTCTCACACGATGCGCTTTCTGACGAGCGGAGTTCTCCCCTGCTGGCTGTCCACGGTCCTCGTCGCCGTTCTCGGCCCGCTAACCAGTGGCTGCAGTTGCGAGGAAGAGCGCCCCTACACACCGTTTTCCGTCGCGACCGCGCTCCCGAACACCGGCCTTCCCCCAGCGCAAAAAACGGCGAAGGAAACGGCCGACGAGGTGGCCGAAAAGGCGCTAGTCGTCGCAGCACCGTCCGCCTTGCGTACCTGGACGGTCTTCGAACGTACGCTGAGCGCGCCGCGCGGCGGTACATTCGCCTTGGCTGCGAGCCTGCCGGAGCCGGACGCCACCGCGCCGGCCAGCGTCGTGAGCTGGATCCAAGGGCCAAGCGACGTGCACGGACTCTGGTTGCACGGGCTCGATGGCTCGCCCCAGAAGCGCTTGGTCGAGAGCCCTGCGTTCCTGCCGACGGATCCGGATTGCTCCGAGCAAGTAGCGCTCGCCTCGAGCGGCTCGCGCGGGGTGACGGTCGACGTCACCCGAAGCTGCGGAGCCCGCCAACTACCCGGCGCGCCGAATCGCGCGCTGCTCGTCGTCCAAACGGCCGCACCCGTCCCGCTGCTGCATGCTCTGCGCGTCGCGCCGACCGCGGCCGGCGAAAAGCTGGAATTCGAAGCTGACACCGCGGATCAGGACGGCGACGGCGCGAGCGATGTGAACGTCACCTTCCGCATGCTCGCTCCGGGTGGAACCCTAGAGAGCTTCGGCATGCATTGGCTCGCGCGCCCCGCGGGCACGTCGCGACAGAAAGACACGCCCAGTCGCGCCTTCGTGACCCGTGCATCCGAACTCGGCATCGCCGCGCAACGCAAAGCCGAACGGGGACGCGTGCCCGCGCAAGTCGAAGCGTTGCGGCGCCTGTATGCCGCAGTCTGTTCCGAGGGTGGAGCGAGCCGCGTCAGCCAATGGGACGGCACGCCGCTGTCCTGCGGCAACATGGACGCGGGTCTCGGTCGGCTCACCTGGGCCGCGGTGCAGGCGCACATCGGCTTGAGCGAGCCGGGGCCTGCGCTCGGCGAGTTCGAGCGCGCGGCCTGGTTCGGCGCGCCGCCTGCGGAAAAGGAGCGGCTAGCGCTAGAGAAGCTCACGCTTGCCAAGATCTTGGTCGAAACGCCGCGCCGCATCGACGACGTGCGCGTCACGCTGGGTGACAAGCCTGCGGGCGTAGTCCAAAGCCGTCTTGCCTTCGACGCAAAGAACCGCCTCTGGGCGCTGCTCGCCGATCAGACCACACGTCAGCTCTGGCCCGAGCCTGCGCCTGCCGAACCGTTGCCTCCCCCGCCCCTCGATGGCGATCGCAGTACGCCAGCACCAGCGCCCGCTGCGCCAGAGTTTCCTGCGTGGTCGCTCGAGCCACACGGACCGGGTGACAAGCGAGTCGCGGCCGTGCTGCCCTCGTGCGACCGCTCTGAAGTGCAGCTCGCTTTCGTCTCGACCGACGGCAGCGGAGTGCCATCGCTCCCTCTGCGTTTACTCGCTCCACGGCCTGGCAAATGTTCGCGCTTTGGTGGCGGTCCTTTGCCGGCCCAACTGCTTGGGTGGGACGGTCCCGAAGTCATCGTTTCCGTGGGAGGCCAGGTGTGGAAGAGTGACGGCAAACCCGTCACACACGGCGTCGTCAGCACCAGCCTGGGTCTGTTCGTACACGACGAAGGGTCCGGCGCTCTGTGGCGCAACCCCTACTTCCGCTCCGGCCTGGAATGCACTGTGAGTGAGGATCGAAAGCTCGCGGCTTGCCTCGGCAGCGGGCTGGCGACCGTGTGGGAAAAGCCGCACAAGCAGGCCGCGCCCTGAGCCGCGTTCGCCCGAACTCAGCTAGGGGCCTTGGCGCGTTCCGTGTAACTGCGGGTGCGGGTGTCGATCTTGATCCAATCGCCTTCGTTGATGAACAGCGGCACCTGGACCTCGGCTCCGGTGCTGATGGTGGCGGCCTTGGTGACGTTGTTGGCCGTATCGCCCTTCACGCCGGGCTCGGTGAAGGTGATCTGCACCAGAATGTGCGACGGCAGCGAAATGCTCATCGGCTGGCCCTTGTAGATGACGACCGAGACTTCGGCGCCGTCGATCATGAAGCCCGCATCGTCACCGATGGCCTCGGCCGGCACGCTGACCTGCTCGCCGCTCACGGAGTTCATGAACACGTAGGCGTCGCCTTCCGGGTAGATGTAAGTCATTGAGCGTTCTTCGACGTCGGCAACCTCGAGCTTCTCGCCCGAACGGATGTTGCGCTCCAGGACGTTGCCCGTCAGCAGATTCTTCATACGCGTGCGCGTGAACGCCTGGCCTTTACCGGGTTTGACGAACTGGAAGTCGACCACCACGTAGGGTTGGCCGTCCTGCATCAACTTGACGCCCTTTTTGATATCACTGGTGTCCATCTGGCTCTCTCTTCGTGCTGGGGGGCCGGGGTGTTAGCCAGCATCCTGCGTCCGTTCAAGGTCCAGCCGGCGGGCGGCGAGAAATCATGGCTTTTTTTGCCCAAGCAGCGTTTGCTTCTGGCTGCCGGACCCCCGAAAGCACGATGCACGAGTACGACCTGGAAGAAATCAAGCGCGAAATCGTCGAGGGCCGCTCGCTCACCATCAAGACCAACAATCTGGTGAATGCGCTCTCGGCCGACCTCAAGAGCATCGGCAAGCGTCAGCAGGGCTACGAGCGTCGCATGTTCCTGCACTCGATCACCACCTATGTCGTGGCCGTCGTCGTGATCTTGGGGCTCACCAAGGTGGCGCTGGACGCGCAAGTGGACGCTGTGCGCGCCGAAAGCAAGGCGGCAGCAGAGCGATTGGTGGAGGTCGAGAACGAGCTTTCGCTCTTGCGCCAGCGCGAAGAAGCGCGCGGGCGGGCCAGCCGGGAATCCGCGCAGCTCTACCAGGTGATGGAATCGGGGGACCGCCGCAAGATCTTGCAGGCGCTACCTGCCGTGGCCGCCCTCGAGCTGTCACCGACCGAGCGCTCCGTGTTCGAAGCGGCCGGTCGCAAAGCGCGCCGCGAGCTTTCGATCCAGAGCTACCAGAGCGGCATCGAGCATGCACGCGCCGGCCGCTACCACGAGGCCACGCAGAGCTTGCGCGAGTCGATCGATCTCGAGCTCGACTCGCCGCGTTCGGGCCAAGCGACCCATGAATTGGCGCGCGCCTACCGGGCGCTCGATCAACAGCGAGCGGCCATTCCACTTTTGATGGCCCTGACCGAAGCCTCGACTTCGGTGGACGTTCTCGACGAAGCCACGCTTCTACTCGCAGAATGTCAGGCGGACGTCGAACTCTACAACGACGCCAAGGCCACGCTTCGTACCTTCTTACGGCGGTTCGAAGACAGCCCACTCAAGAACGACGCTCGGCAGATGCTCTCCGAGCTCAACATGAAGCACTAAGCGCCAAGGCCGAGCGGCCGCGCCGCGAGACCAAGGAGTGGAGCGCTTTCCATGCCGCGCTCGACGACGTCGCGAGCGCGCTCGACCGAAGCGCGCAAGGTCAGGCCCTCGGCGATGCCAGCGGCGATGGCGGAGGCCAATGTGCAGCCGGTGCCGCGAAACGGCAAACCCATGCGGCGCGTTCGCTCGAGCCAAAGTTCCTCGCCGTCGAGCGTGCGCAAGAGATCGACGACGGTGGCTCGATTGGGCGCGGCATCAATCAGATGCCCGCCCTTGATCAACACGGCGCTCGCGCCGCGCGCCAAGAAAAAGTCGGCTGCCCGGCCCATGTCCTCGGGGCTCGCGACGGGACTTCCGCTCAGCAGCGCAGCCTCGGGCAGGTTCGGGGTGACGAGCGAAGCGAGCGGCACCAGACGCTCGAGCAGAGCAACCCGGCCTTCCTCGCCCAGCAGCGAGCGGCCGCTCGAGGCACTGAGCACAGGGTCGAGCACGAGCCGCGCCGAAGATCCGAGTCGCTCGAGCCGGTCGGCGAGAGCGTGCACGATGTCGACGTTGCACAGCATGCCCGTCTTCACGACGTCGAAGCCGAGTTCGAGCGCAGCAGCATCGATCTGCGCTGCAACGACGCTGGCGGGCAGCACCACTACATCGCTCACACCCCGACTGGTTTGCACGGTGACGGCCGTGACTGCCACGCTACTCAGCACGCCCAGGCGACTCAATGTGGCCACGTCGCGCGTCACGCCCGCGCCCCCGGTCGGATCGGTGCCGCCGACCGCGAGGACGCGGGGCGGGGGATCGAACTCCTCGGTTTTTGGGGCGGGCCTAGGCATGAAGGCCCGCTACCAGACTTGCCAGGGCCCAACCAGTGAGCGAGAACCGGGCGCGAGCGGCGCGGCCCCTTGGCGGAATGGCAGACGCGGGAGACTTAAAATCTTTTTCCTTCGGGAGTCCCGGTTCGATCCCGGGAGGGGCCACCAGCAGAGGCGGGAGGTCGAGCCGCTGAACTTCTCAAAGCCACCGACGAAACGGCGTTCCTGCGTCTGCTCGCAGAGCTCGATCAAGGAAGGCCAGCACTCTCGACCGCAGTTGCGCGTCGCCTGCTCCGCACCTTCCGGGACACCGGTCCGCAGCCCGAGCCCCCGCTCACACCCAGAGAGTTCGAGGTCGTTCAATTTCTGGTTATCCCGTGATCAGGGGATATGGGTAGCAGAGTGACCGCTCGCGCGTGAAGCGCTGCGTGGTCAACACCGACAACACCCTCAAGTGCGAGGAAGATGCCGAGGTGAATCGCATCCTGAATCCGCAGGAGGACAACGGCCCGGCCCCGGCTCCCCAGCAAGCGGCGCCCCCCGCGGAAGCAGCGCCGGAAGCCGCACCCGCCGAAGCGACTCCGCCGAAAAGCTGAGTTGTTTCGAGGTATTCTCTGAACGGGGATCGAGTTCTCCTCGGTGCTCGTTCGTTTTTCGTGTGCCCGTTGGGGCGCCCTCTGAACTCTGGGTCAAGCTGGCCGTCTTTGCGGCGAGAGTCCTGTCTTCCATGGCGCGCGCCCCTTTGCTTCCCGAAGCTCAACCCTCCCCGATCACGCTCCGCGAAGCGGCGGCTCCGGCGCGTGCCTGGAGCGAGCAACCCCTCGCGCCGCCGCCTTCCAGTCTCGCGGCCGCCCCGCCTTCTTCCAAGACGTCGCGCGAGTTTCGACGCCTGATCGACGCTTTTCACGACGGTGTCACCATTTTCACGGCCGGAGGGCTGGCCTACGCCAACGACGCCCTGAGCGAGCTGTTTGGCTATGCAGACAAAGTCGACTTCTTCGATCAGCGGCCGCGACGCATCCTCACGCGGCACACCGTACAGGGCGATCGCCGGCCCGTTTTGGCTCTTTTGCTCCGCGTTCTGCGCGGTCACGACAGTCACCTCGAAGACGAGCGCACGATTGTCACCGTGAAGGGCGAGCGCGTGATCGTGCGCTTCTACTACGACGCCATCAGCTTCGAAGGCGACCCAGGTGTGATGATCACCGCCCGCGACGTGAGCGGCGACCGCGCGATGCAGGAGAAGCTTTCGCGCGCCGAGCGCATGGCTTCAGTTGGCACCTTGGCCGCAGGGGTCGCCCACGAAATCAACAATCCTCTCGCCTATGTGACGACCAACATCGCCTATTGCGTCGAGCGGATTCGCTACATCGAAGCGCTGCTCGAAGGCCAGATCGTGCGCATCGAGAGCCCAGAGGCGCTTCGCGCCATGCTCAAGCCGATGGCGCAAGCGTTGAGTGAAGCGCATCAAGGCACGACCCGCGTGGCGACGATCGTACGCGACTTGCGCGCGTTGACGCGTGAAGACAGCAAACTCGACGCGCCAGTGGATTTACCATCGGCTTTGCGCACCGCCATTCACATGAGCGAGAGCGAGTTTCGCTACCGGGCGCGACTGATCGAGGAGTTCGAAGGCGCTGGCGTCGTCTGGGGCAACGAGACGCGGCTGGTCCAGGTGTTCCTGAACTTGATCATCAATGCCGCTCAATCGTTTCGTTCCGACGATCCCGACAGCAACTGCATCACGGTACGCGCCTTCTCCGAGGGTACGCGCACCATATGCGAGATCGAGGACAACGGAACCGGCATCACGCCCGAAAACCTCGACCGCATCTTTCATCCTTTTTTCACCACCAAACCGGTCGGCGTCGGCACCGGCCTCGGTCTGTCCATCTGCCACGGCCTCGTCTATTCCATGGAAGGAACACTCTCGGTGCAGAGCGAATCCGGCAGAGGCAGTTGCTTTCGGGTGTCGCTGGTCAAAAGCGAGGACCAAGCGCCGCGCTCGGCACACCGCCTTCCTTCCAACAACCCCGTAGGGCGCGCACGCGTGCTCGTAGTCGACGACGAACCTCTGATTTTGCGCAGCGTGGCTCGCCTGCTCCAGGACCAGCACGACGTCGAGACTGCGACGAACGGCAAAGAGGCCTTGGCGATGATGGACAACTTCGGGCCCTTCGACCTGGTGGTCTGCGATCTGATGATGCCGGTCATGACCGGCATGGATCTGCATGCCGAGATCGCCCGCCGCGACGCGGAGGCAGCGAGCCGCTTCGTGTTCTTGACCGGTGGGGCGTTCACCGAGCAAGCGCGCCGTTTCTTGGCGTCCGTGGACAACCCCACGTTGGACAAGCCCGTTCAGCCCAACCTGCTGCGCAGCGTGCTCAGCGGCGTTCTTGGAAGGTGAACCTCCGTTTTGAAAATCGTTTTCAGTTTGCTAGAGAACAGCCGTGACTCTCCTGGACCTGAAGATCGGTCAGCTGGGGCGCGTCGAGGAAGTTTCTGGCGAGCGCTCCTTTCGTCGTCGCCTGCTCGAACTCGGTCTCGTTCCTGGTACGGAGGTGCGCGTCCTACGCGTCGCTCCGTTCGGTGATCCTCTCGAGCTCGGAGCGCGCGGCTGCCGTCTGTCGATTCGACGCAAAGAGGCCGCCGAGATCCGCGTCACAGCGGTAGGTCCGTCGTGAACCAAGTCGTCCCGACCGCTCCCGACGTGCTCTTGCTCGTCGGCAACCCGAACGTCGGCAAGACCTCCTTGTTCAACTCCCTGACCGGCTCGCGCGCGCGCGTCGGCAATTACCCGGGCATCACGGTCGATCGCCGCTCGGGTCGTGCCGGCGCACGACTCGCCGATGGCACTACGCGCGAGCTCGAACTCGTCGACGTTCCGGGGACCTACTCGCTCGCCGCACGCTCGCACGAGGAACAGATCACACTCGGCGCCGTGCTGGGCATGGGCAGCAAGGCTCGACCAAGCGTACTCGTCGCCGTCGTCGACGCCGCCCAGTTGAGTCGCTGCCTCTATCTGGTCGCGCAGCTGATCGAACTCCGGATCCCGCTCGTCGTCGCCCTGAACATGGCAGACGAGGCGGGACGCGCTGCGCCCGAGCCGGCTGCGCTCGAACGCTTACTGGGCGTGCCCGTCGTGACGACCAACGGCCAGACGGGGCTCGGGGGCGAAGAACTCCTGCGCCGCGCGGCCGAACTCGCCCTGGGCCCGCCGCAACTGCCTCTTTTCCACGTGCCTTACCCCGAAGCGCTGCGCCGCGATCTCGATCGCGTCGTCGAGACTTTGCCCCCGGCCTGGCGCTCGAACGTCGAGCGCGACCGCGCACTGGCTTTGTGGGCGCTTTCGAGTCTCGACGAGCACGACGAGCTCGTCGACATCCCCGTCGAGCTGCGCGACCGGGTCACCGAAGTGCTCGCATCGGGGCGCGACGTCGACCTCGAAATCAGCGCGAGCCGCTACGGGGCCATCGACGCTTTGCTCGCTCAGCTCGAGCTCGGCGATGCCGAGCAGCGCCTGCAGGTCACCGAACGCCTCGATCGCGTGCTTTTGCACCCCGTCTCCGGTTTCGTTGCGTTCTTGCTGGCCATGCTGGTCGTCTTCCAGACGCTGTTCGCCTGGGCCGACCCGGCAATCAGCCTCATCGAACGGGCCATCAGCAGCCTGCAGCAATTTTTGGTCGAGGCACTGCCTCACGGCATTTTGACGGACTTGTTGGTCGAAGGCGTCGTGCTTGGCGTCGGCAACGTGATCGTGTTCTTGCCCCAGATCCTGCTGCTGTTCTTCTTCATCGGCTTGCTGGAAGACTCCGGATACATGGCGCGAATCGCCTACCTGATGGATCGCATCATGCGAGCACTGGGCCTCCATGGTCGCGCCTTCGTCCCGCTGCTCAGCGGTTTTGCCTGCGCGGTCCCGGCGATCTTGGCGACGCGTACGCTCGAGCGGAAACGGGACAAGTTGCTGACGATGATGGTCGTCCCGCTCATGACCTGTAGTGCGCGATTGCCCGTCTACACGCTGATCATCGGCGCACTGTTTCCGGT